>Ga0105239_10000008_pt1 | contig 376925 bp, 333 predicted proteins | sample KBSC44metaG_FD_92761 | JGI IMG/M metagenome (GOLD analysis project Ga0105239, IMG submission 92761) | Corn rhizosphere microbial communities from Kellogg Biological Station, Michigan, USA - KBS C4-4 metaG | ecosystem: Host-associated > Plants > Roots > Rhizosphere > Soil | place: Michigan...
AAACAACACCCAAGCCGATACTATCCTGGTTTTTACAACCGCTCAAAATAAAAAGACTTATTAACAGGGTCAATAAGTCTAATCTTAAAAATTTCATATATGATCTCAAAGCTTATACAACATGCACCAATTCCTCGTTGGCAATTTCGTCGTAAAAATTGTAATAATTTTCGAAATCAGCGGTAGAATTGAATTCCAAAACCGATTTTTGGCTGTTTTTAACATTATTTAACACATCCTCATCGATATTCTCGCTGCCCAGTACAATGGCGTCACTATATTGGATGGCACCTTCGTACAAAGCAGTATTTGTGCCCGCTTTATAAACATCCGTGTGCTTTTCAGTCATATCGCCCATAACGGCTTTACGTGCAAAATCAGGATTCATCTGGCCTTTAAAATCATTCTCATAAATAGAGTAAACCACTTTTGAGTGTTTAAAAGTAGGGTCATCCTTATAAGTTGTTTTTAAGTAAGCCGGAACCAACGCGCTCATCCACCCATGGCAGTGTATCACATCAGGCGCCCAGCCTAATTTCTTTACAGTTTCTAATGCACCTTTGCAAAAGAAGATCATACGCTCATCGTTATCAGCGTAAAATTTGCCGTCCTTATCCTCAAACACATGCTTACGCTGGAAATATTCTTCATTATCTAAAAAATATACCTGCATACGCGCTGCCGGGATAGATGCAACTTTTATGATCAACGGGTTATCGTTATCGTTAATAATGATATTCATACCTGATAACCTGATCACTTCATGAAGTCTGTTCCTTCTCTCGTTAATATTTCCAAAACGCGGCATAAGGATACGGATCTCGTAACCTTTTTCCTGCATAGCCTGCGGAAGCTGGCGCGTTATTTCAGAAATTTTAGAGAGTTCAAGGAAAGGTGACATTTCATGAGTTATAAACAAAAGCTTAGATTTACCCATCTCCAAATCAGAATTTAAATTATGTAACACCTCAAAAAATTTGAGTTTGCAAATATAAGCATTATATATGAAGTATCAATCAATTATGCAAGTAGTTTTGGTATTTTTGTATCATTTATGCAACTTCGCCCACTTTTGTAATAGATCATATTGAAAAAATTCGCTAAAAAGGATGACCTGCAGCAATACCTGGCTAAACTAAGGGATGACGGCGCTATTATAACCTTTGTACCTACCATGGGTGCATTGCACCAGGGGCACCTGTCGCTAATACAACAGGCGCAACAATTGGGCAATGTGGTGGTATGCAGTATCTTTGTAAACCCCACCCAGTTTAACGACCCGAAAGACCTTGAAAAATACCCCCGTCCTATACAGGATGATATACAAAAGCTGGAGCAGGTTGATTGTGACGTACTGTTTAACCCTGATGTAACAGAAATGTATGCCGGCAATGAGAAATGGCATTTAGATATTGGCGAACTGGATGGCCTGCTGGAAGGAAAGTTCAGGCCCGGGCATTACCAGGGGGTGACCCAGGTGGTGTATAAACTGTTTGATGTAGTTAAACCCGACATCGCTTTGTTTGGCCAAAAAGATTACCAGCAGTTTTTAGTGATCAAAAAAATGGTGGATCTGCTAAAATTACCTGTTAAACTGGTAATGTGCCCCATAGCACGCGAATCAGATGGCCTGGCCATGAGTTCGAGAAATATACATTTAACGCCCGATGACAGGCAGCATGCGCTTGTTCTGTCTAAAACTTTGAGCTACGTAAAAGATCATTTTAACCCTGATCATATCCGCCGGTTGCAGGAAGAAGCGATAGCAGCTATCAATAATGAGCCCGGTGTAACTTTGGCTTATTTTGAAATTGCAGATGGCGATACGCTGCATCCCGCCAACAAAAACACCAAAAAGTTTGTTGCCCTTGTTGCCGCTACCGTTGGTAAAACAAGGTTGATCGATAATGTGATTATCAGTGATTAGAGTTTGGAGATCAGTGATCAGTTGTTTTGCGGCGAATTGTACTCAAATTTGTTATTAGGTTGTAATCATTCACTAATCACTAATCAACTAATCACTAATTAACTTAATTTTGCGCCATGATTATTGAAGTATTAAAATCAAAGCTTCACAGGGCCAGGGTAACCCAGGCCGAGTTAAACTACGTGGGTAGTATTACTATTGATGAGGATTTGATGGATGCGGCAAATATTATTGCCAATGAGAAGGTGCAGATTGTAAATAATAATAACGGCGCCCGTTTTGAAACTTATGTGATAAAAGGCGAACGCGGCAGCGGTACCATTTGCCTGAACGGAGCGACCGCCCGGTTGGCCCAGGTAGGAGATATTGTGATCATCATGTCATACGCTTACATGGAAATGGACGAGGCCCGCGCCTATGAGCCTATTTTGGTTTTCCCTGATATTGATAACAAGCTGTTAAAATAATTATTTTCTTCCTGCCGGATACGCGTTAAGGCCCAGTACCAGGTGCAGGCTTGCGTCGGCATTGTTTTTTTTGCGCAGCTCATATACCATTTTTATCCTGATATTAGGTTGGCGCACCAGCTTATCTAAAAAGGTGGAATTGTCGACATCCAGCACCAGGGTATTACCCACATCGGTAGTGATGTCCGTACGTGAAGCTACCAGTATCTCATCTTTACCATCTTCGGCAGACAGGTAGATACTGATCGCTTTGATATTGCCGATATTGTAATTGGACGGTTCTTCTGACTCCAGCTTGGCCGAAATCAGGCTTACCTCGCTTACCCTGTTACCATTATTGCCGCTTTTTGAAAAATTTTGATCGAAGCTGTTGGCCAGGCTTACGGCCGCATAGCTTTTATTAATTACAGATGTGGCAGGTATGGTGATATTTGCTGTGTAAGGAAACGTTGATTTGACAATAGATTGCATCATGCCGCAGGCACTGATGAATAAGGGCAATATCAATATAGCAAATAAGGCTTTTCTGGTCATTGAATGTTTTAAATCAATAAAATGCAATTGTTAACAGACTCGTAAGGATATTATTCGATAATAAAGCTAATCCAATTTTTAATTAATAAAAATAAATAAGTTTAAATATCCGGCCGGTTTTTTTTAATAAGCAACCGAGGCCAAAATGTTAACGTTATGTTAAATATTTACAATTAAAAATTTTAATGATAATTTAGCGTTTTAAGTCCTGAATTTACCGGTTATAAGCATAATTAAATATTAAAAAAATATATATCATGAAAAGAATGTTGTTTTTGGGTTTAGGCCTGGTGGTATTGTTAGCCTCATGCGTAAAAAAGAAGGTAGCACCTACAACCTACGCCCAGGTAAGATTTGTTAATGCGGTAAGCAATATCCCCGCGCAAGATATATATATTGATAATGTATTAGCCACAACAAGCCCCCTGGAATTTGGATCTGTAACTAATTATTTTACCTATCAGTCAGGTCTTAACTTATTAACTTTTAATAGCACAGGGACACCAAATCCAACTGTGTCATATACCTATGGCTCATCTGCGAACGAGCATGCCACTGTTTTTTTGTACCCGGATTCTCTGAATAATGTATATTCCGGTGGCATAAAAGATAATATGTCCGCTCCGCCCGCCGGTAAAGCCAGGGTTAGATTTGTTAACCTGGATGGTTATTTAAAAAATGATCTTAAAATAACTGTTACCGGGGGTGCCGTCCTGTTTACTTTCCTGGATTTTGGAAATGCATCAAACTATTATGATGTTGATCCCGGTGCTACATTTACCCCATCATCTACTGGTGTAACTAATGCACCCGTAATGGACACACAAATACAGGCAGGCAAAATTTATACGATATGGCTATCGGCCACTTCATCAACTAAACTTATCGGGCACTATACGGTACAAAATTAGCCCTGTCTTTTTGTTATGTTTACAATCATTTAACAAGCAAATAACAGGGCAAAATTGAGGTAGAAAAAGCAATTGTAATTTTTGAAAAAAAGAGCGCAAAAATAGTAACATAAATTCTATCTTTGCACCCCGACGCTGGGGTCGGGAAACCTGCTATCAGCGCATAGTGTTCAAGTCCATAGTCAGGTAGTCGATAGTCCATAGTCAATTGATTTGGGGCAGACTTAAGACTTAGGGCTAAAGACTTTAGACTCAAATAACTATGCCCAAAGACACCTCCATTAAATCAGTACTGATCATCGGCTCAGGCCCTATTATTATTGGCCAGGCCTGCGAGTTTGACTACGCCGGATCGCAAGCCGCGCTATCTTTAAAAGAAGAAGGTATCACCGTATCCATTATCAACAGTAACCCGGCAACCATCATGACGGATAAAGTTATTGGCGATCATGTTTACCTGTTGCCGCTAACTTGCGAAAGCCTTGAAAAGATCCTTAGCGAAAGGCAGATCGACGCCGTGCTGCCTACCATGGGCGGCCAAACCGCGCTGAACCTTTGTATTGAAGCCGACGAGCAGGGGATCTGGAAAAAATATGGTGTTAAAATAGTAGGTGTTGATATTGCCGCTATCGAGAAGACCGAAAACCGCGAAGCTTTCCGCCAGTTAATGGTTGATATAGGCGTTGGGGTTGCGACCTCAAAAATTGCTAACTCATTTCTTGAAGGTAAAGAAGCTGCGCAGGAAATCGGTTTCCCGCTGGTTATACGCCCAAGCTATACGCTGGGTGGCAAAGGCGCGGGCTTTGTACATAAAAAAGAAGATTTTGACGCAGCGTTAAGCCGCGGCCTGCAGGCATCGCCAACCCACGAGGTTTTGGTTGAACAGGCTGTGCTGGGCTGGAAAGAATATGAATTGGAGTTATTGAGGGACAGTAATGATAATGTGATCATTATCTGCTCTATCGAGAACTTTGACCCGATGGGGATCCATACCGGAGACTCAATAACTGTGGCCCCTGCCATGACATTGAGCGACCGCTGTTACCAGGAAATGCGTAACCAGGCCATCAAAATGATGCGCGCCATCGGTAATTTTGCCGGCGGCTGTAACGTGCAGTTCTCTGTTAACCCTGCGGACGAGGCAATCATCGCTATCGAGATCAACCCCCGGGTTTCACGCTCATCGGCGCTGGCATCAAAAGCAACAGGCTACCCTATCGCCAAGATAGCTGCCAAACTGGCCATAGGTTATAACCTTGACGAAATTGAAAACCAGATCACAAAAACAACGTCAGCTTATTTTGAGCCGACGCTGGATTACGTGATCGTTAAAATACCACGCTGGAACTTTGATAAATTTAAAGGCGCTAACCGTGAGTTGGGCCTGCAAATGAAATCTGTAGGCGAAGTGATGGGCATTGGCCGCAGCTTTATCGAAGCGTTGCAAAAAGCCTGTCAGAGTTTAGAGATTGGCCGGGCCGGCTTAGGTGCGGATGGCAAACAAAGCCGTAACCTTGACGAGATAATGCATAGCCTTGAGCATCCAAGCTGGGACAGGTTGTTCCATATTTATGATGCTATGAGCTTAGGTGTACCAATGGAGTCGATCCGTAAAGCTACCAAGATAGACCGCTGGTTCCTGAACCAGATCCAGGAGATAGTAAATCTGGAAACTGAGCTGCGCCGTTATTCTATCGGTAATATCCCGGAAGACTTTTTGTACACTTTAAAACAAAAAGGCTTTTCTGACGCGCAAATAGCTTACATCCTTCATAATAATACTACCGAAGAAGATGTTTACCAACGCCGTAAAGAATTGGGCATTAAGCGTGTATACAAAATGGTGGATACCTGCGCTGCCGAGTTTCCTGCAAAAACACCTTACTACTACTCTACTTACGAGGGCGAGAACGAGTCAATCGTATCTGATAAGAAAAAGATCATTGTATTAGGCTCGGGCCCTAACCGTATCGGGCAGGGTATTGAGTTTGATTATAGCTGTGTACACGGTTTATTAGCCGCTAAAGAGGCCGGCTTTGAAGCCATCATGGTTAACTGTAACCCTGAAACGGTATCGACTGATTTTAATATGGCTGATAAGCTATACTTCGAGCCTGTTTTTTGGGAGCATGTGCGCGAGATCATTGAGCTTGAAAAACCTTACGGGGTAATTGTTCAGCTGGGTGGGCAGACCGCCCTGAAGATGGCTGAGAAAATGCATGAGCATGGCATCAGGATCATCGGGACCTCATTTAATGATATGGATGTCGCCGAAGATCGCGGACGTTTCTCAGACCTGTTAAAAGACCTTGAGATCCCATACCCTAAATATGGTGTTGCCGAAAGTGCCGAAGAGGCACTGGAGGTTGCGCACCATGTGGGCTACCCGGTACTGGTGCGCCCAAGCTACGTATTAGGCGGCCAGGGCATGAGCATTGTAATTAATGACGAGGACCTGGAGAAAGCGGTGGTTAGCCTGCTTAAAAACCTGCCGGGCAACCGTGTCTTGATCGATCACTTCCTTGATCGTGCATCAGAGGCCGAATCAGACTCGATCAGCGATGGCGACGATGTGCATATTGTTGGTTTGATGGAACACATCGAGCCTGCGGGCATCCACTCGGGCGACTCGTTCGCGGTATTGCCGCCGTTTGATCTGTCGGCCAACGTGATCAATAAAATGGAAGAATACACCAAAAAGATAGCAAAAGCATTAAACGTTCGCGGTTTGCTAAATATCCAATTCGCGATAAAAGACGAAGTGGTGTATGTGATAGAGGCTAACCCGCGTGCATCACGTACGGTGCCCTTTATTGCCAAAGCATACGATGTGCCATACATTAACATAGCCGCTAAAATTATGCTGGGGGCCAATAAATTAAAAGACTTTACCATTGAGCGCAAGCTAAAAGGTTATGCTATTAAAGAGCCGGTATTCTCTTACGATAAGTTCCCTGAAGTTGAAAAACAATTAGGCCCTGAAATGAAATCAACAGGCGAAGCTATTCGCTTCATTCCTGACTTACAGGATCCGTACTTCAGGCATCTGTACAAAGAGAAATCTATGTATCTGAGTAGATAACCCCTCCGCCCCCTAAAGAGGGAGCCAATGGGCTTATATAAAACAAAAAGCGACCCGCAAATGGGCCGCTTTTTTGGTTTATAAATAATTAGGTTTAAAAAGAAATATCGTCTGTATTGCCGTTTAACTCATCTACGCTTTTTACGTCCTGGCGAGAGAAGGCTTCCTGCTCAAAATCTGTTTTACGGCCCAGCATGGTAAAGTTTTCGGCAACCACTTCTGTAGTATATCTTTTAATGCCCTCCTTGTCCTCGAACGACCGGGTGCGCAATTTACCCTCAATGTAAACCAGCTTGCCTTTTTGCAAAAACTTAGCTGCTACTTCTGCAAGGCTGCGCCATAGTACAATGTTATGCCATTCGGTTTGCTCCACCTTCTTGCCATCCTTGTTAAAGGTCTCTGAAGTAGCCAGGGGGAAACTGGCAACATATACACCACCCTCTAACTGGCGAATTTCGGGGTCCTTGCCTAAATGACCTACCAGTATTACTTTATTTATTCCGGACATAGTTTAAATTGCACAGGTATAAAAAATAGTGCGGTATAAAAGTAAATATTTATTTCTAATTTAAAAAATTATCTAAAAATATAAAAATAGGCTTAGATAAAGGTAGTTTTTTCAAATTTTCTACTTTAATGAAACCCCATTTTTGCTTTACTTCTATAGGTTGTTTAGCTATGGTGATAAACCGAATGTACAAATGCTGGTGGGTTAAAACGTGTTTTTTTACATCGGATATCGTTACTATTTCCGGCCTTTCGCCAAAGTGGTTTTTTGTTTCAGGCAAGGCAAATAATTCTTCGGGCGATAATAATGTGCTTGTTTCAATCAATGGCAGGTCGTACATATTGGCCCAGATATCACCTTCGCCGCGCTTGTTCATCAGCATCGTGTCGCCATCGGTAAACAAAAAATAATTAAAAAACCGCTGCTTTATTTTAAGCTTACCCAGTTTTACAGGCAGGTTTGTTGTGGCATTATGCACAAAAGCATAGCAGCCGGTTCTTACCGGGCAAATGCCGCAGGCCGGATTTTTTGGCTTGCACAACATGGCACCAAACTCCATCATGGCCTGGTTGTGCAGCCCGGGGTTTTTCATATTAAGAAAATCATTTGCCGTTGCCTGGAACAGCTTTTTACCGGCAGTACTATTGATGGGCTCGCTGATGCCGAGATACCTGGCAAGCACCCGGTACACATTACCGTCAACCACGGCCCTTGGCTCATTTGCCGAAAAGGACGCTATGGCCGCCGCCGTATATTCGCCAATTCCTTTAAGTTTGATCAGATCATCGTATCTTTCAGGGAACTTACCGCCAAATTCATCACGCACCATGCGGGCCGTCTTCAGCATATTGCGGCCACGCGAATAATAACCCAGGCCCTGCCATAATTTTAAGATGTCGGCTTCATCGGCTGCGGCAAAACTGTTTATGGTGGGGTACTTTTCCGCGAAGCGATAAAAGTAAGGGAGGCCTTGTTCTACGCGCGTTTGCTGTAAAATCACTTCGGATAGCCAGATCATGTAGGCATCGGTGGTGTGCCGCCAGGGCAGGTCACGCTTGTTTTCGGTATACCATTTTACAAGCTCGTCAGAAAAAATCATGTGATACAAAAGTAGCTGATTAAGCACTTAATTGACTGATGATTGTAACCATTATGTAGTACTTTTTACTATGAGTAAAAAAAAAACACCAATTATTTCGCTCTTTAGTAATAAAGCAATACTTTTGCAACCCCAAATAAGTTAAGTAATTACAAATTAAATAAAAGAAAATCAGATATGACTAAAGCAGAAATTATAACTGAAATCTCATCTAAGACTGGAATTGAGAAGGTTGATGTACAAGAAACAGTTGAAGCGTTTTTTAAAGTTATTAAAAATTCAATGGTTGGCGGCGAGAACGTTTATGTAAGAGGATTTGGAAGTTTTGTTGTTAAAAAAAGGGCCAAAAAAACTGCACGTAATATCTCAAAAAACACTGCTATAATTATACCTGAGCATTTTGTACCAAGCTTTAAACCGGCTAAAACATTTGTTGAGAAAGTAAAATCAGGAAACAAAACTGCTAAAGCGAAATAAGACAATATGAATAAAAAACAAATAGTTGTTGGTGTAGCTATTGTAGCTATTATGGGCTATTTGTATTCATTGCCTGTTAAGGGCCTTATTAAAGCTGGCGCTGCGCGTGATAACGCCAAGTCTGCCCCGCCACAGGCGGCAGCCAAAGCGGCATCAAACGTAACCGTCGAGATGGTGTCAGAGCCTGCTAAAACTGCCATAGGTGCAGCATTAGCGGCTAAGATCGCTGATCTTGAAGGGCAATTAAAGAACGCGCAGGGAGATGCTGAAAAGCTATCGATCGACAAAAAATTAGCTGCCAGTTGGGACGATGTTAATCAACCCGCGCCGGCAGCATTTTATTACCAGGCTGTTGCCCGCAAAGACAACAGCTTTACAGCATGGTTAAACTCGGGCAGCCGTTTTAACGATGCTTTTAAAATAACACAGGATACAGCACTAACCCCGGCATTTATTACGGGCGCTGTTGAAGGGTTTACAAACGCTTTAAAACTTAAACCGCAAAGCCTTGATGCTAAAACCGGTTTAGGTGTTGCTTATGTAAACGGCGGTGCAAGCCCTATGCAGGGAATTGCGCTACTGCGCGAAGTTGTTGCACAAGATCCTGATAACGTAAGCGCAAACCTTAACTTAGGTTTGTTCTCGATGAAATCAGGACAGTTTGACAAGGCCGTGCAGCGTTTTAAAACGGTTATTGCGCATAACCCGGGCTTTGAGCCTTATTTTTATCTGGCCGAAACCTATAAACAGTTAGGCCAGAAACCAGAAGCCATTGCAGCTTACGAAAAATGCAAAGAAATGATGCCCGACCCTGTATTTGGCCAGCGCATCGATCAATATATTAAGGAATTAAAAAAGTAACACATTAAAAAATTATTATTATGCCGAGCGGTAAAAAACGTAAAAGACACAAAATGGCTACTCATAAACGCAAAAAGCGTTTAAGAAAAAACAGGCACAAAAAGAAATAAGCGTTGCTTTTTAGCACCTTATTTACCCTGCTTTTTAAGCGAGTAAAAGCGCATACAGTATTGTTTTTTACCCCTATAGTAAAAATCCGGGCCCGGTAAAACTGCCGGGATACCGTTAAAGAAATGGAGTAGCAGTTGATAAAAGAATTAATTATCGATTCATCCCCTAACGGGGCTACTATTGCATTATTACAGGATAAACAACTTGTAGAGCTACACAAAGAGCAAATCAGCAACAATTATACTGTTGGTGATATATACCTGGGCCGGATCAAAAAGATCATGCCCGGGTTAAATGCTGCCTTTGTTGATGTAGGTTATGAGAAGGATGCATTTTTGCATTATCTTGATCTTGGTCCGCAGGTGCAAACGCTCCTTAAACTGGCCAAGCAAGTGCGTGGTGGAAGTTACCAATCTAAGCTGTTAGATAATTTTAAGCTGGAGGAAGATATCAGTAAGGGAGGAAAGATCTCTGACTTATTAACCAAAAATCAGCTTATCCCTGTGCAGATAGCCAAGGAGCCTATATCAACAAAAGGCCCCCGCTTAAGCTCAGACCTGTCTATTGCCGGTAGGTACGTAGTATTAGTACCCTTCTCTGAGGTTATATCTATATCTAAAAAGATAAAGAGTAACACAGAGCGTAACCGCTTGCGCAAAATCGTAGAGAGCATAAAGCCCAAAAACTTTGGTGTAATTATCCGTACCGTATCAGAAGGTAAGGGCGTTGCAGAAATGCAAAAGGACCTGCTTGACCTGGTGTCGAAATGGGAAGCATTCATGACCCGGCTGCCAACTGTGGAACCGGCTAAGAAAGTTTTAGGCGAGATCGGCCGTACATCGACCATCCTGCGCGATATCCTGAACCCGGATTTTCAGAACATCTATCTTAACGATAACACCTTATACGAGGAAGTTAAGCAGTATGTAAGAGACATCTCTCCGGACCTGGAAAGCATCGTAAAGCTGCACAAGCACAAAGAACCGTTGTTTGAACACTTTGGTGTTGATAAGCAAATAAAAGGCGCCTTTGGCAAAACGGTTAATTTAGCCGGCGGCGCATACCTGGTTATTGAACATACCGAAGCGCTGCACGTTATTGACGTTAACAGCGGTAATCGTACTGCCAATAAAGAGAACCAGGAAGAGAACGCCTACCAGGTAAACCGGGAGGCGGCAAAAGAAATTGCCCGCCAGCTACGCCTGCGCGATATGGGCGGTATTGTGGTGATCGACTTTATTGACATGCACAAGCCAACCAACCGTAAGGATCTGTTTGACTACCTGCGTGCCGAAATGGCGCTTGATCGTGCTAAGCATACCATTTTGCCGCCAAGCAAATTTGGACTGGTACAAATTACCCGCCAGCGTGTTAGGCCCGAAATGAATATTGTTACCACCGAGGTTTGCCCTGCCTGCCACGGAACAGGTACCATACGCCCAAGCATTTTATTGTTGGACGATATCGAAAACAACTTTAACTACGTTTTAACCGAGCAAAACGAAAAAGGCATTACCCTTTGTGTACACCCTTACATTGAGGCTTACATACGCCAGGGCTTTATCATGACACGCCAGGTAAAATGGTTCTTTAAATACGGCCAATGGATAAAGGTTAAAAGCAACCCGGCCTACCAGCTTACAGAATTTCACTTTTTCTCATCAAAGGATGAAGAGATAAAATTGTAGATGTGCGGATTTGCAGATATGCAAATGTGCAGATTCAAAAAGAGCAGTTATCCATGGGTAGCTGCTCTTTTTGTTTTAGTTCCTTTTTAGACAATGTTATTGTTTTGAAAGCTTTTTAGTTTTGTTACGTGTTGGCTTGGCGTGGTATAGATCCATCGATTTTACAATCAACAAATTCTGTCGCCGGTGCGGTGCAGTTTTCCCTTGCGCTTGTGTATCTGCATTTTCAGAATAGGCATTTGGGATCCATTCAAGCTCAAGTTTTTTGCAGTTATTCATCATTAACTAATATAATTACTAGACTATATACAACTTTAACCTAAGCTGGATATTACTCTATTTTGGACTAGGATAATGTATTGCATGTACATTATTATCTGTTGCATTGTAAACATATACAAGAAAGAAACCGTCCCCTTTGTATAATTTAATCATATGAAGTTTCAATAAAAAAATGATTTTTTCACTCCAGATTTTAATTTGTTTACCATAATAATCATAATCTATTTTAGTTCCATAAGGATTTTCATTATGAAGTATTTTACCGCACTTTTCATAAACATTGATAAATTCTTGCTTGGTTAAAAAGCCATCCTTCATATCATAGAGCATCCTATTTTCTGTAGTGCTATTCTCTATGTCAATGACGATTGGTTTCGGATAAAAATCAGAATTAATTCGTTCAATATCTTGTAAAATCAATCTTGAATTCCAAAATTTCTCGTATTTAACATTTTGTTTTTCAAACACACTCTTATTCATAACTAATGAACTCAATGAAATTAATTCTAATATTTTGCGCAGCTGCAAGCAACAAAATTCAACGTTAGTTTCAATCGAACCGGTAGTGTTATTTTTTCCGAGAATCAGATTTATAAAATTAAGACGATGCTTTATATCGGTCATCAATTTTAAATAGAGATTGATTTCATCGCGCATATTATTTTGTTTAAATCATAAAATAATTGTAACTAAAACCTTGGTGGTTTTCTACGAAAGAATTTATTGGATTTATCAGAGTTGTTATATAAAGTATACGATCTGCTTTTTGCCGAATTTTTATAAGATAAGAGGATTTGAATATCTTTTAGCGAAAGAGGCAAGTTTTTCATATCATTTCGTTCAGCACCTTTAGCTTCCTCGAGTTCCTCAAAAACAGCCTTAATTTTGATGATTTCCCTACTGGCAATTGGCGTCAGTTCATTCAATTTTTCAATTCTTACAAAAGGTGGTTGAGTTTCTTTGAAACTCATAGTTGGATAGAAAGCATTATGCTCCGAATTGTTAGTGATAATTATATCAATATCCCAACGCAATCGAAAAAGTTGAATAGCATCTCTCATTTCTATGACACCATCTACAGCTACATTTTTATTGCTAAAACCAATTGGCGAACTGCTACCACCATCTTTCTTAAATTCAATTGTTAATTCAGGTACTACAAAGTAAGATTTTCTGATCCAAATTATTAGTGGGATGAGAACAACAAGTGCTAAAGAGATTACGGCTATCATAAAAATGTAAGTTAGGTTGAGTTTACAATAAGCTAATATACTTATTATAAATGCAAATCAGGAGCCTCTGCTTGCTAATTAATTTAGCAAGCTTCTTTGCCAATCCCAATTAAATCCGCACATTTGCACATCAGCATATCTGCACATCAACATAATGGCTAAAACCAAAATTGCTTATTTCTGTCAAAGCTGTGGCTTCGAGTCGGCAAAGTGGCTGGGCAAATGCCCTTCGTGCCAGCAATGGAACACCTTTGTGGAAGAGGTAATTGAAAAGGACCCAAAATCCGTACCCACCTGGAAAGTCAGCAGCACCACGCAACAGCGCGCCAATAAACCGGTCGAGGTAGCCGATATCACCTTTACCGAAGAGGACCGCCTGCTTACCCCTGATAAAGAATTTAACCGCGTACTGGGTGGCGGCATAGTCGCCGGCTCATTGGTACTGATAGGCGGCGAGCCGGGCATTGGAAAATCAACCCTGATGCTGCAACTGGCATTGAACATGCCCAATATCAAAGTACTTTATGTATCCGGCGAGGAAAGCGAGAAGCAGATCAAAATGCGGGCGGAACGGTTGCAGTCAGTTGGCAGTGAGCAGTTGGCAGTTGGCAGCACCCTTAAATCCGAAATCCGAAATCCGAAATCCGAAATCAATAATGGGGCTTGCTACATCCTCACCGAAACCTCTACCCAAAACATATTTAAGCAGATAGAAGAACTGGAGCCGGACCTGGTGGTGATCGATTCGATACAGACTTTGCATTCATCTCATATTGAATCTACACCGGGCAGCGTGTCGCAGGTGCGCGAGTGTACTGCCGAGTTGCTGCGGTTTGCCAAGGAGAGCGCTACTCCGGTGTTCCTGATCGGCCATATCACTAAGGATGGCGCCATTGCCGGCCCCAAGATCCTGGAGCATATGGTTGACACTGTTTTACAGTTTGAGGGCGACAGGCACCACGTTTACCGCATATTACGCACGGTGAAGAACCGGTTCGGGTCAGCATCCGAGCTGGGCATTTACGAAATGCTGGGCGAGGGCCTGCGTGAAGTATCCAACCCGTCAGAGATCTTATTATCGCAACGCGACGAGCCGTTGAGCGGTATCACCATATCGGCCACATTAGAGGGCATGAGGCCCATGCTGATAGAAACCCAGGCGCTGGTAAGCACATCTGCCTATGGCACGCCCCAGCGTAACGCTAATGGCTTTGATGCCAAGCGCATGAGCATGCTGCTTGCCGTGTTAGAGAAGCGATGCGGCTTTAAGCTGGGTGCGCAGGACGTTTTCCTGAATATTACCGGCGGTATCAAGGTAGAGGACCCCGCTATCGACCTGGGGCTTGCCGCGGCCATCATATCATCTTACCAAAATATCCCTATCCCGTTTAAAACCTGTTTTGCCGGCGAAATTGGCCTATCGGGCGAGATCAGGGCGGTTAACCGGGTTGAACAGCGCATTGCCGAGGCACAAAAACTGGGCTTCGAGCAGATCTATATCTCAAAATATAACATGCCATCGGCAGCGCAGGATAAAAAGCGCATGGACCTGTCGCGCTATACCATCGAAATAAAAATGGTTGCCAATATTGAAGAAGTTTTCGAGTTGCTATTTGGCTGATACCCACACAAAAAAGCCGGATCATATTTATGGTCCGGCTTTTTTGTTAAAATGAGTTTCTTAGCTTATTGTACAGCTACGGTAACTTTACGTATAACGTTATTACTAAAATCGGCAACATATAAATTGCCTTGTCCATCAAGCGTTAACGATTGCGGGTTACTAAAACGTGCTGCTGAACCTACACCATCAGTATAGCCTGACGCGTTTGCACCGGCAAGCACATATAAGATTTTATTTTTTGTGATCTCAAGAATGCGGCCATTGTTGTCAGAGATAAACATGTTTCCTTGCGCATCAATAGCAATGCCATTTGGACTGCCTAATAAAGCCGGGAAATTTAACCCTCCTGCATAAGTGGTAACGTTACCCGCAGGTGTAACCATCCTTATCGCGTTATTTCTATAATCGGCAACATATAAATTGCCCGATGCGTCTATGGCAATCGCTACCGGGTAGTTAAACGCGGCGGTAGTAGCATCGCCGTCTATATAACCCGGGACTGTTGATTGCGCGTAGCCGGCAGGTGGACGGTAACCTACAAATGTGCTTACCACACCAGCCGGGGTAATTTTACGGATCAGGTTATTACTCCTGTCGACAACATAAACATTACCTGTTGCATCAACAGCGGTTGCTGTAGGGTTATAAAATTCTGCCTTGGCCGCTGTACCATCTAAATAACCAACTAAGGCGTTACCTGCAATGGTGCTTACAGTGCCGCCCGTTGTAATTTTGCGGATAACGTTGTTACCTAAATCGGCCACATAAGCATTTCCTTGCGTATCAAAAGAAATTCCTCTTGGTCCGTAAAAAAGAGCAGATGCGGCATCGCCGTTGGCATAACCTAAACCGGTGTTGATCATAGTACTTGTCTCGCCTGACGTTGTTATATTACGGATAGCATTGTTAAACGAGTCGCTAACATATAATAAACCTGTTGCCGCGTTAAAAGAAATATTTTGAGGCCCATTAAATAAAGCCGATGTGCCGGTACCCTCTGCAAAGCCCCCGGTGCCGGCTAAGCTGCCTGCAAAAGTGGTAACCGTACCAGTTGGTACAGCATTGGTAGCAAGTGTCTTAAATGTTATAACATCGCTGTAACCGGTGCCGGCGTCGTTGGTAACATATGCCCTCACATAATAAGTAGTATTGGGTATTAAGCCAATTATTTTGTTTTGCCAGCGCGCGCCTACTGTATCGCTTAAAAATGTATCGCCGATGGTTGGTGTTGTATTTGTAGCGCTATAGCAAATACCGTTTGCAGTAACATAAACCGACCCCCCTGTACGCGCGCCTACAATTACCGAAGTCGATGTCAGGGAGCTTATTATAGGGTTTATTGCCGGGATCGGTATTGGTAAAGTATTATTGTCATTTTTACTACATCCTGTTACTGATGCAATGACAGCTATAAAAAGTATAATTAAAAATGAGCTTTGTAGCGATTTTTTCATGTGTGTAAATGGGTTATTTCAATTTCGTTTAGTTCATCCCGGCCTTTTATACACCGTCAAGATCCTGTTTTATGCGGATGCAAAGATAACTGTTTATTACGGCTTTAAAACTAAACTGTTATTTATGCCTTTTCGTGCTTTAAATAATTTTTTAAATATAAATCATTCATACACATTTAAGCAGAAACCGCTTGTTGTTAGCGGTTTTTTAACAAATATTAACATTACGGTTTTGATAAAGAGCGACTGCCGGCTACTTTACGTTAATTAAAACCGGGGGCCTACAATTGTTGTTCTTTAAATAAACGGCAATTGTTATGAAAAAGTTATTGTTGATAATTACGCTCTGCACCACCTTACCGGCTTTTGCCCGGCAAAATACAGCCTTACCACACGGAACAGTTTATGGTGTAAAACCAACCAGTACGGCACCCGTAGCTGCCGGGCGCTTAGAAACCTATATGGATAAAAAAACACGGATCAGCACAACTATAAAGGGCCGGGTTATCCGCGTAACAAAACCAAAGGACGGCTGGTTTGATATAGACGCAGGTAAAGGCAAAGTGATAGCCGCGCATTTTAAAAACATAGGCACTGATCTTCCTATGGGCCTTAAAGGCAAGACCGTGGTAGTTGAAGGCGTAGCCGCGAAGGAGTTTATAGCCGATGACCTGCAGCACTTTGCAGGAGATACGGTAAAAGGTAAAAAACAGCACACGGTTAAAACCGACCCGAAACACAGATTAACATTTGAGGTGACAGGATTGATGGTGGAGTAAGCCGCTCTGCACCCTGAAAGAGGAATTTTAAAAATAAAAGTTAAAATAATACGCTTAAAAAAGGCCACGGTAAACCTATGGCCATATAAGACCGATTTATTAAATAATGAGGCGTTTTGTTTTGCGTTAAATTAGTACTTTAGAAACATTAGTGAATTAGTACTATCCGTATACCAAAAATTTAATACGCCATGAAAAAGTGCCTTGTTTTATTGCTGAGCTGTGTTGCATTTATAAACGTAACCCACGCGCAGAGTGTTGACAGGAGCTCATTTATTAAAGATAGCATTGATGTATATGTAAACCGGGCGCTAACCAACTGGCGCATTCCCGGCGTGGCCGTTTGTATAGTAAAAGACAATAAGGTAGTATTAATGCGGGGGTATGGTGTTAAGGAGCTTGGCTTGCCCGATAAGGTTGACGAAAACACCCTGTTTATGATAGGCAGCAATACCAAAGCGTTTACTGCTACGGCCATAGCCATGCTGCAGGAGCAAAAAAAGCTATCGTTAGATGATAATGTAAGCAAGTATTTGCCGTGGTTTAAACTGGAAAGCAAGCCTGCTACAGAATTGTTAACCGTTCGTGATCTGTTATGCCATAGGTTGGGTTTTAAAACCTTTCAAGGCGATTTTACCTTTTACAACAGCGACCTTTCCCGCCTGCAGGTAATGGAGCGTTTAGGGCAGATGAAAGCTACCTATCCATTCCGGACGAAATGGGGATACACCAACTCGGCCTTTTTAACCGCCGGCGAGATCATCGCTAAAGTATCAGGGAAACCCTGGGAAGTTTATTTAAGGGACAATATTTTCTCTCCGCTGGGCATGTTCAATACTTTGGCGCTAACGACGGAGATGCCAAAGTCGTTGAACCGCACGGTACCGCATACGCTGATTGATGAGCGCCTGAGTGCCATTCCGTACGGGCAACTGGATAACATGGCCCCGGCGATGAGCATATCATCATCAGTAAATGATATGAGTAAATGGGTACTTGCCTTGTTAAATAACGGCAAGGTTGGTGCCAGGCAGGTGATACCCGAAGCTGCCATCATGGCAACCCGGCAGCCACAGGATATTGTTGGCCCGGTACATCATTTAAATGGCGAAAATAACTTTGAGCTTTATGGATTGGGTTGGTTCCTGCAGGATTATGGCGGCCACCGCATTGTAATGCATGATGGCGGCGTAAGCGGTTATGTATCGTCAGTTACCCTGGTGCCGCAGGATAACCTGGGGATCATTATATTAACCAATACCGACGAAAATTCGTTTTTTGAAGCATTGCGCTGGGAGATCATGGATGCCTATTTTAAACTGCCTTTCCACAATTACAGCCAGGCCTATTTAACTGCTTATAAGAATAATGCCGGCGCACAGCAAAAGGTTTTGAGGAAGTTGCGCGATTCGGTGGCGCTGAATTTAATGCCGGCCCAGCCGGTTGCAAACTATACAGGCAAATATCATAATGAATTATATGGCGATATGACTATATCAAACGGGGCAAACAATGATCTTGAGGCACGTTTTGAGCATCACCCAAAAATGTTCGCTAAATTGCAGCCATTGGGTGGCCACCGCTTCTTTGCCACTTTTTCTGACCCGATATATGGCAGGACGGTGTTCCCATTTACATTCCAAAATGGCAGGATTACCGGCGTAAGGGTAAAAGTGGCCGACTTTGTTGAAGCTGACCCTTATGACTTTAAGAAAATAAATTAACGCCTTTAGTTATTAAAACCCTGTAGGGTGATATTGAATATTAATGGTGTGTTTGGCGATATATTAGTGGTTCCGGTAGTGCCAAAAGCCAGTCCCGATGGTACATATAAGGTAATTGATCCGCCTGTGCCAATTAGTGGTAAACCTACCTGCCAGCCTTTTATATAACTGCTTAATGGCGCAAAATACCGGCTGGTTTGCGACTCAACAAAAGAGGTATCAAAAAGATAGATAGAATACCCAACCGTTACATTTGAATTAACTGTGGGGTGCGGGCCTGTACCCGGGTTGGTGATCACATAATAAACCCCTGATGGATCTTTTGTTGCATTTGTTATACCGTTTGAAAGGAAATAATCCTGGATAGCATTATCGTCAGTAACGGCCTGCGCTGTATCGCTGAACGGGCTTTGAACAACTTTTCTGCATGATGAGAAAGCTACAGTAACAAGACAGATAAGTAAAAAATATTTTTTCATTTGTATAACTTTCATTAAATATTAAACATCGCTTATTGGGCGGCAATGCCGTTCAAATCAACCGTATAAACCAATACAGAGTTGCCGGGTATACCATTTTGTGTAGCTGTACCATAGGCATAAGCCGATGGTACAATTAATAAGATACGGCCATTATCGCCAATTTTTGGTATGCCTTTTTGCAGACCCGGTACAAAAGTATTTAATCTGCCCAAAACGCCATCAACAGTACCAATAAGTATGCCGTTAAGGTACTTATAAGTGTAAGTAAGTTTTACTGTTGACTCTAACTTTGCTCTGGCGGTATCCCCGGGCAGTATAATTTGATAATAAATACCCGATGGGTCACGCTGCGCGGATATATTATTAGCTTTAATATAATCCTGTATTTTTTGCTCATCAACAGCAGCTTGTTTTGGAATGATGCTGTCTGACTGGATCTTTTTGCAGGCCGCTAAGCCGATAAGCAATAGGCTAAATAGTATAAGGTGTTTTTTCATGCGGATTTTCTATGCAACTATACTTAAAAATATAACAGGGCTTTAAAATTTAACATTTTTTAGCATTTGCCCAAAACTACAAAATATTATTCGCCGTTATTGTAGCCATAACGGCAAACGGTAAAAACTATTATCTCCGCTAAAACTAAAGCGCTGTTTTAATTTTTAATTCATTTAGCTGCGAGTCGGCTATGGTTGACGGCGAATCGATCATCACATCACGGCCTGAGTTGTTTTTCGGGAATGCTATCACGTCGCGGATTGAATCCAATCCGGCAAAAATTGAACATAACCTGTCAAACCCGAAGGCTATACCACCATGCGGCGGCGCGCCATACTCGAACGCGTCCATCAGGAAGCCAAATTGTTTTTGCGCTTCTTCTGTACTAAAGCCAAGGTGCTTAAACATTAACGCCTGTAAAGCACGGTCATGGATCCGGATGGAACCACCGCCAATTTCTGTACCGTTAATAACCAGGTCATAAGCATTGGCCCTAACGTCGCCCGGGTTAGTGTCCAGCAGTGCGGTATCCTCCGGTTTTGGCGAGGTGAACGGATGGTGCATGGCATGGTAGCGCCCAGTCTCTTCGTCCCACTCTAATAACGGGAAATCTAATACCCATAATGGTGCGTAAGTGTTTTTATCGCGTAAGCCTAAACGTGAGCCCATTTCAAGGCGCAGTTCATTTAATTGCTTGCGTGCTTTATCGGCGTTGCCGGCTAAAACTAAGATCAAATCACCGGGTTCAGCTTCAAATGCTGCGGCCCAGTTGGTCAGGTCGTCTTCGCTGTAAAATTTATCTACCGATGATTTTAATGTACCATCAGTATTATAACGGCAATAGATCATCCCGGTAGCACCAATTTGCGGGCGTTTCAGCCACTCGGTGAGCTCGTCAATTTGTTTACGGGTATATTCGGCGCAGCCTTTGGCGTTGATACCAACTACCAGTTCGGCATTGTCAAATATGCCAAGCCCTTTGCCTTTTACAATATCATTCAGCTCAACAAACGGCATCCCGAAACGGATATCCGGTTTGTCCGATCCGTATAAACGCATCGCGTCAGCATACTGCATCCTCGGGAAATCACTAAACTCGATACCTTTAACTGCTTTAAACAGGTGGCGGGTCAGCCCTTCAAAAATATTCAAGATATCTTCCTGGGTGATAAAGGCCATCTCGCAATCTATCTGCGTAAACTCCGGCTGGCGGTCGGCACGCAGGTCTTCGTCCCTGAAACATTTAACGATCTGGAAATAACGGTCGAAACCGCTTACCATTAACAACTGCTTAAACGTTTGCGGCGATTGCGGCAGGGCATAAAACTCGCCCGGGTTCATGCGGCTTGGCACCACAAAATCGCGTGCGCCTTCCGGGGTCGATTTGATCAGTACCGGGGTTTCTACCTCTATAAAGTTCAGCATGTCCAGGTATTTGCGGATCTCCTGCGCCATTTTATGGCGCAGCACCAGGTTGTTACGGATAGGGTTACGGCGCAGGTCGAGGTAACGGTACTTTGCCCTTAGCTCCTCGCCGCCATCGGTTTCGTCCTCGATCATAAACGGCGGAACCTTTGATGAATTCAATACTTCTATTGCTTCAACAGCTATCTCAATTTCGCCCGTTGGTATTTTGGTGTTTTTGTTGGTACGCTCAATTACTTTTCCGTCTACTTTAATAACAAATTCGCGGCCTAACTCTCTGCTGGTTTCGCGTAACGTTGCATCGCTATCTGTATTTAATACCAATTGGGTTAAACCGTAACGGTCGCGCACATCAATAAAAGTTGTGCCGCCCAGATCGCGCGATTTTTGTACCCATCCGCATAAAGTTACTGTTTGGCCTAAATTATTGATATTTAGTTCGCCGCAAGTATGTGTTCTTAACATGGTAACGTATTTTATAAAGTTTGCAAAAGTAGTGTTTTGATTTCGAAATTCGGATTTTTCACTGTGGTTTGTTTCTTAAGGAGTTCAAGAAGGCTTCGCCGTTTTCGATTTCGAATTTAGTTGGAGTAACCCTGTTGCCAGCCTGTTTGGTAGGAGCGAATAATTGACCAGTTAGCAAATTAATACGCCACCTTTCTATATTTTTGTCTTATTCTCAAAATATTCTTCCAGTTTGACCGTGACAGTGTCGCCTGCATCTTTTTTGATCGCTTTTCTAATCCCGGCTTTAACAGGTAGCAAATGCGTACCATCGCCCATCGGCATAAAAGAACTTTTAAATGGATAACCATCTATTTTCCCGCCAATTTTTACAAGGCCGCGAGTATCAAAGAATGCTGCAGACTCGGGCCAACTCACGTAGGTCCAGCCACCTTTTCCAGGCATTTTTTTAAGTATCGCTGTAAACTCTTGGTTAAGCATAAATGGATATTAAATGGGTTACACAAATCTAAATATTATAATATCCCAAATCAAAACCTATATTTGCCCTATAATTCTCAAGGGGTGCCTTGCTTTGGAAAGATAGAACAAGTTGCAAATTGTTTTTACCAAACTGAAAGACAGGCTGAGATCAAACCCATTGCTTGAGTCTAAAGCCTAAAGTCCAAAGCCCTAAGTCAAATCGACTTTCGACTAAAGACTTCCAACTAAAGACTTGAGCATGCACCTGATCCGGGTAATGCCGGCGTAGGGAGAGGTAATAAGTTAAGTGTACTGCATATTCAACCCTGGTGTGCAGATGGTTTAACATTTTTTATTAATACACATTTGAAAAATTTATTCACGGCATTATTTGCCCTGCTGCTGCCTGTCCTGGCATCGGCCCAATTCTCGGTATCCGGGAAAATTACGGATCAGCAAACCGGCGAAACATTGCCCGGCGCAACCATCACCATTCAAAATTTAGCCATCAGCACCATGAGTAATGCTGCCGGCAAATACACTTTTAAAAACGTAAAAGGCGGCAATTATACATTGGCCGTAAGTTACCTGGGTTATAAAACCGGGCAAAAAGAAGTATCACTATCAGCGAATACCCAATTTGATTTTACTCTGAGCCGAAGCAGTAACGTAACCGAAGAAGTTACCGTTAGTGCCACTCGTGCATCGGCCAATTCACCTACGGCGTTTACTAATCTTAATAAAAAAGATATCGACAAAAATAATTCGGGTCGTGGCTTTGAGTACCTGCTGGAACAAACGCCATCAACGGTGGTGACCTCAAACGCGGGTGTCGGTGTTGGTTATACCAGTATCCGCATTCGCGGATCGGACCCTACCCGTATCAACGTCACACTTAACGGCATCCCGATGAATGATGCCGAAGACCAGGGCGTTTACTTTGTCGACCTGCCAGACTTGGCATCATCTGTCGATAATATCCAGGTGCAGCGCGGCGTAGGTACATCAACCAACGGCGCGGGTGCTTTTGGCGCCAGTATCAATATCCAAACCACCACCCGGCGTGACAGCGCGTATGCCGAGTACAACGGCTCGGCAGGCTCATACGGAACGGTGAAAAATACCTTTAACATGGGTACAGGTTTACTGGGAGGCCATTTTAGTTTTGACGGACGCTTATCCAACATGACATCCGACGGTTATATCGACCGCTCGGCATCTACCCTTAGATCTTACTTTTTAAGCGGGGCATATTATGGCAAAACCAGCGTGTTGCGTCTGAATGTGTTTGGTGGCTACGAAAAAACCCACCAGGCCTGGGACGGTGTGCCCGAGGATAGTGTAAAGTTTGGCAACCGTAAGTATAATGAGCTGGGCTATATTGAGTCGACCGGTCAGAACTATAAAAATCAGACCGATAACTATAATCAAAACTATTACCAGCTGTTGTATAACAAGCAGATCAGCCCGCAATTATCATTCAGTGGTGCGCTGCATTATACAAAAGGCTACGGTTACTATGAAGAGTATAGGAACAATGATGCCCTGAGCGATTACCAGGTTACGCCTGTTACGATTGGAGGTGTAGTGATCAGCTCGACCGACCTGGTGCGCCGGCTATGGTTGGATAATGATTTTTATGGTGCTACTTATAATTTTAACTATAAGCCTGATAATAAGCTGGACCTGACAGTCGGCGGTGCGTATAATGAATACAAAGGCCGCCATTACAATAATATTGAGTGGACGCAACAAAGCACCAACATTCCGCCCGACTATGAGTACTCGCGCAATAGCGCCAAAAAAACGGACTTTAATATATTCAGCCGTGCCGAATACCGTTTGGGGGATGTATTGTTGTATGGCGATGTGCAATACCGCCATATCGGCTACTCATTTTTAGGCTATGACCAAAACCTGCATAACGTGCAGCAACAGGTGGGCTTAAACTTTTTTAATCCTAAAGCGGGTATCACTTACCAGGTTACAGACAACAGCAATGTTTATGCGTCGATAGCAGTAGGTAACCACGAACCTAACCGCAGTGATTTTGTAAATTCATCACCGTCAAGCAGGCCAAAAGCCGAGAACCTGAAAGACCTGGAGCTGGGCTATCGCACCAGCCAATCCAATTTTAGCGCAGGCATTAACGGGTTTTATATGCTTTACAAAAACCAATTGGTGTTAACAGGCGCGCTTGATGATGTCGGCGAGGCTATCCGCACCAATATCAAAGACAGCTACCGCGCAGGTATCGAAGGCAACGCACGGGTTAACATTACACAGCAGCTAAACTGGCTGGTTAACGCTACCATAAGCACCAATAAGGTTAAAAACTTTAACCAGGTATTGTTTGATGAAAACGGTAACGCTGTAAACTTTCCATATCAAAAAACAGACATAGCTTACTCGCCCAATTTTACCGGGGCAAGTACCATCAGCTATCAGCCTGTAAAGAATGCCGAGATCGCTTTTATCAGCAAATATGTGAGCCAGCAATATTTGGATAATACTTCATCTAATGATCGGGCTTTACCGCGCTATTTTGTAAACGATGTACGGCTGAATTATAATTTCAGCATTAAGGGTGTTAAAAATATAGGCATTGGCTTATTGGTTAATAACGTGTTCAGCGCCAAATACCAGTCGGACGGTGCAACGTACCCGGATGTTGAGGGTGGCAAAGTAGCTAACTATAACTACTGGTTTGCGCAGGCGCCTGTTAATTTCCTGGCATCATTAAATCTTAAATTCTAAACAATTAAGAAGCGGCACCCGCAGGATACAATGCTGTCGGTGCTGCTTTTTTAAGTTCTACTTATTAAATCATAGCCAAAAATGATAAACATACATGAATGGCTGCAACTGTTTATTACGCAGATCCATCAAACTACTTTATGGGAATGGATTGCGGTAATATTAGGCATAGCCGAAGTGCTGCTGGCCAAAGTAAATAACATAGCATTATATCCAACCGGTATAGCCGGCACCATCATCAGTATTTATATTTTAATGATTGCCGGGCTTTATGCCGAATCGGCGTTAAGTATTTATTACATTGTAATGAGCGTGTACGGCTGGGTACACTGGATAAAACGGCGTGATGCACCGCCGGTAAATATTACCTGGGCAACAAACAAAGAGTGGATGATTACCCTGCTGATCGTAGTTGTAGGCTGGGCGATCTTTTATGTGCTGCTTAAAAGATTCACGACATCGAACGTGCCGGTATGGGATGCCTGGGTATCGTCGACTGCATGGGCGGGCATGTGGCTGCTTGCGCGACGTAAGCTGGAAAACTGGATCTTGCTGAATATCTCAAACCTGTTTGCTATACCACTGCTGTGTTATAAACACCTGATATTGTTTGCGGCGCTAACCTTGTTTTTGTTTATCGTAGCCATATTTGGCTTTTTTGAATGGCGCACTATCTGGAAAGAAGATAAAATGGCAGGCGCCGCTTTAACTAATTAAACATGGAAAATACATTACCCCATCCCTCAACTTTTATTAGCGGGGATGATATCGATACCATCAGAAATACTGCCGCCGAAGCCGAACAAATCGGTATGCTGCATCCGCGTCAATTGGAAATAATTTATGAACGGCAATGGTTCAAACTTTTAGTGCCGGGTATTTACTCCGGCCGGCAAATATCCCTGTCCGAACTGGTCCGGCTACAGGAAGCCATCAGCTGGACAGACGGCAGCACAGGCTGGGTGGTAACCCTTTGCTGTGGTGCAGGCTGGTTCGGTGGTTTTATAGATGCCGAAATTGCGCGGCAGATATTCAATGACAGTAAAGTTTGCCTGGCGGGCAGTGGCGCGGTATGCGGCACTGCAGAGCTAACAGAAAACGGTTACTTGATTAACGGCAGCTGGAAATATGCCAGCGGCGCACATCATGCCACACATATCACCGCGAATTGCGCCATAAAGAAGAACGGCGAACCGGTACTCAATGCCGATGGCGAACAGTTAGTACTGCCGTTTATCTTCGATAAAAAGGACGTGCAGATCTTGCCCGCCTGGAAATATATCGGTATGATAGCTACCGGCAGCGATGCCTTTGAGGTGAAGGATCTGGTGGTACCGCATAACCGTCAGTTTGAAATAGACCCGTCGGCAGTAATTGTGGATGAACCTTTATATCGCTATCCTTTTTTGCAATTGGCAGAAGCTACGCTGGCAGTTAATATATCAGGCATAGCCATTCATTTTATTGACCTTTGCAACGATGTTTTTAAGGAGCGCATGAACCACCCACGCCTTTCTGATCAGCAAAAAATTTACCTGATCGATTCTCTTGCATTAGCTAATAAAGAAATGAACCAACTACGGTCGGTATTTTTTGACGCGGTAGATGCCTCGTGGGAATCAATAGTAAATGAAAATAGAGTGCCTGACGTGCAATTAAACAAGGTTAGCGCTGTAAGCCGCAGGCTGGCTATTACCGCGCGTGAGATAGTAGACCGGCTTTACCCTTTATGCGGTTTAACGGCGGCAAGCACCGAGACAGAGATCAACCGGGCATGGCGCGATCTGCATACCGCCAGCCAGCATACTTTGTTAACTTTTGCCACTTAACGGTTAATATTATTTAATACTAAATTTATATACAATTGTGAATGTATCCTGATATTTGGCTGTTTAACGTTTAAGCTATATGAAAATTAAATACCTGTTGTTATTGGTGGTTACCTGCCTTATTGTTGACGCCAACGCGCAAACCAAAACTAAAAAGAAAGAGCCGATAACAACAGCTACTGCCCCGTCTACAGATCTTCCCCGCCCCAAACTGGTTGTAGGTATCGTAGTTGATCAAATGCGTTGGGATTATCTTTACCGTTTTTATTCGCGCTATGGCAATACCGGTTTTAAACGCCTGCTTAATGAAGGTTTTAGTTGCGAGAATACCAATATCGATTATATCCCTACCGTAACAGCCGCTGGGCATACCGCAATTTATACCGGATCGGTACCTGCCCTGCATGGCATTGCCGGCAATGATTTTATTATACAGGCTACCGGTAAATCCATGTATTGTACTGATGATACAACTGTGCAAACAGTAGGCGCCCCGGTTTCTAAAACCGGCCAGATGTCGCCGCGCAATTTGCTGACCACAACCGTTACTGACGAATTAAGGCTGGCTACCAACTTTAAATCGAAAGTAATTGGTATCGCTTTAAAGGACCGTGGCGGTATTTTACCTGCGGGGCATACCGCGAACGCTGCATATTGGTTTGACGATAAAAGTGGTAACTGGATAACCAGCACCTACTACATGAAAGAGCTGCCGCAGTGGGTAAAAGATTTTAACGATCAGAAACTACCGGAAACTTATTTAAAGCTTGACTGGAATACCCTTTACCCTATTGATACCTATACCCAAAGTACTGCGGACAATAACGACTACGAAGGCGCTTTTAAAGGTGCTGATTCGCCGACGTTCCCTGTTAAAACATCAGGCATGTATAAGGGCAACTTAGGGCTTATCCGCAGTGTGCCTTTCGGAAATACATTTACGCTGGACATGGCTATCGCTGCCATTAACTTCGAGCAATTAGGTACCCGTGAAGCTACAGACTTCTTAGCCTTAAGTTTATCATCTACCGATTACATTGGCCATCAGTTTGGTATTAACGCTGTTGAGATAGAAGATACCTATCTGCGTTTGGACCGCGACCTTGGCTCTTTCCTGACTTTTCTTGATGCTAAAGTAGGCAAAGGCAAATACACGGTATTTTTAACGGCTGATCACGGCGCTGCGCATAACCCCGGATTTTTGAAGGATCAAAATATACCGGCAGGTGTATGGGATGACGCGGTATCATTAAAAGATATCAACGCTTATTTGTTGGATAAATATAAAATTGACGGCCTGGTGCTTAGCTTTAACAATTACCAGGTTAACCTTAACTATGCCGTCATAAAATATTTAAGACTGGATGAAAACGCAGTAAAAAACGATTGTATTGCTTTTTTACAAAAACTGCCTTATGTTGCGTATGCGGTTGACATGCAGAAAATACAAACCACTAATATCCCCGAAGAGTTACGCACCCGGATAATTAATGGCTACAATATTGAGCATAGTGGCGTTATCCAGATCATTTTAAAACCGGGATGGTTCACTGGCCATGGTACTAATGACAAAGGCCCGACCGGTACCACCCACGGCACCTGGAACCCGTACGACGCGCATATCCCGCTGGTATTTATGGGATGGGGTATCAACCATGGCGCTACCACTAAAGAGACCCACATGACGGATATCGCGCCAACAATTTCATCCCTGTTACATATCCAGGCACCAAACGGATCAATAGGCCACGCGGTAAGCGAGGTGTTGAAATAGTTTTCCTGTTATTCTTATTTATTACGATGGTCCGGGTTGGTAAATCCGGACCGTTATAGTTTATAATTCCGCATTAACGAGAGAAATAATACAATTAGCGAAGTAATTTTTCATAAATTTTAGGTAAATTTAATCTACCTAACAAGCCTTTTTATGAAAAAAACCACCATTATCGCAGTACTACTATTAGTAGGCTATTATGCACACGCTCAAAATGATGACTGCAGAAAAATAAAAAAACACGTAAACCCCGTGCAGGGTATTACGGAATTTAGGTCTCCATCGGTAGATATGGGCTTGATATTTTATAAAACAATAACCAAGGACGATACCACTTACCAGGTAGATGCATATGGCCAAAGCCCTAACAGAAATTACAAAGCAAAAGGCATATATATAAAATTAGATAACGGTGATTTCCTAATGGATGAAACCCTGGCAGCTGCACTCACAGCTTTAGACTCATATACTTATCGCTATATAGCTACGTTAAAGCTGAATAAAGAAGAGATAGACGGTCTAAAACAATTCAAAATAGTTAAATTTGGTATTGCAGGTATAGATTATGATGTAAGCAAAAAAGATGCTGCAAAGTATCAGAATTGGCTTATATGTTTACTTGGTGATAAATAAAAGTCAAACTGAGACACCGCCGTGGGTTGAGGTGGAAAATGAGAGGATTCCTTAATTTGAGCCCTTCAACAAAATAATTTGAGCCCTTCAACAAAATAATTTGAGCCTTACAACACAACGCTGCCTGTTGCAACGCTATACCTTTGTCTTAACTAAAAACAAAAGACAATGACAAAAGTATGGTTTATAACAGGTAGCTCCCGCGGATTAGGGCGCAGCCTTACAGAAGCGGTTTTAGCATCAGGCGACAAAGTAGCCGCTACGGCCCGCAACACAGACGCTCTGGCAGATCTGGTTCAAAAATATCCCCAACAAATATTCCCGGTTCAGTTAAATGTTACCGACTATAATGAGGTACGCAAAGTGGTAGCAGATACCATTGCGCACTTTGGACAGATCGACGTTTTGGTAAATAATGCCGGTTTCGGTATCATCGGCGCAGCCGAAGCTTATGATGAAGAACAGGTACGCAATCAGCTGGAAACGAATTTATATGCCCCCATTGAAATAACACGCGCAGTGCTGCCTTATATGCGCAAACAACGCTCGGGCCGGATCCTACAGATCAGCTCGATAGGCGGCCGGGTAGGCAACGCCGGTTTAACCATGTACCAGGCCGCTAAGTTTGGTTTAGGCGGCTTTAGCGAAGCTTTGGCTAAAGAAGTAAGGCCGCTGGGTATTTATGTTACCTGTGTTGAGCCGGGCGGCTTCCGCACCGATTGGGCAGGAGCATCTATGAGCTACGCGCCAACAATTGAAGGATATGAAGACACCGTCGGCGCGCGAACTGATTTTTTTAAAAGCGGAAATTTTGTTGCGGTAGGTGACCCGGAGAAAGCAGCTAAGGTAATGGTAGACCTGGCTGAAAGCCCCGAGCCGCCGATACATTTGGTATTGGGCAGTGAGGCTATCAACTTATTGAAACATGCAGATGAGGCAAAACAAGCCGAACTGGAAAAATGGCTGCAGGTCAGCTTGTCTACCGATCATGACGAATCAGAGAATTTTTTGAATAGCGATTTCGGTAAGACCTATCTAAAAAGATGAGTAAATTAGCTTTATAAATGGCCGATAAACAAGATATCAGATCCCAGCGGATCCTCTATTCCTGCTATGCGCACGTAAGCAGGGAAGGCGAACAATTTATACCCGAACATGTGTTTGGGTATATCTTGTCTGGCAGCCAGGTAATGTATGTTGGTGATAAAACCTATCATTTTAAGGAAGGCGATTTCAGGTTTTTCAGGAAAAACCAGTTGTGCAAATTTATAAAGCAGCCGCCGCCCGGCGGCGAATTTATTTCGCTCTCAACACGTTTAGACAGGGATACCCTGCGCGTTATGGGCGAGGTGCTTAACCTGCATGCTGATGCACCTTATACCGGCGACGGCATCTTATTGCTTGAACCAAATGACTTGTTAAAAAATTACGTCGCGTCACTAAAGCCGTATTTAAACGCCTCAACAGATATTGACAAAGCGCTTACAGAGCTGAAGATCAAAGAAGTGATCATGCTGTTGCTGCAAATCAATCCCGAGCTTAAAAATGTGCTGTTTGATTTTGCCGAACCTGGTAAGATAGACCTGGAAGCCTATATGAACGAGAACTATAAATACAATGTAAGCATCAACCGTTTTGCGTACCTGACCGGCAGAAGCCTGGCCACTTTTAAGCGCGATTTTGAACGGATCTTTCATACATCGCCCAACCGGTGGCTGCAACAAAAAAGATTAACCGACGCCCATTACCTCATCAAAGAGAAAGGCCGGCGATCATCAGATGTTTATATGGAGGTTGGCTTTAAAGATTTCTCGCATTTCTCGTTCGCCTTTAAGAAAACTTATGGGGTTTCACCGTCAAGGTTATAGTTAGCCAATTTATTTTTCTCTATTTTTTGCATCAAGTAATATCACTACTGTTGCTATTACAGGTATAATAAATAATCCTACGCCGGGTCGATAATCTAAATTAAGAGATCCGGAATCCATATTTAAGAATGTAGCATTAACTCCAAAAATGTTGGCACTGCCATTAATGCCATTTTTTATATCTATAAGCCAGTCGTTATAAACATAATGGCTACAGATTTCAGATAATATAAATGCCGGTAAGGTTAAAAACAAAATCTTGAATGCAAGCGGCCGATATTTGCGGAGCCGACTTTCAACTGTATTTACATAATATATAAAAATAAGCAAGAGGCCCGTGAGTAATTGCGTAAGCGATGTAACGAGACAAATTTTATAATCGTCAAGAAATAAAAAATCTATCATACCGTCTGTCTGTCTGAGTAAGGATTGCTGTTTCCTGCATAGTATATGGAACCCTAACTTTCTTAGCGTTGATGATGACTGCACCTTGATCATGCCGCAATTGAACGATAACATGTCGTTTAGTGCCGGATAGGTTAATGACTGATAACATCAATCCGGGAATAAGTATAATGACAAGTAAAATAATACAGACTTTAGCTTTCATTGTGATTTAGGTTTGAAAAACTAAAGTAGTATTTTTAGATAAGAGAAAAAAGCAGACTTTATTTTACCCTTCCAACAAAAACACAAACAATTCTTTAGGTCCATGCGCGCCCAAAACCAGCGTTTTTTCGATATCGGCGGTACGGCTTGGCCCGGTAACGTTGGTGATCATGGATGGGATATTCGCGCCATACTTTTTCTTGATCAGCGCAAAACCATCTTTCAGATCGGTAACCAATTGCGAAGTATAAGCCAGTACAATGTGTACGCCCGGATAAATACTTAATCTGCGCCCCGCGGCGCCGGCGTTTGACAACATGATACTGCCATTGCGGGCAATTAATGCTTCGCATAAAGTAAAGCCAACTTCGGCTTGTTCAAAATCTTTGTCGGTTTCAAAATAAGGGTATTCGTAACGGGCCAGTATCTCCTGCAGGGCGGGTTCCCAACAATATATTTTATGCCAGTTGCGCTGCTCGGCCAGTTCTAAAAGGGTTTCAATAAACTGTACCTCATCCTCGCAGAAAGCAAACTGGCCCTGTACTGCCATAAACTCTTCGGCAAACATTACATCAAGATGCTCGGTGGCAGGCGGGTAAAGCGGCAGATTTTCAAGATTGGGATAAGGATTATCCCTTTTCTCCAGCAAGGCCTGGCGTATTTTTTTAAGCAGCTTTTCTTTTGAAGTAGTAATATCTCTCATTTTATAGCTTAAAGCAAAAAGCTTAAAGCTACAGGCCGCTTTGGTCTTTTTGCTTTAAGCTTTTTGCTGAGATTATTCGCCGGCTTGGCTCTCTGTTTCTTCAGGGTTTCTTTCAAAAGTTCCTGAGTGGTCAACCACGCCTTCATGGGCTATGCCTTGCGCTGCAGGCTCCTGGTTTGACTCGGTAGCGCCGTTTACAAATTCGTCATAGGTAGTGCGGTGCTCAAACGGACGTTTACCCAGGATCTCTTCTAAATCTGACTGGAACAGGATCTCTTTTTCCAACAACTTATCGGCCAGTTTGATCAAGCCCTCACGTTTTTCTAACAACAATTGTTTGGTACGGGCATAAACCTGGTTGATCTGGTTCCGCACTTCGTTGTCGATCAGCTCTGATGTTTTTTCTGAATATGGCTTGTTAAACTGGTACTCGCCTTGCGTATCGTTAAATGATACGTTCCCAACTTTCTCATTCATGCCATAAATAGTAACCATGGCATATGATAGTTTGGTAATGCGCTCCAGGTCATTTTGTGCACCGGTCGAGATCTTACCAAAGGTAATATCCTCTGCAACGCGGCCGCCCATGGTCATACACATACCATCTTCTAACTGCTCAATGGTGTACAAAAACTGCTCTTTAGGCAGGTATTGCGCGTAACCTAAAGCGGCTACACCACGTGGCACGATAGATACCTTAACCAAAGGATCGGCATGTTCAAGGAACCAGCCTGCAATAGCGTGGCCGGCTTCGTGGTAAGCTACGATGCGTTTTTCTTCGGGTGATATGATCTTGTTCTTTTTCTCCAAACCACCAATTACACGGTCAATAGCATCCTGGAAGTCCTGCATATCAACAGCCTCTTTGTTGCGACGGGCGGCTATCAAAGCGGCCTCGTTACAAACATTGGCTATCTCTGCACCGGCAAAGCCCGGGGTTTGTGCTGATAATTTCTTAGCGTCAACACCATCGGCCAGTTTAACCGGTTTAAGGTGAACTTTAAAGATCTGCTCGCGACCGATCAGATCGGGTTTATCAATAGACACCTGCCTGTCAAAACGTCCGGGGCGCAATAACGCCGAGTCCAGTACGTCAGGACGGTTAGTAGCTGCAAGGATAATGATACCAGAGTCTGTACCGAAGCCATCCATCTCTACCAATAATTGGTTCAATGTGTTTTCGCGTTCGTCATTACCGCCAACAATATTGTTTTTACCACGGGCACGGCCAATGGCGTCTATCTCATCAATAAATATGATACAAGGCGCTTTGTCTTTTGCCTGGCGGAACAAATCACGTACACGTGATGCGCCCACACCTACAAACATCTCCACAAAATCAGAACCTGACAGTGAGAAGAAAGGTACCTGCGCTTCGCCGGCAACTGCTTTGGCCAATAAAGTTTTACCTGTACCCGGCGAGCCTACCAATAAAGCCCCCTTAGGTATTTTACCACCCAGGTTGGTGTATTTTTTAGGATTTTTCAGGAAATCAACAATTTCCATTACCTCCTGTTTTGCTTCTTCAAGGCCGGCAACATCATTAAAAGTTACAGATACCTGCGCTTCCTTATCAAACAAAGTAGCTTTTGATTTACCGATATTAAAGATCTGCCCACCCGGGCCACCGCCACCGCCACCGCTCATGCGGCGCATAATAAACATCAGTACCGCGGCAAATAATACGATCATGATCACGCTCTGCACCAGCCCGTTTGACAACAAACTGTCATGCGGTACATATTTGATACTTGCCTTTTTTGCATCGGGCATGTCTTTTTGCGCGTTATCTATAGATTGTTTTAAGCTTTCGTATGATGCATCGGTAAAAGTAAACTGTGGATCATTGGCAGTTACGCCAAATGAGTGTTGTGCTTTATTGATATCAGCATATTGCGGCTTTTTCAAGCTGTCTTTTTTGATGTGAACTTCGGCTACTACATAATCGCCGTTTTTGTAAGCTTCAACATAGTCTACATCGCCCGGCTTAAGCATTTCTGTTTCAAAACGCTTAAAGTCTATTGGGTTGCCGCCGCTGCCTCCAGAGAAATAGGCTACACCCAAAAATGTAGCTATAGCAACGGCATATAACCACATAAAGTTAAATTTAGGGGGTTTGGGGGCTATTCGTTTATTAGGTATTTTGCGTATGGGCTTTGGCTTCTGCAATTTTTTATCTTCCATTTTTATTTAAATCTCACTTATAATTTAATATCATAAGTTATTAGGTGTGTGTTTAGGCGCTTTTATAACTCTTTATTTCGGCATCGCCCCATAGGTCTTCTACGCCATAATACTCACGCTTGTCTGTGCGGAATACGTGTATTACTACATTTACATAATCCAATAATATCCACTCGCCGTATTCAAGGCCCTCTTTGCGCCATGGGTCTTGCTTTAAGGCTTTGTAAATTTCTTCTTCGATACTATTGGCAATTGCTTTTACTTGGGTGGCTGAGTCGGCATGACATACTACAAAATAATCTGTCACCGAACTATGTATATTACGAAGGTCTAACCTGACAATATCGTTTCCCTTTTTTTCCTGTATGCCATGTATGGCTAATTCAGAAATGTAGTCCGATTCACTTATCGTTTTATTTTTTACCATCAAAAAGAATTAGTTTTGAACGTTTTTGGTTTTAGCATTATTATAACATTGCAAAATAACATATTTTCAGGATTATTTGTTGGACAAAATTTACTGTCACTAAAAGAAGTTGACTCAACTAACAATTTCCTTAAAAATATATTGTCAAATTCCAAGCCAGTGCCTGAAGGAACGGTCATTATGGCAGAAACACAGTTTGCGGGCCGCGGGCAACAAAACAATAAATGGCATGCCGAGCCGGGCAAGAACCTAACATTCAGCATATTATTAAAACCCACTTTTTTGGCTGCTACAGATCAGTTTGACCTTACCCGCGCGGTAAGTTTGGGCGTTTATGATACACTATGTCCGATATTGGGCGGTGAGCTCAAAATAAAATGGCCTAATGACATTTATTACGGCGATAAAAAACTGGGCGGTATGCTGATAGAGAATATATTGCAGGGCAGCCAGATAAAAAATGCCATAATTGGTATCGGGTTAAATATTAACCAGGATATTTTCCCGGATGAGGCCGGTAATGCGACATCTGTTAAACAGATATTGCATAAAGATTACGATTTGCGGCAGATTTTAGCAGAGATTTGCAACAATATTGAAGCATATTACCTTAATTTAAAAGCGGGTAAAATAAATGATGTAAGGAATGTTTATTTAAGCCGACTATATTGGTTTAATGAACAAAAGCGTTTTAGGGCAGACGACGAAGTTTTTGATGGCATGATCACCGGCGTAAAAGACAATGGTTTGCTGGTGGTGAAGCGAAACGGTAAAGAAAGCACGTATAATCTTAAAGAGATAGAATTTTTAAATAATAACAAACTATGAAGAAACTATTTGCAATAGTTGCAGCAGTATTAATAAGCGCCGGCGCGTACGCGCAGATAGAACACCCGGTAACCTGGGCCTATGCCGCTAAAAAAACAAGTGCTACCGGGGCTACCTTATTTTTAAAAGCCACTATACAACCGGGCTGGCATATTTATTCGTTAAATGTAAAAGAAGGCGGGCCAATAAAAACATCCTTTACTTTTACAAAATCAAAAGACTACGAACTGGTTGGCAAACCGGTTGAACCAAAGCCGGTAACCAAGTTTGAAAAATCATTCAATATGGATGTAAGCTTCTTTGAAAAAGAAGTTGTTTTTCAGCAAAAGATCAAACTGGAACCGGGTGCAACGCTAACTGCGGTTAAGGGCCAGCTTGAATACATGGTATGTAATGATAAAAAATGCCTTCCGCCCGAAGATGTTGATTTTTCTATCCCGGTTGGTAAATAATACGGGATATGATATTGGCCACCAAAAGCATTCCTGTTAAATTATTATTGGTTGTTTTACTTTTTGCCGCTGTTTTTTTTGTGGCAGATGCTACCACAGCAAAAGCACAAACCGCAGATACCAGCGGCGTAACTTTTACCAGTATACCCACGGCTGCTGATAGTATTGCCGCGGCTAAAAAAGTGCAGCAAACTACTGTTGCAAAAGCCAAAACTACCACAACCGCGCCTGCTACCGAAAAACCAAAAACCCTTTGGGAGATCTTTATCGAGGGTTTTTTAGGCGGATTTGCAGCTGTGATCATGCCATGCATTTATCCGTTGCTGCCATTAACGGTAAGTTTCTTTACTAAAAAGTCAGGCTCACGCGCAAAAGGTATCGGGCAGTCACTGCTTTACGGCTTGTCCATCATTATTATTTATGTTGGCTTAGGGGTTATTATATCCGCGGTTTTCGGGTCTGACGCGCTCAATTCGCTGGCAACAAACGGCATCTTTAATATCTTTTTCTTTTTGCTGCTGGTAGTGTTCGGGATCTCATTTTTGGGCGCGTTTGAAATTACGCTGCCAAGCTCATTAGGCAACAAGCTTGACGCGAATGCGGATAAGGGCGGCGTTGCCGGGATTTTTTTCATGGCCGCAACGCTGGTTGTGGTTTCGTTTTCATGTACGGGCCCTATCATAGGCACGTTGCTGGTTGAAGCAGCCTCAAAAGGCGACAGGCTGGCACCGGCCATAGGTATGCTTGGTTTTTCATTGGCATTGGCGTTGCCGTTTACGGCTTTCGCTTTATTCCCTTCGGCGTTAAAATCACTGCCAAAATCAGGTGGATGGTTAAATACGGTGAAGGTTGTTTTGGGTTTTTTGGAGATCGGCTTCGCTTTAAAGTTCCTGTCGAATGTTGATTTGGCCTATCACTGGAACTGGTTTGACCGTGAAGTGTTTTTATCACTCTGGATAGCCTTAGGTTTTTTATTAGGCCTGTATCTTTTAGGCAAGATCAGGTTTTCGCATGACAGCGATACGGGTCATGTCTCTATCCCGAGATTCTTTTTCTCGGTAATCGTATTCGCGTTTGTGATCTATATGATCCCGGGTTTATGGGGCGCGCCGTTAAAGTCCATCAGCGCGTTTTTGCCACCAATGGCTACGCAGGATTTCGACCTTTCGCAAATACCGGGTAGTGCAAGTTCAAGTAATGCCCCTGTCAAACAATCAACCCTGGTAAAAAAATATGAGGCTAACTACACGCGGATAAAAACACGCGGGTTGGACGCCTGGTATGATTATGACCAGGCCCTGCAGGTATCAAAAGAGCTGCACAAGCCCATCATGATAGATTTTACAGGCTTTAACTGCGTTAACTGCCGCCAAATGGAAGCGGATGTATGGACAGATCCACGCGTGTTCAATCATTTAAAAAACGACTATGTATTACTGCAACTGGTAGTTGATGACAAAGCGGCGTTAGCGCCTGCAGAGCAATTTACATCAACCTACAGCGGCAAAAAAATAACTACACTTGGCGGTAAATGGAGCGATCTCGAAGCTTCAAGATTTAATGCCAACTCGCAGCCTTTTTATGTGTTGCTGGATAGTGATGGCAATATGCTTACTGACAAAAGTGGTAAAGCTATCCCCCCGTCGCCGGCTGATTATGATGCAGATAGCTATTTAAAATTTTTAGAAAGCGGAATTACGGCTTATCAAAGTACACAACAAGGCAAAAAATAATGTAAATTTGCGGCGCAACGGCAGGCTGATTAAAAAAATCGGCCCTAAATAATACTAAAACTATCTGCCACAACTATTACAATGAGCCCGATAAAAAAAATAGGACTTTTTACGTCCGGTAGTGACTCTCCAGGAATGAATGCCGCGATAAGGGCGGTAGTGCGTACAGCTGTTTTTTACGATATTGAAGTTGCCGGTATCCGTCGCGGATTTGAAGGTATGATCAACGGCGATATAATCCCTATGGGAACTAAATCGGTATCAAACATCATTCAGCGTGGCGGCACCATGTTAAAGACCGGCCGCAGCGAACAGTTTAAAACGCCCGAAGGGCGTAAGCTGGCCTATCAGCAACTCAAAAAAAATGACATACAGGCATTAGTAGCCTTAGGCGGCAATGGTACGTTTAAAGGCGCTAATGAATTTATTGCCGAATATCCGGATATTGCCATTGTGGGCGTTCCTTGCACCATTGATAATGACCTGCGCGGATCTGATTTCACCATAGGTTATGATACTGCCATAAATACGGTTATTGAGGCGGTGGATAAGATCCGTGAAACGGCCGAATCGCATGACAGGTTGTTTATTGTTGAAGTGATGGGCCGCGATTCGGGCATGATAGCCTTGCGCACCGGTATGGGTGTAGGCGCCGAAGCCATTATGGTACCTGAAACAAAATCAGACATAAACGCCTTATTTGAGCGCCTTGAAAAAGGCCGTAAAGACAAAACATCAAAAATTGTAATGGTTGCCGAAGGCGATGAGCCGGGCGGAGCTTTTGAGATTGGCCGCGCTATAATGGAAAAGTACCCGCATTATGATACCCGTGTATCTATATTGGGCCACATCCAACGTGGTGGTAAACCCACCTGTATGGACAGGGTATTGGCCAGCCGTTTAGGTGTTGCCGCTGTTGAAGCAATAAAGGATGGACATACCGGCGAAATGGCAGGCCTGATCCACAATGATATTGTATTTACCCCATTTGGCCAATCGGTTAAACACCATAATGACGTAAATGCCGAGTTTATCAGGATAGTTGAGATGCTTTCTCTATAGTCTAAAGTCACACTGCGTTAAAGTTAAACGACTTTGGACTAATGGCTTCAGGCTAAAGACTTGAAAAACTTACAACAATTTCTCCGCTACCTCTTTCCAATTATTTACACGCTCATATGCGGTGAGCATTACGTTATGCGGTGATGTAAAGAGCAACTTACGGCCGTTAAAACGGGTAAAGTTTTTGGTGCGATCGTCTATCATGATATCGGTATTCACAATTTTATAGCCGCAAAACATAATGTTGGTCCATGATATAAACGGGAAATAATCGGCCAGCCAGGCTTGCTTGTCTTCTAACGAGTTAGGGAACTCGGTAGCTGCTGATACAATAAATACATCGTACTTTTTGTTTAGCTCTGCTAAAACTTCCTGGCTATCCGGAATCACTTTCAGGTCCCTGAAAAATCCTTTACGGTTTATGTATTCGCGCAGTGTGTGGTCCAGTTCGGGTGGCAGCAATTCTCTGAACTCCTTGCCGTGCATTTGATCAAGTGTATAATTATAGCCATGTTCCTGTTGATAGATGGTGATGAATTTATCAATCGGATCGGCAATAACCTCATCCATATCTATGGCGATGCTTAGTTTATTCATGCCGCAAATCTCCTGTTTTACGGGCTAATTATCTGGTTTAAAAGTTTGTTTTTTTATTTTGAATATAATTGCTACCTTTGCGTCCCCGCTGAAATAAACTCCGGGGGAATGTTGAACACATAATTTAAAAACAAAAAATGGCAACTAAAATCAGATTGCAAAGACATGGTAAAAAGGGCAAACCTTTTTATTACATTATAGTAGCAGACGCTCGTGCTCCGCGTGACGGACGCTTTATTGAGCGTTTAGGTTCATACAACCCAAACACAAACCCTGCAACTATCGACATTAACTTCGACAAGACCCTTAACTGGATCAATGATGGTGCACAACCAACAGATACTTGTCGTGCTATCCTTGCTTACAAAGGAGTAATGTACAAAAAACACTTACAAGGTGGTGTTAAAAAAGGCGCTTTAACTGAAGAACAGGCAGAAACAAAATTTGCTGAATGGTTAGATCAGAAAGAAAGCAAGATCACCGGTAAAAAATCAGACTTACACTCAGCTAAAGATGCTGCCCGCAAAGCTGCATTGGTTGCCGAAGCTAAAAAGAAGGAAGATAAAGCTGCCGCGATCGCTGCAAAATACACTCCTCCTGCCGAAGAGGTTGAAGAAGCTCCGGTTGCTGAAGCTACAGAAGACGCACCTGTTGCCGAAACTGAAGCACCTGCTGCAGAAGCTGATAGCGCTGAATAATTTTAGCGAACAATATTTATACAATGGCGAAGCAACCCACCGGTTCTTCGCCATTGTTATTTAAGCCTCTCCCCGGCCCTCTCCAAAGGAGAGGGAGATTTGATCGAGGCGATAGGTAAGTCCTCTTCTTTGGAGAGGATTTAGGTGAGGCTAATAATTTGATGATATGAAAATTGAAGACTGTTTCCGGATAGGTAGTGTACTAAAAACCAAGGGCCTTAAAGGCGAGATGCAAATGTATGTCGACTTTGATAACCTGGACGCCATTGATTTTAACGCCATCTTTATCGAGATAAGCGGAAAGCTTGCGCCGTTTTTTGTGGAATCGATCAAGTACAATCAAAAAAACGCCGCGTTTTTGTACCTGGAAGATATCGATACTATCGAGAAAGCTTCAACCCTTGTACGTAAAGATATTTACCTGCCCAATAAGCTAAAACCTAAAAAGCGGAAAAGCGACTTTACCTTAAGAGATCTTGTAGGCTTTACTGCGGTCGACGAGAATGAAGGCGAACTGGGCGAAATAACCGCCATCCATGAATATCCGCAGCAATTAATAGCAGCGGTTACCTATAAAAACTGCGAGGTGCTTTTCCCGCTAAACGAAGAAATTATAGTAGCCATTGATATAGTTAAAGAAATTTTGACCGTTGATCTGCCCGAAGGGTTGCTGGATATTTATCTGGACTAAAAATATTTTGTCAAGTATGCTTGACTTTTGTAAAGTTTATTTTACATTTGGTAAATCAAACTTTACAATTTATGAAATCACGTTTTTTACTACCATATAGTTTCCGGTTTGTCGGTATGATGGCTTTATTCATTGGGCTACTATGTATTGTTATTGTACAGGTATATTCATATTCGTTCGTTCATGATATTAGAAGCCTAAACGATGTCGCCAAGATCGTGGGGCAATATTCGGGTGCGTTTCCGGCGATATTTATCGGCTTACTTTTTATTGGTTTCTCGAAAGAAAAAGTTGAAGACGAGCACATCGCGCAGCTACGGCTTGAAAGCTTGCAATGGGCAATTATTGCAAATTATAGTGTTTTATTTTATTGCTTTTTGATCGTATCGGGTATAAGCATGTTGTCAGTTATTATTTTAAATCTGCTTACACCTATTATTTTTTTCATTGTACACTTTAGGTGGAAGATATGGCAGCTTAACCGGGTTAGTAAAGAGGAAGATAAATTGGCATGAAAAATAATATCCGCGTTGAGCGCGCTATAAAAAATATTACCCAAGCAGATTTGGCAGATCTGATAGGTGTATCGCGCCAAACCATAAATACTATCGAGAGTAACCGCTATGTGCCATCAACAGTGTTGGCGCTAAAAATTGCCCGGGTTTTTGGCAAACAAGTTGAAGAAATATTTATTTTAGAGGATGGGGATTAACCCCTAACCCCCTGAAGGGGAATATAGGTGCTTATTAAATTATGGAATCAAACTCAGTTTCAAAAAATACCCCCTTTAGTGGGCGGGGGGGCACATCCTTTGCACCGGTACTGGCTGTAGTTAACGGCACTACCGATATCAGTTTTTATCAAAAAGCATTTAGCGCAACCGAGAACTTTTGCCTCAGAAATGATGATGGCAGTATCCATGTGGCAGAATTGGTTATTGATGGTGCGGTGTTCCACGTACATGAAATCACACAATTTAGCCATACCATACCCGCTATGTCAGGCGGCACTGTTAATATAGGCTTGTTTGTTGACGATGTGTACACGGTGTTTAACCAGGCCATAGCAGCAGGCGCTACACTTGTTGTACCCGTAACCGATTATGAATACGGTTATCGGCAAGGCGAATTAATAGACCCATTCGGGCACAAATGGATTATTCAAAAGAGATTGGAGATTAGTTAATTAGAGATTAGGCCGATCACTTCAAAACTAATCACTTAATGTTTTTACAGAAAGACTGGCCATTGGCATAGTTATCATGCTAAAAACACTAATCTCTAATCACTAATTAACTAATCTCTAACCTCTAATCACTAACTTCGCCCCATGCGTTTTGACATCATTACCGTATTGCCCGGGTTGCTGGAAAGTCCTTTTGCTCATTCCATTTTACAGCGCGCGCAAAAAAAAGGGATAGCAGAGATCCACGTCCATAACCTGCGCGATTATGCCGCCGGCAAACAAAAAAGTGTAGATGATTACCCTTACGGCGGCGGCAGCGGCATGGTAATGACCATTGAGCCATTTGCCAAATGCATTGAAGCGCTGAAGGCCGAACGCGATTATGACGAGGTGATCTTTATGTCGCCGGATGGCGAAACGCTTAACCAGGCCATGGCCAACCAACTATCAATCAAAAAAAACATTATTATACTTTGCGGACACTATAAAGGCATCGACCAGCGCATCCGCGATATTTTTGTTACCCGCGAGATTTCTGTTGGCGATTATGTATTGTCTGGTGGAGAATTGCCTGCGGCGATAGTGGTTGACGCCGTGGTACGATTAATTCCCGGTGTATTATCTGACGAAACTTCGGCGCTTTCTGATTCTTTCCAGGATGGGTTGCTGGATGCGCCGGTGTACACCCGCCCTGCAGACTGGAACGGCCATAAGGTACCGGATATACTATTAAGCGGCAATACACCCGAAATAGAAAAATGGCGCTTTGACCAGGCTGTCGAACGCACAAAAACCCGCCGGCCCGACATTATGTAGAGCCGCAATACATTGCGGCTTCCTGAAGTTATTTGACGGGATATAAGATGAGATACAAAGTATTGTATCTCTACCTGCTGATTTAGCTCATTTTTGTTAACAAAAAACAAATTGTGGAAATTTTTAAAATGGGCTTTTAATTTCAAAAAATAATCCCTATAATTGCAATCCGATTTTTACGGGTTAAAAATCGCATTTAGAGCTTAAAATCATGGATTTAGTAAAATTTGTAGAAGAGCAAACAGTAACAATTAACAAGTTTCCGTCTTTTAAAGCCGGTGATACTGTAAGCGTTCATTATAAAATTAAAGAGGGAACCAAGGAACGTATCCAGGTTTACCAGGGTGTGGTTATCCAACGTAACAGTGTTGGTGTGTCTGAAACATTTACCGTACGTAAAGTTTCAAACGGAATTGGTGTTGAGCGTATTTTCCCTGCCAACTCACCAAATATTGACAAAGTAGAAGTTAACAGCCACGGTAAAGTACGTCGCTCTAAACTTTACTACCTGCGTGCCCTTACCGGTAAAGCAGCTCGTATCAAGTCAAAAAGAGTTTAATCCCACTAATACCCTGAAAAGGGAATTAAGAGGTAAAATATATAAAAAATGCCTTCTTTCATTTGAGAGAAGGCATTTTTTTGTGGAGTTATCTAAACAGAATTGTCATTTCGATAGAGCAGTAAGGGCATGTGAGCTGGTGCGAAAGAGAAATCTATGCACAAGCCGGGCATAGATCTTGTAGTAGTAGGTAGCTTCTCGCTATCGTTCAAAATGGCACCTTTTGATCTGGATCTGCATTTTTTCTCCCCCTTTAGGGGGCCGGGGGCTACGGCAGCTCCGCTATAACAGTACGGCCACCTTTAACAACCTCGCCAATCTCTACGTTTATTTTTGATCCCAGGGGCAAAAACAGGTCAACCCGCGAGCCGAATTTGATAAAGCCGAACTGATCGCCCTGCTCAACCTTGTCACCCTCTTTTACATACCATACAATACGGCGGGCCAGCGCGCCGGCAATTTGCCTGAACAGTACCGGTGTGCCCGCGCTGTTTTCGGTAACAACAGTGGTACGCTCGTTTTCGGTTGATGATTTTGGGTGCCAGGCTACTAAATATTTACCCGGGTGATATTTAAAATATTTTACAACGCCGCTTATGGGGTTACGGTTAACATGCACATTTACGGGCGACATAAAAACCGAAACCTGGATGCGCTTGTCTTTTAAAAACTCGGTTTCGGTAGCTTCTTCTATTACTACCACCTTGCCATCAGCCGGGCAAAGTACCACTTTTTCGTCTTGTGTAATATCGAAATGAGGGTTTCTGAAAAACTGTACAATGATTACAAACAGGACGAATGACAATATGTAAAAGATCCATTTTACAGCAGTTGCATCTGGCCAATAAAATTGGATTGCAGCATTTAAAACAAAGATAAATAGTACACACAGCGCAAGCGAGGTATATCCCTCTTTGTGGAAAGTCATTTTTTTCATTAGTATAGTTTGTTTTTTAATGGTAATGAAGCTATCATGTGCTTATATATTTGTTTGTAAGTGTTAGCACATGGTTTCATAAGGCAAAATTAAGCATTTGTAATGAAGTATAGATAGGCATATACAATTGGCGCGGCAATCAGCAACCCGTCAAACCGGTCAAGCAGGCCGCCGTGCCCCGGCAATATACCGCCCGAATCTTTTACATCAATGCTGCGTTTAAACATAGATTCTATCAGGTCGCCGGTGGTGCCAAAGCAGCTGATAAGTACACCGCTGATTATCCATTGCTGCGCGGTTAGCTCGGTGTAGTAAATACTGATGATATAGGCAGCTATCCCGGTAATAATAATACCGCCGATAAGCCCTTCCCAGGTCTTTTTAGGAGAATGGCGCTCGAACAATTTATTGCGTCCTATCTGGCTTCCAACCAAATAGGCGCCGGTATCGTTGGCCCAAAGCATCAGCAAAAATCCCAGCGGGAAGTGAAAATTAAACGAGCCATTTATATAAGCCAAACCGTGGAAAAATGTAAAAGGCATAATAGTAAATATCAGCCCTAAATAAGTGTAACCAATATTGGTGAACGGCGCTTTATGCTTTTTAAAAAGTTCCTGGATAAAAATAGCGCTGAATGGTACCGGCAGCAAAAACAACAGTTTGTGCGATCCTTCTGCCTGGTAAGTTACCAGCGCAAACACTGCGTAAATAAAAATACCGTTTAATAAGCCTGTGGTATTATCTGGTTTAAAGCCGGCTTTTTTTACCAGTCCGTAAAACTCCCAAAGGCAAAAGCAGCTTAGTAATAAATAAAATGCACCGAATACGTAATGGCCCAGTAAAACAGAGGCCACCATCACGATAATAAAAAAGAAGCCTGTTATGGCACGAATTTTCATAGATTAATTTGGTTCAGGATCATTACCTCAATGGCGTGGCTAAAGTCCTGTTGATGTATATAAACTTCAACATCACCAAAATCCCGATGTGACGAAGCTTGCTTGTTTAGTAATACTGCATCTATCTGGTGCTCGCAAAGCACCTGCTTTATAATTTCCGACCGGTAAAAATCAGTCGACGTAAAAATTTTGATCCAGTTTTTTTCCATTTATAGTACAGGCATTTTTACTTTGCCCATTGCGATTGTACGATATAGATATAACAAAAATAAAACAATTATAAGGCTAAAAAGATAGCTGCCATAATTAAATATATGCTGATCGTCGGGGTTAAACTTGATCTGCTTGTTCTGATGAAGATATTCTACCACAACCGCCGTACCGTTGTTTAACAAATGCGCCCATACTGATGTCCAGATGCTGCCGCTCCAAACCACAAAATAGCCAAACAGAACGCCCAGCAGCATCCGCGGTAAAAAACCAAAAAACTCCATGTGGAATGCGCTGAACAAGGCTGCTGTTATCCAGATTGCCGCATGCGGATTTTTTGTCCATTTAATAAAAATGGTTTGTATGACGCCTCTGAACATAAATTCTTCAACTATAGCGGTAAGTAAACCAACCACCAACAGTTTAAACAACATACTGCTGATAGTTTTCATTTGCAGCAATACAGCAGTTAGCTTTTGAGCCTGGTCTTCGGCCTGGCGCATCCACCTTTGCAGGCCATTTAAAAAGTGGGGCAACACCATTTTTTGGTTAATGTTGCTCAATAACTCAATTAATGGCGAGGATATAAGCATCACACAAAAAACAATAACTAATAATAACCCCGGAAATTTAAAGGATTGTTTTAAATATTCCTGCGGATCTCTGACTATCCAATAAGCAAATATCAGCGATGATACTATGATAGGGATGGTAGTGCTAACGATCTGCAAGATCCATAAACTGGTAACAGCATTAGGGTTGGTAAGGTTAAGCTGCGCCAGATCCATCACGGTATTTACACCATATAATGCCATAACTATTGCAGCGCCAATAAGATAGCCGGCAAAAATAATCCCAAAAGTAAGGGTAATAAAGATCAAAAGATGATAAGACGGATGGTCAGGATTTTTTCTTAAATACTTGTATAATCTGTAGAATATTCCCATTTATTTTAAAATGCGTATTTTTGCAGCGCTTAAAGATAAGCCATGTCTGTACAAATAGGAAATATTGATTTAGGAGAATTCCCGCTGCTGCTTGCACCGATGGAAGACGTGAGCGATCCGCCTTTCCGTTACGTATGCAAACAGCATGGCGCGGATATGATGTACACGGAGTTTATCTCGTCCGAAGGGTTGATTCGTGATGCTGCTAAAAGTCGTAAAAAGCTGGACATTTTTGAGTATGAAAGGCCTATCGGTATCCAAATCTTTGGCAGTGATATCGAACACATGCGCGAAGCTTCAGAGATCTCGTCGCAAGCGGGCCCTGATCTGATAGATATTAACTACGGCTGCCCGGTAAAAAATGTGGCTTGCCGCGGCGCGGGGGCAAGTTTATTGCAGGATATTGATAAAATGGTAGCCATGACCAAAGCGGTTGTCGAGGCTACGCACCTGCCGGTAACGGTTAAAACCCGTTTAGGCTGGGACGATAATACCAAAAACGTGCAGGAGGTTGCTATGCGCCTGCAGGATGTGGGAATAAAAGCGCTGACCATACATGGCCGCACCCGTGCACAAATGTACAAAGGCTCGGCCGATTGGACATTGATCCGTGAGATCAAGAAAAATCCGCTGATAAATATCCCCATTTTTGGGAATGGTGACATCGACTCGCCTGAAAAAGCGGCAGCCTGGCGCATGGAGTATGGCGTAGATGGCATGATGATTGGCAGGGCTGCCATTGGCTACCCATGGATCTTCCGCGAAATAAAACATTACTTTAAAACCGGCCAGCACCTGGATAAACCCACCTTTGCCGAACGGATTGATGCCTGCCGTACCCACCTGGTAAAATCAATTGAGTGGAAAGGACCTAAAACAGGCGTTTTTGAGATGCGCAGGCACTATTCTAACTATTTTAAGGGGATAGATAATTTTAAAGAATATCGCATGAAACTGGTTACCGCCGGTACTTTTGAAGAGCTGGAAGACATTTTACATGAAATTGAACACAACCCAAGGTTCGAGAATTTCGTACATAGTATAGAGATTTAACATTTTAATTTTCTCTCTTTTTCTGTAAAAAATATATATTGCTTGAAATTATGCCATTGGTGTGGCGTGGTTTTTGAATAACTGATCTTATATTTGAATTAAACGTTACTATCAACATGGTTACATTTATAACTGAAGGTGTTAAGGTTTCGGTAGAAACTATATATCAGCCGGAGTATTCGAACCCGGCGAATGATCATTTTATGTTTGCTTACAAGGTTACTATTGAAAATATGGGTAGCTACGCTGTGCGCCTGATGAGCCGCCACTGGTACATCTTTGATTCGAACGGCGCAAAGCGCGAGGTTGAGGGTGAAGGCGTAGTGGGACAGCAGCCCGTTATAGAGCCGGGCACTTCGCATGAATATGTGTCAGGATGTAACCTGAAAACTGATATGGGCAGCATGAAGGGCGAATACCAGATGGTACGCCTGATGGATAACGCCGTATTTGATGTCCAGATCCCCGAATTTTATTTGATCGCGCCGTATAGGATGAATTAGGCTTAAAAAATTACATACAAAAAACCCCGGTTGAAAACTCAATCGGGGTTTTTTATTGCAATTAACTCTTACGATTATGGTCGATGGCCACCACCATGGCCGCCCTCTCCGCCATGGGGCTGACCGCCACCGCCATGGGGTTGGCCTCCACCGCCGCCCATATGTTGGGGTTGCATATGCGGTTGTTCTATGTGTTGGGGCTGCATGCGGGGTTGTTGCATACGCTGTGGTTGCATATGCCGGGCCTGCATGCGTTGTTGCTGTATATGTTGTGGTTGAGAAATATGGGGTTGCGCCGCGCGCCGCTGCACATGCTGTTCCATGTTTGGCTGCCTGGCCCTGTTTGCCGGCGATGTACGCATACGGTTATTGGATGCTGTATGTGTAACAGCTGATGGGGTACGGCGCACCCCGGCATGATTTGCCATATGCCCCAGCGAACTGATAGAATGGGTATTGATCCTGTTCATAGCCGGAGTGCCAGGTCTTCCATGATTTGTTGACAGCCGCTGTGCAGGGTTTCTGCCCGCCATTTGCTGATGCGATAATTGGGTATGCGTCGGCTGGATATGGCGCTCGTTCATAGCACGGCGTTCTTCAGGACGTGGTTGGGCCATAACTCCACCCCGGCCATTAAAGCTGGCCCGGCTGTTGGTTGAATGTATTACCGTACGGTTAACATAAGTATTATGTATCACTGTTCTGTTTACACGAAAAACAGCTGTATTGTAACGGAACGAACGGCCGCTCCACACACCGCCATAAAACCCTGAACCAGGATAGCCGTAACCATAATTTATACCACCATAAAACCCAACGTGCGGCCCCCAGTAACCGGCGTGATATAGGTAAACGCCATTGTCAAAACCCCAATAGCAAGGGGTCCATAATACGCCGGGGCTGGGAGGTGCAACCCATACGCCGGGTACCCAATAATAACCATCGGCATTATCATAGGCCCAATAACCTGGTTCCCATAAGTAACCATCAACAGGGCATAGGGGTTGTGTATAAACGGGTAGTGGTGGCGGCCCTATCCTTACGGATAAACCAACACTTACTTGTGCATCTGCCGCAGGCGAAACAAAAACTATCGCGCCTAACAGCATAAAAACTTTAACTAAATTTTTCATAACAGAGGTATTTTGTACCTAATAGACAGTTATGAAGTTAAATTGTTTATCGGGGACTGCCAGACCTTTAGAAATAGCCTGGAAATACGTTGCCGGCGATGGATTGTATATGCCCTTTTTATTGAGATAGACATAATTTACGCGCCGTAAGACAAACCTACAGTGTCTCCCTAACTTAATGACATTGCCCTGTCAGGGGCGATATAGCGTACGCTAATCTATTGAGAAACTCGTCGGGTCTTAATTCCGGCGGTTCAACAAAAACGATGCATAATATAACAACGTAGCTAATGAACCTAATGCAGCAACCACGTAGGTCATGGCAGCCCACCATAAAGCATCCTTAGCTTGTTCGTGCTCTTCGCGGGTTTGCATTACGCTGTAATTGTTGTTTAACCAGGCTAACGCGCGGTTGCTGGCATCAAACTCTACCGGCAGGGTTATAAAACTGAATAGCGTTACTACCGCCAATGCTGCTACGCCTATGGCTAAAACTAAAGGGTTATGCGCAAAAAACAATAACATCACCCCAATAAATAAAGTAATTTGTACCAGGGTTGATGCCGCGTTGGTAACCGGTACCAAAGTGGTACGAAGGCTTAACCAGCTGTATCCTGCAGCGTGTTGCACCGCGTGTCCGCATTCGTGCGCTGCTACCGCTGCTGATGCGACACTGCGACTGTAAAATACATCGGGGCTTAAATTTACGGTTTTAGTTTCGGGGTTGTAATGGTCGGTTAACTGGCCGTCAACGGATATTACCTGTACATCATAAATGCCATTATCCCGCAGCATACGCTCTGCAACTTCCTGCCCGGACATGCCGGACAGCAACGCAACTTCTGAGTATTGCTTAAATTTACTCCTGAAGCGCCATTGCACAATAAAGCTCACCAGCGCAATAATGATCATTAAAAACCAGGCCGTGCCTGTACCGATATATCCTAAAATGAATGTTAAGTGATCCATGTTGTTTTTCTTAATAAATTGATGTATTCAAAAAGCATTCCAAGTAGATTAAAAAACGGACTGTTTTTGGGTTTTGAATTTTTACATTTGATTAAATGGCGGCGCACAATTATTCATACTGGGAACAAACTGAATTTGTTAATAATGCTGATGTGATCGTTATTGGCAGCGGTATTGTTGGCCTTAGCGCGGCGCTGTATTTAAAAAATCAACAACCCGACCTAAAAGTATTGGTGCTTGAGCGTGGGTTTTTACCAAGTGGCGCAAGTACAAAAAATGCCGGATTTGCCTGTTTCGGTACTGTATCAGAACAAATTGCTTACCTGAAAAGATCGTCAGAGCAAGAAGTTTTGCGCATGGTTGATTATAAGTGGCGTGGTTTGCAACGCATGCGGAAAAACCTGGGCGACAAAAATATCGACTTTCACCAATATGGTGGTTATGAACTGTTCATGAACAATGAGCCGGCACAAGCCGAAGAGAGTTTTGATAACTTAACATACTTTAACAATTTGTTAAAACAAGCCATTGGTGCACCTGACATTTATGCAGTCGCCAATGATAAAATTGCAGATTTTGGGTTTTCGGGTATTGGTCAGATGATAGTTAACCGATATGAGGGCCAGATCAATACCGGAAAAATGATGCGGGCACTGTTACACAAAGTTTATGCGACAGGTACGCTGGTTTTGAACGAATGTGCTGTAAATGAGATCAGGCAGGATGGTTCGCAAATCAATCTAATAACTTCGAAAGGGAATTTTACGGCAAATAAAGTGATACTGGCCACCAACGCGTTTGCAGCACAGCTTTATCCGGAGCTTGAGGTAGTGCCCGGCCGCGGGCAGGTTTTGATTACCAAACCTATTCCGGGCTTAAAATTTAAAGGCACCTATCATTTTAACGAAGGTTATTATTATTTCAGAAATATTGATGACCGCATCCTCTTTGGAGGCGGCCGTAACCTGGATTGCAAAGCTGAGGAAACCTTTGATTTTGGACATACCGAAAAAGTAAAACAGCAATTAACCCACTATTTAAATGAAATGATCCTACCTTACCAAACCGCCGAAATTGACTACTGGTGGAGCGGTATAATGGGCTTCGGAGAAGATATTAACCCGATAGTGAAAGAAGTACAGCCCAATATTTATTGCGCAGTTAGGTGTAATGGTATGGGCGTAGCAATGGGGAGTTTGGTTGGGCAAGAAGTTGCGGAATTGGCATTAAATGCTTTGTAGCAACATATAACACTTAATCACCCATCTCACATATTTCGTCTATACTGCCCGCCAACTTCATACAAAGCATGTGAGATCTGCCCGAGCGAACAGTATTTACACACTTCCATCAGGCTTTCAAAAATATTGTCGCCGGCTATGGCTGTCTTTTGCAGGTCTTTTAACAGTTGAGGCGTTTTGTCTTTGTTGCATTCCCTGAACGCATGTAATGTGCTTATCTGGTATTGTTTTTCTTCTTCGGTTGCACGTATTACTTCGGATGGCGTGATTGTAGGCGATCCTTTTTTGTTAAGGAAAGTGTTTACGCCAATTATAGGATATTCGCCATTATGTTTCAGGGTTTCGTAGTATAATGATTCTTCCTGGATCTTGCTGCGCTGGTACATAGTTTCCATCGCACCCAAAACACCGCCACGATCATTAATATTTTTAAACTCGTTCATTACGGCCTGTTCTACCAGGTCGGTCAGCTCTTCGATGATGAACGCGCCCTGTATGGGGTTTTCATTTTTAGCTAATCCCAATTCCCGGTTTATAATCAGCTGTATGGCCATAGCACGGCGTACAGATTCTTCGGTCGGCGTAGTTATCGCTTCGTCGTAGGCATTGGTATGTAATGAATTACAATTATCGTAAATAGCATACAATGCCTGCAGCGTGGTACGGATATCATTAAAGTCTATTTCCTGCGCATGTAAAGAACGGCCGCTGGTTTGGATATGGTATTTCAGTTTTTGCGACCGGTCATTACCCTTGTATTTATTTTTGATGGCTTTTGCCCAGATCCTGCGTGCCACCCGGCCAATAACTGAATATTCCGGATCTATGCCGTTGCTGAAGAAAAACGACAGGTTAGGCGCGAAATCATCAATATGCATTCCGCGGCTCAGGTAATACTCTAAATATGTAAAGCCGTTTGACAAGGTGAAAGCCAACTGCGTAACCGGGTTGGCGCCGGCCTCTGCAATATGATAACCCGATATAGATACCGAATAGAAGTTGCGCACCTTTTCATTAATAAAATATTGCTGCATATCGCCCATCATCCGCAAGGCAAACTCGGTACTAAAGATGCAGGTATTTTGCGCCTGGTCCTCTTTTAAAATATCGGCTTGCACAGTGCCGCGCACGGTGGCTATGGCATAGGCTTTAATTTTTTGGTAGATGTCTGGTGATAAAACTTGATCGCCGGTAAGGCCGAGGAGCATTAAACCAAGGCCGTTGTTGCCGGGCGGTAAAGCCTGTCCCCCTTCTCCTTTGGAGAGGGCCGGGGTGAGGCCATATCTCGGCCTTTCCAATCCCCTGTCATCATAAACCGCTTTAAACTTTGCTTCAACCAAATGTTCCAGCTTGTTTTCAACGATGTATTTTTCGCATTGTTGATCGATAGCGGCGTTCATAAAAAAGCCAAGCAACATAGGTGCAGGGCCATTTATAGTCATAGATACCGAGGTTGACGGATGGCATAAATCAAACCCCGAATACAATTTTTTGGCATCATCCAGCGTAGCTATGCTCACGCCGGCATTGCCTATTTTGCCGTAAATGTCAGGACGGATATGCGGGTCTTCGCCATATAAGGTAACCGAGTCAAACGCGGTACTTAGCCGGTGCGCCGGTTGACCCAATGATACATAATGGAACCGTTTATTGGTCCGCTCGGGGCCGCCCTCGCCGGCAAACATGCGGGTTGGGTCTTCGCCTTCGCGCTTTAAAGGGAATACACCTGCCGTGTAAGGGAACTTGCCGGGCACGTTTTCTGTTAACAGCCAGCGTAAAATATCCCCCCATGCCTCGTACTTGGGCAATGCGATCTTCGGAATTTGCAATTGCGACAATGAAGTATAAAACAATGGCTGTTTGATCTCTTTGTTCCTAACTTTATAAATAAAGTTTTCGGCTTTGTATTTATCGATGGTTGCCGGCCATTCTGCAAGTAGCCTTTTACAATCGGGGTGTAATTGTTGTTGCAGGTGTTTTTCGATATCACGTAGGGCCTCACCTAAATCCTCTCCAAAGGAGAGGACTTGCCTGTCATCATTTAAGCCCTGCGCGATAGCGTCCCCCTCTCCTTTGGAGAGGGCCGGGGTAAGGCTCTGTACCCCTTTTACCTGCCATAATTGCTGCGCAATTTTACACTGCTCATTTACCCATTTGCTGTAAGCCTCGCTGCTTTCTGCAATTTCTGCAAGGTAGCGGGTACGCTCAGGTGGAATAATGTATACTTTTTCGCCGGGATCTTCCGCATCCACTGAAAGAACAGGAACAAGGTTAAATACAACACCTGTTTTTACTTCGATCTTTTTGATCAAAGCTGCAAAAAGCGAGTTCATGCCCGGGTCATTAAATTGCGACGCCATAGTGCCGTAAATTGGCAATTCATCGTCTTTAGCATCAAAAAGCTTATGATTGCGTTTATATTGTTTGCGCACATCGCGCATGGCATCTAATGCGCCGCGTTTGTCAAATTTATTAAGGGCCACAATGTCGGCAAAGTCCAGCATATCAATTTTTTCAAGCTGGGTGGCCGCGCCAAACTCGGGTGTCATTACGTAAAGGGACAGGTCGCAGTAATCAGTTATCATCGTGTCGCTTTGCCCTATGCCTGAAGTTTCCACAATGATAAGGTCATAACCTGCTGCCTTACAAATATCTACCGCTTCCTGCACATGTTTGCTCAGTGCCAGGTTAGCCTGTCGTGTAGCTAACGACCGCATATATATCCGTGGACTGTTAATGGCATTCATCCTTATCCTGTCGCCTAACAGCGCGCCGCCGGTTTTGCGTTTGCTCGGGTCTACAGAAATTATGGCCAGTGTTTTATCAGTCCCCTTTAAAAAACGGCGAACCAACTCATCAACCAAAGATGATTTACCCGAGCCACCGGTACCGGTAACACCTATAACCAGAGCCTCACCCCCCGCCCTCTCCAAAGGAGAGGGTGCCAAATAATCTTTTTTAAAGTTTCCATTTTCGGTAGCTGTAATTAATCGCGCTATGATCCCGTCACTTTTTTGAAAATTTTTGCGATTTCCGTCAATTTTTGCAGGAATCGGGATTGGATAATCGCATTGTTGCAGCATGTCATTGATCATGCCTTGCAGACCCATGGCGCGGCCATCGTCGGGCGAGTAAATTTTACTGATGCCGTAATCCTGCAACTCCGCAATTTCGTGAGCGAGAAATACACCTCCGCCACCACCGAATATTTTGATATGCCCCGCACCGCGTTCGGCCAGCAGATCATGCATGTATTTAAAATACTCTACGTGCCCGCCCTGGTAGCTGGTAAGGGCAATGCCCTGCACGTCCTCTTGTATAGCACAATTCACCACCTCCTCAACACTGCGGTTATGGCCCAGGTGTATTACCTCGGCACCGCTGGCCTGCAAAATGCGGCGCATAATGTTTATGGTAGCATCATGCCCGTCAAACAGCGAAGCCGCGGTAACAAAACGTATTTTATTTTTTGATTGATAGGCTTCGCTTTCCATGGATAATTGGTGTACATCAAATTTAAGTAAAAATTAGCTTGAAAGTACTATGCGTGCATAATATCAAGAATGTTTCTTTAAAGCAGATAAGCCATTAGCATTCAGTATTTTTTCATTATTTTTGATAGCCAATGTACCTGTTTGCCAGTTTTTGGAATATACTACCTCACTGCTTAAGCCAAAACTTTCGCAGGTGGGTATTGTTTTTTTTATTGTTTGCAAAAGGCCTTTACAGCAATGCGCAGGCGCCAAATATTAAATATACAACTCCGCAGGTTTATACAATAAGTACTACCATTTCGCCATTACAGCCAACCAATACCGGCGGTGCGGTGCCTGCTGCAATTTATGGGCAAGTAAGCACTTTTGCCGGAGGCAGGGCTCCGGTGACATATGATTCACAGGGAACTGATGCCGGGTTTAATTTCCCATCGGGAATTACTACAAGCGGTGCAAATATTTATGTTTCTGATTATGGCAGCGGAGCCATAAGAAAAATAACCCCCGACGCAACTGTTACCACAATTGCCGGTAATAACAATAACTCAGAACCATCAGGTATAGTTGCGGATAGTCATGGTAATTTGTTTATCACAAATTTTGATGCGAACACTATTTTAAAAACCACTATAAACGGAGGGGCGATATCTGTTTTCGCCGGAAATGGTTCACCCGGAAACGCAAACGGAACGGGTACAAATGCAAGTTTTAATGCGCCCGGGGGCATAGCAATTGATGCATCAGATAATTTATACGTTGCCGACCAGCAAGGCAGCCTGATAAGAAAAATATCTCCGGCCGGTTTAGTAACAACATTTGCCGGAAGTGGAGATATAGGGGCCTATAACGGCCCCAATTTACTGTCAAGCTTTCGTAATCCGGATGGTTTGGCCATTGATAAAGCGGGAAATTTATACGTAGCCGATACTAAAAATGATTTAATAAGAAAGATATCAGCCGGATCTGTAACAACTTTTGCGGGTAACGGAACGGCAGGCAACCAGGATGGCATTGGTACAGCCGCAAGCTTTAACTATCCAACATCTATAACTATTGATGCCTCGGGCAATTTGTATGTCGCAGACTATAAAAGCAACTTGATACGTAGAATTACACCATCCGGAGTGGTGTCTACTGTTGCAGGATCCGGTTCTGCTGGCAGTGCAAATGGTATTGGCACGGCTGCCAGTTTTAATGCCCCATTGGGTTTAACTATTGACGGCTCGGGTAATTTATTTATAACGGATGCTGGCAATTACCTGATCCGCAAAATAAATATAACGGGGTATGTTATTGACAAACCGCTGCCTGCGGGCTTAACATTCGATCAAACTACAGGCGTAATCAGCGGTACACCTACCGGCACATCCGGACCGACGAATTATACAATTACTGCTTTTAATGGAGGGGGCAGCAGCAGCACCATTGTAAATATTGCTGTAAATGCTGCGCCACCACCGGTAATTGCCCCGCCAAATATTAATTATACAACCCCACAGACATATACTCCCGGCGAGACAATTACGCCATTAGCGCCAACCAATACAGGCGGCGCCGTGCCTCCGGTAGTGTATGGCACAACAACTGTATTGCCTAACGCTTTCGAAGAAAACCTTGGTGCAAGTACAGCTGTTGTAACCGATGCCCAGGGTAATTTATACGTTTGTGATTATAATAAAAACCAAATAATAGAAATAAATGTAAGCACCAATGCGGTTACAGTTATTGCGGGTACAACAGCAAACGGCGCCCAAGACGGACCGGGTAATCAGGCCAGTTTTTTTGAGCCTAACGGGATCGCTATTGATGCCAATGGTAATCTATTTGTATCAGACCAGAATAATTACCTGATCAGGGAAATTGGCCCCGGGCCTGATTATATCGTATCAACGCTTGCCGGCAGCAGCGGTGTCCCAGGCTCCATTAACGGTCAGGGGACTTCTGCCAGCTTTAAATCGCCCAGAGGAATGGCTATTGACGGATCGGGAACTATTTATGTAGCTGATTACGACAGCAAGGTAGTAAGAAAAATTTCACCGGGAGGTTTGGTATCTACAATTAATGGTACATCGTTTGGCAACCCATCCGGGGTGTGTATAGATGCATCCGGTAATTTGTATGTTGCCGACGCGGGGCGCAACGTTATAACTAAAATAGAACCCGGTGGTGCGGTATCCACTTTTGTGGCAGGCTTAAATAAGCCGCGGGATATCGTAGTTGATAAAACCGGTAATTTTTATGTGACGGACCAGGGCAGTAACACGATAAAAAGAATTTCGCCTGCGGGAGTAGTAACTACGCTTCCCAATTTTCCCGATACTTATCATTCCCCCATAGGGTTGACGCTTGACGGCCGGGGCAACCTGTATGTAGCCGATAATTTGAGCGGTACCGTAAAAAAGGTCGTAGTATTAGGTTATACAATTGACCAACCCCTGCCACCGGGATTGTCTTTTGAACCGACAACAGGCATCATCAGCGGTACGCCAACTACTCCATCGCCGATGAAAGCTTATACCATAACCGCGTTCAACGCCGCCGGGAGCAGCAGTACGATTGTTAATATACAGGTTACAAATTCAACACGCCTGCCGTCCGTTATTTCTTTTCCGGCGATAGACGCTTCACATTATGATGGCAATCTCATAACTCCGGGAGCCACAAGCACCAATACACAAACGGCAATTACCTACATTAGTAGTGACCCTTCAATAGCTAATGTTTTACCCGACGGTAAGCTGCACATCTATAAGCCGGGAAATGTTACTATTACAGCCTCTCAGGCGGGAAATAGTACCTACTTACCTGCTGCGTCGGTGCCCGTGACGCTTACCGTAATGCTTGACCAGGTTATCGATTTTGCACCTATCGCAACTAAAACAATTTGTTCGGGTGACTTTTCAGTATCGGCTACAGATCATGATGAGGGTTTTGGATTTCCGCCGTCGTCCATAGCTATCACTTATTCCAGCAGCAATACCGATGTAGCTGAAGTGTCAGCAACTACGGGGATGGTCCACATCAAATCAGACGGGACTACAGTTATAACGGCTAAACAGGAAGGTAATGCATTTTATAACGCTGCAAGTCCGCAGACACAAACATTAACCGTTACTACAGGGCTTGACCCTGTCGTAACCGTCACTCCAAGTACTTTGACCCTCTGTTCGGGCTTGCCTGTTACTTTTACAGCAAACGTCAGTAATTTAAGCGATTTGGTTAATCCAACGTATCAATGGCAGGTAAATGGTGCAAATGTTGGCACAGGCAATACATATACTACCACCACAATAAGCGGCACAGACGTTGTAACATGTGAGGTGAGCAATAATGATGCCTGCCCGGCAACGACGACTGCTACCAGCCCCGGCATTGCGGTGTTGACTGATGTGACACTTACCGCGACTATAACTTCGTCGGCAACAGGTGTTATTTGCAGCGGTACTACAGTTACATTTACCGCGACACCCAATTACAGTGATAACAACACTAATTATCAATGGCAGGTAAATGGTGCACCCGTTGGCGACAACAGCGCCCAATACGTTAATGACAATTTTGCAGATGGAGATTTAGTAACCTGCACCATAACCAATACCAAGGCGCCGTGTTTAATTACAACTGCTTTTACGCCGACCGAACCGATAAAGCTTAATATCGTTTCTCCTCAAGACGCGACACCCTCTGTTACAATAACTGCGTCTGCGGATAATGTTTATGCAGGGCTGCCGATAACTTTTACTGCCGCCGCTACTAATGCCGGTAGTGATATTACTTATCAATGGCAGGTAAATGGAGCAAATGCCGGTACAAACAGCAGTGCTTTTACAACTACAACCCTAACTAACGGAGATAATGTAACATGCACAGTAACGCCCGGAATAAGTTGTGTTACGCCAGTTACCAGCTTGCCAATAACAGTAATCATTTTGCCTCCGCTAACAATTACGCCGCCTAATACCTTTACGCCAAACGGAGATGGCGTAAATGACTTGTGGGTAATAGCCGGCCTGGCCACTTATCCGGATTGTAAGATAAAAACCTACAATCGGTATGGAAAGCTGGTGTTTCAATCGGTAGGATACAGCAAACCATGGGATGGTTTTTATAATGGGGCCCATTTACCGGTTGGTACATACTACTATGTTATTGATTTCAATAAATCGAAAATAAGCGGCTATGTTGAACTCATAAGATAAATATAAACCGTTTATCTGCCTCATTATTAGAAATATAGCAACCCAAAGCCAAGAAAGCCGCAAAATGTTAATTAATCAACAAAGTGTGCAAAAGTTATATGTTAAAAAATTGTTAAACCTTACCACATTAAGTCTATCGGCTTTATATTTGTGTAATTGTTATTTTATCGAACTAAACCAATTGTTCTTTATGGTAAGTTAATGAGTCAGTTAATACAAAGAGAGAGCCCCCTAAAAAGTTCTCTCTTTTTGCTTTAAAGCAATGACGGTGACGAAACTTGCCAATTAAAATAAACATCCCAAAGAATATGGTGTTGTAAAAATAAAACAACAAGCCATGATCGAGTCTAAAGATACCATACCGGCAGAAAAAGATGGGAAATATCAATTTCAGCTAAACTACTCGGGCCGCGAAGTGCCTTGCCTGGTAGAAAAAGAACAGCAGATGCTGCATGTTAAGATAGACAATAACCTGGAAGCCGAATTAAAAATAAACAACGACGGTACAGTAACCCAAACCGGCGGCGCACAACTTCCGGATTCATCTATCGATTTTATTAAGAAACACGTTTTGAGGTAGCCCCCTCTAAATCTCCCCCGGTAGGGGAGACTTTTAAATTTGGGGCTTTTAACTCAACACTTCTTCCAGGATCTCGTGCGAGTGGATATTGCCAAATCCTTCAATGTGTAAGGCATAATATTCCAATAGCTTGGCTATCAGGTACCGGCGCTCGTCGGTAGTTAATTTTAATGACGCGAGGTTTTCAAAATTGCATTGCAGCAGGCGGCCAAAGTTTTGTGTATGCGGCGGCGATAGATAAAGTAAGCTATCCGGTTTGTATTTAATAAACACGCCGTTCTTCAGATCAAAATAGTCGGCTTCATTTGCCTGGTACCTGTCGGGATAAAACCCAAGATACCGGGTAAGCCTGACCAGGAACAGCAAGTGAAAATTAGCCAGCCCGACAGTTTGATGATCCAGCCACTCGATGGCGCTAAAAACAAAATCAAACAAATTCTCATCTGCCGATTGCTGCCTGATGGATTTATACAGCACCTCGTTTAAAAATAGTGCCATACTGCTTTTAATCACATTGTAAGGGATGCTTTGCAGGACAGGCGACGTTTTTAATTCGGCTATGCGTTGTACATTCCCTGCCGCTTTATGATATACCACCATATCCAGCAGGTGCAAGGGCTGGAGCATATTGCGGCTAATTTTGGCCTTTGGCTTTTTAACACCGTTGATGATGTACGATTGCAGGCCCAGCTTTTCGGTAAATACCTGTACAATAACGCTGGTTTCGCCGTAGTCGGTAGTTTTAAGTACGATGCCCCGGGTTTTATGCAGCATGGATCAACAACAGCAGTTTGGGTAAAAAAATAATGGCGCCGGTAATTAAAGCAAACAGCGCGGCAATTACAACGGCTCCGGCGCTGATGTCTTTAACATGGCCGGCAATTTTATTATAATCGGGCGATACCAGGTCGACCAGGAACTCCAACGCGGTATTAAGCAGTTCGGCCATTAAAACTATCGCGATGCATAAAATGATCCATTGCCACTCGCTTATCGAGATCTGCAGCGCGTAACCCAAAGCTACGGCCAATAAGGATGCCACCAAATGGATCCGGAAATTAAGCTGCGTTTTAGCCGCGTAGCCTAACCCGTTAAATGCATACCCAAAACTGCGGATGAGTTTTTTCATTCTTCAAATTTACTGAAAAGAAAGCAAGGAATAATTTATCCAACAAAAACCATTATATTACAGCAAGTTAATAACCCTGTTGTATTATTGATGGATGACCCTGTTGTTGATACCCCGATCATTGATCTGCCTGGAAAGATCAAACATCCTAAAGAACTTTACCGCTTTTCGCTGGCCATAAGCTGGCACATGTTTGGGTATTATGGCAGCAGTGCGTTGTTGCTGGCCTACATGGTCACCCAAATGCATTTTGCCGATACCAAAGGCTACGCCATATTCGGTACATTTTCGGCACTGGCATGGGGGCTGCCGCTTTTTGGCGGCGTAATTGCCGATAAGGTGTTGGGTAAACGAAAATCATTGATCCTGGGTACCCTGATGCAAACCATTGGGCTTGCCTGTGTAGCATTGCCTTACGCGGCAACCTTCTTCACCGGTTTATCGTTTTTCGTGGTCGGCAATGGCTTTATCAGCGGGATGTACAAAGCTTTGCCCGGCGATTTCTATCACCCAGACGACCTGGAAAGTAAGGATTCCGGTTATACTATCATGTATGGCTTGTTCAATATCGGTGTAGCGTTAGGGTCTATCGTTTGCGGTTATGTTGGCCAGCAGATCAATTGGCACCTGGGTTTTGGTATTGCCGCCGTCGGTGCCCTGTTTTCGTTTTTAGGGATGATATTCGGCATTAATAAGGCGCACGGCCGGCCGGCGGCAACAGCCAATAAAAAGGCATTGCCGGGTATAAATATGGAGGTATTGGTTTATCTTTTATGCTTACCTGCTATCGCGTTAATAACCCTTATATTTTTAAAACCCGGCGTAATGGATGTGGTTTTGTTCCCGTTAGCCGGTGTGTCTTTTATCTATGTAATTTACGTATCGTTTAAATACACCAAAGCCGAGCGTTTTAAGATATTCGCGGCATTGATAGCCTTTACGGTATACACGCTGTTTTTGGCATTATACGAGCAAAGCGGCGGCTCTTTCAACCTTTTTGTGATCCGTAATATGGATATGCACGTAGGCAGCGTATTGCTGCCTGGCCTGGCTATCAATAATTTTTTAACCGGTTTTTTGCCGGCCATTATGATGCCGCTGATGTTGTGGATCTGGCGGGTACTCAATAGGGCAGGTTTTGAACCGGGCACCATCCTTAAATTTGTGATCGGCTTTTTGTTTATGGGTGCTTTTTTTGGTTCGTTTTGGTGGGGATGTGTATTGTACAAAGGTACCGGGCTGGTGCCTGTTTATTTTTTATTTGGCGGTTATATATTAATGGAGTTTAGCGAATTGTGCATAGGGCCCATCATTTATTCGCTCAGTTACAAATTATCGCCTGCAAATATTGCCGGCACTATGATGGGGGTGCTGGGTATTGCCGCCGCTTTGGGAGAATACCTTGCCGCCAAGATAGGCAGCCTGGCCACCGTGCCCGAAAACATCCATGACCCCATAAAATCATTGCCCTATTACACAAAAATTTATGGCGAACTGGCGCTGTTAAGCCTTGGCGCGGCGGTATTATTCGCTTTGCTGATGCCCCTGCTCAAAAAACTGATGCAGGATGTGAGTTAATTTACCAGCTCCACTATCGAATACACATCAACCCCCGGAATATTAAACTTGACAACCCCGTTTTCATAACTGAACGGCACATCAATATTGCCCGGCTGTATTTTAACAGCACGTGGCTTTGGTCTGTTTACGGTGATGTTTAACTGATCTGTAATTGCAAGGAGTTTAAACTCAAGCCGGTTGTCGGGCAGTGTATCAAAATGATCATCCACGTTAACCAAATGGATCAAGGTCGCTTTGTCTTTGCTGTTAATGGTAACGTGGATCTTTGACGATCCGCTAACCGTCACTTTGGGATCAGGAAATAAGCCTTTAACTATTGCGGCAACGGTTTGCCTCAATTTATCGTCGTGGGTATCTAAATATTTTAAGGAGATATTATCGTCAATACAGGCTATAGTGCCCTTGCCGTAACGGGCTGTACATACAGGTAAACCGGCAATATTTTCTTTGTTAGTTACGGAACACGCCAGTACCCGGCCAAACAAGTCGGCATCGCCAATGGCCAGCACTTTACCGCCCCTGCCGGCATAATCTTCTATCATGGTGATTATAGCCGGTGGTAAAGCTTTCCACTCGGTAACCACTAATAGCGGGTATTTGGCCAAATTGTTTTTAAGATGATGCTCCTGCAAAACCTCAACGCTGTATTGCGAATTTAACAACATGGCCAATGTGCCCTTTACGTTATTATTGCCGCCCTGCCCATTCTCAAACACACCCGGCGACTCGCTGTTATGCCCGGTTTCTGACAACAGTAATGCTATTTGCGGTATCGGCGCTGTGTTAAAACAATAGGCTTTTCGTTCATGGCAAAACTTTGAAACATCTGTAAGCATAGGTATGGTTGCCAATTGCAGGGACGCGTCCCTTTTTTGCGGGATATACACCTGGTAGCCGCCACCCTGCGATAATACCAACGCCGCTTTCTGTTCTAAGTGCCTGGCACTTTTCCAGAAGAAGCCCTTGCCATTTTTGTCGCTCATAAAACCCCATGCCATCAGGTCCCATGGTTTGCCCTGCGGCGCTAAGGCCCGTGCTTCAAAGCCGACATCGGGCACGGCATCGCTTGTAAAATCGCCAGATAAATAATCAACCGGCGCGTCAACCTTGCCCGGCATAAACGACGAGAACGACCAGTTACTGGTAACAATGAGTTTAGGATTAAATTTATGCACCGCGTTAATATAATGGGTTAAATACCGGTGAAACGCATCGCGTGTAAACTGGACATAATTTGGCCAATCGTCGTCTCTTCGCGAACGCGGCACATCTGTTTTGCCGCTATATTTTTTATACGCTTCGATGGCTGCTGCCGAGTAATCAGGCTGCAGGGCCCAGCACTCGCCATCCACCCAAACGCCGTTGATATGGTATTTGCTGCTCAGCTCATTGATCTGCGGAATGAAATAATCATCGGCATATTTACCAAATATGGAGGTGGCCCCCGCGTCGGGTTTGCCATCGCTATGTATCCGCGCCCAATCCGGGTGGTTCTTAACAGCCTGCGCATCCAATACCCCCGAGAAGTGCGAGAACAGGCCGATGTTTCTTTTAGCGGTTTCTTCGCGGAAGAGCTTTAGCGGATCCTGCACAATATCAGGCGCCGCCACACCCACCGTGGTTGGGTAGCTTGAAATGCCCGGATGCCCTTTGGTATCAACCTGGATAAAATCAGGCTTTACCAGGTCAAGCATACTGTCGACACCCGCTACGGTAAGTGTTTTACCAATGCCCCTCGTATCGGGATTGGCATGAAAATCAAAATGGACGCCAAAAAAGCGGTCGGTTACTTTAAAGTTCGCGCTGTTTTGCGCTGATGAGTAAAAAGGTAAAGAAAGGGCTAACGCGATTATACCGCAGCTTGATCGGAGGCTTTTCATAAATAGGCTTATTTGGTATGGGTAAAATTAATGAAAATTATATCGGTAAATATTAGTGGTGGATATTGAGGCTGTATCAAAAGTCTTAAATCTAAAAGACATTCAAAATAATATTTGGCCTCTGTGATCTTCGTGTCTTCTTTGCGAACTCAGCGGTTTCTTTTTGACCACAAAGCCCGAAAAGAAGGCACAGAGAAGCACGGAGTTTTTATTATCCAAAATTTAATTTTATTCTACTTCTTATAATTTTGCTTTTGATGCAGCCTCTTTGTAAAGAGAAATTCATTCTTATATAATTATATGCTTTTTCACTCTAAATTGCCTATTTTTGCAACCTCTAAAATTTGAGGTGTAATAGATTAATGTACAAGGAATACAAGCAGTTAAATTTATCGCAAACAGGCAAAGATGTGCTGGAGTTTTGGAAGGCGAATAACATCTTCGAAAAAAGTATCAGTACCCGCCCGGCCGATAATCCATATACGTTTTACGAGGGGCCGCCAAGCGCTAACGGCATGCCCGGCATCCACCACGTAATGGCCCGCGCCATTAAAGATATTTTTTGCCGCTATAAAACACTTAAGGGCTACCAGGTTAAACGCAAGGGCGGCTGGGATACCCATGGCCTGCCTATTGAGCTGGCTGTAGAGAAAGCCTTGGGCATTACAAAAGACGATATTGGTAAAAAGATCTCGGTAAAAGAATATAACGACGCCTGCCGCAAAGAGGTGATGCGTTATACCGATATCTGGAACGACCTTACCGAAAAGATGGGCTACTGGGTCGACCTGGAAAACCCGTATATCACCTACAAGAACGAATACATAGAATCGCTTTGGTGGATCCTGAAACAGTTGCACGATAAAGGATTTTTATATAAAGGTTATACCATTCAGCCCTATTCGCCAAAATCGGGCACCGGCTTAAGTTCGCACGAGCTGAACCAGCCGGGTACCTATAAAATGGTGAAGGATACCACGATTACCGCGCAGTTTAAAGTTAAAAGAGATTCCAATTCAGAATTTTTATTCGAGGGTGTTGATACTGATATCTACATTTTAGCTTGGACAACCACACCATGGACTTTGCCGTCAAATAGCGCACTGGCTGTTGGTCCAAACATCAAATATGTAAAAGTAAAGACGTTTAATCAATATACTGGTGATCCAATAACGGTAATATTAGCCGCTGATTTAGCTTCTAAAGTGGCTGGTCCACGTGTTGTCGAAACTTTAAACGGTTTGGAATTTGATCCGAAAAGTAAAACTCAACCTTACGTATTTGACGGATTTTTAAATGGATTTATTTTAGGCTCTGAATTAGTTGGTGTACATTATGAGCAGCTTTTACCTTACGTAACCAATGCCGACCTACAAGCAAACGGCTTCCGCGTAATCGCAGGTGATTTTGTGACTACCGAGGATGGTACAGGCATTGTACACATTGCGCCGACTTTTGGCAGCGATGACTTCAGGGTTGCCAAAGAAGCAGGTGTACCTGCCGTAATGGTAAAAGACGAAGCCGGTAAAGACGTCCCGCTGGTTAATAAGCAGGGTAAGTTTGTTGACGAGGTTGCCGATTTTGCAGGTTATTACGTTAAAGAAGAATATTATACAGCCGAAGAACGCGCCGTTGAAGGTTTTAAACCGACCGACGTACTGATCTCCATAAAATTAAAAACCGAGAACAAAGCGTTCGACGTTAAAAAATACGAGCACAGCTACCCGCATTCATGGCGCAGCGACGAACCGATCTTATATTATCCGCTGGATAGCTGGTTTATCAAAACCACTGCCGTTAAGGATAAAATGGTGGAACTGAACAAAACCATCAACTGGAAGCCGGAGTCGACCGGTACCGGCCGTTTTGGTAACTGGCTTGAAAATTTGGTAGACTGGAACCTGTCGCGCTCACGTTATTGGGGTACGCCGCTGCCTATCTGGAGAGCGAATTGGGTTGAAGTTGGAAAAGATAAAATCGATTTATGTATTGGCAGCACTGAAGAGTTGTTAAATGTAGGAGATGAATTCGAAACTCGCTATTTTCACTTAGATAAAATCAAAGAAGACATTAACAATTATCCCGAAGATTTTTTTAATAAATACAACTCATTTTTTGGGAATAACGATAGTTGGTCTTTTGGTGATGATATTGAAAGTCCAGAAATCCCCGAACAAATTTCGATTGAACATTCGTTCAGGCTGCAAATAATAAAAGCGGCTAAGGCTAACACATTTACGATATCTGAATTGCAAATGCTTCTCGGAAATATTTATCATCCGTTGACATTTGAAAAATTTCTTGATAAATATTCTGACAGTCTCAAAGATTACTATTCAAATAATGAGATAGATCTTCATCGGCCTTACGTAGATAACATCGTTATAATTAAACGGAAAAGTGCCGAGAGCAGAATTTTTTATTATCGCGAACCCGACCTGATCGACGTTTGGTTTGACAGCGGCGCCATGCCTTACGCGCAATGGCATTTCCCGTTCGAGAATAAAGAGGAATTTAAAAACGCTTACCCGGCAGATTTTATAGCCGAGGGTGTCGACCAAACCCGTGGCTGGTTCTTTACCCTGCACGCCATAGCGGTAATGCTGAGCGAAGCCAGCGACGAGATAAAAGAGATCAATGCCGAAATAGGCAACCAAGGCATAGCGTTTAAAAACGTGATCTCAAACGGTTTGGTGCTGGATAAGAACGGCAACAAAATGTCTAAACGTTTAGGCAATGGCGTTGACCCGTTTGCTACTATCGAGCAGTTTGGTGCTGACGCCCCGCGCTGGTACATGATCAGCAATGCCGCGCCGTGGGATAACCTGAAATTTAATGTTGAAGGTATAGATGAAGTGCGCCGTAAGTTTTTCGGTACGCTTTACAATACGTATACCTTCTTTGTAATGTATGCCAACATCGACAAGTTTACTTACAGCGAGCCGGAAATAGCGATAACCGACCGCCCTGAAATTGACCAGTGGATCATATCATTATTAAATACCCTGAGCAAAGAGGTTGATGGTTTTTATGCCGATTTCGAGCCGACCAAAGCCGCCCGCGCCATACAGGATTTTGTGGATATTAACCTGAGTAACTGGTTTGTACGCTTAAGCCGCCGCCGTTTCTGGAAATCAGACGACTCGGCTGATAAGTTATCGGCTTATCAAACGTTATATACCTGCTTAATTTCGGTTGCTAAGCTGATGTCGCCAATAGCGCCGTTCTTCGCCGAGCGTTTATATACCGATCTGAACACCGTTACCAAAAAAGAGGCGTTTGAATCTGTACACCTGGCTTATTTCCCTGAATATGATGCGTCGCTGGTAAATAAAAAGCTGGAAGAACGGATGCAGTTAGCGCAGGATATCTCGTCGCTTGTATTGTCGTTGCGTAAAAAGGTAGGTATTAATGTTCGGCAGCCATTAAGCAAGATCTTATTGCCGATACTGGATAAAGGTTTTGCAAAACAGGTTGACCAGGTAAAAGAATTGATCCTTTCTGAAACCAATATTAAAGGGATTGAGTATATAACCGACACCGCAGGCTTTATAAAAAAGAAGATCAAACCAAACTTTAAAGCCTTAGGTGCTAAAGTGGGTAAGGATATGAAAGCGGTAGCAGATGCTATTTCAAATTTTGATCAGCAAGCGATTGAAAGGCTTGAAAGTAATGGAGAGATCAAAATGGCGATAAGTCGTGTTACTCTTACTCCGCCCGCTTTTGATTTGGAAGGAAATATTAAAAAGCCCAAGATAGATATCCCCGAAGCATCAACGGGCACTACTTATACTATACTTCTTTCTGACGTCGAAATTATCGCCGAAGACGTTCCGGGCTGGCAGGTTGCAAATTTAGGAAAACTAACCGTGGCCTTAGATGTTACCCTTACCGACGAATTGAAGGAAGAAGGTATATCACGCGAGTTGATAAACCGCATACAGAATCTGCGCAAAACCAAAGGATTTGAAGTAACCGACCGGATAACGGTAAGGCTTACAGACCATTCATTTATTAGCCGTGCCCTGAACAATAATTTATCCTATATTTGCGCCGAAATTTTGGCTGACAGCATTACGCTTGATAATCAGTTAAATGAAGGTGAAATAACCACCATTGAAGATAACGAAATAATAATTGCTATTAATAAAGTATAAATGAAAGTAGAAAACGAAAAAACCAGATATAGTGACTCTGAGTTAAAAGAATTTAAAGATCTATTATTAGATAAGCTGGCAAGTGCGAAAGAAGAATTAAATGCTTTGGCAACTTCTTTAAGCTCGCCAAATGCTAACGGTACTGATGATACCGCGGGTACTTACAAAACATTAGAAGATGGATCAGCCACTTTAGAGAAAGAGCAGATCAATCAGCTGGCTGCCCGTCAGAAAAAATTTATCGAACAGTTAGAGGCCGCTTTAGTACGCATTGAAAATAAAACTTACGGTATTTGCCGCGAAACCGGCAAGCTGATACCTAAAGAGCGTTTACGTGCAGTACCGCACACCACGCTTACAATGGAAGCTAAATTAAAGCAATAAATGAAGACTGCTTATACCAAGCCTTTTTTAGTTGCTTTATTAGTCATTATTGCCGATCAGCTCATTAAGGTATGGGTGCATTCACACATGTACCAGGGCCAGGAGATCAAGTTTTTAGGCGACAGGGGCATGCTGCATTATACCGAGAACAACGGTATGGCCTTTGGCATGGAACTGGGTGGCGACTGGGGTAAGCTTGCCTTAACGCTGTTTCGTATTGTGGCGGTAGTTGGTATTGGTTATGGTATTGTTTACCTGATCAGGCATAAATACCATCGTGGCCTCATCATGAACGGCGCGTTAATACTGGCCGGGGCAGTAGGTAATATCATCGACTCGACCTTTTACGGCGTGGTATATCATTATGCGCCATTATTTCATGGCCGCGTGGTTGATATGTTTTATTTCCCGCTGATCTCAGGCAACTTCCCAACATGGGTGCCGGTTTGGGGTGGCGAGGATTTTATATTCTTCCGCCCGGTATTTAACCTGGCCGATGCTTCTATATCTGTCGGTGTAATTTTGATCCTGATATTTCAGAAACACTATTTTAAACACGAAGTACCAGAGCCAAGTTCGCCAAACAGTGAAATGGTAGAGGATTAACTCATATTATATGTATAAATATTAACAAAAAGAGCCGCTTTAAGCGGCTCTTTTTGTTTTTGATGAATTATTAATATCAAAAACTCTTTTGAAAATTTAACTTATAGCTTAATTCAGGCAAAAGAAAATAAACATGGCAAAACATGCAGCTAATCACTTCTAAAAAATATAAAAGAAGCAATTAATTTAATTTATTGCGATATTTTTCTTTAAATCAGGTTAAAAAGATAATATTTTAATATTTTTTCTAAATTTTTTATCGATTTATATGCGATAATTAAAATATATTGCTACTTTAGCAAAAGCAATCGATCAAATCATAGCGTTCTTTATAGTTTTTTAACATTTTGTTAAATAATTACGTGTAAAACCACACGTAATTCATTTCAACTCAATTTACTTAACCTAACAACTATGATTGTCAAAAATTTATTCAAGCAACCCTCATTGGGCCTGTTCCCGGGCGCGGTACCTACGGTACTATCGATTTCATTTGGACATTTTCATGTTTTAGCAACTGATGCCGGCGAAAGCCGCAAGCATCTTCTTTTGCTTTAGCCGCAATCATAGCTCCAGTCCTGCATCTTATTTAATCACTTTTAACAATTTCAACATGAAAAAATTCGTACCATTTGGCATCCTTATTATTGTAGTCATCCTGGCATTTGCCTTTCCGGGGACTACAGTAACCCCATCAAAAACACCCATCGACAAGGCCGACACCGCCTGGCTGTTGATCTCGACAGCATTGGTATTATTAATGACACCCGGCCTGGCTTTCTTTTATGGTGGTATGGTTCAAAAAAAGAATGTTATCTCTACCATGCTGCAAAGCTTTGTATGTATGGGCCTGATCACCATTATATGGGTAGTATTTGGCTTTAGCCTTGCTTTTGGCGAGGACGTTGGCGGTATGGGATTGATTGGTAACCCTAAATCATTCTTCATGATGCAAAACACCTTAGGCGTAACCTGGGGAACTATCCCGGTTATTTTGTTTGCTATGTTCCAGTTAAAGTTCGCGGTTATTACGCCCGCGTTAATTACCGGCGCATTTGCAGAACGCATCCGCTTTAACTCATACCTGATCTTCATCACCCTATTCATTATTTTTATATATACACCGCTTGCACACGCAACCTGGCACGCAGATGGTTTGTTCTTTAAAATGGGTGTGCTTGACTTTGCGGGCGGTACTGTAGTGCACATGTCTGCAGGCTGGGCAGCTTTAGCATCAGCATTATATCTTAAAAAACGTAACGCCGTGCCTGAATCACATACACCCGCACGGATCAGCTATGTAATATTAGGTACCGGTTTACTGTGGTTTGGCTGGTTTGGTTTTAACGCAGGATCTGCATTAGGCGCAAATGAATTAGCTTCGACCGCTTTGGCTACAACCACGACTGCATCAGCTGCAGCTGCTATGGCATGGGTGTTCTTTGATATCCTGCGCGGCAAAAAGCCATCGGCAATGGGTGCCTGTATCGGCGCGGTTGTTGGGCTGGTAGCAATTACGCCTGCTGCGGGCTTTGTTACGGTTTCAAGCTCATTAATAGTAGGTATAGTTGCCGCTGTAATTAGTAACCTGGTAGTGATCTGGAGAAGCAAAACTAATATCGACGATACTTTGGACGTGTTTCCGTGCCATGGTGTTGGCGGTATGGTAGGTATGCTGCTTACCGGCATATTTGCCACCAAGAGTGTAAACAGCGCGGGTGCCGAAGGTTTATTTTATGGCGAGACCGCTTTGTTTGTTAAACACCTTATAGCATTGGTTGCCGTATCGGCTTTTGCTTTCATCGGGGCATTTGTTTTATTAAAAATAACCGATATGATAAGCCCGCTGCGTGTTAGCCATGAAGAAGAGCTTGCCGGCCTTGACGTTAGCCAGCACGACGAAGAGCTTTAAGCCCCCTCTAAATCTCCCCCGGTAGGGAGACTTTTTGAAGTCTCCCTACCGGGAGGTGATTGGGTGGCACTCAATATTATAGCAATGTTGAAGCGCCCTCTAAACTGCGGAGCCCTTGTGAACACCTTAATAAATAAATAAATAAATAAATAAATTAAATGTAAATAGTCTCGCCCGGTAGGGGGAGGTTTCAAAAAGCCCTCCCTACCGGGGAGGGTTGGGTGGGGTCGGGAGGTTTTATGGCAATAACGATAATAAAAATAACAGCGTTACTGTGCTTTTTGATATTGCCGCTTATGGGCCCTTCAAAAAGGCGGGTAACAAAATACAAACGGCCTGATAAAACATTTATCAGCACAAATTATGCAATAAATAAAGATGGGGAGCTGGAAGAGCTCTTCAGTAAAGAGGATAAAAAAGAAGATTTTTAGCAACTAAAACAAAATTTTTTCTTATTTTTATGTAAAGCATTGTTTTTTAATGAAATTGAATTTAAGCCATTTCTTAAAATTATCTATATTCTTGTTGTTTTGCTGTTCGTTGTTCGTAGGCAAAAGCAAGGCCAATGCTCCTGCTTATCAAAATAATCAGCATACTACTTTATCCAAGGCATTCAGGAGCGAAAACCTCCCGATAAATCCATTTATTAAGTTTAATATTATAGGTAGCAACCAGGAGGCCATCCGCCAGGTTCATAAAATAAATAACCCGGTTTACACGGCTTATTTGCTATCGCAAAATACAACCACCTGTTTAAAGTATTTTAATTTTTTCTCCGGATACAACGATCACAGATATACGCTTCAAAACGCAGATTTTCTGTTTCCCTTCCACGTCTTTTGGTAGCACCAAAAGGTACCTGTCCATTAGCTAATAGCCATTAATTGCAATTTATTGCAAGACCAATTGCGTACTGTTTTACGTATGCAGGTATAGCTTTTGCATGGCAGATATCACCCTCATCTTACTGTCGCTTTTATAAAGCAGTTACGGCGCTCAATTAGTTAAATCAAGCCTCTTGACCATCTTTATTGGGCCAGCCTTACAAGCACACACTTTTAGATTTGATTGATTGCTACAACAACACTAATACTCGTGTGCAAAAATTGTAAATGCTGACCCCTCGGGTTGAATCACGTCCCGATTAATAAAGATTTCCTTATAGACGGAAAGGCTGGTCCTTGGGGGATCAGCCTTTATTTAAAAGCTAAGGCCCTTCCGTAACTATTAGTAACAGTTATAAAAATACTAAAATTATGCTTCGCTTGCGCTATACTTTCCTGCAAAAATTGTGGGTATAGTAAGTAACGCGTGGGAAATAAAGAGTTTTAATCGTTTGTTGTTGATCGGTTAAATGTGAGAGCCTGCATCCTGTATTACAGGTGCAGGCTTTTTTCTTTCACATTTATTGTTTTAGCGGTTCTGCTGTTCAGGCGGCCGGCGTTGCGGCTGTTGCCTTTGTTGAGGCGGCGCCTGTTTTTGGTGCTGTTGCTGGGCACGTTGCGCTTGTTGCTGTTGCCTGGCCTGCTGCTGGGCTTGTTGTTGCTGCTGCCTTTGCTGTTGTTGAGCCTGCTGCTGCGCTTGCTGTTGCTGCTGTCTTTGCTGTTGTTGAGCCTGCTGCTGTGCTTGCTGTTGCTGTTGTCTTTGCTGTTGTTGAGCCTGCTGCTGCGCTTGTTGTTGTTGCTGTCTTTGCTGTTGTTGAGCCTGCTGCTGTGCTTCTTGTTGTTGCTGTCTTTGCTGTTGTTGAGCCTGCTGCTGTGCTTGTTGTTGTTGCTGTCTTTGTTGTTGCTTAGCCTGCTGCTGAGCTTGTTGCTGTTGCCGGGCCTGCTGCTGTGGTTGTTGCTGTTGCCGGGCCTGCTGCTGAGGCTGTTGCCGGGCCTGTCTCTGTTGCTCGCGCTGTTGATTTTTTATTTGCTCTTGTTGTGCTTGTTTGGCCTGTTGCTGAACCTGCTGTTGTGTTTGTTGTGCCTGACCCCGTTGTTGTTGGGCCTGCTGATTCAATTGTTTCAATTGTTGCTCATGTTGCGCGCGTTGCTGATCGTTTTGCTGCGTTTGCTGCTGTTGTCGAGCCTGACCTCTTTGCTGCGCTTGTTGGTGTTGTTGGTCTTGTGCTCTTTTAGCCTCTTGCTGCTGTTGTATCTGCGCGTTATTACCGGGTTGACGGTTAGGCGGCGCTATGTTAGGGCGATTTTCAGGGCGCCCGCGATGCGGCTGTTGTGTAACAGCAGGCTTGTTATTTGGCTGACCCGGATTAGGCTGGCCGCCCGGCTGCGCAGGATTTGGTTTTACCTGCTGATCAGGCCTGCGGTTTACCTGTGTTGCCGGGCGTTGTCCCGGCTGGGCAGTGGCCGGCCTGTTAACCCTTACAATATTGTTGTTATTATTTGCCCCACGGGCAACTGTAGCCAGTTTGGTAGCGTTGGCGTGGTTAAACCCGGCTGCGCCACCCGGCCCGCGATGTGCGATACTTAGCGTAGGGTTTTGCTTTTTATAAGCATTTGCGTCAACCACCCTTGCCGGACGAGCGTCGGCCACACGTTTAATGGCTGGCCTGAAAATATTTACCGTGTTATTTTGCACCCTGATAGCGCCGGGCCTGTTTGCGTTATTAATAGTATATACAGCCGGGCGGCTATGGGTGTAGCGCTGAATATCTGCCACACGCGGACCGGCAATATAACGGCGCCCGCCGTTTACATAAGTATTATTAATAATGGTAGTTTGACGAATAATAGTTACCACCCTGGTATGCGGCGCATAATAATTATAAACATTAGGGCTATTAATATAGCCCTGAGGCGCAAAGCACCAGTAATTATTGGGCACACGGTAGCCGCTGCCAAATGATAAGCTGATGCTGATGCCCGGCATTAACGGCGCCCAGCCATAATAGCCGCCGCCATGGCGCCAGCTAACCCAGGCGGGTGCCCATTCATAGCCCGGGATCCATTCCCAGCCATAGTAATCATCATAGCGCCAGCGGCCGTAATGGAAGGTTGCCCATCCCCACGGATAATCTGACACCCATGTATTGCCATATTCTGTAAGCACCCAATGCCCCTGGGTAGCATACGGCCTAAAATCTTCATCCACATCGGGTACCCAAACATCGCCATATTGCGGGTCGCTTACCCAAGTACCGTACGGGTCTAAATTGTCGTAAAAGTCTTGCTCGCTGATGCCCTCATCCTGGGCTATACTTTTTATCGGGGCTGCTACCGTAAGCAATAGCGCCAGCAAACCAATGCCCCATATTTTAATTAAGATATTCATAATATTTATTTTTTCAGATAGGTTTTAGGTTATTTATTATTTTGTTATTACACTTTATTATTATGACATAACAAAATATAAAACGTTTAGTGCGTTAATTGTTTTAAATAAAAAAGAAGATCGTTATCGTGCTTTTTTATCGGTATTGGTAACGGTTTTTTTTACAACGTCCATTATTGGATCAATGTTCATATATTCAGAATACGGCATATCCGGCGGGTCGAAAAATTCAATATCCGGTTTTAAACCCATACCATAATTAGGCTCTTTACTTGCCGAATAGGTCCACAGAGTAGGGATGTATAAATTAAGATGAGTGGCGGGTAAAATAACCTTTACAATTTCACTGCCGTCACAGCCGGCTTTACCGCCACCTGTTTCTTCGCCTATTATGGTGCAATCTCTTTGTGCTTTTACTGCTACTGCAAATAAAGCGGCGGCCGAATAAGTGCCCTTATTTACCAGGAGATACACATTTCCTGTAAAACGATTGCCGGCTAACAGCTGCAGATCATTTCCTGAGTTTGTCTCGCGGAAAACTTTGCGTCCCGTCTGTAACGAAGATAAATTGACCGAACCCGGAGAATTGTTGGATCGCTCAATGAAATATTTAAAACCTTCGATATCAATTACGCCTTCCTGCGCGATGTGAAAATAAAACCTTTTGTCCATTAAATGCTGCATCAGGTCGATACAAGCGTTTTCTTGTCCGCCGGTATTGTCACGCAGGTCTATAACTAAATTTTTGACGTCGTTTTTCCGCAGCTCCTTAAAAATTGAGCGATGGGTAGAGGAGTAATCTTTATAGGTAAAATTGCGAATTTTTAAGACTGCCGTGCCCGGTATATCAGCAGGATAGATGAGCCGGGTTAATGTCGGACCAGCTTTTTTTTGTGATCTGCCGGCGCCCGTTGTCACAAGCCTAAGCTTAAGTGCCGGCACCAATTTTCGTTTAACCTGGTCGCCGCGTTTAAAAAAAATCATAAACTGATACTGATCGCCATGCACCAAGTTATATAAGCCATTAAAAGAGGCCCGCAATTTAAAATCCTTGAAAGTATTTGAATAGCCATCGCCGGTCACCAGATTGCGCATCCGTTGTAATATTGAAGCGGCATATTCATTATTAATAACCAGTATCTCATCGCCAACTTTAAACGTAGTATCGGCTTTGTGATATAGCGCGTTTACAAATAGCCTGTTATTATGTATATCTATGGTAAAAGGCAACATGTTGCGGATAGCGCCATCATCATCAATGAAACCATTTTCCATCGTAACAGTTGTATGTCCCGAACCTGCTTTTGCCACTATATTTTGTAGCACCTGCCAGTATTCATTCGCGGTAAGCGGATGGTCTAATTTCTCAAATCCGGCGTTAAAATAATGATCTATAGAATCTTTTGGAAAGTAACGATACAAGCTGGGATGCGCGTTTTCCATTATCGTCCTGAAAAAAACAAAATCTGACTTTAATTGGTTAACAGGAAAGTGTTTATTTGCGTTGCTTTTTAAGGTGTCTTGCCCTTTACAAATAAAACACGGCAGCATGGCAAGCAATAAAATAGAAAAGCGGTTCATAGGTAATTGAAATATATAGCTTTTGCTGTTAAATAAACCATTTTTATTTGAATATTTTTGCATCAGATTTTATACAACACTATGAGCACAGAAGTAAATATCCCACGCCTTGATCTTAATACCTATGTTAACGGCTCTGCGGCAGAACGCAAGCAATTCTCGGATGAGATTGGTAAAGCTTTTAATGAAACCGGTTTTGTTACCATAACCAACCACGGATTAAGTAAAGCGTTGATAGACGACCTGTACGAGCAGGTAAAAGCGTTGTTTACACTGCCTGATAGTGTAAAATCAAGCTACGAGATACCGGATCTTGCCGGGCAGCGTGGTTATACCGGAAAGGGCAAAGAAACCGCAAAAGGCTTTAAAACGCCCGACCTGAAAGAGTTTTGGCAAATAGGGCAAACAGTAACTGATGATGCTAAATTGAAGGAAGAATATCCGGAGAACCTGCAGGTTAAAGAATTGCCCCGGTTTAACCCGGTAACTTTAGAGGTTTATCAGAAACTGGAAGCAGCCGGTAAGCAATTGTTGCGCGCCATAGCCATATACCTGGGTTTAGACGAGCATTATTTTGATAGTAAGGTGCATAATGGCAACTCTATATTACGCACCCTGCATTATTTCCCTATCGAAGATCCCGATTCTGTACCTGCCGATGCTGTACGTGCCGGTGCGCATGAAGATATTAACCTGATCACGTTATTGATAGGTGCAAGCGCTGATGGGCTTGAGTTGCTTACCCGCGATGGTAAGTGGTTCCCGGTTAAGGCACATGGCGAAGACTTGGTGGTTAACGTAGGTGATATGTTGCAGCGTTTAACAAACAATAAGCTAAAATCAACCACGCACCGTGTGGTAAACCCACCGCGCGAACTAATGAAAAACTCGCGCTACTCGGTGCCGTTCTTTTTGCACCCGGTATCGGGTATGGATCTTACATCGCTGCCTTCAACCATTGATGCCAATCATCCTAAATTATACACAGACATTACAGCCGGCGAATACCTGGATGAGCGCTTACGCGAAATAGGCTTAAAGAAATAAGGCCTGTGCTCAATCATTAAATATTAAAGTACGGGTTATAATACCCGTACTTTAATATTTTTAAATGCAACCGGCCCATGGTGGTCCTGTAGCTGGATGCGGCCTTTGTCAACCATGCCAAATACCGGCTCTACCTTGCTGAATTTGCTTTTCGCTACGCCGTCAAGGTATTCTTTACTGCCGCGGGTATATTCTAACACTTTAATGCCGTTTACCCAGTGTTGTATATTTTTGCCTTTGGCTACTATGCGGATGGTGTTCCATTTGCCGGGAGGATTTACTTTTTTGTTAGCTTCTATCGGTGGCAGCACATCGTATAATGAACCCAGCAAGTGGTTGGGCTGTTTGTTGTCCTCGCCCAGTACATCATCAATGATCTGGAATTCGCAACCCAGGTTGCCGCCTTTGTCATATTTATAACAGAAGTATTTTATACCCGTATTGGTGCCCGGTTCAATATTGAAATCGGCAGTGAACTCAAAGTCGCCGTATTCATCGGTAGTATAAATATCGCCGCCTTTGGCATCTTTTTTAAGTGTCAGCGCGCCATCAGCAATTACCCATCCGCCCGGCGCAGCCGTTACCGGCGAGCCATCGCCGTTTACCCAGCCTGTGGTGGTAAGGCCGTCAAACAGCAGTTTCCAATGCTGGCTCGTTTCTTTTTTAGTTAAGGTATTGTCTTTTGATTTTTGGCCGAATGCCGGTACCAGCGCAATACCCATCAGCGCTATTAAAAGTAATTTTTTCATGGTTTTATGTTGATGTACTCAAAAATAAACAAAATTTATCGCACTATCGTGTTCAGTATCAGCACGCCAATCAAGCCAATTACTGATACCAGCGTTTCCATCAGCGACCACGACAGGAACGTTTGCTTCATGCTTAATCCGAAATATTCCTTGGTAACCCAAAACGAGGTATCATTAACATGCGAGCAGAACAAACTGCCTGCACCTACAGATAACACCATCAGGTTCGGGTCGACCGCCGTGTGTTGCATTACCGGGTAAACTATACCGGCCGCTGTTAACCCTGCCACTGTGGCCGAGCCTAAACATAATCTTAGTATAGCGGCAATGATCCAGCCAAGCACTAATGGTGGCAGGTTAAGGCCCTGCAAGGTTGACGCTATCTGCGCGTTTGCGCCGCTGTCTAAAAAGATCTGCTTTAAAATCCCCGCGCTGCCGATGATCAATAAGATCATTGCTATTTCTTTTATCGCCTCTGCATACAGGTTCATTACCTCTGTCAATTTCATCCCCATGCGGATGCCAAGCGTATAAGTAGCTATCGCGATGGTTTCCATCATAGCAATGGTAGGATCGCCAAGAAAATTGATCACGGTTTTTAAGGCGATATTATTACCCGTAAACTTAACGAGTATTGAACTCAGGCCGATTAACAGAACAGGCAAAAGTGAAGAAAGAATGCTGTTCGCCAGACCGGGCAGCTTATCATCGCGAAGATCCTGTACCGACATGGCAATAACCGAGGTGGTTTTCATGTTGCGCAACGTCGTCGCGAACAGGGGGCCTGCTATAATAATGGCCGGTATGGCTACTGCTAAACCGTAAACAAAAACTTTAATAATGTCGGCATGGAACTGGATCTGCAAAGCCGTAGGCGATGGGTGCGGCGGTAAAAACCCGTGCATAACAGATAATGAGGCCAGCATCGGGATGCCTACATAAACCAGCGGCAGTTTATAGCGGTTGGCTACCGAAAAAATAATAGGAACCATTAAAAAGAAGCCAACATTATAAAACAGCGGTATGCCCACAATAAACCCGGTAAAACACATGGCCCAGGTAATGTATTTTTCGCCGAACGCGTTACGCATGGATGTGGCTACTTTTTGCGCCGCGCCGCTTACCCCAACCAGTTTGCCAAGCATCGTGCCAAGTGCTATAATGATAACCAGCGACCCCAACATGTCGCCCAAACCTTTATTTATTGACTGTACGATATGCGGCAACGGCATGCCTAACAGCAACGCCGCCATTAACGATATGATCAAAAATGTAAGGAACACATTAAGTTTTGCCCAGGTAATGAGCAAAATCAGCGTTATTATACAGGCGGCAAGGATGAGTATTACCATAGAGCCCCCTCTAAATCTCCCCCGGTAGGGGAGACTTTTTTATTTTTAACTATATAATGTTCAGTCATTGTCTTTTTTAAAGCCCTCCCTACCGGGGAGGGTTGGGTGGGGCTTAATGTGAATCTCTCAATACTTCTGATCCCGACCCGCCTACCAGGAAATCAAGATCGGCGCCTTTGTCTGCCTGTTGTACGTGATTAACGTAAAGGTTAACATATCCGCGGTTTGAGGCCGGTGCCGGTGCTGCCCATTTGCTTCTGCGGATGGCCAGTTCTTCGTCAGATACTTCTAAATGCAGGGACTTATTAGCCACATCCAGTTTGATCATGTCACCGTTCTCCACCAAACCTAAATTACCGCCAATGGCCGATTCGGGCGATACATGCAATATCACCGTACCAAAAGCTGTACCGCTCATGCGCCCGTCCGAGATCCGCACCATGTCGGTCACGCCTTTATCCAATAGTTTTTTTGGCAGGGTCATGTTACCCACCTCTGGCATACCGGGGTAGCCTACGGGGCCGACACTTTTTAAAACCATCACACAGGTTTCGTCGATGTCCAGGTTGGGGTCGTCAACACGATCATGGTAATCTTCAATATTTTCAAATACGACTGCCCGTCCGCGGTGCTGCATCAGCGCCGGTGTGGCTGCCGATGGTTTGATCACCGCGCCATTTAGTGCCAGGTTGCCTTTTACCACAACAATACCGGCTTCATCAATAAGCGGTTTTTCAAACTGGTGGATCACCTCATCATTATATATGGTGCCAACAGCTTCAATATTTTCTTTATGCGATTTGCCGGTGACAGTTATGGTATCCAGATCCAGCACCGGGCTCATTTGTTTAATAATGGCCGGCAATCCACCTGCGTAATAAAAGTCTTCCATCAGGAATTTGCCCGACGGCATCAGGTCTAACAGCAAAGGCATTTTACTGCCAATGTTATCAAAATCTTCCAGATTAAGCTCAACCCCGATACGCCCCGCGATGGCGGTTAAGTGGATGACAAAGTTTGATGAACCGCCAATGGCGGCATTAACTTTTATGGCATTCTCAAAAGCGGCACGGGTTAAGATCTTTGACATTTTAAGGTCTTCTTTCACCATTTCTACAATGCGCCTGCCGGATAACTGGGCCAACCTCTTTCTGCGAGAATCAACTGCAGGGATAGCTGCGCCGCCACTTAAAGACATGCCCAGCGACTCGACCATACAAGCCATTGTCGACGCAGTACCCATGGTCATGCAATGTCCGGGGCTTCTTGACATACAGCTTTCGGCTTCGGCAAATTCGGCGTAGGATATCTTGCCGGTTTTCAGGTCATCCGTAAAGGTCCAGACATTAGTGCCCGAGCCGATATCATGCCCCTTATATTTGCCGTTAAGCATCGGGCCGCCCTGTACAACAATAGTGGGCAGGTCGACACTTGCCGCGCCCATAAGGGTTGATGGCGTAGTTTTATCGCATCCGGTAAGCAACACCACACCATCAATGGGGTTGCCCCTTATCGATTCTTCGGTATCCATGCTGGCCAGGTTTCTAAACAACATGGCAGTAGGTTTAAGCAAAGTTTCACCTAATGACATGATGGGAAATTCCAACGGGAAGCCGCCGGCTTCAAATACCCCGCGCTTCACGCTTTCGGCAATATCGCGCAGGTGGGCATTACATGGTGTAAGCTCAGACCAGGTATTGCAAATGCCGATAACCGGGCGGCCATCAAACATATCCTCGGGCATACCCTGGTTCTTCATCCAGCTGCGATAGATGAAACCCATTTTATCTTTTTTACCAAACCAGTCTGAGCTGCGAAATGTAGACATACTATTATTGTATTTATATTATAACATGGCCACTATGCATATGAATAGATAGGTGTTTGGCTACGCTATAATTAGTTTTTTATTTAATTGGTGATACTGAATGCAAAGTAATAAAACTTTAAAACAATTGCGGTTAATATGTTAAAGTGTTCTGTTTGTTCACAATGATACAGGCCACTAAGTGGGTCAAAATCAAAAACATGCCCCATGTATCTAAAAACCACGTTTTGAACCTATTCAGTTAAAAAAAATTGTGAACAAAATGAACAACAAATTATTCTTTGTTATTTTTTATCTTCAAACATTCTAAGCCTTATCATTTAGAAAATAACTGTTTGGCGAAGGCCTATTAGGGGGTTGGCATTCGTTCATTTAGTTCAAGTTGGTTAATTGACCGGTGTAGCCCCAGGCTACGCCGGTATAATTACCACAAAGCCAGCCTAAATAATTTAAGACTATCATAACATCGTTGTAAATTCAACAGCAATAACGTGCTTTTTGTAAAGTAAGCCCGCATCCTTGTTGTTAACAAACCAAAATCGTTAAACGAACGTTTATCTTAATGTCTGATCAACAGACAACTATATCCTGATATTATCCGTTATTATTTAAGTGCGGATTGCTTACATTCACTTAAATTAAAACCATCTATAACCGTAATGAAAACAAAATCAATTTATGCCATAACAGGTCTGCTGTGCCTGTTTACGGCGCTTTTGGCGTTCAGGCCCAAAGCCGATGATCCTTTGGATAAACTGGTTAACTCGTTACAGCAATGGTTTGACCATAATCCGCAGGAAAAAATATACCTGCAAACAGATAAGCCTTATTATCTTATCGGGGATACGATATGGTTCAAGGCGTACCTTACAACCGGAAGTAAGCATCAATTGTCCGCTATCAGCGGCGCGGTTTATATTGATCTGATTGCCGAGGGTGATTCCATTGCCAAACAATTAAAGCTGCCGGTTACAACAGGGATGGCGGTTGGTAATTTTATTTTGAATGACATTACAATGCGCGAAGGCAATTACCGCATCAGGGCTTATACCCAATGGATGCGCAATGCCGGCCCCGATTATTTTTACGACAGGACATTTACTGTCGGTAACTCCATTGCAAATAAAGTATTTGCCAAAATTGATTATAACTATAAAAAAGATGGCAGTAAGACCCGCATAAGTGCCATCTTGAAATATATTGATGAAAAGGGCCAACCCTACGCAGATAAAGAGGTAGGCTATCAGCTTAAGGACGGTTACAGAACAGTAACGGCCGGGGGCAGAAAAACAAATGCAGCGGGCGAGATCAGCGTCGACCTGCCAAATTCAAAGCCCGGCGAATTGAGCCGCGCTTATCTATTTACCAAGTTAGATATTTCCGCCAGCGAAAGCGTAGCTAAAACATTTCCTGTTAAAATTGCCTCAACACAAACAGATGTCCAGTTTTTTCCGGAAAGCGGAAACCTTGTTAACGGCGTAAAAAGTAGAGTGGCTTTTAAAGCTACGGGCACTAACGGATTAGGTGTAGCCATCAGTGGTGTCGTAAGCGATAATACAGGCAAAGAAATCGCGCAGCTTGAACCTAAACATTTGGGCATGGGATATTTTTTTATGACCCCCGAATCCGGCAAAACATACCAGGCAAAGATCACTTATCCTGATGGCACCACTAATAACGTTAAGCTTCCGGATGCTGCAGATGATGGGTATGTATTATCGGCATACAATACATTAAAAAATGATTCGATCCTCGTGAGGGTAAACGCCGGGCCTGTCGCCTTGAAAAAGGGCAGTCAAACTTTAAATCTGATAGGACAATCGGGCGGCAAGGTTTATTTCGCGCTAAAAGTACCCGTTACCGGGCCTATGACGTCGTTGTATTTACCGGTGCACGATATCCCGTCAGGGATCTTGCAGTTCACTTTATTTTCTACTGCAGGCGATCCGTTAAATGAACGTGTAGTTTTTATTCAGAACAACGATAATATCGACCTTAAAATAACCAGCGACAAACAGGTTTATAGCCGAAGAGAAAAGGTGGGCCTGAATGTTGAAACCAGCGACGAATCAGGCAAACCCGTTGGCGGCAACTTCTCGGTATCAGTAGTAAGCGAAACCGCCGTGCCGTCAGACGAAGCCAATGAAAATTCGATTCTATCGCAGCTGCTCTTAAGCTCTGATATTAAAGGTTATATAGAAAAACCCAATTATTATTTTTATAATACTAAGGATGAAACCAGGGCTAACCTGGATGTGTTAATGCTTACCCAGGGTTACAGAAGATTTGCCTGGAAAAGTATAATTGCCGGCGGCATGCCTGCACCGATTTTCGAGGCCGAAAAATTAGTAAATAGCGTGACAGGTACATTAACCACTTTTAATCATAAACCCGTGGTTGGTGGTAAAGTGGTAATTGTCAATAATAAATTGCGATTTGTCCAGGATACCGTTACCGATAAAAACGGAAGGTTTAAGTTTGATAACCTGATCATAACCAATGGTATTGATTTTTCTATACAGGGTACTACTGCCAAAGGCGGTAAACGGCTGGATATTAAAATTGACCAGGTTACCAAACCTGATGTGGCCCTTAATAATAATATTGGTGATATAAATGCCGATATCCCTGCACTCATAAAAGCCTCGGTAGCTAATGATGTAGCACAGGATCAGGCATTGCAGGCGGTAGGCAGGATGGGCAGGGTGCAACAGATCAGGGAAGTGCAGATCAGGGCGGCAAAAGCCAGGTATGGTGCCGGCGCTATTAACGAAAGCCAGGCTGATGAAGTATTCAGGCCCGACAGCCGGATGCCCTGCACGACGCTTATGGAATGCCTTAACGAAATGGACAAGGGCAGGATCAGGTTTGACCAGGCATTTAGTGACGATTGCGGCGCCTTGTGGATCCCTAAATTTTTTAAAGCAACTTACCTGGTTTTGATAGACAGGGTGATGATAGATCCCTGCGACTACCAATCCATCCTTTTGGACAATACCAGCGATATTGATAAAATATATTTCTCGCATGAAAGCCCCGCCATCACCGCCAAGCTGCTGGGCGGCTTAAACATGGCAAGGTTTGGCAGGGGTGGGCCGCCGCCAGTAATGGCCATTTTTACCAAAAGCGGTGCTTTCCGTAAAACCATCAGCCCTTCAATTGCCTACTACGCGCCAAAAGGATATGATTTTACAAAAGAATTTTATGCGCCTAAGTATGATAATCCTCAGGATAGCCCTGCCGCGGCTGATTTGAGAAGTACTGTTTACTGGAACCCGAGGATCCTTACCAAAACAAACGGACAAACAACAGTAAGCTATTATAACAGCGACCAAACCGGCACTTACCGGGTAACCATAGAAGGTATTGATGCTAATGGCTCGCTTGCAAGAAAAGTTTACAGGTACAAAGTAGAGTAACAAAAATTATTGACACGCAATTGTTACTTTGGCAATGAGCAGGGCATAATACATTTAAAATAAAAATTAATAGCTTTAGGGCTGTTAACCAATATTATGATCCCTAAGAGAACGCTATTGACGTTTGCGCTGTTGAGTGCAACCATCAACCTGTTTGCCCAAAAAAACGATTTAAAATTATGGTACGATAAACCATCGGGCCGGGTATGGGAAAAAGCCATGCCTATAGGCAACGGCCGTTTGGCCGGTATGGTGTACGGTAATCCCGAACGCGAAACGATCCAGTTAAACGAAGCCACCTTGTGGAGCGGCGGCCCAAGCCGTAACGACAGCAAAACCGCTTTAGCTGTGTTAAAAGATGTACAGCGCCTCATTTTTGAAAATAAGCGCAAAGAAGCAGCCGCCCTCGCCAGCAAGGAAATGAAAACCAATAAGGATGACGGCATGTGCTATCAGCCGGTGGGCGACCTGTATCTGAATTTCCCCGGGCATGAGCATTATGAAAATTATTACCGCGAGTTGGATCTGTCAAAAGCCATAACTACCACCACTTACGTAGTTGACGGCGTGACCTACAAGCGCGAGGTTTTCGCGTCGAATGCCGACCAGGTTATTGTGGTGCATTTATCCGCCAGCAAGCCGGCAAGCCTTACATTTTCGGCAGCTATGTCCAGTCCGCAAAAATCTAACGTTGTAACAAAAGGTAAGGACGAGTTGGTATTGTCGGGTATCTCCGGCAGCCGTAACGGCATAAAAGGAATGGACAAGTTCCAGGCGCTGGTTAAGATCAAGCTGGATGGCGGCGATGTTGCCGCGTCTGATACTTCCGTTAATGTATCAAAAGCGACTTCGGCTACGCTGTTTATATCCATCGCTACCAATTTTGTAAAGTATGATGATATCAGCGCCGACGAATCGCTGCGCGCAAATAACTATTTAAATAAGGCATGGCCAAAACCCTACTCTGATTTGGTTAATGCCCATATTGCGGCTTACCAAAAATTCTTTAACAGGGTTAAGTTAGACCTTGGCACCAGCGATGCTGTGAAAAACCCGACCGATCAGCGGATCAATGATTTTGCAAGCGGTAACGACCCGCAATTGGTTGAACTTTACTTTCAGTTTGGCAGGTATTTGCTAATATCATCATCGCAGCCCGGCGGCCAGCCGGCCAATTTACAGGGTATCTGGAACAAGGAAATGAGCCCGCCATGGGGCAGTAAATATACCATAAACATTAATACCGAAATGAACTATTGGCCCGCCGAAGAAACCAACCTGGCCGAAATGCATGAGCCTTTGGTACAGATGGTGAAAGAGCTATCGGTTACGGGTAAAGAAACCGCTAAAGATATGTATGGTGTTGGCGGCTGGATGGCCCACCATAATACCGACTTATGGCGCATCAGCGGGCCGGTTGATGGCATTTACTCAGGTTTATGGCCGTCTGGCGGAGCATGGTTAAGCACACAGCTTTGGGACCGGTATATGTATAATGCAGACAAAAATTACCTGAAATCTGTTTATAGCGCTTTGCGGGGCGCGGCACAGTTTTACCTGGAGTTTTTGGTGGAAGAGCCTGAGCATAAATGGCTGGTGATCTCGCCATCGGTTTCTCCCGAAAATAACCCGCAGGCTTATGGCGATGGTATCGCTATTGATGCCGGCGTTACTATGGATAACCAACTGGTATTTGACATTTTCAGCGAGGTTATAGCGGCGTCGAAAATTTTAAATGTCGATAAGGATTTCGCGGCCAAATTAAAAGCGGCGCGCGGCCGGCTGCCACCAATGCAAATTGGCCAATACAGTCAACTGCAGGAGTGGTTGCATGACCTGGATAGCCCTAACGACCATAACCGCCACGTATCGCATTTGTATGGGTTATACCCAAGTAACCAGATCTCGCCGTACCGTACGCCCGAGCTGTTTGACGCGGCACGTACCTCGTTAATTTACCGTACGGATGTATCTACAGGCTGGTCTATGGGATGGAAAGTTAATTTATGGGCCCGCCTGCTTGACGGTAACCATGCCTTTAAGCTGATCCAAAATCAGTTAACGCCTACCGGTAAAAATCACGGAAGCTCAAACAATGGGGGCGGCACGTATCCCAATATGTTTGATGCGCACCCGCCGTTCCAGATCGATGGCAATTTTGGTTGTGCCGCCGGTATTACCGAAATGCTGATGCAAAGTGCCGATGGCGCTTTAAATTTATTGCCTGCTTTACCCGATGCATGGCCTGCCGGATCTGTAAGCGGCCTGCGTGCCCGGGGTGGTTTTGAAATTGTGAGCCTTAAATGGGACAACGGTAAAATAAGCGAGGTTAAAATAAGATCAACCGTCGGCGGTAATTGCCGTTTGCGTGTGCCCAATACTATAAAATTACAAGGAGGCGTATTAAAGACAGCCAAAGGTGCAAATCCGAACTTCTTTTACAAGAACGAGCAGACTGCAAAGCCTATCGTATCGCCAAAGGCACAATTAAAACCTACTGGGCAAAAGCCAACTTTACTGTATGATTTTGCTACAGTTGCAGGCAAAACCTATACGTTGGTGGGTAATTGATTTTAATTTATTAGTGAAATGAATTTTGTGGGGAATAGCGGTTGCTATTCCTCTTTCTTATCCTTTGCTTCCTCGCCAGCTTTGGCTGCTGCGTCATTGGCTATCTCTTCAATAATTTCGTTGTTGGTTTTTACATCAGCTATGATCTTGTCTAATTGTTTTTCAGTCGATTCGTCGGGGGTATGCATATTCGTTTTTTGATGGTTATTGATTCGATTTTGATGGATACAAAACCTCGGCCTTAAACGGGCTGGTATCGGCAATAACAGGATAAATGGTGCGTTCTAAAACAAGAGCAATATCGAAAGCAAAACAATTATTGTCAATTAAAAACCTAAAATTTAACTTAAATATACTGTTTGGCTAAACTGGAACGAAAGTTGTTAATTATTAAAAAAACATCGATTATGAAAAATCCATTTGTAAAACAAAATAACAATACATTGATCGCCTTAGGCATAACCGGAGCTGCTGCTGCAGGCGCCATCGCTTATTTATATTTTACCGAAAACGGTACCAATACGCGTTCAAAATTATCTGACGCGGTAAGCGGCGAGCTTGACAAATTTGGCAAGGTGCTAAAAGACACCTTTAAAGATCTTACATCAAGCATCGTCAGCGATAAAACCAACGTGTCTAAAAAGGCTGTTCGTAAAGTTGCTGATCATGTAATTGACTAATCAGCGGATCCAGCCCTGGTAACGCAAATATTTTATCAGGTGCTGGTCGCCGGCAGATAAAATCGGCAGCCAAAGGCCAAGCCGTTCGCGTGTCCAGGTTAGCCCTTGTGGATTATCAGGACGCGCGAACTTGTACCTATATATGGTGGCGCGGATAAACCGTGGCGGTTTACCCGGGAACGGGTTTACTGCAAACAGGCCCGTAGCATTGGTATCATTATGCAAAAGCTTCCACGCTAAATTGTATACCCAGGGATACTGGTCTGAAGTTGACATAGCTGCAAACCACATTTGCCAATCTAACCTTAATTGGTAAGGTGCAATTTGTGGCGGGCGCTTGTCTAATAACACAGGCAAGCCCTTGTAGATGTAGGGCGTCCATTTGACATTTGTATTGGTTGTATCGTCCATTGTTCCTTCAAAAACCACATTTAGCCGTTCTTGCCCGACACTGCCGAATGCGCCGTAGGTATTAACCAGGTCAAACGGATCAAAAGAACGGTTCATGGCCTGGTCAGGCGATAAAATATTCCAGGCTGGTTGGATGCTGAGTACAGCCACCAAAGCAGTTACCACCCAAGATGTAATATTCATTGGTTTTGATTCTTCTGCTACATCGGCTGCAGCCTGTGCTTTATCGACCAGTTTTTTAGGTAAGATCATTGCCCAAAAACTATCGTCAAAACAAGCCAGGGCAGGCACAATGGTGAGCCAGTTTAAGAACGATAGGTTACCGCTAATAATAATAACTACCTGGAATAAGACAATAACTGCCCCTGCAATATGCCGCCCCAACCGCGGGCCGAATACAAACCACGGCGCGATGAGCTCGGCCAGCCAATTAAACCAAACACCGACCTTTAATAATACATGAGGTAAGAAATGGAACCAGCGCGTAAAAGGGCCGGGAATAGGTTGCGTTTCAAAATAATAATACAAAGCTGTCCCATCGCGCCAGATCTTATCCCCGCGATATTTGATCATCCCGGCACCCAGCATGATTCGGAATGCCAGCCAACGGAAAAGTATAATAATTAATAAAGGCGGAGGACGTTTGGGAAACGGGCGCAGATCAAACAGCGGGCAAAGAAATATTGCCAGGAAGCCCGTTTCAGTCAACTGGATCTCCCAGCCGTAGCCATACCAATCCTGCCCGGCATGTACTATGGATAGATAAAGCACCCACAAAACGCCAAGCAATGGCGCATTGGCAAACCCCGCGACAACAATTAACGAAAGTATAAAGCCAGCCCATGCAACGGTTAGCAAAGCAGTATCCGAACGCCAGAACCAAAAAACGGAGGGTAATCGTACAAATCCTGCCCTGATCGATCCCAGCGCGCTACTTAATTGCTCGAAGTAGTTGCCGACTGGCAGCAATCCCTTAGATCCGATCAGCGGGACAAGTTGATTGATAGCGACCAGGAACGCCACTGCATAAATAACACCCAGCAGTCTTAATATAACAAAGCGCGTGAGCCAATAAGTCGGCTTAACAGCAATGCTATCTGTTGGGTATGCCGGTTCTGTTTGCAGCGTTGTCACACCATCTTAATCGTTAATTAACTGATCATTATTTTTTGGCTATCCTGTACAGCCTGCCGTTATCGGTAACTCCGTAAAGCGCGCCGTCTTTGCCGGTGACCAAAGCCCGCCAACGTTCGTTCTTGTCTTTAAACAAGCGTTCTTCGCCTACAACTTTGTTGTTTTTGATCACCAGGCGGGCAATATGCGCTCCACCTAAGCCGCCAACAAACAGGTTGTTTTTCCATTCGGGGATCATACCGCCGGTATAAAATGTAATACCTGATGGCGAAATGCTTGGGTCCCAATAATAAACGGGTTGTGTAACTCCGTCTTTTTGCTGAATGCCGTCATACATTTGCTTTCCACTATAATCAATACCATAAGTAACCAATGGCCAGCCATAGTTGTTACCTGCCCGAATAATGTTGATCTCATCGCCGCCGCGCGGGCCAAATTCATCCTCCCATAACTCGTTGGTTACAGGGTTCCACGCCATGCCTTCGGGGTTCCTTAAACCATAGGCAAAGATCTCGGGTTTTGCGCCCGGGGTATTGGCAAACGGGCCGTTTGGTACAGGCTTGCCGTCTTTGGTGATATGGATAACTTTTCCGATTGTAGTGCCCAGGTCCTGCGCTTTTATGGCAATTAATGATCTTTCGCCGGTACTTACGAATAAGTTGCCTTGTTTGTCGAATAAGATGCGCGACCCGAATTGCAGGTCGCCATTAAATCTTGGGGTGGCGCGATATATTACCACTACATTCTCCAGTTTGGTTTCATCTGTCGATAAATTTCCTTTGGCAATGGCCAGTGTAGCGCCGTCGGTTCCCGGCTCGGCATAATCCCAATAGATCATGTGGTTGCTGATAAAGTCCGGATCGATATTTACATCAAGCAAACCACCCTGCCCGCGAAACTGTACTTCAGGGAACCCGGTGATCTGTTTATCCATAGTGCCATCCATTTTCAGGATCTGCATAGTGCCGCTTTTGCCGGTTATCAAAAAACGGCCATCAGGCAATACATGGATGCCCCAGGGCAATTTCAGGTCGCTGTTTATTACTATTGCTTCAATAGGTACGCTGGTTTTAACACCGTGGATGCGGGTCTGGCCCACAAAGGCCGGTTTGTACCGGCTGTTGGGCGCTTTGGTTTCTACGTGGTTAGTAGTATCCAAAGCCTGGCTAAAACTTGTGGTTGATGCTGCCACAAGCGCTGTGCCAAGCAATATTGTTTTATGGATTTTGATAAGCATGAGTTTAATAGTTAGTTTACTGATTACTAATACAATATTAAGCTCAATATGTTTAAAAACTAAGTAACAATGGCGTTGCTTTGGTTTATTGATGACAGTAAAAATAATTCAGGTTAAAATTCACAAATTGTTTGAATTTGACAATAATCGGTTTGATATCAACAAACGCTTGCCACTGTTTTTGACAGATATTTGTATCAACAAAAATCAACAGGAAAATGGAAAACAAAGTTTGGTATATAACCGGTGCGTCAAAGGGATTAGGGTTGTCGCTGGTAAAAAAATTATTGCAGGCAGGGCATAAAGTTGCTGCTACTTCCAGGACAATAAGCGCGTTAAAAGCAGTAATTGGCGATGTTGCCGCTGATCTGTTTTTGCCGCTGGATGTAGATCTTTGTAACGACGGATCTATTAGCACATCCATCCAAAAAACAGTAGAAACATTCGGTAAAATTGATGTGGTGGTAAATAATGCGGGTTACGGTATCGGCGGTAGTGTTGAAGAGCTTTCAGAAAATGAGGTGGTTGATTGCTTTAACGTAAATGTGTTTGCCGCCGTAAATGTTATTAAACATGTGCTGCCGGTAATGCGTGCACAACAGTCTGGCCATATTATAAATATCGCATCTATAGCCGGGTTTGCACCCACTACAGGCTGGTCGCTGTACGCGGGTACTAAATTTGCCCTTATCGGGATTTCGGAGGTGTTGGCCGAGGATGTAAAAGAGTTTGGCATTAAGGTAACAGTAGCTGCACCCGGAGCTTTCAGGACTGAGTTTTTAACCGGGCAGTCGCTGGTATTGGCAAAAAATCAGATAGCCGATTACAAAGCAATAAGAGAGTCGCAAGAGCGTATGTTAACAATGGATGGCAAACAGGCCGGCGACCCCGATAAAGCTGCAGACATCTTTATTCAACTGGCAGAAATGGATGAGCCGCCCGTCCGCTTATTCATGGGTACCGATGCTTATAAACGCGCGTCGCAAAAGATCGAAGCGTTAGCTACCGACCTTGAAAAATGGAAAGAACTATCTTTCGCAACCGACTACAAGCAACAACCTAATGTTTTAAATTTGCAATAGATGGAGCCAACAGAAACGTTAGAAGAGTTTTATCAGCATAAATTTAGCTGGATGCCTGATGACCTTAAAAAGGACATCGGGCATTTTAATGTGTTTAGTTTTGAAGATACTTATAATCAGGGTAAAAACGAGATCAGGTACACCCGGCGCGAATTCTATAAGATCTCGATCATAAAAGGGCGGCACATATTCCACTATGCTAACAAGAGCCTTGAAGTTAATGGCTGCAACCTGATATTTTTTAACCCGCTGGTGCCGTACCAGTTTGAGCGTATCACTACCGATCCTTCAGGCTATTTCTGCATATTTAAAGAGGCTTTTTTTGCAGGGCTGGCACATAGCAATATAAAGGATATCCCGGTATTTGTGCCCGGCGCGCGGGCCGTGTTTGCGCTTAACGCCGAGCAGGAAGCGCAGATCGTCAATATATTTAAAAAAATGCAGGTCGAGATCAAGTCAGACTACCTGTATAAATATGATCTGCTGAGGGGCTATGTGATGGAAATGGTACACCAGGCTTTAAAAATGGAGCCTAACGAAACGCTGTATCACCATGTAGATGCCAATACCCGGTTAACCTCAGTTTTTATGGATCTGCTGGAGCGACAGTTTCCAATCGAATCCATATCACAACAATTTAAAATGCGGTCGGCTAAATTATTTGCCGAGCAGCTTAACGTGCATGTTAATCACCTTAACCGGGCAATAACAAACACTGTTGGCAAAACTACTACCCAGCTGATATTTGAGCGCATGGTTGCCGAAGCCAAGGCCCTGCTTAAACACACCAACTGGAACATAGCCGAAATAGGGTATAGTTTAGGCTTTGAAGACACCGCCCATTTTAATCATTTCTTTAAAAAACTTACCGGCGCAACGCCAACATCTTTCAGGCAATTTTAGGTTAAACAGATACCATTATGCGCAAAAAGACGTTTAATATTACGGTCTTTACCTGGTCATAATATATCATATAATAAATGCTCTTTACACCTGTTATCCTTCAAATTGTCCTTATCATTTTTGCTGCTACTATCTTCCGTTCCGCGTTTGGATTTGGCGAGTCGTTAATAGCCGTACCGTTATTGGCGTTGTTTATTCCACTTAGCGTTGCGGTACCCCTATCTGTATTAATATCGGTAACCATTGCCGGGTTTGTTGTTGTTCAGGATCGTAAAAAGATCCATTTTAAAAGTGCAGGCGGGCTCATTATTTATTCGCTTATCGGTATACCTATGGGCCTGTGGCTGCTTGTGCATGTCGAAGAGTATTGGGTAAAACTAATACTTGGCGTTGTCATTATCGCTTTTTCCATTTATTTACTTAGCGGCAGCCATTTGGAAGAATTAAAGCAGGATAGCCAAAAATGGCTTTTCGTTTGCGGGTTACTATCAGGCGTTCTCGGCGGGGCATACGGGATAAACGGCCCTCCCCTGGTTATTTATGGCGCTAAACGCCGCTGGACTGCACAGCACTTTCGGGCTACATTACAAGCGTATTTTTTGATAGCAAGCCTTACGGGAGTAGTTGGTTATTGGATAAGTGGCTTACTCATACCGCAATTGTTGAGCTACTACCTGGTTTCATTGCCGGTGCTTATACCCGCTATACTCATTGGAAGGATGATCAACGCCCGCATGCAAGGCGATCGCTTTTTTAAATATAGCTATATCGTACTGTTGATGTTAGGTATTTTATTGATGGTCAACGCTATTATCCCAATTAATAAATAATTGTAAGGTTGTTACTGTTGCCGGGCTGGTGTCTTTAATATTATCCGGAGCCGGTAAGTTTTCTGTAGATAACTGGTTAGCAAACCGAAAGAAGTAAAACAAAAAAGCCCTGTTAGCATTGCTAACAGGGCTTTTTTGTTTTATATCAAATTAGTTAAAGATATATCTTAAACCAATTTGTGCCTGCCAACGCGAAAGTTGGTTGGTGTCTGTTTTGTATGAATTTGTTAAAGGTATCAGGTTGGTTTTGTCAGCATACGGGAAAGAGTATGTTGGTTTACCTGAAGCGTCTAAGCCTTTATAGTTAAGTATAGTAACTAAACCGCCTGATCCGATTGGATTTACAGTAGTTTGGTATAATCCCCAGTTTCTGTTTAACAAGTTACCTACGTTAATGATATCGATTGATAACCTTAATGTGTTTTTAACTTTGCCAGATTGTACATACAGGTCTTGAGTAAAGTTAAAATCGGCTCTTTTAAATGTAGGAAGTATTACGGCGTTTCTTTGTGCAAACTGGCCGCGGTGTTTACTTAAATACGGGTCTTGTTTAATAAAGGCATCTAACTGTGCATACTGTTGTGCCGAGGTCCGTGTATCGCCGGCAAAATCAGGAACCAGGGTAATCTCAGACGCGCTTCTTGGTATATACATCAAATCATTACTAACGCCATCGTTGTTTACATCACCTGCTGTTATGTAAGATATATTACCGTTACCACTGTTGTTAGCAAAAGAGGCTGAAGCAGTATTTGCGGCAGCTTCAAATATTAAGCCGAATGAGGATTTGGTGTTTTTTATAAATGAGTGGTTATAGGCAAACGATGCAATTAAACGATTAGGCTGAACAAAGTTGCTGTTTGAGAGATTGTCGCCATTAGGGTTGCCGGAAACCGCGCGTGTACCCCAGATAGTGCTTGCAGTGCTGCCACCATCATTAACATCTTTTGATTTGGTGTAGGTATAGGCAATGTTAGCATAAAATCCGCTGGTAAAGCTTTTCTGCAATTGGCCTGTAATAAAATATGAATAACCCTGGTTGGTATTGGTCATATAATATAAAGCGGTTATAGCAGGGTTAGTGATGCTTTGCGGAGATCCGGCTGCCGGGGTTGTGTTTTTAGCCGTGTAACGAATTTGGCCATTGCCACCAGGCAGCGTAGTGTAACCATCAGATAAAACTAAATTCTGGTGATAAATGGCATTGATATCTTTAGTGTAAGCAGCTTCAATGGTACCGATTATCCCGCCAGGTAATTGCTGGTCAACAGCAAGGTTTGTTCTCCAGATCTTAGGATTTTTTAATTTAGGGTTAGCAATGTCTAACTCGTATGAAGTATTTGCAGTACCCCCGCCTGTAGGATGGTAAGCATCTACGTTAGGGTTAAATATCAACTGAGCTTTTTGCGCGTCGGTATTAGTGAGGCTGCTTTTAAGTACAGTGTATGAACCAAATAATAGGCCGTTGTTAGATGCCTGGTTAGAGATCCAAACAAACGGTACGCCACCAGAGAATAAGCCTGAACCACCGCGAACCTGGGTTGACTTATCGCCGTTTACATCCCAGTTAAAACCAACACGCGGCGAAATAGCTACGCGGTTTTCAGGTAATTGTGACGGGTCAACATGCATACCTCCCTGGAAAGTTAATTGAGTAGCAGGCGCATTTGCACCTAAGCTGGTCGGGTAAACGTTATAATCAGCCCTTACGCCGTATGATAATTTGAAATTATCAGTAACCTGGTATTTGTCCTGAACATACGCGCTGAATGTAGACGCAGATATTTTAGCAAATGGAAATCCGCCGCTTACAGCTGAATAACGGGATGAATAAGCGGCCGCAGGCAAACCGTTAATAAAGTCTGAAGCTGAGTTATAGCTGTATAAGCCATTATAATTAGGAGCAAAACCGTTTTTGTAGCTCTGCAACTGATCATTGGTACCAATGGTTATCTCGTGCTTGCCGGCATAAATGCTGTAATCGTCAGAGAACTGCCAGATATTGGTGTTTAACAGGTTATTGGCAGTAAATACTTCGTAGCCAAAGCTGGTAGCAACACCTGTTGGGGCTGTTACTACGTTGCCCAAAGCATCTGATGTACCGTTACCGATATCAACAAAAGGAATTGACGTGTTACCTAACGATGCACGGTAATCGCGCAAGGCCGAATAGCCCAATGTTAATTTGTTAGACATAGTGCTTGATATCCTGGTAGCTAACTCAATGATACCGATGTTAAAGTTATTATTAATACGGTAACCTGCGCCATAAAACGGAAGGCTGACAGTACTTGCATTCCTGGCTGTAGCACCAAACAAAGCATTTGCTCCTGTGCCACTTGGCGGTTGGTCTTTGTATGATTTAAAGTAGAAATATTTAGCGCTTAAAACGTTGTTTTTATCTATGTTCCAGTCCAACTTAACAGTGGCTTTATCGCTATAGGTTGTATAAACAAAGTTTTCGTACGGACCCGTAACATAACCGTATTGCTTAAGTAGTGCAGCACTTAAAGCATCTAAAGTGGCAGCAGGGGCTTGTGATACGTTAGCACCGCTTACACCGTCTCTTGTAGCAACAAACGAGTTTGCAGCAGCGCTGATCCGCTCTTGCTCGCCCGATACGAAGAAGAATAATTTATTCTTAATGATGGGCCCGCCCAGGCTTACACCTGTTTGTCTATAAGTATTTTTGGTTTGAGGTATATCAATAGTACCTGCGTGAAAGCCGGTAAGCCCATTGCCGCGGAAATAATCATAAACACTACCTTTAAACTCGTTAGTACCTGATTTTACTACGGTATTGATACCTGCACCTGTAAAGTTACCCTGACGCACATCATACGGGGCAACGTCAACCTGGATCTGGTCGATCGCCTCCAACGATATAGGTTGTGAGCTGGTTTGGCCACCCAGCGTACCTGATAACCCAAACGAGTTGTTAAACAAAGCGCCATCAACAGTAATGTTGTTATAAGTACTGCTTCTGCCGCCAATGTTTAATCCGTTTGATGATGACGAAGGCGTTAACCTGGTGTAATCTGTCAATGAACGGTTAAGGCTGGGCAGCGCTTCAATTTGTGCACGGTTAATGGTTTCGCGTGCGCCTGTGCGCGACGAATTAATAACCTTGCCACCGGCTCCTCTTACAACAACCTCTTTAAGCTGGGCCATATTGTCTTCCAATTTTGGATCGATTCTTTGATCCTGGCCAATAGTTAAGGTGATGTTGTCTTCAACATATTCTTTGTAGCCTATAAAAGTGACCTTAAAAGTGTAAGGCCCGCCAACTCTTAGGTTGGGGATGTTGAAACGGCCATCGGCACGCGCGGCGGTCGAGTACACGGTACCTGTTGGCAGGTGGGTAATGCTAACGGTGGCGCCAGGAATAATCCCCTTGCTATCCGTTACTATTCCATGAACGCTGGCGGTCGTGACGCCCTGCGAGAATGATCTTTGGTTCAATAAAATAGAGCCAGAAATCAACAATAATAAAAGTAAAAACTTCCTCATACTTGTTTTTTAAGAGTTAATATTGAAATCAGTTAAAATTGTTACAAATATAAATCCCGCAAACAGGTATGATGTTAATTTATTATTAACAATTATCAAGAAAAACCAAATATGTTGTTAATGCTTTACATTTAAACAGGCACTTTTGGTAATAAAAAATTAACATAAGCTCTAAAAATTAATATTTTATATATTTTACTGAATAATATCTTTAATATTTATACTTAAGTTGATTTTTTTGTGATGGTGAAACAATTTATTTAGCTTAAATAGTCTAAAACTGTAATATTTTATCTGGAGTTAACTGTATTTGTAATTTTTTATTGGAAAAAACCGGATAACTTGACAAAAAAACATAATTGATAGAACGTATTATTAGATATTAGTTGTTAGTAAAAAAACTATTTTAATAATTGTAAAATATATCATTTCAAAGTTTTCTTTCATATTTTGTATCTTGTTCCGACCTATTAGATCAACATGAAATCCACTATCCTGGCGCTCGGTTTTGTAACTGCGGCTTTGCCTTTAACATTATTTTTTTCGACAGATAAACCGGCGCCGGTAACTGCCATAAGCACGAATGATTTTTTGAATAGCATCGGCGTAAACTCGGCTATTTCAAGCCGTGGCGAAGTGCTTGATAAGACCATTGCTGCTATAAAATACACAGGGATAAGATGGATCAGGTCAGGCTATGAGGGTAACGCAACTGGCCAGGATTATCAGACATTGCACCACGAAACGGGCATTAAATTTAGTTACGGATTAATGAGTGGCGGTACCGATCTGAAACGCTTATTAGCCGGTGGGCGGGTGCTGGCCAATGCCGGTGCGCTGCTGGCTTTTGAAGGTGTTAACGAACCCAATAACTGGCCCATTAATTACAATGGCGAAAAAGGTGGCAAGGACCTGAGCTGGCAAGCCGTAGCCAAACTGCAGAGTGATCTATACAAGGCCGTAAAAAGCGATGTGGTACTCAATAAATATCCTGTTTGGAGCATCAGCGAGGGCGGCGCGCAAAAAGACAGCGTGGGCCTGCAATACCTGCAGATCCCGGCCGGTGCCGGTGTGGTAATGCCCGACGGTACCCGGTATGCGGATTATGCTACCTGCCACAATTATTTTCTGCATCCTTCGCACCCCGGTTTGTATGATAACCAAACCTGGAACGCTGCTGACCCCGGCCCGCTTTGCAAGGTAGACGGACTGTACGGCAACTACGGCAAAACCTGGCGATCAAAATTTAAAGGCTACACAGAAGACCAGCTAAAAGATCTGCCCAAAGTAACTACCGAAACCGGTGCCACGCTTGACGGCGCGCTGACCGAAGAAAAGCAGGGCCGCCTGTATTTGAACCTTTACCTTGCGCAGTTTAAACGCAAGTGGAGCTATACCGCCATTTATTTATTAAGGGACAGGTCGGACGAGGACGGGAACCAGACTTTTGGTTTTTACCAAAAGGATTATACCCCACGAAAAGCCGCCGTTTACCTGCATAACTTTACCACTATCCTGGCTGATGAAGGCGCTGAAAAAAAACCGGGAAGCCTGGCTTACACCATAGCCAACTGCCCCGAAACCGTTCACGACCTGCTGCTGCAAAACAGCAATGGTAAATTTCAACTGGTGATTTGGGACGAGAAAGCCAATGGCAGCGATGAAGTGAAAGTAACCTTAGGTAAAAAGGCCGCCTTCGCCAAAGTTTATGATCCTACAACAGGTGTAATCCCTATGGCTACTTATAAAAATGTTAACGAGGTAAAGCTGAGTTTGAGCGATCATCCGGTGGTAATAGAATTATAGTATATATACGTCCGTGCAGGGTTCCTATCACAGAATCTGCGGAGACTTTGTTCAATACCACCAAACGTTCCGATGGAACGTAAAATGGATGGTGATATTCATTTCTACCAACGAGGCGTACCTACCGGCACGCTAAAAAGCACTTTTCTCGTCCCGGCGGGACGTTTGGTCGGTAGAAAAATAGCACACGATTTAGTCTCGTTCCATAGGAACGATTGGTGATTTGATATTTTCTCCGTCCCCGCAGGGTCTCTCGATAGAGGACCCTGCGATACCAAGTTAGTTTCTTTACCGTGAGTATGAGGCTGAATACAGTTCAGGGTCCTCTATCGAGAGACCCTGCGGAGACTTGGTTATAATGCGGTTTGATAAAACCTCTCGGCGTTTTGTTTAAATTTATCGTTAGCCGTTTTGCTGATATAAACCATGTGGCCCGACTCATAATAATTCATGCTGATATTGGCGCGTAATTGAGGCTGCAATCCCAGGTGATCTATCACGTATGCCGTAGTATTAACCGGCGTTGCAAGGTCATAATAACCGGCAGCTATGTTTATTTTAAGTTGTGGGTTTTGGATCATTACACTTTTTAAGGTTTCAGAAATATCAAGGTAACTATTTATTTTGCGGGTGCCGTAATCCCAATTGCCAATAGCAACCGTGGCTTTGTAGGGCAGATTGTTTTGGTATTGCAGCCAGTCTACAATATAATCGCCAAAGGCGTGGGTAAATAATCCTCTCAAATTATTTTCGCTTGGATCTGTGTTATTGTCGGCGCCTGTAAATCGGCTGTCAAGTGCGCCGATAGTTAGGCTGTCTGATCTTAATAATGTCCCGCAAAACTCAGTGTCGCTGATCCGTCCATTCGCACGGCGAAGGGTTTCTTTGGATAAGCCCGTAAAATAATGAAGCGAGTCTATCACCTTATTGGTTAACGCCAGTGACACTGTATCTCCCCGGCTTAAAAACGAACTATAGGTATTCCGGGCAAACGCCGACGCTTTCGCAATTAATTCCTGAACAGGTAGTTGCTGTAATTCGGGTGCTAACTTATGGTGATATTGCGCAGCTGCAGCGTATGATGGCAGGTAATAGCTATAGGGTTGTTGATTGCCATTGTTAAATTTAATGAGCTGGTAATTAAGCGCCGGCGAAATTAGCGTAATGCCGTTTAAAGGTATCCGGTAATTGCTTTGTAAATATTGGGCCAGGCCAATAGCGCGTATAGCGCCATAGCTTTCGCCGGCTAAAAATTTGGGACTGGCTTGCCTGTTATTTTGCGCTAAATAACGTTTTATAAATTCGCCTATTGAAGCGACATCATTTTTATAGCTATAAAACTGTTTAACATCCACGCCTTCCTGCGCACGGCTGTAACCCGTAGCAACCGGGTCAATAAAAACCAGGTCTGTAAAACCCAGCCATGAATACGGATTATCAGCGTAGCTATATTGCTTTTCGGGGGCGTCGCCTTTATCATTTTTAAATACAACCCTAACGGGGCCGAAAGAACCCATGTGTAACCAGATAGATGCAGAACCGGGGCCGCCGTTAAAAACAAATGTCACAGGGCGGGTATTGCCGGTAGTTGTGCCTGCTGTGTAAGCCACATAAAATATATTGGCCAGCGGGTTGTTGCTTTTGTCTGTTAGCGGCATATAGCCTGTGGTAGCGGTATAATTTAAAGTAGTGCCGCCCAAATTTAATTTATGGGTGGTTACAGACAGTCGCCCCGCGTTATAACCACCCATGCTATACCTGGCATTACCCCACGAACTAAAGAGCAAGGTAACAACTCCGCTAAAAGCCAGCAATAACAGGCTCTTTTTCAGAATGTTTTTTGGCTGATTTATAAGTGATACCAACCCATTTGATGGTTGATGATTAGACGTTGACATGAAAATTGTGCTTAAATAGAAAAACTAAATTGTTATTGCAGCAGGGCCGATTGGAGTGTAACCTTGCTTAAAAATTTAACAACAGCAGCTACACATGACCTTTTGGGAAAAGGACATTCGCATAGTGAACAGCGTTCTATTTAATAGTGTATTTATCAATTTATATAAAATCTATAGTTTTTATAGACAATGCAAATATAGATAAATAATTAATAAAGAGAATTTTATTATTTATCGTCCCCGCAGGGTCTCTCGATAGAGGACCCTGCGATGCACAATCACTTTCTAATTTCCCTTCAACGGGAAATCACTTTCAGGGCGTAAGCTTATATCAGTACCCGTAGGGAAATTTCCAGGTATAGGATAGGTTACCTTGTTTGTTGCCAACCACTCGGCTACACGGATCATGGTGGTTTCAAAACCGATACACCGATATGCAGGCGGGTATACGTCGCCTTTCCATAAATGGCCCATGCTGGACGCGTAAACCCTGCCCTTGCCATATTTAACAACCCACTCTACCGGCCATATTTTGCCCGTTACGCTATCGGTAGCTGCGGATAGGACGGTTACATTTTTTGCAGGCCCGCGTGCGTACCTGTAAACTTCTATCGAGGCGGTTTTCCATTTTTGGGGATAGCCCATGTTGATGGGGTGCCTGTTAATGATGTTGATGACGGCATTAAACCGGTCGCCGTGGTTAGTACCTTCGCCCTGGCCCGGCGGGATAGAATCAATATGATTGTTGGCATCAAGCTGTAAGGCATACCCCACCTCTTTAGACCGCCATCCTAAGCCTATCATATCATTATAGGCCGCCCAATCCGGGAAAGCATTATTGGCAGAATGAAGCACATAAAGGCCGCCGCCATTCCAAACGTATCGCTGCAGCCGCTGCTGAACATGTACCGGCCATTTTAGCGCCGGGCTTTGAATATTGTTTGTGTTTTGGATCACGACATCATATTTTTCAAACGGCGGGTCCCACGTGGCCCAGGCCGGATCATCAGGTGTACCCGGTGCCGTAGATATAGCTACGGTAAAAAGTTTTGATTCTTCGAGGATCTGTTTGGTTAACGCGCTGGTTTGTTTCCAGTCGTGGTTGCTAAACCCGTCGATGATAAGCACACGGATCAGTTTTTTGTGACGATGCCCGGCTATTGCAAAACTGCTGATAAACAAGGTCAGTAAAAACAGGCAATAGATTTTTATCCGCATAGCTAAAGGTAATAAATTGCTCAGGATTGGATAGGTAGATTATCTTCGGTACAGAAATATTACAAATTGGACGAACTGACACCCTTACGCAAATTGCCCTAATTTGTAATGCACCATCATTTTACCGACGTCGGCAAAATGATCAGCGATACCATATTGCCTGTTCCGGTAAGATGGCCAGAACATTCAATCAGCAAGTGCCGCATATCCCTGTTATAAATTGTTTTTTCCTGCAATTTATTGACGGAAACTGACGCAAATTGTGGGGTTATGTTTAGTATGCTTACAAAGTGGTCGTTACCTACCCGCATTGTAGTGGTGCTCATACCGGGATCCACCAGCCGCCTGCAACACCCAAACCAATATAAAAAAATGGCCAATAAAGAAGTGCCAAAAATCGCAAAACACAAGCGCCTTATAGTCAGTAATTTATAACATTTTTACCTATAAATTTACTGACTTATCCTTTGTTACATTTTGTTTCACGGGTTTTTGGCAAGTTATTTATTATCAAATGTTTAGCTCAAAATCTTGTTTCATTTGTTTCATCTGTTTCACACTTTCGTGAAACAAACAACGGGTATTGCAATCATTTAATCCAACAAACCATAGTTCAGACACCTGCCCGCGTTAGTGATTGAAACGGATACCGGCCGGTGGCTAATGCCTTGCGCAGTATGAGTGGAAAGCACGGGCCACAGGCAACGCCATAATCAAGATAAATACGATGCTGCTACTTCACCGCCGTTAGCTCAAAATGGCGTGTTACCGGTTTGTTAATGGTGTACATTTGATCTATCAGCAGGTCCATTTCTTTGTTCCAGGCATCACGTACGCTTTTAAACCGCGCTTTGCGGTAGCTGGACAATGACATGGCGATAAAGAAGTTTTTCTTAGCCTCGGTTTGTACGGAGTCTGCTACGGCTTCGCTATCATTAAACAACAGACCTTTAGGCTTTAAGATAGAGTATTCCATCCAGTAATACTCGCGCAGGCGGCGCTCAATTTCCCAGCGCTCTTCATTCAGGAGCATTACCGCCATGGCCTGCTGGTATTGTGGGGTATTGGTTAATGTTGCCAGGTTTAAGCCCTTTTCAAGGTCAGCTGCCGCAAAGGTGCCTATTTCCTTATTGTCGATCTTCAGTAAATACTGAGCGCCCTGCAATCCTTTTACCTGCAGTATTTCCTGGTTAAACTCGTCGGTAAAGGGCACCAGCGGCAATGCCTGGCGCTGCGATTTCTGCGGCGACCCCCAGCCGCTCGGGATAGTATCCGTAGGATAAGGCAAAGACTTAGCCAAGTAGTTAAACTTAATGTCCGACGGATTAAAATGGATCTGCGACACGGTACAATTCTCCGCCAATTCTGCCTTACTGGTTGCTGAATTGATCACAACCTTAGCCACTTTGTTATTGGCAAGGCCCTGCGCTTTCAGGAAGATGTAGGCCATCACCATTTGCCCGTCATTTGACGGGTGGATACGGTCGGAACCCTGCAGGGTAAACATAGGGTCGCGTTGTTGCTCGCGCGTGTTGATCTGCAGCATCGGGGTATTGAAATCAAGGTAGCTCCATTTATTTTGGGTAGCGACAAGCTGTTGCTGCTGTGCTATTTTCATGATAGCGGCATTCTTATCTTTAAACGGCGTGGTTTTAATGGCCGATGTTTCGTCATATGGCGATGAGGCGATCATTACTTTTTCCGCCTCGGGATGCTGCTTTAATTTATCTTCTATCAGCTTAAAGCTGGCCAGCGATTTAGCGATCAATGCCTTATATGTCGAGTCGGCTTTATCCTTTGGCAGGTTCTGGTACCCGGTATCATTCATCCCGAAGGTTAGTGTAACCAACGTTGGTTTATGAACGAATATATCGCTATCCAGCCGGTCATAGATCTGTTGCGCTACGTCGCCGCCAATACCGGCGTTAAACACCCTGAACCGCATGGCGGGGTAATGCGTTAAGTAATACAGCCAGATATATGAGTGGTAATGCCCGCCGTCGGTTATACTGTTGCCGGTAAAAACAACCCGATCGCCTTGTTTAAAGGGGCGTACGGCCTGGGCATTTACACCTACAATAATGCCGAAGCACAGATAAAGTACGGATAGCGATCTTTTCATAAAACAGGCTAATTGATAAAGTAAATAAAGGTTATTAATACGGGTTTTGCAAGTGTAGAGATTGGAGATCAGTGATTAGAGATTAGGCCTGTCGCTTCCATCCGCACATTTGCACATCCGCATATCTGCACATTCACATAGCATTACGTATCTTTGCCACCGGTGAAATCACAAATCAGTCAGTGAGATCACAAAAACACAATGCAATTAACAGACACATCAGCAGGTATTTGGGAGAAGGGGTATAATAACTACGGGCCGTGGCTTAAAGAAAAGTACCCGGGGCACCGTGTGTTTAAAGTGATCGTAGACGGCAACTTTACCTGCCCCAACCGCGATGGCAGCAAGGGCTTTGGTGGCTGCACGTATTGCAATGTCGATTCGTTCACGCCATCTGTTAGCCGTAACGCACCTACCATTAAGCAGCAGGTTATTGAGGGTATGGAGCGTGCACGTAAAGGCAATAAGGCCGATAAGTTTATTATTTACTTTCAGCCCAATACCAATACCTACGCGCCCGTACATTACCTTAAAATGCTGTACGACGAAGCACTGAGTTATTGTACCGAAGATATTGTGGGCCTGAGCGTGGGCACCCGCCCCGATTGCATCGACGCCGAAAAGATAGCGCTGCTTGAAAGCTATACCGACCGTTTTGACGTCGACCTGGAAATGGGTATGGAAAGCATTTATAACGAAACACTCGACCAGATAAATCGCGGCTGTAGCCATGACGACCTGCTAAATGCCCTTAAACTGGTAGAGAACAGCAAGCTGGATATTTGCGTGCATACCATTTTTGGTTTCCCCTGGGAGACTAAAGAAATGATGCTGAAGTACGCCGACGAGATAAACCGCCATCCGCAGATAAAATTTGTGAAGTTTCATCACCTGCATATTGTGGAGGGATCTGTGATGGGCGTAAAATATAAGCGTGAGCCGTTTAAACTTTTCGGCCTGGATGAGTATGCTGAGTTTTTATGCGAGCTGCTGCCGCTGGTCCGCCCGGATGTGGTGATACAACGCTTGTTCGGCCTAAGCGACCGTGAGTTACTGATAGCCCCTAACTGGGGATTAAAGAAATCAGAGATCCAATATTATATCGATCAGAAGATCCTGAACAGCGGGGTAGTGCAGGGAAGCGCGCTTTAACCATAAGTGGCCTTAAACTTATAGTAAGAAACGACTATATTTAGAGCAATAAACTCCGGCGCCATTTGTCAAAAAGATCCATACCAAATTATTTTCCGGCTTTAACCGGTGTGAGGGCCTTGGCGGCTTACCTGGTTTTTGTATCGCATTACAGCTATGTGTTTAATGATGTGCTGCCACCCCACTTGGGGCGTTTTTTTGGCGAGTTTCATATCGGCGTGTCTATCTTCTTTGTGCTGTCGGGCTTTTTGATCACCTACCGCTATTACAATAATTTTCATTTAACTGCCGACTGGTTTAAACGCTATTTAAAAAACCGCGTGGCGCGCATTTATCCCATGTATGCGCTGCTTACCATAGGCGCGTTTATATATTACTTTATCACTAAGGACGAAAGCATAACCAAAGGCTACCAAAACCCGGTTTGGCTACTGGTTTTAAATATTACATTTATCCGGGGCTTTTTTTACCAATTTTGGGATACCGGGATAGCCCAGGGATGGAGTTTGACTGTCGAAGAATGTTTTTACTTTTCGGCGCCTGTTATATTTCTTATCGCCAAAAAGTATGGCAGGCTTTATATCCAGCCGATCATGTTAACCGCCTTTGCCATTATAATGGTGCTGATATTTAGCCCGGTAAACTGGCACGGGTTCTTTGGCAATTTCCCATTTGTAATGCTGTTTACGTTTTTCGGGCGATGCTTCGAGTTTTTCGTGGGCGTACAACTGGCACGTATGGTATTAAGCAAAGGCTTTCATCGCACCAATAAAATCAAGTTTACCTACTTAGGCTTTGGGCTGATATTTTTATGTGTGTTGGTTATGGCGTTGCAGCCAATACCTTCGCGCTGGTCGGCCGGCGTCGAAAGCCCTGCTGGGATCATCACCAACAATTATTTTTTATGTATAGCCGTGGCCTTATTCTTTTATGGCTTATTAACAGAAACTACCGGCCTTAAAAAAATACTGGCCAACCCTTTCATTGAGCTGCTGGGCAAAAGCTCATATATATTTTACCTGGTCCATTTGGGGTGGATGGCTAACCTGATCCACAAAGCGTTCGACCTGCTTAATAATGCCATCTTCAAACTATACGATAGTTGGGATGTCGATTGGCATTCGCCTTTTGAGAGCGATAAGCTCAACCTGTTATACGCTTTTATTTTGCTTAACGCGATAGCCATCCTGCTATTTAAAACTATCGAGGAGCCGCTGAACCACTATATCCGCCATTCAAATTTCCTGATCAAAAACCAACCGCGAAACCCGGATAATGATTCGGCTGCTATAAAATGATCAGGCTGGTTGGCGGTAAACGCCAAACATTTTGTTAATGGCTTTTTCGCGGTATTGAAAGACCTTTTTTATTTTGTTACCTACCAGTAGCTTGTTGCTTAAGCGGCCTATTACGCCATAGGGGACAGCATAGTTTAAAATATCGGTCATTTGTACGCCGCCCTTGATTTCTTTAAAATGATGCTCGTGGTGCCATAACGCGTACGGGCCGAAGCGCTGTTCGTCTACAAAATACTGCTGCTCTTTTACGTGGGTGATCTCGGTCATCCAGTTCATTTTTATGCCGAACAACGGAGTTATTTTATAGGTAATGATCATACCCTCGTACACCTTGCTCTTGGCATCATAGGGAGATGTAACCTCGAACCGCATTTGCGGCGGGGTTATTTTAGCAAGATTTAAAGGCGATGTAAAAAAGTCCCAGGTTTCGGCCAACGGAATAGGCAGGTTCTGCTCAAATTTAAATAGATAAGTCTTCACGAATCGTTTCGTGCAAAAACTCAGCCAAGTAAATTTTTAAAAGGTAGAAAAGACCATCTCTGCTAATTAGTAATCGTACTATCGAAAATAACTCAGCCTATTTAACACGTTTAAAATTTAAGTTTACTAAGTAAATTTTCGCGATAGACTTTCCCTATCGGTAGTTTTTTGTCCGTAATGAATACTTCATTGCCTTCTAAATATTTGATTGCTTTAAGAGAGACAATATATGATTTATGGATCCGTGTAAATTTGGATGAGGGCAGTTGCTGTTCAAATTGTGTAAGCGTTTGTTTAGACATGATTCGTTCTTGCCCGGTATAAATAAAAATATAGTTTCCGTAAGCTTCTATATAATTTACTTCATCTAAAAATACTTTAGTGAGTTTTTTGTCTGATTTTACCATCAGGAATAGTTCCTCATCCTGTGCCGGCGCTGATATTTCGGATGTTTTATTGATTGCCTTTTCAGTAGCTTGTACGAATCGTGGAAATGAAAAAGGCTTTAATAAGTAGTCGGTTACTGATAGTTCAAACCCTTCAAGCGCATATTCAGGGTAGGCCGAAGTAATAATTACAGCAGGATATTTCTTTAGTGAGCGCAGCATTTCAAAGCCGCTAAGCCTTGGCATATTAATGTCAAGTATGACAAGATCAATATCTTTTTTATTAAGTACCTGCATGGCTTCAAAGGCATCTTCGCAGCTTGAAACCAGTGTTAGATAAGGCACCTGCTCAATATATTTTTTGAGGATATCTCTGGCAATGGGCTCGTCGTCGACAATGATGCAGTTAATATTCATTTAGCTTAAATCTATCGTTAAATCTATTTCGAAATATGCGCTTTCTTTAATTGTTTTCAAACTGTATTGCTGTGGATAGATTAAATCCAGGCGTTGTTTTACATTAGCTAATCCCAAACCGCCTTTGAATTTATGTTGAACTGGTACATATTCCGGGTCTACCGAGTTTTTTACAGTAAGCAGCAAGCGTCCCTGGTTAATATTCATTTGGACATGCACAAAGGCTGATTGCCCTTTAGCGGCCGAGAAATGTTTAAAAGCATTTTCAATAAAGATGATCAGCAGCAGGGGTGCAATGTACTGATCCTTAAAATCACCATTTACATTAAACCGAATATCTGTCCTATCGCTTAGCCTGATCTTTTCCAGTTCCACATAATTACTGATATAATCCAGCTCTTTTTGAACCGCCACATAGTTTTGGCTGGTATCATATAATGAGTAACGAAGCAACTCAGATAATTTAAGCATCAGGCCGGGCAGCTTTTTAGATTCAGTAACTGATAACCCATATAAGTTATTTAAGGTGTTGAATAGGAAGTGCGGGTTCAACTGCGCCTTGAGATGGCGTAACTCGTTTTCTTTTTGTTGTTTATCGAGGAGCAGTCGGTCAAGGCCGATCTTAACAAAAGTAGCGATGAAAGTAAATGCAATTACACTGAACGTAATATGTTCATACCGCCAGTCTACCCGGTCAGTTATAGGGAACATCAAGCCAACGCCATTAAGCAGGTATGGCAACCCGTATATCAGCGCCGTTACCTGTACCAAATAACACGCTATCCCAATAATCCATCTGCCTCGTCTGAATAACGGCAGCACCAGCAGGTTTTGTGAATAGGACGGAATTGCCAACTCCAGCGTTTCCTGTAAAACAAGGCAGATTAATGTCATGCCCGACATACGGTTTGGGTATTCTTTTAGCAAGATATAAAGTACGAAAACAATTATCCAAAACGCTAATTGGGTATAAACCCTGTAAGGTTTGGTAAATAAAAGCGTCCAATCAAATTGTTTCATATACCAAAGAAAGCGCAAGCAGGTACATAAACCAAATTTTGATGATAAACCTGTGTTTTTTGGTGATGAACGTTTCATCATCGCCGCTAATACGTTCATCACCGGATCAATGCAGTTCAGCACTTATATTTTTAAGACTGTTTTGACGAAAATACTTTTGGGTAAATCTTTAAAAACATGAAAACAAAACTAACCTTTATCATCATTACCCTAATGGGTTCTATGAACATTGCTTTTGCGCAAAAAGACACCATTAAAACCGATTTATTAAAAGACATCCCGATATGGATGGCAGAATACCACGTGCCCTGTGTAGGTGTCGGCCTGATTGAAAATGGTAAGATAAAATGGGTGAAAAATTTTGGTTGCCTGCAAGCCGGACACCCAGCACCAAATAACACCTTGTTCAATATCGCTTCGCAAACCAAACCCATAACCGCCATGTTGACCTTAAAACTGGTGCAGCTGGGCAAATGGGATCTTGACGAGCCGTTGGCCCATTACTGGATAGACCCGGATATCGCAAACGATCCTTACCTGGGCAAACTGACCACCCGCATCGTCTTGAGTCATCAGACTGGTTTCTCCAACTGGCGTACTGACAACGGCGGTACCAAACTACATTTCAATTTTGAACCGGGCACTAAATTTGGTTATTCCGGCGAAGGCTATGAATATTTAAGAAGGGCTTTAGAAGCCAAATTCCATCAGCCTTTAAACGTTTTACTGAATGCGTATTTATTAAAACCGTTGGGTATTAAAGATACCCATTACTGGAGTGCACATCTTGATACCAATCGCTTTGCCATGTGGCATGACGGACAAGGCCACCGATATCAAACATCTATTCAAACACCCGTTAATGCTGCCGATGACCTGATCACAACCATAGCCGACTATTGTAGCCTGTGTATGTATACCATGCAAATGGCTGATGAAGGTAGCCCGGTTTATGCCGAAATGGTAAGACCGCAAGTAAAGACCAAGCCTGACAATTACTATGGCTTGGGCTGGGGGTTGGTGACAGGACTGCCGGACGGAAATTACGCTTTGGAGCATGGCGGCTCGGATATAGGGGTAAGGACCATGGCGCTGTTCTTGCCAAAATCAAAAAGCGGTATTGTGATCATGACCAATGGTGATAATGGCATGTTTGTAAGTGACCGGATCATCAAACGTGCTTTGCCCGATGGGGCGCGACTTCTGGAAACCATGAACAAAGGAGCGACGGCACATCAAAGAATAACCCTTAACGATCAAACTATCGATGGCTACACCGGAATTTATGCTCAAAGCAACGGCAAAATTATGAAAGTCGAACGCAATGGCAACTCGATAAAGGTTTCCGGCGACGGTTTACCTACCGCGGTATTGTTCCCGGAATCGACAAATAAATTCTTCCTTGAAGGTTACGATGTACAGTTAGAATTCCCCGATAACCATTCCCTTATCGTATTTGAAGGTGGCAGACAGATCATGACAATTAACCGCAAATAATATGAAAAAGAGTTTTATCCTTCTGCTGATAATTGCCGCCTTTTCGGCACAGGCGCAAAACATTAAATCATTGCGAAAAGACATGTACGGCATTGCTTCGAATGCTACCGAAGGGAGATTTACCGGCTCGCCGGGTTACCTGAAGGCAGCACGGTATGTTGCCCGGCAGCTTAAGATAGCAGGCTTGAAAACCGGGTTTCAATCAGTACCATTCATCCAGGACAATTATGATGGCAGTACTATCACGATCGACAATAAAACTTACCCGCACCAGGCCGGAAACTTTGTCGTACTGCAATATTCTACACCGATAACGGGTGAATGGGTGATTTTAAAAACAATGCCTGATTCTGCCGAAATTGAGAAACTATTAACTCAAAAAATAGCAGGGGTGCTCTTGCTACCCAATGAACAACAAACCGGTGATTGGGAAACAACAGTGATAAGGCAATATCGGTTCGGTTATATGCACTACATAGCGGATTATATACCTGACAAAACGCCGTTTACCGTAATTCTGATTAGCCCGACATTAGCCGGAAAATTAGCTGATGGAAATAAACCTGTTGTAGATTTAAAATTCAGACAAGACAAGATCAACGGCTATAATGTTATTGCGCAGCTTGACGGGACAGATAAAAAACTAAAGAATCAAGCGATACTTTCGGGCGCGCATCTCGACCATATCGGCAGGTTGGGCAAACATATTTACAATGGCGCGAATGACGACGGCAGCGGTTGTGTTGCATTGCTGGCCGCGGCAAAGACAATTGCACTTCATCCGGCCAAAAGACCACTTTTGTTTGTGTTTTATTGTGGCGAAGAGTTAAATTTATTAGGATCCCGCTATTTTATAGAGCACCCGCCTATCCCTTTAAAAAGTATATTAATGAATATTAACCTGGAACAGGTAGGTAGTAAGCACCGTTCTTTTCATGGTATCTGGGCAATTGGTGATGTGCAATTTCAACATAGTTTTTTCTCGTCGGGTAAAATGTTTATTCAGCAAGATCTGAAATTTACACCGGCTGATAGTCTGCGCGATGTACTTAGCAATACGGACAGCTATAGTTTTATCAAAAAGAAAGTGCCATCCCTGTTATTAGGTTCAGGCGGATTTGATGAGCATCATACCATACAGGATAAAATAGACCTGATCGATTTTGATCATTTGCAAAAAGCAAGTAAGTTGTTAATTAAACTTATCTATGGTTTAGCAAATAATTAGTAACAGGCAATTGGTTTTTTATATTCTTTTCAGCTATTTGACCAAGACGATCAAAAAAACCTTTCGGCTTTTCTATAGGCCCAAACTTCAAAGTTTGAATACCTGTCAAAAAGTTAACCAATGTTACTGCACCATCTTATTGGCGCAGCATGAGCTGGCAAAAGCTTCGGGTTTGGCTTTAAATACAAAGCCCATACTTAATATATAACCCATAGCCTCATGCAGGGCCTGGTTTGACTTAAACATGGGGTTGGTATTGATATCCGCGTGTACTTCCAGGTCAACGTCATACAGGTCAAGCAGGTCGCACAGTTTGTAAGAAATATCTATTGATTTTTGAACCTCGGTAAGCATACGCTCCTTAATGCTCATTTTCTGCGACGTCCGTTCCTGGTGGATAAACATAAACCCGCCGCGGCCCTCGCGTAAAAAAACAATAACGGTAGCGAAGTCGGTAATGGTTCCTTTAACCTGCGAGTCGGTGCCGATGCAAACTTTAAGCTTGTTACCAAGCAGGGTTTCCCGCTCAATTGCTTGTTCTACTTCATCAATAATAGGTAACTGGATGATCTCACCGCTAAACTTTCTCCACGTCATAAAGTTCGTTATTTAGTAGTCCGTTAATGCATATCCTAAAGATAAAGCATAAAGCACTATAAAAACATTACCTTATGATGATTTATTTGTTAACATTAGCCTATCTATCAACAGGTTAAATGATGTAAACCAGGGCTTTTACAGTTTCTTTATCTCAACACGGCGGTTTTTAACCCGGCCGTCTTCCGTGCTGTTGTCGGCTACCGGTACTTTATCACCATATCCTTTAACAGTCAGATTATCACCGCTAACGCCCGAATTAACCAGGTACGCTTTTACAGATGTAGCTCTTTCAATAGATAATGCCATGTTATGCGCTTCAGTACCCTCGGCAGATGCATTACCGTTTAATACAAATTTTACGGTAGGGTCTTTCTTCATTTCGGCGGCTGCTTTATCCATAACCGGGTATGAATCTGTTTTTAATATACCCGAGTTAAATTCAAACTGGATATTGCTAAAGTTATAATTTGGCGGAGCAGGGGCAGGCGGCGGTGGTGGAGTGGCAGCCTGTACCGGTGCCGGTGTTGGAGCAGGCGGCGGCGGTGGCGGTGTTTCTGCAACCGGTGCCGGTGGTGTTACAACCGGTTTTTTTGCGTGGCATGCCTGCATTAATATAGCTGCTGATAATATAAAAACGGAGAAGTATAGGGCTTTTAAAAATTTCATAGTTGTTTGTAAATAGTTGTTATAACAACGGGCTTAATTGACGGTTATTGTAATTTATTTGACGGCATTGCTCATTATGCTGCTAAAATCAGCATATTTTAAGCAATATAATATACCTTGTCCATAAAACAAAAAGCGATGAGTTTTAAAACTCATCGCTTTTTGTTAAACGTTTTGAGAGTACGTCTCTGCCTATTTTTCCGTTTTAGGTTTCGGGTTAAAATCAAACATCCTGGATATGGTAAAACCTATGCGGTATTGTCCGTGCGAAAACCGTTGCTGCGTATTGCTCAGCATGTTCATTTCTGAAACAGAGTTGGCATTGGTGATATTTACAGTGAATACGTGGCCACCGGTCTCTACCTCATAGCCTACGCCAATCGGGTCGGCAAAAGTAGCGGTGTTGCTTCTGAAACTGGAGAATGGATGCGCATAATCAAATATCAATCCGGTATGGTTAGTTAACCTAACCCGTGCCGAACCCTGCAATGCAAAGAATGACTGCTCATTACCCGGCAAGTTTGGAAACGGCGTATTATCGCGGACATAAGAAGGCGCTACCTGCAAAGAAATGTCCTGCGAGAATTTGCGTGCTATAATGGCCTGCCCAAAATAAGAAAGCCTGCTGCTAAAAGTCGGGAACTGCCCTGCCTGGTACGGCTTTGCACCAGCCTCACCAACCAACGTTACCGCGAAAGGTGAACTACCATCTGTCGTTTGGTGCATTAGTGCCCATTTTAATTCTAACTGCACCAACTGGCCAATGGTACTGCGGCCCAGGTCGATGTTGAAATTGTCGCTTACACCATATTCAAATCCAAAGAAAACATCATTAACCCGGTCAATACCGAAAGCCGTTTGGCCCCCGCCGTCATGCCCTGCTATATCGCCAAAACGGTGAATGATCTGGAAGTTGAACTCGTTCTTTTTTACCATCTCTGTAGTTTGAGACAATACCAGCCGGGTTGATTTAAATATGGCAACCGGCATGGGTTTGTCATTTGTCGCATTCATGGCGTTCATTAATGAATCAGCAGCCGATGTTGGCTTTTTTGCCCCGTTTTGCGCGTTTACTGCCAGGCTCGCTGTCAATAAGGCTATTAATACTATGTTTTTTTTCATTGTCGTGATAATTGTGTTTGTAGATAATTTATTTGGCTGCTGTGTAAGTGGCAGAAACATTCATTTTTATACTCTCTGCAATGTTGTGAAATACCAGGCGTGGTATGGTAATATTATGGTCGGCACATTTTACCATAAACTCTGATGTCATAGTGACTACGCCGCCTTTTACCGTAAGGTTGCCCGGTATGGTGCGCGTTTGTTTTACATTATGCACGTCCAGCTCGCCGGTTACTGTTATCGGATAGCTGCCGTCCTTGGTTAGGTCAGGATGTTCCTTAACCTGGCCCTTAAAAGTCGCCCTCGGATATTTATCGCTTTCCAGGTAATCGCTGTTAAAATGTTCCTGCATTAATGACTTTCGGAACTTAAACGTGTTGATGGGTACGCTGAACATCAGATCGCCTGTGGCTGAGTTGTAAACCGATGACCCTGAGGATGTTTTAGCTGCGATGTCCTCAATTGGTGCCGATGAATAAAGGCTGACCTGGACGTTTTTACAAGCATAGAGGCCCTGCCCCGCCTGGTTAATGATGCTTAACCAGGCGAGTAAAATAATACTGATATGTTTCATGTTTTACTTAGGTTTTGTTAACGAATTTATGTTCCAGTTAAGCCCGACAGCTACACCAAAGGTTTGTATCTTAACCTGGCTGTACCCAATATTTGACAATGGTACTTTTAAATATGGCTGCAGGCTTATCCCTACTTTTGAATTGATCTGCCGCTCATAACTTGCCTGTAAGTTCATGATGCTGAACAGATATTTACCTTTGCCTTTTACAGCATAATATGATGGGCCGTAAACCGCTGATGAACTTCCATAATCATACGTATAGCTTTCATGCATCATGATATATGATGATAAGCCTGTACCAACGCTGATCTTATTGCGCGATTTATTGTACAGCTGGAAACCAACATTGATAGGTATATCCAGCACACGGCAATCGGCAGTAACATACTTGGGGTCGTTTTTAAACTTGTACGCGGTATGGTACTGATCAAATGGCAGCGAATACGGTTTTGCAGAATAGTTAACACCGGTACTTAATGTAAACCTCTTAACCCCTGCCGAAAACATCAACCCGACATTGGTTCCTGCGCTGGTAGATTGGAACGAGCCGACGCCATTGGCCTCTGAAGCCGCAAATGCACTTAAAGTATACTGCGGGCGAAATGCCGATGCCCCCGTCCGTTTGATCACCGGTTTTGAGGATATGGCTAACGCATTGATGCCTTTTTTCGACATAACATCTGCCGGCGCAATAACAGGCACGGTAGTAGTATTAGTTTGCGAAAACACAGGCGACAGGCTCACCGCTGTTAATGCAACATAATCTCTTGCAGTGTCATTTGTATTTTGGGTGCCGGCCGGTAAAGGTGAATTTCCGGCATATTTTTTCCCGGTAGATGCAGTAAGATCTTCTTTGCCCTTATTTACCCGGTTAGCTAAAATGCCCGGCTGTACTTTGTTGTTTTGTGTAAATGTTTTATCATCCGCAGTTGTGTTTGGTGATTTTGAAACTATTGTACCCATTTTTTTCGGCTGATGGGTAGCCGCAACTTGTGGTTGCGCTTGATGCGCAACAGTGTCTTGCATGGTTTTTTTGGTTGTGTTGTTACCCGCTACCTGCTGGGTATTTTGCTGTGTCTTTACCGTTTGGGGTTTAAACATCCACCAGCCAAAAAATACCAATATTACAGCAGCCACGCTACTTAAAACGGGCAACCAAAACACCTTCCCACTACGCTTATCCTTATCAAGCATATTCTCCAGACTATCCCAATCACTTTCCCTGAACGCGGTTTCATCAACCGGGTCCTTGAGGCCGTGTTTAAAGACGTCATCTATGCCCTTTTCTTTTTTCATTCCCTGATACCTTTACTATTATAAAACACCGGCATAATACTTGCTGCGTTCATTGCAACCACCGGTGTAAAATTTACGCCATTTATATAGTTACCGGATTCATCTGCATCCAGTATCATTTGTTTTAACTTTTGCCTTGCCTTAAACAGGTTTGATTTTGATGTACCGATGTTGATGTTTAGCATATCTGCAATTTCTTCGTGCGAGTAGCCATCTATGGCAAACAGGTTAAATACCGTTCTGTACCCCTGCGGCAGGCGCTGCACCATAGCCAGCAGATCATTATAATTTAAATTATTGTCAGTTGCTACGCTTGCATCGTATATGTGCTCTGCCTGATCAAGATCTTCGGCATAGGCCATTTTAAGATTAGCACGATAGTAATCGATAGACACGTTGGTCATTATTCGCCCAAGCCACGCTTTAAACGGACGTGTGCTGTCGTATGTCTCTATTTTTGTGAAAACCTTAAAAAAGCCCTGGTTCATTACCTCGGCAGCCTCATCGCGGTCGCCGGCATAGCGCAAACAAATCGCCATAGAAAATCCGTAGAATGCCTTGTAAAGCAATTTCTGGCTTTTCCTGTCTTGTTTTACACAGCCTTTGATTAAGTGATGTAACTCTTCTTCGCCCATATGGGTTATAAAATTGTTGCTTATGTAATATTACCTTTTTCTTAAAACATATCACGTAGATTGTTACGTAAAGGTTGCCCGCGCATCTAAATTTAATTAAAAAAGTTAAAAATAAGGCCGACAAACTTATTTAATATTTGATCCTCAAAGGGCCATAAATGTCGTACTTACGGCACGAAATCGCCGATGCGGGTTCTTTTCTACTGACCTTTTATGTCTACGACACAAGACAAGATGATTGCTTGTCTATTTAGATTTTTTATCTGTGCAGGCAACCTTTTGCAGCCGGGGTTCGTGTTTATATTATCTTACTGGTAAAACATATAAACTTATATTAACATGATCCCTGTATCGGTAGTTATTATCACCAAAAATGAAGCTGAAGTTTTAGGCGACTGCATTGCGGCTGCTAAATTAATTACGGATGACATTGTGATAATTGATAATTACAGCACAGATGCTACGGTTAACATAGCAGCAGCCGGGGGATGCCGCGTATACCAGCGTGTATGGGACGGATATGGCAGCAACAAAAATAAAGGCATTGAGCTGGCTAAGTACGACTGGGTCCTGAGCCTTGATGCCGATGAGATTGCCGACCTTGAACTGGCACTGTCATTACATAGCCTGAAGCTGGATGATCCGGCTATGGTTTATGATATCAAATTTAATTCTTATTTCGGTAAAAAACTGATCCGCTACGGCAGTTGGGGTCGCGATCACCATATCCGTTTGTTTAACCGTACAAGGGTAAAATGGTCGCAGGCAAACGTACATGAAACTTTGGTGCTGCCCGACCAGACAAATATGCAGCGGTTAGATGGCGCTATCCATCATTATTCGGTTAAAGACAAAAAGGAATGTAACAGTAAGGCTCTTTATTATGCCCGCCTGAGTGCCGAAAAATATTTAACGGCTGGTAAAAAAGCCAGCGTGGTTAACCTGTATATCTCACCTATATTTAGTTTTGTTAAAAGCTACCTGGTATTTGGCGGTTTTTTAGATGGTAAAGAGGGATTGACCATAGCTAAGATCACTTATAAAAACAAATGGTTAAAATACCACTACTTAAGCCGTTTAGAAAAAAGTAGCAAGAAAAAGCAATACATAAAACCTAATTTAGCTGTTGAATATTAACTATTTAACAGGCTGATGAGCAAAGTTCATTTTAAAAATCTTTCAGCCAATGCCCTGCAGCTTGTAGTTAACCAGCTTTTGGGCTTAGTTATTTTTTATGTACTATCCACCGCATTAAGCAAAGATGCTTTTGGCCAGCTTAATCTCGCCCTGGCCATTTTATTGTCGGCATTTAATATCCTTTCCTGCGGGATGGATCAGTTGATCGTCAAAAAAATCGCCGCTGATGAGGATAAGCAATCGGCACTATCACTTTATATCATTCATACAACCATTACCGGGCTGGGTTTCTATGTGCTACTGCTGATCGGCTTTTTACTGTTTCCAAATGTGCCTGCAGTATATCATATCCTCCTGCTCATTGGTATAGGCAAACTGATGATCTATTTTTCGACCGCCTACAAGCAGGCAGCAAACGGCCTGGAAATGTTCAAGTTATTAGCGTGGCTCTCGGTCATATCTAATATAGTTCGCAGTTTTTGCCTTGTATTGTTTTTGTTATTGCACAAACTTGACCTGCCGGTCATCATTTCCATTTTTATTGCCGGTGATGTTTTGGAATTTATAATCGGGTTGACTTTGTTTAAAAGGTCTGCACAAATCCCTGTAATTATAAAATGGAATAAAGCTAAATACCTGAAACTAATACATGAAGCTTTGCCGCAAATGGGAGTTGTGCTCATTACCTCGTCCCTGGCCCGGTTCGACTGGATCTTTATTGGCTTTATGTTATCAGCCATTAAACTGGCCGAATATAGCTTTGCCTATAAACTTTTTGAAATAGCTATGCTGCCCTTACTGGCAATTGCGCCATTGCTTATCCCCCGGTTCACCAAAATGTTTAAGCAGGGCGAAATCAATACCGACGGATTAAATTTTTTGATCAGGATAGAGGTTGCTGTTGCTGCATTTACAGTATTACTGCTTAACATTTACTGGGCACCGATTATCGACTGGTTTACCCATGGCAAATACGGTGCGGTTAATGTCAATACCATTTTTATACTCTCGCTATGCCTGCCGCTGTTGTACATGGAAAATTTTTTATGGACGATATTCTTTGCACAGGACCGTCTGAAAATGATCTTACACGCATTTATGGTTACACTTGCGGTAAATGTTGTGGGTGATATTATCCTGATCCCCATTTATAAGAATGAAGGCGCTGCCGTAGCTTTTCTGCTGACCTGTATAGCGCAGATCCTGTTTTATATGAGCAAAAATACCCTGCCCGAATTAAAAAAGGCCTGGCAGCCGCTTATTATTTGCACCGCATGCGCGTTGGGCAGTGGTTTTGGAACAAAAGCTTTGCTGAGCGATAATTGGTTGGTAATACCTGTTTCGGTATTGTTTTATGTTTTATTGCTCATCATCACCAGGCAGATAAAATGGAATGATAAAACGCGCGTCAAGTTGATGTTTAACTGATAAACTGCATTGTAAATGCAAAAGTCGGCAGCTCAAATTATAAGCAATATTTGGTGTGCCCATAGGTAGTGCAGATAAGTTGCGTACCTACGAAACGAAATTTAAAACCTATATTTCCTACCGATCGATGATTTTGAAGGCTTAGTTGGCCCCTTCAAAGGAAAAAGATTGCATTTTTTTGTCAATGGAGTTGATTTATAGCACTATAATGTAACAATCGTGGTATTGTCAAACCAAATATGTAACAATGCTATTAAGTATAATTATTAAACGTAATATAAATTGAACATTTGTATAAAATTGCTCTTTGCCCCTTTTATTATTGATAAAACCGCGTATTATTTAAACTTATGAAATATCTTTTTACCCCTTTAATCCTTATTTTTTTCTGCATAAGTAGTTATGCGCAAACGGGTCGTGACGTAACCGGCTCGCTTATCGACTCGACAAAACAAACCCTTCCCGGCAGTGCAATTAAAATAAAAACAGATCTTGGTGACAGCACGCTGATAACAACAGACATTGACGGTAAATTTAGTTTCTCAAATATAAAAGGTTCTAAAATAACGCTTTATATTTCATCTTTTGGTTACCAGGCAGTTATCAAGCACTTCAGTTTTAATCCTGCTGATAACGGTGCATTGGTTATCCCACCCATTGTTTTAAAAAGCGAAAGCAAGCAATTAAAGGAAGTTGTAATTGTTGGTATTAACCCGGTGAAATTTAAAGAAGATACAGTTGACTATAAAATTGCCGCTTACCCGGTGCGCGCCAATGCTCCTGTAGAGGATGTTTTAAAGAAGATACCGGGCCTTGATGTTGATGCCAACGGTAACGTTACGTCACAGGGAAAAAATGTTACCAAGGTGCGTATTAATGGTAAAGACTATATGGGCGGTGATGTACAGGCGGCCACTAAAAATTTACCCGCGGATATCCTTGAAAGCGTACAGGTAATTGACGATTACGGCGATCAGGCCAATTTAACCGGCATTAAAACCGGCGAGCCTAACAAAATATTGAACTTTACTATCAGGGCTGACAAAAACTACGGCTACTCATTACAGGCAACCGCTGGCGATGGCCGCGATCTGCTGCCTTCGCAGCCAGGTGTTGATGATGCCAACCGTTATTTGGGTACTGTCAATTTCTTTAATTTTAAAGGCGACAGGCAAATAACCGTATTAGGCAATATAAACAACATAAATACCAATACATTTAATTTTGGCAACAATGGCGGGGCGCCGGGCGGGCGTCAAAGAGGTGGCGGCGGTGGCCAGGGTAATAGCAGTTTAGTAAGTAATAAAGACGGTATTACTAATGCCCGGGCTATAGGTACCAACTACCGCGACCAATGGGGTAAAGATATATCTGTATACGGCAGTTATAGTTTTTCTGATAATTCAACCGGTACTACTACTACAAGCACCACCACCAATAGTGGTACAAACAGGGTTACCACGTCTGATAAAAACTCGACAGATAATCCCATAAACCACAGGTTTACTTTTAACCTGGAGTATAAACCGGATACCATTAATTATTTAAAAGTAACGCCTACGTTTAGCTATGCCAGCACCAACTCATCATCGGTAGATAATGAGCTTTTAACTACCAACGGTGTTGAAACAAAAAAGTATACTACCGTTGATTTTAACAATTCGCAATCGCCAACGTTTGGCCTTAACGCGTTATACAACCACAGGTTTCCGCAGCGCCGTAATTTAAGTATCTTTTTAAATGCTACTACAGCGCAAACTACTTCGTATGACAACCCGGTAAACACTGCCGGTGTATCAAATGTGCCGGCTAACCAGCAAATTAACACCAATAACCGCACTACTACTGTAGGTGCCAATGTTTCTTACCTGCACCCTATCGGCAAAATAACTTACCTGGAGCTTAACTATGCGTTTAGCCATTCTTATACTTCAAATGATAAAGAAACAGATACTTTAGAAACCGGCACTTCATCACCTGCTAATAATTTTAATAACTACGCTTTACTTAGCAACAATTATAACTTTACCTTTACTACTAACAAGGTCGGGTTAAACTACCGGGTTATAGCGCCTAAGTATAACTACACATTAGGTATAGGTGTGCAGCCGTCTGTATTAGACGGCCAATCCGTTACCACGGGGTTGCATACCCACTCTACCGGCTTTAATGTTATCCCGGCTGCAAATTATAACTATAATTTTTCACGTAATGAGTCTTTCAACCTGAACTATAACGGATCAAGTACACAGCCAACATTTATCCAGTTACAGCCGGTAACAGATTTTTCTAACCAGTTGTATTTAACAGAAGGTAACCCTAATTTGAAACAACAGTTTACCAATAACATATCCGCACGGTACCGTGCATTTGGTTTGGCTTCGGGAAATATATTCTTTGCTAATCTATCTTACCAGTCAATAAGTAATTACGTCGCATCTAACCAGATAACATTCCCTACATCGTTTAGCAACGCAGCTTTGACGGCCAGCACTGATCCTAACCTTAAACGTTACCAGGGTTCTATCCTTACCCGGTATTTAAATACCAACGGCTATTCTAATTCAGGATTACAGCTGTTTTTTTCAAAACCATGGGAAGAGCGTAAATATACCGCGGGCTTAGGTATTTCAGGTAACTATACAGTGGCCCCTGCTTTTGCAACAAGTGTTGACAGCAATAACGTATATGGCCCAATGCTTAAAAATATTGCAAAAACATTTAACCTTGGCCCTAACGCACGCTTTAGGGTAGACATAGCTAACGTGATTGATGCCCAGGCAAGTGTAAATTATACTGTAGCCAAAACCAATAACTCTTTGTCGGACGAAGCATTTAATCAAAATACCAATATAAGGGGGTTAACATTAGGGCTAACGGGTAAAAACTACTTTGGCAACTGGACGTTTAGCTATGATTACAGCAAACAATATAACTACGGTTATGATATCCCGGTAACTAACCCTAACCTGTTAAGTGCTTACTTAGAACGCAGGTTCATGAAAGATAACCAAGCTACCATACGCTTAGCGGTAAACGATATATTTAATCAAAATACAGGCTTTTCATCAACTATTACGGGTAGTAATAGTGTACAAACCAATACCAACAGGCTTGGCCGTTACTTTATGTTAACCTTTGCGCTGCGACTGCAGAAATTCGCAGGCCGTCCGCCGGCATCACCGGATAGTGATTATAGAAATGGCGGCGGTCAACGTGGCGGAAGAGGCAGCAGGGGAACCGGCGGTGGTGGAAATGGCGGTGGCGGATTTGTTGGCGGCGGGGGAAATGGCGGCGGTGGCGGTCCGCAATAATAATTTGAATCACTTAAATTTATATAACAAAAAGAAACCCCGCGCTGTTAAAGTGCGGGGTTTTCTATTTTATATGTAGTAAGCAAGGCTTATGAAACAGTGCTTATAATTCTTTCTAATTCGTCAAGGTCAAAGGGTTTGGCCAGGTATGTTTCGGCGCCTGCATGGCTGGCCAGCAACTGAATATCGCTGTTAGCCGAAAAATATATAACCGGGATGCTTTTTAAATTATCTGTCTTTTTAAGTGTTTGCGTAGCAATAATGCCACCCGCATCCGGGATCCAGTTATCCATCAATATCACATCAGGCATTATACCCGAAACACGTTCTGTTATTGTATTGCAATCTGTAAAGGTATGCACCTCCCAGCCTTTTTCTTCCAATATATAATTACAGATAGATAGAATATCTTCATCATCATCAAAAATGATGATCTTCCTTTTGGTGTTAGTCATTGGTGGTAAAAGTGTTGCAGTGAAGCTATGTATAACTACAACAAAAAGCAAATGTTTTCGTTTGCTTAAATTTCGTTAAAATTCAATATAAGCCAAAGCAGATACCTGTTTTGAACTGCGATTAGCATCGGTTACTATCAACACCCCCTTATCAAAAAGTGTTAGCCCTTCCCAATTATTTCTGTAGCCATCAAAAGTTATCAATTGTTTCCATTGCAGATCTTTGTAATTACGGCGCATAACAATCCTGGCGAAGGTACGATGCTTTAAATAATCCGGGGTTTTGTCCAGGCTGTCGCGCAAGGAGGAGATAGTTTGTTTAATTGCAGTTTCGGGCTTGCTTACAATGCCATTATCCAGGTACGAATTATAATCGCCATTGTAATAATAGTTTATACCGTACAATTCATCATTCTTAGTAGCGGTAATATCGGTTATCCTGAAATAAAGAAAGGGTGTTTTTTTTTGAGGCGGATCTTTAAATGCGGTGTCGATTAAAAAGCCTGTATTACTTTTATCCGCGGCATTAAACTCATAAAGTGCCAGTAGCTTATTTTCTTTAGGCAGATAAGTGACGCTTTCAAAACCGGCGTTTGCAATATAAAGCGGCCTTTTCAGCGTTGCGAAATTGTTAGGATCAATGCGGATCTGGTTGTTAACCGTGTCGATCGACCCTTTTAAAAGGAAACAATAGGCATACTTGTCGTTAGTTTCTATAGAGAGGTAGACCTGGTTATTAGTAAAAGTAATGGCCTCGAATCCCTCGTAATATTTCTTTACGGAGTCAGGTAATTTATCCAGGTTTAAAACCTTTAATGTTTTATAAGTGGATAAAGCCATGTCTTTACCGGTTATTACCCGGTTAATACTATCGGTGGCAATGCTGTAAATATTAAAATCGCCATCAAGTTTGGTTTCTTTATGGTCGCCGTATTGCGGCTCAAGGTAAACCCGGTTATTCCACAACGCCATGCCGGAAAATTCTTCGTTAACACTATTTATCCCGGCAGGAAAGGGGATGTTTTTATATTTAACCTGGCTGTATGCGCATGAAGTTACTGCTATTAACAATAAATATAAACTGATTTTATGCATAAGCCCAATATGCCTTAAAAATAGCAAAATAGTATGTCATTGCAGATTGCCTGCAATGACATACTTCTTATTGTTATGCTTCAACCTTTTTAGGCTCCATGCGCGTGCTGATACTTATGCGGTTCCAGGCATTAATTACGGTAATTGCCATAATAACCTTGGCCAGGTAATGTTCGTCCAACACGCTTGCCGCTTGCTGGTAAGTTTGGTCTGATACGCCGCCATGGCTTATTTGTGTAACCTCTTCAGTAAGCGCTAATATAGCTTTTTCTTCCTCGGTAAAAAATGAAGTATCACGCCAGGCGTTTAAAACGTAGATGCGTTGCTCGGTTTCGCCATGATTACGGGCCTCACGGCTATGCATGTCTAAACAATAGGCACAGCCATTAATTTGCGACGCGCGTATTTTTATCAGTTCCCAATGTGTTTTTTTGATACCGCTGTTAGTAAGGTAATTTTCAAGAATCATTATGGCTTTATAAGCCTCTGGCTCTAATTGCAGGATATTTATTCGTTTGCTCATGATTGTATGTGTTTTGTACAAGCAAAGTTGAGCATTAAACAACCTTAAAAAAATTAACCAGGATTAAGAAATCAAGCCTTCTTAGCACGTATTTTACTCAGAAACTGTGGGGTAAACCCTAAGTAAGAAGCCAGCATATACTGTGGCACCCGCTGCATAAAACCGGGAAAATTTTGGCTGAAATTGCGATAGCGCTCTTCGTCTGTATAAGAATATATATATTCTATCCTGCGCTGTGACGCTGCATAGGCACGCTGGATCACTTTTCTGAAATAAGTGTCAAGTTGTGGTATGGCTTTGATTAATTCGTCCTGCACGTCCATATCCCAGGCAATCACTTCGGCATCCTCAATTGCCTGTATATAAAAGCGCGATGGCTTTTGGGTGTCAAGGCTGTCAAAATCGGTTATCCACCATCCCTCAAGGCCAAACTGTGTTATTTGTTCCTGTTCTTTTTTATTAATAAAGTACAGTCGTAATAAGCCTTTGCTAACAAAGTAATTGAACCGGCATACCTTACCCGCTGTCAACAAAAGTGTTTTCTTTTTAACCATTGTTACTTTAAGCCTGCTGCAAATCAGGTCAGCCTCAGCATCACTGATGACTACATATTTACGAATATGTTCAAGCAGAGCGGTATACATTAAGCTAATATACCTTAATTATTTTTCAGGCCGATACGGTGATTGGTATAATCAAGCAGGTATTCATTACTCAGGAAAAAGTCGATGCTGAAAATTGTCCTCCGGTCATTTGAGTAGGACGGGTTCTGAACCTCGGTTAAATTAAAGTTGCTGCTGGTAGTATACTGATAGTTAAATCCCTGCTCCGTTGTAATAGACACCACCGTATTGTCTGGTAGCGCTGCAGAATTGGAAGTAGCGGCACTGTTTTCAATAATAGTAATAGCGGGGGTGCCGGTATCAAACAATATGGTGCCGGGTACACTTTGCCCATTATAAGTTATAGTTGACGCTATGGTTGGCAAATAGCCGACTATGGCGTTGTATGTAAGCGGATGCATAATAAAATTGGACCCACTCAAATCATCCTGTGCTAACCCGATATACAATAAGCCCGCAGTATACGTAGCGGTTGCGCTAAAGTTTGCCGTATTCAGCATCGCTAACCTAAACCCATTGGTAATATTATCCGGAAGTTTAAAATAACTTAACGGGCTGGCTATTGTTCTCACGGTTGAGCTTACACCCGGCCCCACTCCAAAAATATCTGCCGAATGCGCCTTGAGTTGCTCGCCCGTAGTTACATTAACTATTTTGTAATATAAAAATATAGGGATACGTGGTGTAGTGATACTGCCGTTGCCATCGCCGATAGTTACCTGCGCGTATGCCAGGTTACCATATTCTTTTATAGAGCCGTCAACTCCGCCATAAGTTATAGTAGCAGTTTGCGACGTTATGGTGATGCCGTTAACGTTAACAGAGTCGCCGGTTATCTGGAACCCATTTGATGTGATCATAGACGCCGGGACAATCCCGTCAGCATCGATGGTCAACCCGGTAGAGCCAGTGTCAAAAACCAAACCATAATTTACCGTAGCCGCGTCGCCAATTTTTGAGGCTGCTATAAATATGCGCCTGTTATTTCCGGTCGCCTGTTCATACAATCCCAGTGTTGCATAATTAACCGATTGTGAAACCGTGGGGCTGACTTTAGGGTCTTTTTTACAGGAAGCCGCAAAGAATATAAAAAACAATGCAGGAAGATAAATCAGGTAACATTTTTTCATTCGTATGTTTTACGGTCGTATTATGAATGCAATTATAGGCAATAACGCCAATTTATACTTATCTGTATAGCAGTATATTAAAAATATATTATTAACTTTATGTAAACCATCAACGATCAAAATCTATTAATTAATACTTAAATCAATAATAATCAGCAAAATACTAAGGTCATGCTTTTTAGTTAAACAGGCAAAGCCTGTTTAAGGATTTTTTTGGCTGATTTTTTTTGAAAATTAATTGTTAATTTTCCGTGATTAAACCTACAGCAATATGCTTTAGAGTCAACTTTTCTGATCGGCTTGATTTTGAACATACTGTACAAAGAACACTATTGATTAATTACCATTTTAAGGCTCACCCTTTAAAATTAATACTATTGATTTGCCTTTTTAACAACAACTAATGGATGGCCTTATAAATAAAGAAAACCCGGAAGTAAGACTTAGGGCGTTCAGAGCAATTGATGAGCCCCAAACATGTGCGCTTTTTATTGAAGGCCATACGCACGTATTAACAAATATTGGGGTTACTAAAGTATCCTACAGCAAAAACGAGTGGGTTAATAATCCTGCCGCGTTTGTAATAGTTGTAGAATCGTTAGACGGAAAGCGCGTTTTTGGCGGGGCGCGTGTTCATGTATCCGGCGGTACAGAATTGCTGCCGCTTGAAACAGCAACTTACACTATGGACAGATCAGTATTTGGGCTGGTATGGAAATATGCACAACATGGCACAGGTGAGCTATGCGGCTTATGGAACTCGAGAGAAATTGCCGGCTACGGTGTAGGTAGTATCTTTTTGATCCGCGCAGCTGTGGCTATTTCTCATCAGATAGGTTTACAATCGCTTTTTGCGCTATGTGCCCCTTATACGGTAAAGCCGGTAGAGGCTGTAGGCATGCAACTTGAGGCCAGTATAGGTAATGATGGTACATTTTATTATCCCAAACTTGACCTTATTGCTACAACCATGCTGCTTAGGGATGTGCCGGCATTAAGTAAAGCGCATGAGGAAGACAAGGTTGCCATCATGAAGATCCGAAATAATTTAAACACTGTACGCGTTGAAGAATTACGCGGGAAGAAAATAACCATACATTACGAAACCCAGATACCTAACCTTGATAAGTGGGATTTGCAGGCAACCATCGCGAACGCTGAAAGAAATATGCAAAACCCCAATATCAAGAACAAAGAGTGGGATTTTCTTTAATTACTGATCTAAAAACCTAACTATTCTACACGCTTTTGCGTATAGGCCGTTACTAATTTTTTAAACAAATGAGGAATATTGCAAGTTTATTGGAAAGCTCAACGCAGTTAAAGCAAGCTTATGTGCCAATTATTTTGCGAATGAATAATCCAGCGGATAAACAAGCCATCGATAAGTTAATACAAAGCGGCGAGGTAATATTTGTCCAGGATGAAATATACGGGCAACTGCAGGAACTTGTTAAAAGCGAGTGCCCGTCCGTAAAAATTAAAGACGAAGAATATCCTGAACTGATAACCAGTTACCTTGCCGGTAAGGATATAAATGAATATGGTGTATGGGTTTATTACCCGTGGGCCAAACGTTTAGTACACTTGCTTGACGAGGATGAATTTGTCGAGGTGCGCACCAATCGTAACCATAACAAAATAACCAGGGAAGAACAGCTATTATTAAAAAGTAAAACAATTGGTATTGTTGGCTTATCAGTAGGGCAATCTATTGCCTTAACTATGGCTATGGAGCGCATTTGCGGCGAGCTGCGCCTGGCAGATTTTGATACTGCCGAACTAAGCAATCTAAACCGGATCCGCACCGGGTCACACAACCTGGGTTTAAATAAAACAGTGATTGCTGCCAGGGAGATAGTTGAAATAGACCCGTTTATTAAAGTAAAAATATTTAGCGACGGCTTGCACCAGCAAAACATGGACGAGTTTTTTACCGAAGGTGGTAACCTTGACCTGTTTGTTGAAGTTTGTGATGGCATCGACATTAAATTAGACAGCCGTTTTAAGGCCAAAGAGTTGCAAATACCTGTGGTGATGGATACCAATGACCGCGGTATGCTGGACGTTGAACGGTTTGACCTTGAAAAAGACAGAGGTATAATGCACGGTTACCTTGACGCGTTTATCGAAAATAACGGCATAACAGTAACAGACGAAAACCGCAGAGGTATATTGATGTCCATCCTTTCCTTTGATTCACTATCAGAAAGGATGAAAATATCAATGGCCGAAATAGGGAAAACAATCAATACATGGCCGCAATTGGCGTCGTCGGTAGTGCTGGGCGGTGCTATCACTACGGACATTGCACGCAAAATATTATTAGGAGAGCACACGCACTCGGGACGTTATTATGTTGATCTTGACGAAATCTTTAAAATGTAAGTACATTCACATCAGTTTTAAATACCAAACCTTATAAACATATACTAATGCAGTACTTAAAGACATCGGCTTTAGCTATCTTATTTTTAATAATAAGTAACCTTACACATGCGCAGAATGTTGTAAGTGTTAAAAACACGCTAAAGCAGAACTATTTTGGTAAAGATGTTTATTTATACCAGGATGCAACCAATAAATTAAGTTTTAGCAAAATAAGCCAGTCGCCATCGTTATTTAAGCCAAGCAGCCTGGCCGTGCCAAATTTAGGTATCAGCCCACATAATAATTGGGTAAAGTTTAAGCTGGTTAATGATACTGATTTAGACAAGGTTATATTAGATATATCTAACCCAATAATTGACGAGGCAGATTTGTACGTAGTTAGAGGCACACAGGTTGACAGCATAAAAAGCGCAAATTATCTGCCTTTAAGAAACAAGCAATACAGCCATCAGTTTTACCTGTTTAATATTCCGCTTAAAAATGGGGAGGCAGTCGACTGTTATGTCCGCCTTAAGAGTACACAGCAAATTCTTGCACCTTTAAGCCTAAAAACGGCACAAACAATAGTACCCGAAATTAGCACTACTGATACACGCAGTGGTATATACCTGGGCATTATGATGGTAATGCTGTTGTATAACTTGTTTATTTACTTTACCACAAAAGACAGGGATTACATAGTGTATTGCCATTACATTTTTTGGGTAACGCTAACCCAAATGACTTTATTGGGTTATTCGCACCGCTTTTTATGGACGGACAATGTCTGGTTATCCAAAAATATGGTCATTTTTTGCGGGGCCATGTCGGGCCTGGCTACTATTATGTTTGCCAAAACATTTTTGCATACAAAGACAATTGTTCCCAAGCTAAATATCGCGCTTAATGTAACTGTAGGCCTGTATATTATTTCGTTGATACTGTTATTGTCCGGCAACGGGGTTATCGCATTCCAGGTGGTAAATCCTACAGCCGCTATAGTTTCGATATTGCTTATGGTAATAGCAACGGCTGCTTATCGTAAAAAACAGCCATCAGCTAAATTCTTTTTAATAAGCTGGTCCATATTCTTTACCAGTATTTTGATCTTTGTATTTAAAGATTTTAATATTGTTCCGTATAACCTGTTTACCGTTCACTCAGTCGAGATCGGGTCTGCCTTAGAAGCCGTATTCCTGTCTTTTGCGCTTGCCAATAAGATCAATATTTTAAAAGGAGAAAAAGAAGCTTCGCAGGCAGAAGTGCTGCGCACCTTGCAGGAAAATGAGCGCATCGTACGTGAGCAGAATGTGATATTGGAGTCGAAGGTTGAAGAGCGTACATACGAGTTGAACGAATCACTCGAAGATCTGAAACAAACCCAGTCGCAATTGGTCGAGTCAGAAAAAATGGCCTCCCTGGGCCAGTTAACCGCGGGCATAGCACATGAGATCAATAACCCTATCAATTTTGTAACCTCAAACATTAACCCACTTAAGCGCGATGTCGAAATGATCCTGGATGTAATGGCAACTATCGAACGTGTAAGCCAGTCTGACGCATCTGTAGCCGAAAAGAAAAAACAAATAGAAGAGTACAAGGAAGAAATGGACTTTGACTATTTGGTGATGGAGATAAAGCATTTAATAAAAGGTATTTATGAAGGTGCGTCTCGCACGGCCGAAATTGTTAAGGGCCTTAAAATATTTTCACGCCTTGATGAAGATGATCTGAAAAGAGCAAATATGAACGAGGGGCTTGACTCAACACTGGTTATAGCTAACAACCTTTTAAATAACCGGATAAAAATAATTAAGGAATACAATGATTTGCCGCTTATTGAATGTTATGCCGGTAAGCTTAACCAGGTGTTCCTGAATATTATATCAAATGCAATATATGCTGTCGAAAAACGATTTGGCGAAAAGGAAGGCGGTGAAATAATAATTAAGACTGGAAATGACGAAGGAAATGTAACCATTATCATAGCTGATAATGGAATAGGTATGAGTGAGCCAACCATGAAAAAAATATTTGAACCTTTTTTTACCACTAAAGAAGTTGGCGAAGGAACAGGTTTGGGTATGAGTATAGCTTACAATACCATTAAGAAACACAACGGGCAAATATTAGTAAATTCTGAGGTGGGTAAGGGTACCGAGTTTATTTTGAAAATACCTATCATTTACAACACAAAACTTGCCTAACGTGCGTATACATGTTGTCTTTTATAGACGTAACCAATTAAAACCTAACTGCACTTAACACTCACAATAATGGCTGAGAAAATTAAGATACTGTATTTAGATGATGAGATGGATAATCTTACCGGTTTTAAAGCAACTTTAAGACTTGATTACCAGGTACTCACTGCAGTAAACATTCCGGGCGCCATGGAGCATCTGGAAAAACATCCCGATATCAGGGTGATATTCTGCGATCAGCGTATGCCGGTTAAGACCGGGGTTGAGTTTTTTGAGGGGATCCGCAGTACGCATCCGCTACCCATGCGGATCCTGATCACTGCTTATACGGATATTGAAGCGGTAATTGATTCGATAAACAGGGGTAACATTTTCAGGTTTGTTAAGAAACCATGGATAGAGGCAGAACTGGTTTCGGCTATTGAAGAGGCTAACAAATTTTACCAGGCTAACTCCATGCTGGCCATCAAGAACGAGGAGCTACAAAAGGCCTATAGCGAGCTTGATAAATTTGCCTATAGTGTAAGCCATGATATCCGCGGGCCGCTGTCGGGCATCTTAGGGGCAATAAATGTGGCCCGCGAAATGTATGATATTGCCGAAATGAAGGAGATGCTTTTTTTAATGGAGAAATCGTTAAAAAAACTGGATACCTACATTCTGAGCATGCATGACTATTACAGCCTGCAACGCGGCGAACTGCAAATTTGCGATATCGACTTTAGAAAGATGGCGGATGAGTTTAAAGATATTTATAAGGTCTTCTCCAATACATCCAATATCAGTTTCAAGGTAAACATAAATCAGCGCGAGCCTTTTAGAAGCGATACCATACCGCTAAAACTAATATTGAATAACTTATTATCAAATGCTTTTAAATATCAGAGCAAAAACAATGATGCCAAATTGGTTGAGTTAAATATTGATGTACATAAAGGGGTTGCTACTATAATAGTAAGCGATACAGGAATTGGGATATTGGGGAACCATCTTGGCGAGATATTTAATTTGTTTTACAGGGCCAGTTCGCAAGAGTCGGGCTCGGGATTTGGCTTATATAACGTGAAAAGCGCATTGTTAAAACTAAATGGCCAGATTGAGGTTAATTCTGTTTTAAATAAAGGCACTACTTTTAAAGTTACTGTCCCAACCAAATAAAATTTGCATGAAAGATTTATCATTCATAATTATTGATGATACTGAATTGGATCACTTTATTGCCCGTAAAGTGATCACTAATGCAAATAGCGATTTCCATATTGAGAGTTTTTTGAGCGCCGCCCAGGCCCTTGAATATATCACTGACGATACCAATGATCAGGGGATTAAGATCATCCTTATTTTCCTGGATATTTATATGCCGCTAATGAACGGGTTTCAGTTTGTTGAAGAATTTGAAAAGCTTGACCCTAAGATCCGGGAAAAATACTATATAGTGGCGCTTACTTCTTCTGTAGAGGCATCAGACATTAATTTGATCAAATCTTATAAATCATTCAGGGCCCGTGTAACCAAGCCGGTAACTGCCGAGGGGCTGAGAACTTTGCTGAAAAAAGTGGGTAAAGAATATAATATAGAGATTGGCAGTTAATCTTTTTTATCGTTTACGAAAGCAGTTTCTGCCTTAACAAAAACTCCAGCTGGTCATTTGATGTTTCCAGCTTCTCATTCTCTTCTTTAAGTCTTAATTTTTCCAGGTAAGCATCATATGCCCTGGTAATAGTCATATCAAGCTCTTCTTCGTTCCATGGCTTGGTAAGGTAATGAAAGATCTTGCCTTTGTTAACCGCGTCAACAACCGCACCCATATCGGCATAGCCGGTTAAGAGTACCCGCATTGGGTCAGGATATTTCTCGATAACTTTTTCCAGGAACTCTACGCCTGTCATGTTAGGCATCCGCTGGTCGGTAATGATAATATGTACCGGCTTTTCGCCCAGCATTTTTAAGGCTTCATCACCACTTATAGCAGTATAAACCTGATATTTTATCCGGAAAGCTGCTTTGAAAGAAAACAAATTGTTTTCTTCGTCATCCACATAAAGGATCGTTATCTTTTTCTCGGCCATGGGGGACACAAATTTATAGCTGTTTAATCAATAACAAGCCATTGCTAAAGTTGTTTAGACAAGCAATGGCCCATGTTATTAAAATTAGATATAAATATCGAAAATTACAATCAATTAATATAGAATTTTTCCGGTTGATGTAATTAATGATGCTATTCTGACAGCATCAAAGATCCGTTCTTCGGTAGTTCCCAGCTTAATCAATGAGTCCTCGTGTGCGTTAACGCACATTTCGCAGCCATTAACAGCCGATATGGTAAGGCTCATTAATTCAAAAAACTCTTTGCCTGTTACCGGTTTCATCATGATCTGCATGCGGATGCGTGCCGGGATCTGGCTGTATTTTTCTTTTTGAGTAAAGTGCCTGAAGCGATAGAAGACATTATTTGATGCCAATAACGATGCGCAGGCAACTGCTTCAGCTACATCTTCCTTTGTTGCGCCCTGGTCTGCAGCGTACTTAGTGAAAAAATTAGTTAATGGCAAATTGTTGTTGTTCACTGCGACGCTTAAACCCAATAACGCGCATTCTTTAGTACTTAAATGTTCGGAAGTTAGGGTGCTGATAAAATTTAATTTCAGGTCGCGTAAATAGCGCGACTCGCCTTTTTCAAGCAGAGTAAGGCTGGCGGTACGGTAAGCGGTATCTACGCCAATGCTTTGTAATAATTCGTTTATTGTTTCTGTGCTTTCGCTCATGGTAGATGTAGGATCTTATAATTAATAAAAAAATCCCCGGGCTACCGGGGATTCTTAAGTTGTTAGGCAGTCAATGTTTCCTCGCCTTTTTCCCAATTGCATGGGCAAAGCTCGTCGGTTTGTAAACCATCCAGTACACGTAAAACTTCTTTAACGTTACGGCCAACGCTTAAGTCGTTAACACATACCCAACGTACAATACCGGTAGGATCGATGATGAATGTAGCGCGGTAAGCAATTTTTTCAGTAGGCTCTAAAATACCCAGCTCTTCTGCCAATGATTTTGAAGTATCAGCCAGCATCGGGAATTTGAGGTCGCGCAAGTCATCATGGTGTGTTCTCCATGCAGCGTGTACAAATTCAGAATCGGTTGATGCGCCAATTAAACGGGTCTCGCGGTCACGAAATTCGCCAAAATTTTTGTTGAATTCAGCAATCTCGGTAGGGCAAACAAAAGTAAAATCTTTTGGCCACCAAAACATTACTGTCCAAACGTTATCATCATTAACCAAATAATCTGAAGTCAATATTTCAAATTCTTTTCCTTTTTCTAAGCTAACTACGGCTGTCTTTGAAAATGCCGGAAATTTTTCTCCTATTGTAATCATATTGTGATGTGTGTTTTTAATTTTCAAACAAATATACGCCATTTGGCTGTTAAAAAATATTGCTATTGTATATGGGTTATAGTTTATATCTATAATTATGTAAATATTTATAGTATTATTAAATAATTATTTTAAAATTAGCGAGATGGCAAAAATGTCCTGTTTCGGGGTAATATAATTTAGAAATTGTTAATTGCGATGTTCAATAAGGCATCTATAAACGATATTGCGAAATGATGCCATAACGATGGGTTTTAAACCCATCGTTATAAAAAGCCGCCGAAAAATTTCAGAGCTGATTCTCCCAAAGGTCATAGTCGTTTATACTATACCTGTCTTTTTTGTACATTTGCCGTATGGCCGCTATAAAACCATCCGTACCTAAAGGAACCCGTGACTTCTCGCCTGCCGAAATGGCAAAGCGAAATTTTATTTTTGATACCATTAAAACTGTTTTTCGTAAATATGGCTATCTGCAAATAGAAACACCATCGATGGAGAATTTGTCAACCTTAACCGGTAAATACGGCGACGAGGGCGATAAGTTGATGTTTAAGATATTAAATAGTGGCGATTATCTTTCAAAGGTAGATCCTGAAAAACTTACCACCTATAATTCACAACTCATCACCCAGGATATTTCAGAGAAGGCCCTCCGCTATGACCTGACCGTGCCATTCGCCCGCTACGTGGTCCAGCATCAAAGCGAGATCACTTTCCCATTCAAGCGTTTCCAGGTGCAGCCGGTATGGCGTGCAGACAGGCCGCAGAAGGGCCGTTACCGCGAGTTTTTCCAATGCGATGCCGATGTGGTTGGATCTGATTCGTTACTGAACGAGGCAGAGTTTATATTGATCTATGATGAGGCTTTGAGTAATTTAGGATTAAGGGATTTCAGCATAAAAATTAATAATAGAAAAATTCTATCCGGAATTGCAGAAGTTATAGGAAAAAGTGATAATATCATTGATTTAACTGTAGCAATTGATAAGCTGGACAAAATTGGCCTTGACGGGGTGATAAAAGAATTACTTGAAAAAGGTTTTACACCCGAAGATATCGAGCAATTAAAACCTGTTATTTTACTGGAAGGCAGCAACTCCACCAAGCTGGAAAGTTTGCGTATTGCCCTGGCGGGATCAGCGATTGGTTTAAAAGGCTGTGAAGAGATTGAAACCGTATTTAACTACATCAACCACTTTGACTTACAAAACGCGACCATTGAGTTAGATATAACCCTTGCCCGCGGGCTGAACTATTATACCGGCGCTATTTTCGAAGTTAAGACCAACGAGGTTGCCATGGGCAGTATTGGCGGCGGCGGCCGTTATGACGACCTTACCGGCATGTTTGGCTTAAAGGGACTGACCGGTGTAGGTATTTCTTTTGGTGCCGACCGAATTTATGACGTAATGGAAGAGCTGGATCTTTTCCCGGCCGATGCCAACCAAAGTACCCAGGTTTTGATCTGTTGCTTTGATAAAGACGGCGAGATGTTTGCCTTACCGTTATTACAACAGCTGCGCGACAACGATATCAATACCGAGCTATACCCCGCCGGCGCCAAGATCAAAAAGCAACTGGATTACGCCAATAATAAAAACATTCCTTATACGGTGGTTATCGGCAGCGATGAGATGCAAAGCGGTGTGCTTACTTTTAAAGATATGACATCGGGCATACAAGAGAAACTAACGGCGAAAGAGATCATAGAGAAGTTGACTACGGGATTGTAAAGCCCCATCCAAACCCTCCCCGGTAGGTAGGGCTTATACAGTAATCAAATCCAACCCCGCAAAATTCTTGCTTAATACCTGGCTGTTACTTACGTCAAGCCATTTATCAAGCAGGGTTGCATAAATATCCCTGAAATCTACCTGGTATTTTAAATCGCCGTTATCAAGTGTGGTCAGGTCGGGCGCATCATTAAATATACCCTGCTTTTTCAGTTTCCCGCCAAACATAAATACATTGTTTGCCGTACCGTGGTCAGTGCCATTGCTGGCGTTTTGCTCTACGCGGCGGCCAAATTCAGAAAAGGTCATGACCAATGTATCGTCCAGCTTGCCTGTCCCTTTCAGATCCTTAACAAAAGCGGCAACTGCATCGCCATAAATTTTTAGCTGACGCCCCTGTTGGTTTTGCTGGCCCACGTGTGTATCAAATCCGCTTAGCGAAACATAATACACACGGGTATCCAAACCAGAATTAATAAATTTAGATACATTTTTAAGCTGATTACCTAAAGCCGTATTTGGATATTGCGCGGTAACGTTATAGGTTTTTGATGTTTTTTGAATATAATCTGCCGATGAATAGGTCTCGATCATGGTTTTATACAGGTAACCCAAATTATCCTCATTCAAGTTAGCATCGCCATGATCGTGTACCAGGTCTTTAAAGAAGGGCTCGCGTGTGGTTTGGAACAGTTTGTTAGGGTCCTGTACAGCAATACCTTTCATTTTAGTGCCTTTCATAGCCAATGATAGGGTATCATCCACCTCAATAGCTGTATATGGATTTTTGCAGGTCTGGCAATTTGAATCCAGGTAACGACCAATCCAGCCGGTACTTAAAAACTGGTTCGAATCGCTGCCGGTTTGCCAGATATCCATCGACCGGAAATGCGACCTGTCCGGATTGGGATACCCCACCGAGTTAACAATACTCATCCACCCCTGGTCGTAAATTTCTTTTAAGGCCGACAGGTTGGGGTTCAAGCCCTGCATATCGTTAAGCGTAATAACATCCGGCTTATTGATAGCTATGGTTTTACGCTTTTGATAGTAAATATCGTTGCCGTAAGGTATCACAGTATTCAACCCATCGTTGCCGCCCGAAAGCTGGATAATAACCAGGTTTTTATGCCCGGTCAGATCGCCTTTTGCAATAGCTTCCAGTGGTTTCAAAAACGCAGGCACCATAAATGCGCCTGATACTAATGCGGTGTTCTTTAAAAAATCTCTGCGTTCCATCGTTTTAATTATTGATTGAGTGAATTAGTGAATGAGTGATTTACCCCTCGCCAGTTACTCAATGTTTCATTAATCTTATTATCCATTCACTCATTCACAACTCACTCATTCACTCATTGCGTCAGCACAGCTGATACTCCGGCGTTGACACGATCTGTATCACTACCGATTTAATATCACCCGGCCTGTTTATTTCGTCAATTACTGTTTTATTCAAATCCGGTTCAAGCATAAACCGGGCAATTTCTTCATGCGTCGTGTCCTTCGGGATATCTTTTAAAAACTTATCCCAGTCGGGCTGCGCCTGTACCCGTTTTATTACATTTAACTGTTGTTTGCGTTGCGATGCCAGGTAGGCTTCGTCCTCGGGCGTTGCCTTGCCGGTAAAATCAATCAAGCCCGCATTTAATATGGTAGACGGGATCTTCATCCGGTACATCAGCGATGAACTATCTATCCATGATCTGCCGCCCGGCCAGCCGGCAACGTTTGGTGGCCTGAACAATACCTGCCCCAGTGTGCGCTGAAACTGCATCAACACATCAGGATTTTGATAGTTAATGTAAAACTGGCGGTTCAACCCTGCCAAAAACTCAACAGGCGACTTCACGAGATTGCCGATATTTTTTTCATCATAAAACCAATCAGACAAAAACAAGAATTTCAGTAAGGGGCTTATCTCGTAGTTTTCTTTATAAAACACATCAGCCATTTGCGTTACATGGATCTCGTCGGGCACTTCATTAACAAAATAACGATAGAGCTTAGTGCAGATAAACACGGCTGTTTGCTTATTGTCAGTAATGATGTTGATAATATCCTCGCCGCAAAAATTAGCGGTATTGTTTAAAAATGTTTTTATTCCGTCGTCATGCGCACGTGGGTTGAACCTGTAAGTACCGTCTTTACCATTATAGGCCCAGCCTGTAAACGCACGTGCCGACTCTTTAATATCCTGCTCGGTGTAATGGCCGCGGCCCAACGTAAAAAGCTCCATCAGCTCACGCGCGAAATTCTCGTTGGGATGATCTTTTTGATTTTGCTGGTTATTTAAAAACTGCAGCATGGCAGGAGTTTGCGAGACCTGCAGCAACAAGGTTTTAAAATTACCCAGTGCGTGGCCCCGTTCAATGTTATTCAGTTCCTGCTGATAGTATGAATTGCCAATATTGCATGCGAAATGATTATGCCAAAACAAGGTCATCTTTTCGCGCAGTTGCGCATCGGTATTACTGAGTTGTTTTACCCAGGCATCGTTCAAGGCCTTTTCCTGCTTGTTCCGATCTTGATTTAACTGTCTTTTTTCATCGTCAGTCATTGTCTTATAATCGCGTGGCCTCAGATCTATATTTTCGGGAACAGCTTTTAGCGGTTCAACTTTCTCAGAAGCTTTAAAAAGCTTACGCACGCTTTTTTTGATCGACCAGTTCTCACGGTCATGCAAATCCTCAAACCGGATCCCGAACCCGGCCCTTGCGTATAAATGCTTTATCTGTTTCGAATTATTCATAAGCTCGGTTTAAGCTAATTGATATTCGGGTGAGGACACCAATTCTATAACCATCGCCCTTGTATCTGTTGATTGATTAATACTGCTCATTAACGCTTTACTCAATTTAGGTTCTAACATAAACTGTGCAATGCTTGTTTTATTCATGCCCTTTGGTATAGCGCCTAAAAACTTGTTCCAGTCGGGTTGGGCCTGCACATGCATGTTTACGTTTTCCTGCTGCGTACGCATGGTGGCCAAAAAAGCTTCGTCTTCCGGGTCGGCCTTGCCTGTAAAATCTATCACGCCGCCATTTAATACTGTCGATGGTATTTTTATCCGATACATTAATGACGAGCTGTCGATCCAACTGCGGCCACCGGGCCAGCCGGCAACATTGGGCGGATAAAACAACACTTGCCCCAATACTTTTTGAAACTGCAACAACACTTCAGGGCGCTGATAATTGATGTTAAATTGCCTGTTCAATCCAACAATCAATTCAACAGGCGATTTTACCAGATTGCCTATATTCTTGTCCTCGTAAAACCAATCAGCAGTAAAAACATACTCCAGCAAAGGTTTTATCTCGTAGTTGGCATTGTAAAATACATCGGCCATAGCGCTGACATGCACCGGATCAGGTGTTTCATTTACCAGGTATTTATACAGTTTATTGCTGACGAAACGGGCCGTCTCCTTTTTTTCAAACAGGATATTGATAATATCTTCTCCCTTAAAATCACCGGTTTTGCCAAGGAAAGTTTTCTGCCCGTTATCATGAACAAAAGGCCGAAACCCAAACTCGCCGTTACGGTCAAAGCCCCAGCCGGTAAAGGCGCGGGCAGATTCTTTAACATCCTGCTCGGTATAATTGCCGCGGCCAATGGTAAATAACTCCATCAGTTCGCGCGCGAAATTCTCGTTGGGATGTCCTTTTAAATTTTGCTGGTTATTTAAAAACTGCAGCATTGCCGGCGACTTGCCGATCTCAAGTGCCATGGTTTTAAAATTCCCTAAGGCGTTACTGCGCTGGATATTTGCCAGTTGTTGGGCGTAGGCGCCCTGTTTAGCGCGACAGGCAAAATGATTGTTCCAAAACAAAGCCATTTTTTCTCGCAACTGGGCCTGGGTTGTGCTCATTTGTTTTATCCAACCCAGGTTCAGTTCCTTTTCTTCCCGGCGCTGCTCCTGCATAAACATTTTGCGGGTAGATTTGTCTCCTTTTACAACCATGCTGTAATCTACATTGTTATTTACAATGGCAAGCGGCTCATAACCTGCCGACGCTTTAAAAAGGTCTTTTACAGCCTGCTTAACCGGAGTGTTTTCGGCAGCCTTAAATTCATCGAAACACATGCCGAAGCCTGCGCGCGATGTTAAGTGTTTGATTTGCTTAAGATTGGCCATACACTTGGTACTTTACAAAAGGTATGATTGCTAATTTAACAAATAGTTTAATGGAGATTATAATTACGCTATTTAAAAACCCATTGTAGCTATATTTTTACCATAAATAGTTTATATTAGAGGCACCAACCTTTATGTCATGATTAAACTATTTAGCGTAGTACTACTCTTTTTATGCCCGGTGTTTTTAAGGGCCCAAGTTTCAAAACAAAACTATCCAACCACACAGGCCTATGGCAAGATCAATAAAGAAGATCTTGAAATGAAAAGCTGTGATTTTGAGAAAGATGCAAATGCCGAAGTGCTTTTTGACAAGGGCGATATTTCTATGGACCCCGCGTACAATTTAAGCTTTGAACGGCATGTGCGTATTAAAATATTTAATGATAAGGGTAAAAACTTTGCTAATATCCGTATCCCGTATGTTGACATCAATCTCCTTGAAAATATAAATAATGTACAGGCAGAAACCATTAACCTTAGCAATGGCAACATTGAAATTACTAAAGTAGACCGGAGCCTTATTTACAGAAAAAGAATAGACAAGATAAGTTCCGAAGTTGTATTTGCTTTCCCGAACGTACAACCGGGTTCTGTAATAGAATATAAGTATATCTTATCATCGAAAAACTTGGGCAATTTCCCGGACTGGTATTTTCAAACAGACATACCTACCCGGTATAGCCAGTTTAGTGCAGATATGCCCAATCTGTTACATTATAAAACATTGCAAATGACAAAGCTGCCTTTGGTAGTTAATACAGAAGATAAAAAGGCTATGATCAATATACCGTCGTTACGGGAGGAGCCATACATGAGCTCATTAAAAGATAATGCCGAAAGGATGTTTTACCAGCTATCAGCAGTTAACGGTCTTTTTTTAAACTTCTCTGCCACCTGGCCTGATCTTGGGAAAAATGAAGTGAAATATGAAGATTTTGGACAACAATTCAGAAGAAAATTAACGGGCGAGGATGTTATTTTGACCAGAGTAAAAGCCTTAAAAACCAATGAAGAAAAGATTGCGGCAATTTTTGATGAGGTAAAAAACAGCATGAGGTGGAATGATGTAAATGTGCGTTACACAAATGATGGCACCTCACTCGCCTGGGATAAAAAAACAGGCAACTCTACAGAGATCAATTTAATTGTATATCATTTACTCACTAAAGCAGGGATTAAAGCATACCCTATGTTAGTAAGTACGCGAGACCATGGAAAGGTTAATCCAGCTTATACCAGCGAGTATCAATTCAATAAAACAGTAACGTACATACCAGTAGATAGCGCTAAATATTACATATTAGATGCCACTGATAAATTTGCCAATTGCAACACCATTCCTGAAGAGCTTTTAGACTCTCATGGCTTTTATGTAGACCGTGACAGCGAATCTTCTGACCTGGTTTTTATCCGTAACCAGCAACCGGTAAGGCAGGTTGTTTATGTAGCTGCTGAAATTAAGCCTGACGGAAAAATGAGCGGCACAGCGCAATTGAGCAGTTTTAGCTATAACCGGCTTAACGCCATAAAAAAATATAAAACCGACGGCGAAAAAAAATACATTGATTATTTGCGCGATGGTGATAACAACCTGCAAATATCATCGATCAGCTTAGAAAACATGGACAAGGACGATCAACCGTTGGTTCAAAAGATCAATTTTAATTTTGATCTTGCGGGATCAGATGGCAACTATATTTATATAAATCCGAACCTGTTTACTTCCCTGCACAAAAATCCCTTTTTAAACGAAACCCGCACTACCGATATTTCTTTTGGCTTTTTGGATGAGTATCAAATCACCGGCAACTATAAAATACCTGATGGGTATAAAGTAGATGCCTTACCAAAAAGCATTAGTCTTACTATGCCTGATAAAACTATAACTTTTAAACGTTTGACAGGCGAACAGGATGGTTCTATAATAATCAGATATATCATAAGTCGCAAAGCCTCACTTTTTTTTCATGAAAATTATCCCAATTTTCATGAATTTTATAAAAAGATGCATGAAATGCTTGATGAACAGATCGTATTAAAAAAATCTTAATTTTTATGTACAGTAAACTGTTTTTAGCAAGCTTAATAATATTTTTTTGGGCGAATATTGCATTTGCTCAGGAAATACCTGCCGAACTTTATAAGGCATCTACCATCCCCGACTCATTAAAAGACAATGCCAACTCTGTTATCCGCTATTCAGAAAATAAAGTATTGATTAAAGGACCTGATAAGATAATTATTAAGCGACATAAAATTGTAACCATCCTTAATGAAAAGGCAGACCGTGAGGCCATCATGGAAATGGGATACAATAGAAAATATGATGAATACAGCAGTATTGAAATGCGAGTTTATAACGAAACGGGCACTGTCATAAAAAAATACCACAAAAGCGATATGTATGATGGGTCTGCGGCAAATGATGAGACAATAGTAACTAATGAAAGATTTTTGGCATTAAGACACACCATAGCCAGCTACCCGATAACTATTGAAACATCATATGAAGAGACGATAAACAGCTTTATAAGTTTAGACAACTGGCAAATTCAATCTTATCCTGAACAATCTGTACAAAATGCAAATTACTCAGTGACCGTTAACCCTTTGGCAGGTTTCAGATATAAAAACGAACATACTAATATACAACCTAAGAAAGAAGCGAATAAAGATGGCCAGGATGTTTATACCTGGGATGTGAAAAATTTAAAAGCAATAAAAAGAGAAGATCATGTTTTGCTGTGGACGATTATTCCAAATGTTTCATTTGCCATGAACAGCTTTAATTGCTATGGTTATCCGGGTGATTTTACAAGCTGGCAAAGTTTTGGCCAATGGATCGAAGCGCTTAATGCACCTGAAGAAAATTTACCGCCAGATAGGGTGACAGCTATACAAAACCTTACAAAGGACCTAAATACAGATAAGGAAAAAGCTAAATTTTTATATAACTATATGCAAAAAAGCATGCGTTATGTAGGTATACAATTGGGTATTGGCGGCTATCAACCTTTGTCAGCCACATTTGTAGACCAAAAGAAATATGGCGATTGCAAAGCGCTCTCCAACTACATGAAAGCATTGCTTAAAGCGGTTAACATTAATTCGTACTACGCCATCATACGGGCCGGAACCAATGAAAAACCCGCTGATTTTTCATTCCCCTATAATGAATTTAATCATGCTATTTTATGTATTCCGTTTAAAAATGATACCACATGGTTAGAGTGCACAAGCAGCACACAGCCATTTGGCAAACTTGGCGCCTTTACAGAAAACCGCAACGCCTTATTGATCACAGAAAATGGGGGGAAACTGGTTAATACGCCTGCAAGCAATATTGAAGATAATCGGTTTAGTAGCGAGGTGCATTTAACCTTAAAACCGGATGGCGGGGCAAATGCCGATATTAAAATTATTGGCACCGGCGTTTACAGGGACGACTACGTATATGCCGGAGCTTTAAAGTTTGATGAGCAAAAGGAAAAATTTATGAAATGGCTTAATTTTAAACAGCCAAATATTTTTAATCTTAACCTGTCGACAGATGAGGATAGCGTCAAGCGGGTAAAGATCAGTTTAGATTATGAACAATTTTGCGATATAATGGCGGGTAATAAGCAATTTTACAGTTCGCATTTGATTGACCTGTGCAATATTAATGTACCGGTAGAAACAGACAGGAAAACCGATTTTTATTTTACTACACCTTTGCAAAAATCATGCGTTACTACTATTGATCTTCCTGAAGGGTTTACTGTGGAAACATTACCGGCAAATCAAAGCTTAAAATTCACTTATGGTAGTTATCAGGTCAATTATGTCTATGATGAAATGAAAAATCAAGTTGTAAGTACTGCAAAGTTTAATATAACAAACCGCATTATCCCTGCAGCAAGATACACCGAGCTGCAACAATATCTTGATGCCATATCAAAAGCCCAAAATAAAAAATTGGTAATAAAACATAAGGCATAAATTTGCCTGATGATATTCAGGTTGACCGAGCGTTTATTATTCCCCAACCCGGAGCTGGCCGAGCCTGATGGCTTGCTGGCCGTTGGCGGAGACTTATCAACCGAACGTTTGATGTTAGCATATCAAACCGGCATCTTCCCATGGTATAGTGATGATACACCTATTTTATGGTATTCGCCGCATGAACGGTTTGTGCTTTTTCCGGACGAGTTGAACATTTCATCAAGTATGAAGCGGGTACTAAATTCTAACCGCTTTAAAGTAACCTTTGATAAATGTTTTGCTGATGTGATCCGGGCCTGTGCCGCTGTAGACCGCCCGGGGCAGGATGGTACATGGATAACTGATGATATGATGAATGCTTATATCCTGCTTCACGAACAGGGGTATGCCCATTCTGTTGAGGTTTGGCAGAATGGAGATCTTGTTGGCGGAATGTATGGAGTAGCAGTTGGTGCTATATTTTGCGGCGAGAGCATGTTTAGCAAAGTAAGCAATGCCTCAAAAACGGCGCTGATCAGCCTTATTAAAACCGGCAAGTATAAATTATTGGATTGCCAGGTGCATACAGATCACATGGAATCGATGGGTGCAAGGATGATCAGCAAAAAAGAATATATGGCTATGTTGCAAAATGGTTAACTTTAGCAGCAGAATGCAGCAGGCAGTAAATACCAAAGAGCGAATAATTTTAGGCATCGACCCGGGTACCGCGGTTATGGGTTATGGGTTGATAAAAGAAATCGGCTCAAAAACCGAACTGATCAGTCTTGGGGTGGTTAAGATGGATAAAATTGACGACCACATGCTAAAGCTGCAACGCATATTCGAAAAAACCGTCGCCCTGATAGATAACTACAAACCTGATTGCCTGGCTATCGAGGCCCCGTTTTATGGCAAAAATATACAGGTGATGCTGAAACTGGGCCGGGCACAAGGCGTGGCAATGGCTGCAGCGCTGTCGCGTAGTGTTGAGGTTACAGAGTACTCGCCGCGTAAAATAAAGCAATCCATAACCGGTAATGGCAACGCCACTAAAGAACAGGTTGCCGCAATGCTGCAAAGGCTCCTGAATTTTAAAGAAACGCCCGATTTCCTGGATGCTACCGACGGCCTGGCTGTTGCGGTTTGCCATTCGTTCCAGAAAATAAGCACCGCTAAAAGCGGCAGCAAAAAATCTTATTCGGGTTGGGATACCTTTGTTAAAGATAATGCCAAGCGCATAGTTTAGTAGAATAAAATCTGCTTCTTTTCTAAAAGCTTTTGTAAACGATTTTACAGTTACAAGTTTGTATCTTGCTTATGGCTCTTTACCGGGTTATGTTTTTTAAGAAAATATTTTTCAAAGTTTGATTTTCAATAATATGCAATCAAAACTATCTAAACGCAATTTGAGCCAGCTATATCTTACGCTTGTTCCTATTTTAACTGTTGTTTTTGGACTTGGTGTCGGCTATGTCAGTTATAAAATCTATTTACCCATTTGGCTTATAAATGTTGCTTTAATGATCATAGCGACATGGGTTCTTGGGGCCCGTGTTATCAAAACAGGTGACCAAGAAAATAAACATCTTGTTGCCTGCGCGTTATTTTTCATTGTGCCCACAATGCTTTCTTCCATGTTTGCCGGTTTAGGAGCGCCTCCCTACGAAAATCCTAAAGCGTGGGTGTCATCTGCCACCGAACAATTAACAAGGTACTATTTTCTACTTGCAATGGGTGTGCTTATTGCTTTTGGGTATGCCATATTAAGAGAAAAGTTAAAAAAGACGCCGGGTAATTTTTATGCCTTGCTTGGTTTCATTGCTATCCAGATTGCCATCCCGATCTTTCTTATTGATATGTCTTTTTGGGGGTTTTATTTAACTAAACTGTACCGGATCATGGCGGCATCCTCCATAGAAAAAACGCCTGAATGGGTCTCGCCACTTCGCAATCAGTTTTTCTATATCAATATGATGGTAGCTGCGCTTGTTTATTTAGCAACAGCAGCTTTTGCCACGTCATTAAAAAAAGCAGGCTGGTTTAAGCCGGTCGCTTGTAATATTTACATCTTAACAAGTTTGGTGTTTTTTTTATTGGACGTATTGCCGCCTACCCTGCCGGAGCCGTTTGCTACTTTAAATTTTGTGGTATCCATTCCTGCTATTCCTTTTATGCTGCCTTATTTCATTGGCATTAATTTATTGCGGAAGGTTGGGGGTGGTGCATCTGTGTAATTGGGGCACACCATAGCAGACAAGGCAATACCCCCTACAGTTTAAACTATAATGCCGAACTTATTCCTTAGGCACGTTACAAAGGCAAAATTGTTTGGTTTTATTTAAGCCGGAGGGCAACCTATTGCCGTATAGTTCCGTCATGACTATATAATAACGAACGTACCGTACCTGTAATCATTAACGTGAACGACGCAAAAGAAAACATATTAGCTACCCTGGCTTATTTCGATATATTTAAATATCCGTTAACTGCCGGCGAGATCTATTTATTTCTGAAGAACAAATACGAGCAGCATGATTTTGATTTTGCGCTTAAATGCCTGGTAACCGGACGCTCGGTTTACCAGTTCAATAATTTCTACACATTAAAAAATGATTACGCTTTAATAGCCCGCCGTTATAACGGCAATAAAAAAGCCGCCGAACTGATAAAAGTGGCCGCCAAGGTTGGCGATATGCTGATCAGGTTTCCATACGTGCGTGGTATTGCTATCTCCGGTTCTTTGTCTAAGAACTATGCTGATGAAAATTCAGATATCGACCTGTTTATTATCACCGCTAAAAACCGTTTATGGATAGCGCGTACGCTGATGCATGCACTTAAAAAATTGACCTTCCTGGTAAACAAGCAGGATTACTTCTGTATGAACTATTACATTGATGAAGCGCAACTGGAGATAAAAGAAAAAACTATTTACACCGCAATAGAAGTTGTTACACTTATCCCCTTACAGGGCGATACCATCATCGAGCAGTTTTATGCAGCTAACAGCTGGACAAGAAATTACCTGCCTAATAAGATCATGCGCATCTCGTCTGCCAAGCCGTTAAAGCCATCGGTATTTAAAGTATTGTTTGAGAGATTGCTAAACAATCGGTTTGGTAACGCCGTCGATAATATGCTGATGCGGATCACAGCCAACAGGTGGTCTAAAAAAACCGAGCAGAAAAAAGTAAATTCAAAAGGCTCTGTCATGGCTATGGATGCCGGCAAGCACTATGCCAAACCTGACCCCGGTAACTTCCAGGCCAAACTTTTAGCGCAATACGAAAGCAAGATCTCGCAGATCTTAGTTGAGCCGCAGAATTTGCTGGCTAATTAAATTTTACTTGATCACCCTTGCAGATACACCTTCGTTAGTGATCTTCACCGGCAGGATGTGCCCGTCCTTGTCAAAATACATTTTATCAATGCAGGTTACCCTGTGGTTACCATCGGTTTCGGTAAGTGGGCGGCGGTGATAAACAATATACCACTCGTCAGTTTTAGGGATATTGATGACCGAATGATGTCCTGCCCCTGTAGCAATGGTTGGGTCTTGTTTCAGGATCACGTCAATACGCTCAAACGGGCCGGTAGGCGAATCGCCCATGGCGTAAGCCACACGATAGTTAGGGCCGGTCCAGCCGCCTTCGCTCCACATTAAATAGTATTTGCCTTTACGTTTAAACATCACCGGGCCTTCTACATAATCTTTCGGGGTAATCGATTTGTATGTTTCTCCGTCGGCAAAAGGCTCAACCCCTGTAAAGTCGTTTTTAAGTTTAGTGATATTACAGTGGCCCCATCCACCGTAGATCATGTAATATTTACCGTCGTCGTCTTTAAACACAAACTGGTCTATCGGCTGCGCACCGTTAATGATCTGGCCGATAAGCGGCTTGCCTAAATAATCTTTAAATGGTCCCTCGGGGTGCTTAGCAACAGCAACACCAATACCGCCTACCTGCTGGTTGTTCTGAATATCGTTAGCGCCAAAGAAAATATAATACTTGCCACCCTTTTCGGTAACGGCAGGTGCCCACATGGCGCGTTTAACCCATTTAACATTAGCTGTATCTAAAACGTGCGAATGTTTGGTCCAGTTCACCAGGTCGGTAGATGAAAAGGCATCCATATAAACCTGCTGGTTATACGGCGCAGAATAAGTAGGATAAACCCAATAAGTTTTACCGAAGATCTTGGCCTCCGGGTCGGCATACCAACCTTGTGCTATGGGGTTGCCTGACGTGGTTTTAGGCGCGTCCTGCGCAAAAGTAATCCCTGCTGATAAGGCAAGGATAGCTGTTGTTAATTTTAATGATTGATAAAGCTTCATAAAATGTATTTATCTTATTTTTTCCAAACCCGCTTTTTACCCCTATTGTTGCTATTGCGGTTTTGATTTGGTTTTGCTTCGTGCTTAACCTCGGCGATGCTGTTTAAATGTTCGGGCAACGGGTGCTGGGTTATTTTCCTGTCCATCAGTTCCTCAATACTCTTTAACCTGCGCTCGTCGCGGTGGTTAACAAAGGTAATAGCGGTACCTTTGGTTTCGGCCCTTGCGGTACGGCCAATGCGGTGGATATAATCCTCGGCATCGCCGGGCACATCATAATTGATCACCAGGTCAATCCCCTCCACATCAATACCACGCGAAAGCGCGTCGGTGCCAATAATAATAGGTAGTTGCTTGTTTTTAAACCTGAGCAGGATCTCTTCCCTTTCCTTTTGTTCAAGGTCCGAATGGAAAGCCTCCGCTTTAAGTTGGATACCTTTCAACTCTTTATATAAGGCCTTAACGATCTCTTTCCGCGAAGCGAAAATAATGGTGCTCAAATAATTGCCGTCCTTTAGCAAATGTTGCAATAAGGGTGTTTTCTGCTGATCGTGCAGGCGGTAGATCTGCTGATCGATACCGACAGCAGGCTGCGATATAGCGATGTTAATTTGCTCCGGATTATGCAACACCGACTTAGCCAGATTGCGGATGCGTCCCGGCATCGTAGCCGAGAACAACAGGGTTTGCCGCTCTTTAGGCAGGTAGCTTATTATCCGCATAATATCGTCCGAGAAACCCATGTCCAGCATCCTGTCGGCCTCATCCAGGATCAAATGGTTGATCTGGTTAAGCTTTAATACGCCTGATGAAAGATGGGCTATCAGCCTGCCGGGTGTAGCAATGATGATGTTTACATTGTTCTGTATGCCACGGCGCTGCTGCTCGTAAACGTGCCCATCGCCGCCACCGAAAACCGCTATCGAGCTGATACCTGTAAAGTAGGCAAGCCCTTCAACCTGCTGGTCTATCTGCTGTGCAAGCTCGCGGGTTGGGGTTAATATAAGGGTGCTGGTATGGTCCTTTTTGGTGCGGCCTATTTGTTCTAAAACCGGCAATAAAAATGCGGCAGTTTTACCGGTACCTGTCTGTGCGCAAGCTATCAGATCCTTGCCGGCAAGGATAAGCGGAATAGCCATTCCCTGTATAGGTGTCGGGGTGGTGTACCCCATACTTGTAATGCCTTCGGTTAGCTCGTCGTTAAAATTAAAATCCTGAAATGTCACTCTATTTTTTTGTGTGGTACAAGATAGGAAAAATTGTTGTGCTAACAGTATTTGCACGTTATCTTGACATAAGCGTCACTAATCCACACGGGCAATTTGCTTTATATCCGTAGTAAAAATTGCCATTTTTCAGGTATCAACCATTATGCCGGTAGTAAAAAATGGCGTTTATCGGGTATAGGTTGTTTTACCGGTAGTAAAAATTGGCATTTATCGGGTATTGGGGCTTATGCCGGTAGTGGGTTTTTAATTCAAAGAACTGATTATCAATGTATTGGTTGTTTTGGATATTAAATTGGTTGGTTTTTTGTTTTCAGTTATGTTGCAAATAACTGAAGATTTAAGTGCCGGCGAAGTGTTGCCGGGCAATACAAAAATACGAAAAAGCGGGCGGTTTAAAAAGTGGGTGGTGTTTCAATTTGGATTTATTTTCCTAATAAATGCGGATTTTTAATCCGAGAAACATAAACACCCGGTAGTGGGATTGCAAATCCCACCTAATAAGGTCCGGGATTGCAAATCCGGACCAACAAAAGGGAAATATTTTTATTTCAACAAAAGGCATTTAAACATTTCAAATAAATCGTTTCCATTATAGCTATCGCTTAGATAAGATAACGCATACTTAGCTATAGGCGACGATTTCAATAATAATATCTCATTTGGGGTTAATTTTATATCGGCTTGTTGTATGTAACCAGGATGAAAAATACTTACCTCTTCTTTGTCTATATCTAATTGAATTTCAGCATCGGGTCTACTTATTCTTTTTCCATTTGATAAAATTAAGAACGCACCCTTAACCGTTTTTCCTACAGGTTCCATTTCTCTTAAATGAACAAAATACTCAGTTTTAACGCCTTGTTTTATTTTAGATATCCAAACATTTCTTACAGCATCAGGAACATAAGGAGTTGAAAAAGAGGTTGTGTTTCTGAATTCATCATTGTAAACCTCTATTTTATCGCAAGGCGATTGTGCCTTTGAAAAAAATGATAGCGAAATAAATACAACAAGTAGTAAAAGTCTTTTCATTGTGATCGGTTTATTCAAATATAGTTCATAAATATGATTAATATTTATATTGACGTTTCTAATTATACGGCGTGGACTCACCGGCTACGCTTCACTTGCCACCCATTCTTTTGTAGCTCTAAAATAATCAATTGCCACACTAACCTTTTGCCAAAACCACAATGCCGCCATTCCCGTAAGTGCTAAAACACATTACCACCCAATGCGACATATAATTAAACTAATTTGCCTGTTTATTTTCTGTGGATTTTTGGTCAACGCCCGGGCGCAAACCTTAGACACCACGGCCATTCACAAACGCATTATCAACCGCGACTTTAACGAGATCTATACTAAAAACCTTAAACCTGCCACTTTTGGTAATGATTACGGTGGCCCAAATAAAACCATGCTCACGTCCGACTTGATCGGCAATTTTGTGCTGGTAAATTCGCCCAAACTGCCGTTTTTTGTGGTGGCGGCGCCCGAGATCAGTATCCGCCTCTTTTCGGCTTACGGCTCGCCGGTAAAGTCGCCGAGCTATACGCCGGGCTTCGTTGTATACTTCAGGGCTAACAATGATAAATATCACCCTAAATTCTTTTCGGTCGGCTACAACCACCATTCCAACGGCATCGAGGGCCCAACCGCAAATCCCAACGGGACGATCAATGTCGACAGCGGCAAATTTACCACCAACTTTTATACATTTTTATACCATACCGGCACGCGTACGGATAGAGAAAACCTCATTATCAATAGTTATATCTCGGCGGGTACAGAGCTGCACGCGGCATTGGTAGGGCTGGGTTATGCCCATGCTTTACAGGGCAGGTACGGTTGGGTACGCGCAAAAGGCAGTTGGCTGTACAGCCTGGCCAAGGGGTCTGATGACCCGATCGATCCCGACAAAAAGATCTTTAGCGACTGGATGCGTGTTCAGTTTGACCTGCAATATATTATGGACAAGTACAATGGCTATAGCATCAGCAATGTTAAAAAGCGCATGAACGTAGGGCTTAAATATTATTACCAGTTGCCGTTTATGCAAAACGTTGCCTTCACCGTAGGCGGCGGCTATCGCGGGCAGGACGAATACAATATCTATTTCCAGGATAGTTACGCGTATATGAATGTTGGTATTGCTGCAGGGTTATCGTTCGGCACACATAAAAAATGATCTAATCGCACAGGCGCCTGGCCCGGTAAATATTTTTTACGACTGGATATAATTCTTCAGTTGCTCTATCGTATCCTCATGCGACAGGATGGTTTCTGTTACTACATCGCTCATAGAAATAATACCTATCAGCTTATTATAGCTAAAAACGGGCAGGTAACGGATATTGCTTTCGCTCATGATATGCATGCAGTGGTCTATGGTATTGTCAGGTAACAACACCGGTAGCGAGGTGCTCATAATTTCGCCCACTTTGGTATGGTCTGAAGAGCGGCCCTCTAAAATTACCTTACGGGCATAATCCCTTTCGGTAAGTATGCCTGCATACTCACCGTCTTGAGTAATAACTATAGATCCAATGTTTTTATCGGCCATTAATCTTAAGGCATCCAAAACTAAAGTATCGGCATCAATAGCAATAACGTTACTGCCTTTGCGGGCGAGTATATCTGAAACTTTACGCATAACATTTGGGTTTAGTAATAACAGGTTATTCCAAATATAACGAACTGAAAATAAAAAAAGCCTCAATAAGAGGCTTTTATATTAACATATGTGTAATTCTTTTGTTTGTAATTAATCGCGGTCCCTGCTTAGTTTGGTAAATTGCAATGGATTCTCGTTTAATTCCAACCCTTCTTTACGGTGCTTTGCAATATGTAACGCGGTAAAAATCGCTTCGCGAAAAGATACTTCTGATGCTACATTCTTACCTGCAATATCATAAGCCGTTCCATGATCGGGCGATGTGCGTACAAATTTTAATCCCGCGGTAAAGTTAACACCCGATTCAAAAGCGATCTGTTTAAAAGGGATCAGCCCCTGGTCGTGATACATAGCCAATACGGCGTCAAACTGCATGTAGGTGGCGTTTGCAAAAAAGCCGTCGGCAGCATACGGGCCAAAAGCCAGGATATCATTTGCTCTTGCTTCCTCAATAGCCGGGATAATGGTGGTTTGCTCTTCGGTACCGATAAGGCCGTTATCACTGGCGTGTGGATTAAGCCCCAGCACAGCAATTTTTGGCTTGCGGATCCAGAAATCATCGCGCAAGCTGTTATTCATCAGCTTTAATTTGGCCAGGATCTTTTCGGTTGTGATGCTTTCGGACACTTTTGAAACCGGGATATGGCCGGTAACGACACCCACACGTAAAGTATCGCTCACCAAAAACATTAATGATTCGGGGGCTCCGTCGCGGTCCTGCAAATATTCGGTATGGCCCGGAAAATTAAAGTCTTCGCTTTGTATGGTGTCTTTATTGATTGGGGCGGTAACCAGGGCGTCGATATCGCCGTTTACCAGGTCGGCGGTAGCGCGTTCTAATGAGGCAAATGCAAACCTGCCCACCTCTTTATTAGCTACACCGGGTTCTATCTTCACATCCTCTTCCCAGCAGTTGATCATGTTGGCGCGTTTAGGCTGCGCTTTTGATGGATGATCTATCACATTAAAATTAAGTTCGTCCACCTCGGTTACCCTGCGGTAAAACGACGCTACCTTGGTATGCCCGTAAACAATGGGTGTACAATAGTTAAATATCATGCTGTCGGCAAGCGTTTTAATAATGATCTCCAGTCCTATCCCGTTCACGTCGCCTATGCTGATGCCTAATTTAAGTTTATTACTCATTTTATTCCTTTGATTTCATCGATGGATTTATAACACACCGATGGATAACATAACATGCATTGACCTTTTACCCTTTCACTTTGCGCCTTTAACCGTCAGGCCAACAAGCAAAGAAAAGATTTTAAGCGTATAATTCACGATAAAAGCACAAATATGACTTAATTTGCTCAAATATTTGATTAATAATGACATTAGTAAGGGCAAAAAAACATTTAGGCCAGCACTTTCTTACCGATAAAAACATCGCTACCAAGATAGTTGATAGCCTGCGCCCCGAAAATCGTTATCAGCAGGTACTCGAAGTAGGCCCGGGTATGGGTATCCTGTCGGACGTTTTGCTGGAGCGGACAGCGGCTTATGAGGTTTCATTGATCGATATTGATACCGAGTCGTACGAGTTTTTGCAAAAGAAATATCCTAAGCTGGGCAGCAAATTAATTAATGCCGATTTTTTGGAGCTGGATTTTGCCGCAAGGTTTACCGGCCCGTTAGGGATCATCGGCAATTTCCCCTATAACATATCATCGCAAATACTTTTTAAGGTGTTGGACAACCGGCAGCAGGCGGTTGAGGTTGTGGGTATGTTCCAAAAGGAGGTTGCCGAGCGTTGCGCTGCCAAAGCAGGAAGTAAAGAGTATGGCATATTGAGCGTGTTTTTGCAAGCCTACTATAAGGTGGAATATTTATTTACGGTGAAGGCCGGTGTGTTTAATCCGCCGCCAAAAGTGTTGTCGGCGGTGATCAGGCTTACCCGTAATGAAGTAACACAACTGGATTGCGACGAAAAACTTTTCTGGCAGGTAGTGAAAGCCGGGTTCAACCAGCGCAGAAAGACCTTGCGCAACGCGCTGTCATCGCTTATTAATAAAGAAAAAATGACCGAAGAACCATTGCTTGACCTGCGGGCAGAGCGGTTGACTGTGGGTGATTTTGTGAGGATTACGCAGATGATTACGGCAGGGAGATAGTTGTCTGAATCGCAGATTAAATGATTTTAATCAAGGTTGGATTTTTGCCAACTTTTGTTTATATTTGACCTATGTGGGAAAGTCCCATATTGTTCGACAATTGATTCACAATACGAACTCGAAATTAAACACACATTAGGAAGCAAAATTATGGAGCAAAAACAAAGAAATAATGCATATTATCTTTCAAAAGAGATTGCAAGACTTTGCAAAGAAACATGCTGATTCAAGTAGCAGCATAAGCACCTGGCGAAAAATTGTCCAAGAAGCTAATTGGAAAAAGGGTACAGATATCCTAATCGATTTTCCTAAGGCAAAACTTATACCTTCAAAAAGGGCGCGCTTTAAAATCGTTGGCAACAAATATCGACTTATTATTGAAGTTGATTATGCCGATGGAATTGTAGAAATTAGGTTCGTTGGGACCCACTCTGAATACGATAAAATTGATGCAGCGACTGTTTAGCGAAGGCTAAATTTTTAAATTATGAATCAAAAACCACAATGGTTTTTAATTGAAACCGACCAAGAGTATAATAAAGCTGTTGAAAGGTACGAGCAAATCAAAGCTGCAACAACAGGAGCTGACCATAAAGAAAAATTGCTGTTGGTGCATTTGATTGAAAATTATGAAAATACACTTTGGGATCTCCCGGAAGTTAACCCGGTTGAGATGATCAAAATCCGTATGGATGATTTTGGATATAAGGCAGCCGACCTTGCAGCAGTTTATGGCGATAAAGGCACAATTAGCAAAGTTCTTAATTACAAGCAGCCCTTGTCGTTAACAATGATCAGGAAGTTTAGCGAATTATTGCACTTGCCGGCATCTGCTTTACTTAAAGAATACAGTTTGCATCAGCAGGCTTAATAAAAAAACACAAATAAAATTACTTTGAACAACAAAATCCTCATCGTAGACGATATCCATCCCATCTTTATAGAGCAAGCCGAAGCCCTGGGGTATATATGTGATTACCAGCCGACCATAAAACCTGACGGCGCTTTACAAATTATTTGCGATTATGCCGGGCTGGTTATCCGCTCAAAATTTAATGTAGATAAGCGAGTTATTGATACCGCTAAAAACCTGCGCTTTGTTTGCCGGGCCGGCGCGGGTATGGATAATATTGATGAAACCTATGCTGCCGAAAAGAACCTGGTGCTGATCAACGCGTCCGAAGGTAATATGGACGCTGTGGGCGAACATGCCGTAGGATTATTGCTTACGCTGATGAACCATTTTAATACCGCCGATGCCGAAATACGTAATGGCGAATGGAAACGCGAAGCCAACCGAGGCTTTGAGCTGAAAGGTAAAACCGTGGGCATTATAGGCTATGGTTTTATGGGTAAAAGCTTTGCTAAAAAACTGTCAGGCTTTGAGGTGGAGGTTATCGCTTATGATAAATATAAAACCGGTTTCTCCGATCGTTACGCCCGCGAGGTAAGCATGGAAGAAATTGTTAAACATAGCGACGTGCTAAGCGTACATGTCCCGCTGACAAAAGAAACTAACGGCATGATCAACGATGAGCTTTTGTTCCATTTTAAAAAGCCGATATTTTTTATCAATACATCGCGCGGTAAGGTGGCCAAAGTAAGGGCGATACTGAACGCTATAAAAGAAGGCAAGATCTTAGGCGCCGGCCTGGATGTGTTGGAGACAGAAAAATTTCCGGCACTGGCCGAACAGGAATGGTTTGGCGACCTGAAAAGATCAGGCAAAGTAATTTTAACCCCCCACGTAGCCGGCTGGACATTTGATTCATACCGCAGAATTAGTGAAGTAATGGCAGGAAAGCTTGCAGGGCAAAGATTGGTTATTGAAGGTTAAAGATTAGTAATTAGCATAGCCACCAATCTTTAATCTTTATTCACCAATCTTCAAAAAACCAATCTTTATTCACCACAAAAATTTGGATTTTAAAACTTAAATCACTTATCTTCGTTTTACATAAAACAAGACTATACGGGCATGCCTTTATAGTCTTGTTTGTTTTTAACGTCATTACGTCCTTCTATAAAAGGGAGGGCGGTTTTTTTTGGCGCCCAATTAAGATAAATAAAAGAAATTAAATAGTGAGTTATGGCAGAGGTAGCATATTTTACCAAAGACGGTTTAGAGAAATTAAAACAAGAGTTACAGGAGTTGAAGACCACAGGCAGGTCTAATATATCAAAGGCAATAGCCGAGGCGCGCGATAAGGGCGACCTTTCTGAAAATGCCGAGTATGATGCAGCTAAAGAAGCGCAGGGCCTGCACGAGGCTAAAATATCCCAAATGCAGGAGACACTGGCTAACGCCCGCTTGCTTGATGAGTCAAAGCTGGATGCATCAAAAGTATTGGCTTTATCTATCGTTAAAATAAAAAACGTAAGCAACGGCGCTACCATGACCTATCAACTGGTAGCCGAGAGCGAAGCCGATATGAAGACAGGTAAAATATCTGTCATATCACCAATCGCCAAAGGTTTGTTAGGTAAAAAAGTAGGAGAGATAGCCGAAATTACCGTACCTGCAGGAAAAATGCAGTTTGAGATACTGGAAGTAAGCAGGTAATTTTAATGAGTGGATGAGTGAGTTTTGAATGAGTGAATGTTTTTGTTTACCCATTCAAAACTCACAATCTTCCATTCACTCATTCACTCATTCAAAATTCAATCATTGTCATGTCAAGCATCTTTTCAAAAATCATAGCCGGGGATATCCCATCGTACAAAGTTGCCGAAAATGAAGAGTTCCTGGCATTTCTGGATATTGCGCCGTTAGCTGAAGGGCATTTACTGGTTGTCCCGAAAAAGGAAGTTGATAAACTGTTTGACCTGGATGATGCCACCTATACCGGCCTGATGCAGTTTGCAAAAACGGTTGCCGCGGCAATGGAAAAAGCTATTCCGTGTAACCGTATCGGTGTTACGGTTATCGGCCTTGAAGTGCCGCATGCGCATGTTCATTTGATCCCGATAAACGGCGTTAATGACATGAACTTTACCCGTCCTAAATTAAAATTTACTCCCGAAGAATTCCAGGCTACTGCCGATAAGATCAAAGCGCAGTTGTAAATGATGTGCGGATATGGAGATGTGTGTATGTGCAGATTATTAAATAATAGCTATAGATGATAATGCGCCGTAGGTGCATAACGTCGGTAGAAAGAATAATGAAAATTGTAAACGTGCCGTAGGTACGTAACTTTGTACCGCACCTATGGAGCGGGATTACGATTACATTTATTGCTACCGACCTATGACCCCAATGGGGTCTGTTGATTCTTTCTTCTTTCCATCTCCCGAAAAAATAAAGAAAGAAAAAAAGAACGCGTAAAACATTACGCCCTTGTCTACGTCCAGCAGGTTTTCTGAGAACGATACAAAAGCGATCAGCAGCATAAAGGTTAAAAACAGCAGGTCCTTTTGCCTGATGGCTTGCTTAAAGCCGAACCATAGTGTGGCCAGGTAAATAAGTAAACCTATTATGCCCGCTTTTAGCCCAAAGCTTAAATACTGATTATGCGTATTAAGGTGATTAAGAAATGAATTATAATATTTCCTGGCATAGAAGCTTTCATGCAGTAAACCGATCTCCGAACCGGCGCCATAGCCTATAATGGGCTTATTTTTAATAAGTTCGGCAGCGGTACTCCAGCGGTCAAGGCGCGAATCAAATCTTTGATCCTTTGACGTTAAAGTAAGATCATATTTTAAATTGGTTATATATCGTGTCTTCATGAACTTTAAGGTAAAGATCCCGGCAATGGCCAATACCGATAATGAAGATGTGATCATGATAAACCGCAAACGCCTTTTGCCTTGCAACAGGTAGAACGGGACCACGATATTAATAAGAAAAAACACCGGGATAAAGACTGATTTTGAAGACAATTGCACCAATCCCGCAAGTAGAATACAGGCGCACCCGGCATAAAATAAACGTAGCTTTTTTTGCTGCTCCTTTAACCCTATCGAAATCAGGTAGATCAGCGCTATAACCACCTGTAAGGACAGAAACGTGGCATGCATATTAATTGGCAGGGCGAAGTTATGATTGGTGAATGCCGAACTGATAATAGCCGAATATGGTAGTCCATAAAATCGGATAGTACGCAAAGCATCCAGGTACAGGTATGCAATGGTGGCTGTACAAATCATCGAAAAACCCAGCAATAATTTCGGACGATATTTCCTGATATCAAAAGATGTCAGGCAAAACAATACCGGGAAGATGAGGATGGTGATGTGATTGCCCCATTCGGCAAAGGCTTGCGGCTTATTAACCGTATAAATGGTGCTCAGCATCGTGATAAAAAACACAGATTGCAAAACCAGGTTACGCCAGGTAAACACCGGCTTTATATCTTTTTTATTTAGCTGGATGAGCGTATGTACACAAAAACTAATGAGGATAATATGGCTGTAAAAAAAATCAAACGGCAAGCTGGCCAAAAAAAGCAGTAGGTGGTAGTAGCTTATTTTGGTGGCCGTTGTGCCTTCTTTAAGAAAGAATCCGTCCATTATTATAGTTCAGATAGCATTCTATGGCATATTGCTCATAACCGTCAACCACGCTTTCCCAGTTAAACAGGTGCTTTATTTTTTGCAGGTTGTTATTTACCATAACTTTTTCGTTTTCATGCCTTTGTACGTTTTCAACCAGCTGTTTTACATCTGCCGGGTTTGAAAAATAAAAAGCATCGGTATTTAAAACGGCCTGGTTAAACGGGTTGTTATGCGCGGCTATCAGCGCCTCGCTGGCCATGGCCTCTAATAGCGACGGGTTAGTACCCCCGACACTATGGCCATGAAAATATAGGTAAGAGTTATTTTGTAACGCGCGTACTTTGGCAGTATCGAAAATTGATCCTTTAAACTCTATGCGACTGTCGTTTTGAAATTTATGGGTGATGAATTTGCCGAACCGGTTGCCGGTATCGCCCAAAACTTTAAATGGTTTAACGGAGTTGCTTTGGTTATAGCCGTCTAATATGGTCTCGATATTATTCTCGGGCTCCATGCGGGCCATCAGCAAAAAGTAGTCCTCTTTAGCCGCTTCGGCCGGGGTGATCTGCTCGCGTTCAAGCGGGGTGATCATATCGGCGCCGTATGGGATATAACGGCTATTGATATCATATTTGCGTGCCAGGTATTGCTTGATCACTATCGAGTCGGACACATAATACTGGCTATGTTTAACCGCCAGCTTCTCGGCATATTTTAAGAAATTTTGTACCGGTTTTGAATATTTAGAGCGCTTCCACTCCAGCCCATCCATATTGGTTACAATAGCGCTTTGCTTCGGGTACAGCCTGCCCCAAACAGAACTGCTGGTATAACCCATGATCAATATCACGTCAAAATCCCTTTTACGGGCATCGCGAATGCAATTGAGATCATACACAAACTGACCCGCCGAGCCTATCAGGTATTCAGGGTCATAACAGTGGATAATGTTCACGCCGTTCCAGCTATCTTTGGTATAAGGGTGGTTATGCGAGTTATAAACCGTTACGGTATGCCCCCGGTCAACCAAACCCGCCGAAACATATTCTGATATATGTTCAAACCCACCGTAGTGATTGGGGATGCCCCGGGTTCCTAATATGGCTATTTTAAGTTTCATGCTGTGGCTATTATTGATTGATACGCAGCAAGTGTGCAATTGGCTGCCTGCACCCATGTATATTTTTTTAATATTCTTTCGCGCAGGCGCGGGTTGCGCGGTGCCGAACTTGCCTGCTCAATGGCCGCCAATATACCGGCGGGATCTGCAGGGTCGCAATAAAAGGCATCATCCTCAAAATATTCGCGGGTATCGCCTTTATCGGTTATTACCAGGTTACAGCCCATTACACCGGCTTCTAACGAGCTTAGGCCCGTTGTTTCAAACCAGCTGGGTAAAACATGTACTTTTGCTTTTTGATAATACGCTACCAGTTGAGGCTGTGGTAAATGGTCAATAAACCGGATGTTGGCTGCCGCGATTGTTTTACACTCGTTGTAATAAGCCTGCTGATTAGGGCTATTATTACCTATCAGTAATAATTTAAAGCGCGTATTATTTAACGCTCTGATCAAATTAAGCTGGTTCTTTATCCCTTCAATCCTTGCAACACATATTATTAGGTTATTGTCACGTTCTGCACCTGCATCATACTTAAACAATTGGGCGTCGATGCCATTTGGCACTACATTATATTTTACTGATACCGGGTAAGCCTTAAAAACCCGTAGATACTCTGATGTCGAGTTTGGGAGGATCATTTGGGCCTTTTGCAAGATCTCCATGATACTACGACGCTGTCCCTTCCAGATGTATGACCGGCTGGACAAATGGTCGCGGCCCAACAGCCAGCGGGCCATGGTTTTTATATATTCGATGCTATTGCCGGGCAGATAGCTAAACAAAGCGCCTAAACCCTTGCGGTGATGTTTGTCGTACTCGCTGTAATCAACCAATATGGTGGATACCACATATGGTTTTCGGGCTTGCCTGCTGTGGTATAAAATATCTGCAGGGCGAATGATATTAAAAAAATGCAACAGGTCATACAGGCTATAATCGATCGCCTCGCTGGATAGTTTAATATCCGCCCAGACTTCCATTTCGGCTAAATGCATGGCGGTTTGCACAGCCTGCACAGTATCCCCGCCGGGCACAGTAAACAAAGTAGACCGCGCTATAATGGCTACCTTTATCATAATCGGTTGGGGCTTAATTTGTGCAGCCAGGAAATCAACCCTTCGGGGAAATAACTTAGCGTATATAACAGGTAGTTCTCTAACCGCAAAGGATATATTTTAATGGCCTTGTTAAAATAATCGCGGGCCTTTTCGGGTTGGTGATTGTCTGTCAAATATTTCTTGCCACATAGCGCATTGTAAGCGCCCTCTTTTATTTTGCGTACATCCTGGTCCTTGATGATCGCCAATAACTCATTGCCTTCGACAGCGGTGATCGATCCACGCAGTACTATTTCACGTTTTAACTCGCGGAAACGCCTGCCGCGCCACTTTTCATCAATGGTTACGGATGTTGAGTTAAGGCGATATTTTATCAAAGGTTCGGTAAGGTTGCAAAGCCGGCCGGCACCTGCAAGATTGGTCCAAAGTAAATAATCTTCAAAATTATGCGCGTGGGTTGGGTAACCGCCGGCGTCAAGCACGGGCTGTTTTTTATACATCACGCTGGGGTGCACAAACGGGCAATAAAAATAAAGCTTATCCATCACCTGTTCGTGCGAGTAAGCTATGCAATGAAAATCGAACAGAAAGTCGCCATTTTCTAAAATATATTTGGCCTCGCTGCCTACTAAAATATACTCGGGGTTGTCTTGTAAAAACCTGATCTGTTTTTCCAAGCGGTACGGGTAACAAACATCATCCGCGTCAAACCGGGCAATGTATGGTGCACGGGCGTGTTGTAAACCTGTGTTTAAGGCATCGGCGACACCACGGTTAGGTTGGTTGATCAACACAATACGCTCATCCTTAAAACTGCGGATGATGTTGACTGTGTCATCCGTCGAGCCGTCATTTACGATCAGCAGTTCAAAATCAGTATAGGTTTGCTGCAAAACAGAGGTAATAGCCTCGCTGATATACCTTTCGGCATTATAGGCAGGCATTAAAACGGTTATGCTTGGATTAGTGTTCATTTAGCGACGGATGATTTTGCAGTAAGTAATTCTTTGCCCTCTTTGATATTTAAAAAGAGCAGTAATTCAAAAAATATGATGATTGACAACTGCTCAAACCAGTAATCAATAAAAAATAAGAACATCACCAATAACATTACGGGAATGCCATAGGTGAGCGTTGCATAGTGCTTCAAAAAAAAGCCCAGGTAAAAAACAAATAGTGCCAGCAGGCCCAATAAACCGTATTCGGCCAGCAGCTGATCGTAAACAGAAAAAGGGCTGTTGGTTAACGAGTGTGTTGCTGCCGATTGGGTAAAAAAGCTCAGGTACACATCCAGGTGGTTGCGTAAAAAATCGGGATTGATGTAAACGTATTTTTGTGGATATCCCCCGGTAAACTTTAGCCCGGTTGCCCTGAAAGCAAGTTTTGATGAAAAGTTACCAACCCCGTCGCCGGTTAAGATCTTGCCTGGGTGATGTTTAAGAAAATTGAACGTTTGCTTTAGGCCCATCACCTTGCCCGGAACAAGGCTTAACTTTCGCGTTCGCGAAACAGGCAGATCAGCCTCATGTTCATTAACAAAGTCAACCAGTTGCTTTTGCTCCGGTGGGGTTGTCCTGAGCCACTGATATGACGGCGAGTTAACATCGGCTTTGGGCAAAACTACCCTTCCGGTAGCGGTTACCGGTACACCCGGCGGCAATTTCTCGCGCTGTATTTGATTAATAGGTAACGCGGCTATGCTATCCAAATAAAGCGTCGCAATTTTCTCTCTTTTTTCCTCGGGACTAAGCGTGCTATCGGGCCGTTGGGTTACGGGTATATCGCTTTTGGGCCAGGGTGATATGATCTCACGCCCGTAAAAAGCGGTTTTGATCGTATTCATCATATAGTTGTTATTCTGCGGCGAGATCTTGGCCATAAACAGCACCAGGAAGCAAATGCAGATAATGATCACGCTTTTTTGGTCGCGGGTGCTGTTAAATACAAACAAAAATGCCAGTACAGCCAGTGTGAAAACGTTGGTGAAATTGCTGCCGGTAAGCAGCAAAACGGCCATGCAGGCCAGCGTCATCCCCATGTTTTTTTTAATGAGGAAATAAATAACACCAAAGGCATTCAACACCGCGTTGGTGGTCGAGGTGTCAAAGGTGATGCCTTTAACAAAATCACCGGTGCTGATAAAGTATTTTTGATATTGTCCCTGGTAGGTGTAAGGGTTAAAGGCATGGGTTTCGAGCACGATAAACGCAAGGTTAAGCAACGAGGCGATAATGTTGATGATGAAGAATATCAAAATTGTCTGGTGGATCACCATTGTAGTATTACGTTCAACCGACAGTTTAACCTGGTGTATGGCCAGGATACAGAGCAGCCAAAAGCCAATACCGGTTATAAAAACCAAATTATAATTGGCGTTGGTGTAATTGCCATTAATAATGAAACCCGCAATGGCTATGATAATGATCAGCGGGTAAAACAGCGGCAACCTTGGGTCTTTAAACCGGAAACCAAACCTGAAATCAAACTGTAACAAATAGATCAGCGCTATTGCAGGGATCTTTATGGCCAGCTTTACATTTAAAAACAGCAACAAAAACAACAGTAGTTTCCAGTCAGCGTAGTGTTTTAGGGTTTTAAAATTTAAAGCCTGTAGTTTTTGAATCATTTGTTTTAGGGGCCGCTAAACAGGTTAATCCCGATAGAGGGATTACGGCGCAATATGGAGATTGGTTGCCCGTTGATGCTGTACAGTGTTGAAATTTATTGTTACAGCTCTGCTACCTTAAGTTAAATCAACCCCATTACCCAAAATTGCAATTTTTGTGCTTTGACAGCTTAGTTAGCGCTTTCAAACTCATCATCCACGCTTTCACGCAGGTCGTACAGCAGCCATTGTTTTTGGGCTATGGCCCTGGTTTTTGATCTGAGCAGGTCAATAAAATCATTCACCCCGACGGGCTCATTGCCGTTGCCGTGGATCAGCACAATGCTGCCTGCTTGTGGTTGCTGCCCTTTTGCCAGCCAGGCGTCGGTACCTATCGGGATCAGGCCAAAATCAGTTATACGGTTTACCAGTTGCTGGTCGGATACTAATCCCGGGAATCTGAAAAATACTGATGGCAGTAACCCGTTTTTAAGCATCGCTTTTTCGGTTTCAAGCACCTCGTAGTTAATATCTGTGCCGGGTTCTAACAAAAAATTCTCTTTAAGAGGCAGGGTTTTGCTAACGCGATGGTTAAAAGAGTGGTTTATCCAGGTAATATAGATCTCGCCTTTCCGCTCCATCTGCTTCAGCCATTCCAGGTCGCCCGGATGCTGCCGCATCCATACGCCCGTTATAGATAACGCAATGGGCGCAGGCTTTTCAACTTTTTGGAACTCGTAAAATATATCGGTAAAGATTTTTTTATCAAGCGGCCGGTGCGATGGGCAAAGATCAGCAGTTAAACTAATGCCGCTTTCCTTGGGCATCCCCATTTCTATCCCGGCATCCTGCGTCATAACAGATTGTTTTTCGGCTTTGGCCAAAGCCCTTTGGTAGGGTGTGTTTTTAAAGAAGCTGCGCGCCTCTTCCATGGTCATGGGTTTAACCTGGTAGTCTTTAGGCTCGTCTATTTTGGTTTCAAGCGTTTGCGGGTTTACCATCATCATGTATTGCCTGCCCGCGTTTTCAAAACGGCGCAGTACCATCCAGTCCTGCGGGAAACGTTTGGCCCAGCCAAAGTAAACCCTGTATTCGGTAATTTTTAAATAATTGGCCTGCGCATTGGCAGATAGGGTCAATGTGCTTAATAAGAAAACTATCAACAGGTATTTAAAAAGGGTATTCATGATGCTGATGCAACTAAATGCAATTAAAAATGTTTGGTCTATTAATTAACTAATGGTGATATTTGAATTTTTAAGCCGATAAAGTACATGACCCGATTATCTGTCAATATTAATAAAATTGCCACACTCCGTAACTCGCGCGGTGGTAATAATCCAAATTTGGTGCAAGTTGCTAAAGATTGCGAGCGTTTTGGCGCGCAGGGTATAACCGTACACCCCCGACCTGACGAGCGGCATATCCGTTACAATGATGTTTTCGAGCTTAAAAAAATTGTAACTACCGAGTTTAATATCGAAGGCAATTGCCAGGAACAAAAATTTGTAGACCTGGTATTGGCCAACAAACCCGAGCAGGTTACACTGGTGCCTGATGTTTTGGGGCAGCTCACCTCGAACCATGGCTGGGACACCATTAAAAACCAGGGGTATCTGAAAGAGATCATCGCAGTGTTTAAAGATGCCGGTATCCGCGTTTCCATATTCGTTGACCCGGTAGTTGAAATGGTTGAGGCTGCCGCGACTACAGGTACGGATAGGATAGAATTGTACACCGAGGCCTACGCGCATCAATACTTGCAGGACAAAGAATCAGCAATTGCGCCCTTCATTAAAGCTGCAGAAGCAGCGCATAAAGTGGGCCTGGGCATTAACGCCGGCCACGACCTTGACCTGAACAACCTGAAATATTTTGCCGAAAACATCCCAAACTTAGACGAAGTAAGCATAGGCCACGCGCTTATTACCGATGCTTTATATTATGGATTGGAAAATACAGTGCAGATGTATTTGAGGCAGTTGGTTTAAAGATCTTTGTCATCTCGACCAACGGGAGAGATCTATACATAGACAGGTAGTAGACAGGTAGCCGACTTGCCGTGTGTATAGATTTCTCCGCTATCGCTCGAAATGACATTTTTGATATATCAAATATTATAAGCATACGTTTTCTTGATCTCCTTCAACACAAACGCGCTGTTCAGTAAACCTATGTTATTGATCTTGGATAGCTTATACCTGATAAAATCATGATACTCGTCAATGCTGCCTACATTTATCTTCAGCAAAAAGTCTATCTGCCCGGCAATGTGGTAGCACTCCTGCACTTCGTCAAGCTTTAATATTTCTTCCTCAAATTTATCTATGTACTCCTCGTGGTAACGCATGGATACCTGGCAGTAACTGGTAAAGGGTTTATTTACCAGATTTTTATCCAGAATAGCCACGTACTCTTTAATATATCCCATGTTTTCGAGGCGCTTAATACGCTCATAAACAGGGGATATGGTAAGGTTAAGTTTTGATGCCAATTCCTTCGTGGTGATCTTGGCGTTTTTTTGCAATTCGCGTAAAATGCTTTTATCAATTTCATCTAAAGTTTCCATCACGATAATTTTTCTGCTTTTACTAATGAATAACCATCTATTAAGATTTTTTTTATAAAAATATGAACTTTTACAGAAAAATTTACCAATATAAGTGTCTTTATATAATAAAAATTCTTTAATCCGTAACTTTGGCAGGGATAATTATTAAGGAGGCAGGCATGAAATTAAACACCAAATACGAAGAGAAATTTGAGGGCAGGCACATTGCGCCCGGCGACGCGGATACCGCAGAAATGCTTAAAGCTACAGGCGTTAATACCCTTGACGAACTGATAGCGCAGACAGTACCGGCAAAGATCAGGTTAAAACAACCACTTAATTTGCCAGCGGCTAAAAGCGAGTTTAATTACCTTAAGGACCTTAAACAAACGGCATCAAAAAATAAAGTATACCGCAGCTATATTGGCCAGGGATATTATGATGTAATTGTGCCGGGCGTTATCCAGCGTAATATCTTGGAAAACCCGGGATGGTATACCCAATATACCCCGTACCAGGCAGAAATTGCGCAGGGCCGTTTACAGGCGCTGTTAAACTTCCAGACCATGGTTATTGACCTGACCGGGATGGAGATTGCCAACGCCTCGTTATTAGATGAAGGTACCGCGGCAGCCGAGGCCATGTTTATGCAATATACACTGCGTAAAAAAGATGGCGCAAAAACCTTTTTTGTATCAGAAGAAGTTTTCCCGCAGACCATAGATATTTTAAAGACCAGGGCGCAGCCTTACGGCATTACCCTGCAAATTGGCGACCACCGTACAGTTGAGCTGACCGACGATATGTTTGGCGCCATTGTACAATACCCTGCCGGCCAGGGCGCTGTTTATAACTATACCGACTTTGTAGCCAAAGGGCACGAAAAAGGGATCAAGACTACCGTTGTAGCCGATATTATGAGCTTGGTGCTGTTAACGCCTCCGGGCGAGTGGGGTGCCGATATCGTAGTAGGTTCAACCCAGCGCTTTGGTGTACCAATGGGTTTTGGCGGTCCGCATGCTGCATTTTTTGCAACTAAAGAAGAATATAAACGCTCTATACCGGGCCGTATAATAGGAGTTACTATTGACAGCGCGGGCAACTATGCTTTGCGCATGGCGCTGCAAACCCGCGAGCAGCATATCCGCAGGGATAAAGCTACCTCAAACATTTGTACCGCGCAGGCTTTGCTGGCTATTATGGCGGGCATGTATTCGGTATATCATGGCCCGCAAGGGTTAAAATTGATCGCGGAGCGGGTACATGGGTTGGCTATCCTGTTATCAGAAAGCTTAACCGCTTTGGGTTTTAAACAATTGAACGAGTCTTATTTTGATACCGTTAAGTTTGATGTGGGTGACCTGGTTGGTTCTATCCATTCGGAAGCGTTAAATAACGAGGTTAACTTAAACTATAACGGATCGGTAGTTACGATATCTGTTGATGAAACAACATCGCCGGATGATATAAAAACGCTGGTACGCATCTTTGCCAAAGTAAAGGGCAAAACCATTAATGATGTTGACTTTGACGGATTACAGGCGAATTTAACTACCGTTATCCCTTCCGGTTTGCAACGTACATCAGATTATTTAACACATGCAATATTTAATACGCACCATTCAGAACATGAAATGCTGCGTTATATCAAATCGTTAGAGACTAAAGATCTTTCGCTTTGCCACTCAATGATAGCCTTAGGGTCATGTACCATGAAACTTAACGCTACTACAGAAATGGTACCCGTTACCTGGGCCGAATTTAGCCGTATGCACCCCTTTGCACCAACCGACCAAACCGGCGGTTACATGCAATTATTTGATGAGCTGAACCGCTGGTTAAGCGAGATCACCGGCTTTGCAGCCATGAGCCTGCAGCCAAACGCCGGCGCGCAAGGCGAATACGCGGGTTTAATGGTTATCCGCGCTTATCATCATGACCGTGGCGACCATCACCGTAACGTGGTGCTGATCCCTTCGTCTGCACATGGCACTAACCCGGCTTCGGCAGCTATGGCAGGCATGAAGATCGTAATTGTTAGATGCGACGATAACGGAAATATTGACGTTGCCGATATGAAAGCCAAGGCCGAAGAGCACAAAGATGATCTTTCATGCCTGATGGTAACTTACCCGTCGACCCATGGTGTGTTCGAAGAATCGATCATTGATATCTGCCAGATCATTCATGATAATGGTGGCCAGGTTTATATGGACGGTGCCAACATGAACGCGCAGGTTGGTTTAACCAGCCCGGCCACTATCGGTGCCGATGTTTGCCACTTGAACCTGCATAAAACATTTTGTATCCCTCACGGCGGCGGCGGCCCGGGCATGGGCCCTATCGGCGTAGCCAAACACCTGGTGCCATATTTACCGGGGCATGCCGTGGTTGATATTGATAACGGTAAAGCTATTCACGCGGTGTCAGCTGCTCCTTGGGGTTCGGCCTCTATCCTGATCATATCACACGCTTATATTGCTATGATGGGCCCGGATGGTTTAACCAACGCCACCCGTTATGCCATACTAAATGCCAACTATATTAAAGCCCGTTTAGAAAACCATTACCCGGTGTTATATACCGGATCGCATGGCCGTTGCGCGCACGAAATGATATTGGATTGCCGCTCGTTTAAAACAGCAGGCATTGAGGTGGTTGATATTGCCAAACGTTTAATGGATTACGGTTTCCACGCGCCGACGGTATCGTTCCCGGTTGCGGGCACGGTAATGGTTGAGCCAACCGAGTCTGAGCCCAAACATGAGCTTGACCGCTTTTGCGATGCCATGATAGCTATCCGTAAAGAAATTGCAGCGGTTGAAAGCGGCGCGTCTGACAAAGCGGATAACCCTTTAAAAAATGCACCACACACTGCAGCAGTTATTACTGCTAACGAGTGGGAGCATCCATACAGCCGTCAGAAAGCAGCCTTCCCGCTGCCGTATGTGGCCGCTTATAAATTCTGGCCTTCAGTTGGCCGGGTTAATGATACTTATGGCGACAGAACGCTGATCTGTTCATGCCCGCCATTAACCGATTACGAGTTTGAAGAAAGCGAAGTAACCACCCCGGAATACGGAACATGATTGTTTGATGTGCAGATGCGTAGATATGCAAATGTGCAGATGAAATAATGAAAAGGCTGATGATTTGATAATCATTAGCCTTTTTTGTTTACGTCATTCCCTCACCACCACGTCATCGCGAGCATAGCGTGGCGATCTCTACACGATAGGTTACGTTTTACCTGCCGCGCAGAGATCGCCACACTCATACCTCGTTCGCGATGACGAGGGGGATTATTTCAGTCTCAGAAGGGTTCCAGTCCAGTCCCCGCAGGGTCTCTCGGAGAGGACCCTGCGTTTATAATGATCTTGCTGCGCAGGGTCTTCGTTGGAAGACCCTGCGGCGACGGAGACCCCCCAACTGAATTTAAACACTATTTCTTTTTCCGTATAATACTTAAAAATACCGGCGTGATACCAAGGTAAGCCGCGATATGTTTTTGGGCTATGCGCTGTTCCAGTTTAGGGTATAGTTTTCGGAACAAAGCGTAACGTTCTTCGGCAGTTCTGGACAGGTTGGCGTTGATCCTGCGCTGGTATAAATTAAAACCGTTTTGGGTCAGGATCCTGAAAAAACGTTCCAGCTTGGGTATTTGAATATATAGATCTTCCAGGTCCGCATAGCGCAAATAAAATACACTTGTTTCCTCCAAAGCACTGATAGCATAAAATGAAGGCGCCTGGCCTGAAAAGCTGGCGATATCAACAGCCCACCAGTTTTCGGGGCAAAACAGGATGTTATGTTCGCCGCTTTCCTTGTCGCGATTAAAGATCCGCAGGCAGCCTGAGTCCACAAAATAAATATTGCGGCAAACCTCGCCTGCGGATAATAAAACCGCGTTCTTTTTAACTGTTTTTTGCTGCAATTTGGTGCAAATAATGTCCATTTCGGCGCTGTTAAGCGCGATATGCATGGCAAAATTGGAAAAAATAGATTCAAACATTTTACAAGGTAAAGAAACTTACCAAACGTGTGATCTGGAAATTTTCGTTAAACTCAAAATAGTCAAACCCGTCTTTGGTCCTCTCAGGTAACTGCACCTGCCAGTTATACCGCCCTACCTTGTGGTGATAATCGGGCTGGGTCAGTACTTTAAAGGAACGGCTGGGCATCATTTCAAGCGACTTTTGGGCCAGGTCTGAAATGCCATCCACACCCTTTATCAATTCAAAATTAGGGTCGGTATACATGGCTTCCGGCGCCCAGCATTCTGCAAACGCGGTTTTATAAGCCGCTAAACTTTGCTCATTCCATGCGGCTACGTACCGCTCAATCATTTCGTTAACTGATGTGATCATTTTCTTTAGTTTTAATGTATAGCAAAGAAACCCTATCACGGCCGTACTAAAATTAAAGTAGTTTAATAAATCAAAAAAGGGTGCCAGGTAAAACCGGGGCTGTAAAAACAGCAGGACAAAAAACTGAAAAGTATAGCATCTACCGTTTTTTTGCTATTTCATGCATATTACTGCAAAATGTTGCAAAAACCGCCTATTTCTGCAGATTAATGACGGAATAGTTATCGGGCGTCAAGTCACAGCAAGGTCTATCGGAGAGGACCTTTCGATTACAACAATATTGCTGCGCAGGGTCTCCGTTGGAAGACCCTGCGGCGACGGAAAGTTTTTGCCAGAAGTATGAAAAAGTGTTCAAAATTGTTCCATAAAACCGAATTCCTAAAATCAATCACCTCATTTTTAAATACTTACAAAAAATTGGCATGCTAAGTGTATCACCGGGACACATTCAGTTTGGTACAAGCGTTGCATTTACGATACCGTCAGCTCACCCCTCAGATCAACTTCCAGCAAGCGTTTTACTTCTTTAGGATCATCTAACTGGCCAAGCAGGTACATCATCTTGGTTACGGCTGCTTCAAAGGTCATATCGTAGCCGTTGGCTACGCCAATATCTTTTAATTGCTTGCTGGTTTCGTAACGGCCCAGCTCGACAGTGCCTACCTTACATTGCGAGATATCCAGTATCACTTTACCGCTGTCAATGGCGCCTTTTAGCAGATCAATAAACCACTGGTCGGTTGTGGTATTACCGGCGCCAAATGTTTCCATCACAATACCGCGCACGTCGGCATTTAACGTTGCCGCAACTACCTTAGGGCTGATGCCGGGATACAGCTTTAACACAGCTACTTCATTCACCAGGTTTTTATGCAATATCAATGGTGCTTCGGCCGGGTGCCTGATATCATTTACACTAAAGCGCAGGTGTACACCCGACTCGGCCAATATCGGGTAATTGGGCGAACGGAACGCTTCAAACTTTGATGAATTATATTTGAATGAGCGGTTACCCCTGAATAGTTTGTAATCAAAATAGATACAAACCTCGGGCACGCGCGCGCGGTCGTTCTTCTTGGCGTTGGCTATCTCTATAGCCGTCATCAGGTTTTCCTTGGCGTCAGTACGGATAGCGCTGATGGGTAGTTGCGACCCGGTAAATATCACCGGCTTGGCCAGGTTCTCCAGCATAAAGCTTAATGCCGACGCGGTGTAGGCCATGGTATCAGAGCCATGCAGGATCACAAAGCCGTCAACATCGTCATAGTGCGATTCGATCAACCCGGCCAATTCACTCCATATTTCAGGGTTCATGTTTGACGAATCGATGATCTCCTCGAATGAATGTACCTTAATTTTACAATTAAGCTTTTCCAGCTCAGGCACATTGTCCATTATTTGCTCAAAGTTTATGGGCTTGAGCACCTTGGTCACAGGATCGGACATCATACCAATTGTACCACCGGTATAGATGATGAGTATTTGGCTCATTAAATCAGGATTATACGATAATTAAATTTATCCTCACACACCAAATATTTTCTTGGAATTGGCGGTTGTTATATTGGCTATTGTTTGTATATCTGTTTGATATAGGTCTGCTACTTTTTGAGCAACATAGATCAAATAAGAACTCTCATTGGGTTTCCCCCTGTGCGGAACGGGCGAAAGATACGGAGAATCTGTTTCTAAAACGATATGGCTTAAATCAATTTGGGGTAAAATTTTATCAAGCCCGGCATTTTTATAGGTAACTACACCGCCTATCCCCAGGTAAAACCCCAGGTTAATGGCGCGTTGCGCCTGTTCTGCATTGCCGGTAAAGCAATGAAATATCCCGTGCAGGTCGTCGTCATTTTCCTGCTCCAATACTTCAAACACCTCATCAAAGGCCTCACGGCAGTGGATCACTATGGGCAGCTTTAATGATTTTGCCCAGTTGATCTGCTGTTTAAAGGCTTCTACCTGTATGGCTAATGTAGTTTTGTCCCAATACAGGTCAATCCCTATCTCGCCGATGGCATATATGGTATGATCTTTTTTGCTTTCGCGGATAACTGCCAGCTCTTCTTCCCAACCTTCCTTAACCGAACAAGGGTGCATCCCCAACATTGGGAAACACATGCCGGGATATTCGTTTACCAGGCCAAACACTTGCGGGACTGATTCGGCATCAACATTTGGCAGGAATAAGCGCTTAACATCATTATCCAGGCAACGCTGTATTAGTGCAGCACGTTTTTCATCATCCTGCTGATAATATAAATGCGTATGCGTGTCAGTTAATATCATCCTGCAAAATTAAAAAAGCCTTTCGGTATAATCGAAAGGCTTTTCCCTTATTGTTTCTTTTTGGTTGTGACCGATTTCTTTGTCACTGTTTTTTTGTGTGTTGTTGTGGCAGGGCTTTTAGCTGTTGCGGCATGTTTTACCCGTATTACTTTTACCAGTTCAATATCAAATACTAACGTGCTGAACGGTGGAAGATCCGGACCGGACTGCCTGTCGCCATAGGCTAATTTTGACGGTATAATAAACGTAGCTTTTGAACCTTCATTTAACAAAAGCAAACCTTCTTCCCAACCCGCAATAACGCCTTGCGCACCAAGCGCGAATTTTATAGGCTCAAAAACACGGCCCGGCTGTTGCAGGTTAGCTTCTTTTGCTGCGGTTTCAATACTTGAATCAAACACTTTACCATCTAATCTGCGCCCCACATAATTTACAAAAACGGTATCGCCGGCAAGCGGTTTAGATTTAAGGCCCGGTTTAGTGATCTTATATTTTAATCCTGATGGCGTTGTTTTTACTGCCAGTTTATTGTCGGCTACGTATTTATCAATAACGCCGGATTCTGCCGCTTGCTTTTTTACGCCCTCTTCCTTTGCGGCGGCCATAGCTTTATCTCTATCGGCCATAGCTTCAGCCAAAGATTGTACTTTTTCAACCTTCATAATAAATAAAAGGTTGCTGCCTTTAGGCAAAAATGGCGGACGCCTGGTCTCCTGGTTCTTAAAAATAGAATCTGTAGGGACACGTATTAAAATGCTGTCCTTTACAGTCATTAACGGAAATATGTCCATCAGGTCGCCGGTGGTCTGCACCTGCGCCTGCTGCGGTTTCCCGGTTTGGTAGCTACTGTACAGAATAGAATCTTTATCTGTCTTTTGGATCACATTAAAAGTAACAACATCGCCTACTTTTATCCTGTCACCAGTATTATGGGTAAGCAGTTTATATTGTGTTCCCTGCGATGCTGTACGCTGGAAATCGTCCTGGGCATTGGCTTTTATAGCAAATGCCAGGACTAAAATAAACAAAAGGTATTTTTTCATAATTAAAAAGCCTTCCTTATTTAAGGGAAGGCTGTATAAAGTTAATCGTAATTATTTTTTAGCCGGAGCAGCAGGCGCTATGGGTGCTGCCGGAGCCGTTACGGGTGTTTTAGGATGTATAATATCTACTACTTCTACATCAAATGCAATAGGCGTAAATGGAGCTATTGGCCCTGCACCCTGTGGGCCATAGCCCAATTTTGAAGGTATGATTAAGGTGGCTTTCGCGCCTTTATTTAATAACAATAAACCTTCATCCCATCCCTGGATAACCCTTCTCATACCAACAACAATGTGTATTGGTACAAATTGTCTTTGACCCAGGCTGCCTAATTTAGCTTTTACAGCAACCTCTTTAATACTGCTGTCAAACACCTTACCGCTAAGTAATGAACCGGTGTAGTTTATAACCGCTGTATCGCCAACAGCAATGTTTGGCCCGCTGCCCTTTTGATTAATAATATAATATAAGCCGGAGTCGGTTTTGTTTACGTTTAGTTTTTTACTGTCAATGTACTGCTTGATCTTTGCAGGTTCTGCCTCTTTTTGAGCATCCATTAAGCCTTTCATGTATTTAGCAATAGTTGCCTGAAACACCGGATCGGATTGAGTTCCTTTAGGGATCAATTTAACCACCTTTAAATCATAAATCACATATTTTCCTTTAAATGTTGGTGGTTTTGGAGTTTTCTTGAATATGCTGTCAGCAGAGATCTTTACAGTTGCACTATCGCCTTCTGCCAATAGTTTTATGGCATCAAAAATATCGCCTTTAAATTGTGGTTTTGGTAAAAGCATCGGGGTAGGGCGTCCTTGCTCATAAGTGCTTAGCAATACAGAATCGGCATCACTTTTTATAACCAGGTTTAATAGCATAAAATCGCCTTCTTTTATTTTAGGGCCGGAATTGTCTGTATATATATTATATAACAACCCGTTATCGCCCTTCTTGTATCCACCATTACAACTTGCTAATCCTAAAGCTGCAAGCCCTAAAAACATTAGATTTTTTTTCATTTTTTATTATTGAATTAATAGTTTTTTATATTCAGGTAAAATTAGTTTTAATTGATTTACAACCTCTTGCAACGGCGCGGATGAAACCCCACCAGCCGCATTCCTGTGGCCGCCGCCGCTAAAATACAATTTACAAATCTCATTTGCAGGAAAATCGCCTTTAGAGCGTAAGGAAAGTTTTACTTTATCAGATCGTTCCACAATAAATGCTGCTAAACGAATGCTTGCAATTGATAGTGCATAATTTACTATTCCCTCTGTATCGCCCGTATTAACGTCGTATTTTTCTAAATCGTGTTTATTGACGGTAATAATTGCTGTATTAAACTCGGGCAATACCTCAAGGCAGTTGGTTAAGCAATGGCCCAAAAAGCGTAAACGGTTTTCGGATGCGCTATTGTACACCAGTTCATGGATGCGCCAGTTAACAGCACCCGCGTCAATCAGGTCGGCAACAACCCTGTGCACTGCCGATGTGGTATTAGGCAATCTGAACGATGCCGAATCTGTCATGATGCCGGTATATAAACAAGTGGCAACATCTTTATTGACCAACTTTTTATTGTCAAGAACATCAACAATAAAACTGTAAACCAGTTGCGCAGCTGCGCAGGCGTTGATATCCCAATGCCGAAAGTCATCAAAATCCTCTGGTTCGAGGTGATGATCTATCATTATTTTATAAGCTTTGGCTGCACGTACCAGTTCGCCCATTTCATTAATGCGGCTCAGATTGTTAAAATCAAGACAGAAAATTATATCGGCATCGGCAATTAAGGCAGCAGATTGCGCTGTTTTTTCTGTGTAGATAATTACTTCGGCATTGCCGGGCATCCAACTTAAAAAATCGGGATAGTCTGTCGGGGTAATTACTGTTGTATGATGGCCCTGCTGTATTAAATAATTATATAAACCTAATGACGAACCCATAGCATCGCCATCAGGTTTATGATGGGTGGTGATGACTATTTTTTTGGGGTGAGCTAAAAGGTTATTAAGCGAGGTTATGTCTAACATCAATTTTTTTAAAAAAGAGTTGCAAAGCTATACAAATTAATATTAAAGCATTCATAATTAGTGAAAAAAGCTTTACCGTTCGGTTGCAAAACCCTACTTTTGCACAATTATATACAAAAGGTAGATTTTACAGGTGTCTTAACAGGCCATCTACCTCAATTAAAACACAAATGGCAAGTAATAGAACATTTACAATGATTAAACCCGATGCAGTTGCCAATGGCCACATCGGTGCAATTTTAGACAAGATCACAAAAAGCGGCTTTAAAATAGTAGCGTTAAAATTAACCGCGCTTACTGCAGAGAAAGCAGGCGAGTTTTATGCCGTACATAAAGAGCGTGGCTTTTATAAAGACCTGGTGGCTTTTATGTCGTCAGGCCCGATTGTAGCTGCGATATTAGAAAAAGATAACGCTATAGAAGATTTCCGTAAATTAATTGGTGCTACAGACCCAACTAAGGCTGAAGCCGGAACTATTCGTAACCTGTTTGCAAAATCAATCGAAGCAAACGCGGTTCACGGATCAGATTCTGACGAGAATGCAGAGATCGAGGGCAACTTCTACTTCTCGGCTTTCGAAAGAGTTTAATAACTCCGAAATATTTATAAAGAAGTTTCTAAGAGTTCTGTTTAGTATAGGCTTTTAGAAACTTTTTTTATGCCCGTTAGTCTCGGTTATAAAAAGACGATCTCTTCTATCAACAAGCTCTTTGCTTCGTTATTGATCTTCTCAATTATCTGGGAGCGGATCATCATCAACTCATTCTTTATTACGGACGATTCTATCCGCAGGAACAGCTTTTTATCGTGTATAAATAGTTCTTTGGTTCGATTAGCTACTGATTTGCCAACCAGGTTTGGCCAAGAGGCTATAATACCCGTTTCGTCAAACTTGCGCTTGATCTTATAAACCTGCATCATTTGCTCAATAGCGTCTTTGAGCGATTTGTCGTTAGCTTTGCGCATTTGCTTGTCCCTCCTTTACTTTAAATATGCGGATGGGTACATCCATACTATTAAATATAGTACTTACCCGGGCATCGCTGGTATCAGAAATAAATACCTGTCCAAAATCATTGTTCGATACCATTTGCATCAGCTTGGTTACCCGCTGGTCGTCCAGCTTGTCAAAAATATCATCCAGCAACAACAAAGGCTTAAACCCTTTTTGCTGATCTAAAAAACTATACTGCGCTAATTTAAGCGCTATCAGGAAAGATTTTTGCTGTCCTTGTGATCCAAACTTTTTCATGGACATGCCATGTATGGCAAACTGTAACTCGTCTTTATGGATGCCGGCAGTGGTGCGTTCAAGTACACGGTCCTTCTCTAAAGTCTTTTTAAGCAGCGTGGCAAAACTCTCATTCAATAGCTGCGATTCGTAGATCAGCTCTACCTGCTCGGCACCATCGCTTAAAAATTGGTAATGTTTGTTAAATATAGCGGTAAACGTTTCCATAAAAGCGCGGCGCTTTTCAAAGATCCGGTTGCCTGATGCAATTAACTGCTCGTCTAACACTTCCATCAGCCCGGGGTCATACCGGCCGGTATCGGCAACTTGCTTTAACAGGGCGTTACGGTTTATCAACACCTTATTATACACTATAAGTTCATCAAGGTAATGGTTATCTGTTTGTGATATTACGTTGTCAATAAACTTGCGCCTCTCTTCGCTGCCCTCAATGATTATGCTGATATCATAAGGCGACACCATAACTAACGGTAGTAACCCAATATGATCTGCCAGGCGCTGGTAGTCTTTTTTGTTGCGCTTAAATTGTTTTTTCTGATTGCGTTTTACCGAACAGGCCACCGCTTCCTGCTGGCTATTTTTGTTAAAAACACCGGTGATGATAAAAAAATCAGTCCCCTGTTTTATTTGCTGGCTATCAATAGGGTTAAAGTAACTTTTACATAAAGACAAGTAGTGGATAGCATCTAACAAATTAGTCTTGCCCGCGCCATTATTACCTAAAAAAGCGTTTACGCCGTCGCTGAATGATAGCTCGGCTTCTTCATAGTTCTTAAAATTAATTACTGACAGCTGTTTTAGATACATAAGCGAGCACCAAATTTAGCAATTACCGCAATGCTTTTTCTGCCCGTGGCAGATTAAATAAAACAACCCTGTTTATTAAAATAAAAAGCTGTTGCTAAAACTTTTTAAAAAATGTAGTTTTGCAAACTTTAATTTAGAATAGAAATGTCAAAAACCCAGGAGAGTACAACTGTGCAGTTAAAAGGTGACAACTTTACACAGGTGAGTAAATTTACACGCGAGAATCAGAAAAGCTTGATATTTATAGCTGCGGCTATTGTTGCCATGATATTGGTTTATGTTCTTTACCAAAAATTATATCTGGCTCCACGCGAATCAAAAGCGGCTGACCAAATGCACGTAGCGCAAGATTTCTGGGCTAAAAAAGACTGGGATAAAGCTATTAACGGAGATGCGGGCTATCCAGGATTTCAAAAAATTGTTACCGACTACAGCAATACAAAATCTGCAAACCTGGCTTGCTTTTACCTGGGCGTTGCTTATTTAAATAAAGGCGAATACCGCAAAGCGATAGATAACCTGAATAACTACCGTGGCGACGATGTGATGATTGCTGCCGAGGCATTAGGTAATACAGGCGATGCTTATGTTGAGTTAAAAGATTATGGCAACGCTGCATCATACTTTAAAAAAGCAGTTGACAAGGCAAGCAACAATTTCTTGTCGCCATTTTATCTGAAAAAATTAGGTTTGGTTTACGAAGCTCAAAACGATAATAAATCGGCTGATGATGCTTATAAATCAATAAAAACAGATTACCCAACCAGCGCAGAGGCCCAAAGCATTGACGAGTACATTGCCCGCGTTGAAGCTAAGTTATAAATTGGATTTCGAATTTCGGATTTGCGATTTCGAATTTATTGAGATGCATTATACAAATCCGAAATTGAAAATCCGAAATCCGAAATAAAAATGGCTACACAGCTAAAAAACTTATCAGACTTTTCGGCTACAGAAATACCCTCCGCTACGCCATATAGCTTTGGCATTGTGGTTGCCGAGTGGAACCCCGAGATCACCAACGCCTTATACCAGGGTGCTTATAACAGTCTTTTGGCTAATGGCGCGCTTGCTGATAATATCCAGACCTATGCTGTGCCGGGCAGTTTTGAACTGACATCTGGCGCCGACCTGTTATTAAATAACACCGGGCTTGATGCAATAATTTGCCTTGGATGCGTTATACAAGGAGAGACCAGGCATTTTGATTTTATATGTAGTGCGGTTGCTAATGGCTTAAGCAACGTTGCCATAAAGTATTCAAAACCTGTTATATTTGGTGTATTGACAACCGATAACCAACAGCAGGCTATTGACAGGTCGGGTGGTAAACATGGCAATAAAGGTGATGAAGCAGCTATCACAGCCATAAAAATGGCCGACCTTGCTAAAACTTTAGAGCGATAGTTCACGTATAACAGAATATAATATAGATATTAGGAACATGAGAAAAGTAATTTATATAGTTCTTCTGGCGTTAACAATGGGAAGCATAATCACCTCATGCTCCAACAAACTTTGCCCTGCTTACAGCTCTTACCCAAGGGGCCGCAGATAAGAACAGATCATTACGGGTTTGCTTAAAACAAATAATTGTTTGACGTTGTAATTACTTATAACGGAACGAGCATTCTTACCTTTGCAACATTATGGCGTGGATACAATTACAATCAGCAGAACAGCTTAACGAAATTAAGCAACAACAAGGTTATAGCTTAATTTTTAAACACAGTACCCGCTGCTCTATCAGCATGATGGCTAAGAGGCGCTTTGAATTAGACTGGGAAGACCTGCCCCGGGATATGCCGTTGTATTTCCTGGACCTGATACAATATCGCGATATATCAAGTCAGATTGTGCAATTATTCCACGTGCACCACGAGTCGCCGCAATTATTATTAATTAAAGATGGCGAGTGTATTCTTGACCAATCGCACGGCGCGATATCGGTGGAGGAGGCGTTGTCGGAGATTAGTTAGGGATAGAGATTAGTTAATTAGAGGTTAGAGATTAGGCCTGTAAAATTATAAAAGCCTTGCAAGTTCGATTGCAGGGCTTTCTTTTTTAATTAAGCGACAAGCTTAATCTTAACTATAACTATATTTGTGGAAAGACAATAGCAATGACTGATTCAGATAATAAAAGAACTGAAAAATCAGATTTAGACAATAAGCAGTTATTTGAAAAAATAAAAAATGCTGTTACCGAATTAAATTATATCAAAGCCGGAAACTCCGAAGCTAAAAACTTAGATGATTTGATGAAAGAAATAATCTAACCATTAAACATTACCACCCAAAATTAACCGTCTTTATCACATCCGGGTGCAGGCTCACGGCTACCGGGCAGGTAAGCGCGGCTTTTTCTAAAATGTTTTTCTCGAGGTCGGTATATTCTTTCGGGAATTTAAGGTTGGTAACCACCTCGGCCACACGGCGCGGATTGGCGGCCATGATCTTAGTAACCTCGCATTCAGTTCCGTTCATGTCTATGCCATGCGCGTCGGCAGCTATGCCCATTGTGGTTAACATGCAGCCCGCTAATGATTCTGCCAGCAGATCAGTTGGCGAAAATGCCTCGCCCTTGCCTTTATTATCAGTCGGCGCGTCGGTAATTATTTTTGTCCCGGATTGTAAGTGTGTCGCCTCTGTGCGTAAGCCGCCAAGGTAAGTGGTGTGTATAGTTGCCATATGAAGTTTTATTTCGAATTTCGAATGTTCGATTTCGGATTTATATCAAAGCAAAATTAAAATCTTTATTAGGTTTTTATCTATCAACTCACTGTAATATTTATATCACCCGCTTATCGGGTTAAATGGTTTTTAACTACTTTTGTTTTTATGATCGAATTGCCGGTAGTACAAGTTGAACAAAAGCAACGTAAGCCAGACTGGCTTAGGGTAAAGCTTCCAGTGGGGAAAGAGTACGCGCATGTACGTAGTTTGGTTGATACGCATAAGCTGCACACCATTTGCGAAAGTGGTAATTGCCCTAATATGGGCGAGTGCTGGGGCGCAGGTACTGCTACTTTCATGATCCTGGGTAATATTTGTACCCGTTCATGCTCGTTTTGCGCGGTGGCAACGGGCAGGCCGCTGGCTGTTGACACGGATGAGCCTAACCGCGTAGCCAACTCGGTTAAGCTGATGCAGGTTAAACATTGTGTGATCACCTCGGTTGATCGCGATGATCTGAAAGACGGCGGCTCTATTATCTGGGCCGAAACCATAAACGCCATCCGCAGGGAAAGCCCCGAAACTACTTTAGAAACTTTATTGCCCGATTTTAGGGGCCAATGGGACAACCTGGTGCGTGTTTTAGAAACCCGTCCCGAAGTAGTATCACATAATCTTGAAACCGTTAGGCGCTTAACAAAAGAAGTGCGCATACAGGCGAAGTATGACAGGAGCCTTGAGGCGTTAAAACAAGTATCGGCTGCCGGTTTGCGCACAAAATCGGGCATTATGCTGGGCCTGGGCGAAAAGGAAGAAGATGTTTTAGAAGCAATGGACGACCTGCTTGATGCCGGTGTACATATATTAACATTAGGCCAATATTTACAGCCGACACGCAGCCATCACCCGGTAATTGATTGGATCCATCCGGATCAATTTTCTTTTTACAAACAAATTGGGCTTGATAAGGGTTTTAGATATGTTGAAAGCGGACCATTAGTCCGTTCATCGTATCATGCTGAAAAACACCTGTTTGAAATCTGAGAATTCCTTTATATATTCACCAACTTGTGAGTAAGAAAAAAATATCCCTTTCAGAAGAAGAGCTGGTTCTGGCATTAAGGCACCGTGAAAAGATCGCCGTGGAAGCGCTGTACGATATGTATTCAGCATCACTTTATGGTGTTATCTGCAGGATCGTTGTCGACGAAGCTACTTCTGAAGATGTATTGCAGGAAACCTTCGTGAAAATATGGCACTCTTTTTCGAGTTATAGTGCCGATAAAGGCCGTTTATTTACATGGATGGTTAACATTGCCCGCAACCTGTCTATCGACAAATTAAGGTCGAAAGATTTTAAGAATCACAACAAAAACCAAGAGTTAGAAAATAACGTAACTTTCATTGACGAACAAAGAAACACAGTTTACAAGCCCGAGTTAATGGGGATAAAAGAGCTGGTACAGAAGCTCAAACCCGAACAAAAATCTATCCTTGACCTGGTGTATTTTAAAGGTTACACGCATGTTGAGGCTGCCGACGAATTAGGTATCCCGCTTGGTACCATTAAAACCCGGTTACGGATGGCAATAATTGAACTCAGGAAAAATTTTAATTGAAGTCCAAAAAGTGGAAGACGTAAAAGCATTTATTGAATCAGGTATCTTAGAACTCTACGTTCTGGGTGATGTTTCTCCTGCAGAAAAGCAGCAGGTTGAAGCAATGGTTCAAAAACATCCGGCTGTTAAGGCGGAGCTAAGTGAGGTTGAGAAGGCGCTGGAATCATACGCATTTGCCAATGCGGTTGAGCCGTTAGAAAATCAAAGAAATAAAATATTAAATAGCCTGGTTACCAACCTGGCTGATGATGCCACGTTCACTAAAAAAGGTACTGCTGCTGATAATGTAGTAGTAATGAAAGCCCCGGCAAATAATTTTTATAAATATGCCTTCGCGGCCAGTATTGCTTTGTTAATAGGAAGCCTGGTTGCGCTGTTTAATGTTTACGACAAGCTGCAAAAATCAAACCTGCAACTGGTTGCCATGGCTACCCAAAATCAACGCATTAGTAAAACTGTCGGTTACATGAACGAAGCTCTGGGCGTTTTCAGGGATACAACGTTTAAAGTGTTAAAGCTGAAAGGCACCAAAAACTTACCGTCAGGCGGCATGACCGTTGCCTGGAGCCCGGTAAAAAAGAAGGTAATGATCGACATGACGGCATTAAATATGCCCGAGAATGACCAGGCGCACCAGTACCAGTTATGGGCAATAGTAGCAGGCAAACCTGTTGACTTAGGCGTGTTTGATAAATCAACCGCTGATAGTTCAAACATGAAACAGATGAAATCTGTTGCCGCGCCTACCGTGTTTGCGGTAACGCTTGAACCAAGAGGCGGAAGTGTTAACCCAACCATGGATAAAATGATGGCTGCGGGCACCGTTAATTTATAATATTAAAATAAACTGTAACTAATACATATCTACCGGTGTCTTAATAAAAATACCGAGTATTAGTTCTTTATAAGATCAGTTAATAAGTACGAAAAACGGCTGTATAATACTTGCAGCCGTTTTTTTATGCCATTAACTTTGCCATGGTAATTGGCAATTGCTGAGCAAGCCGTCCCGGTAAAACCACATTCATTCGATTAGGCAACGCCAGTTCATCCCCGGCTTTGCCGTGGATATATACGCCGAGGATACAGGCTTCTTGTGGCGTGTATTTTTGCGTCAGCAATGAAGTAATTATGCCGGTAAGCACATCGCCCATACCTCCCGTCGCCATCGCCGCGTTGCTTGTCGAATTAAAATAAACCTTTTCATCGGGCGTAGCCACTATGGTATAATCATTTTTTAACACGATGTAAATATTGTGCTTTTTAGCTGCTGCCCTGCTGCTTTGCAGCCTTTGCCACCAGTTATCATGCTTGCCGAACAGGCGGTCAAACTCTTTCATGTGTGGCGTTAAAACGCTGCCCGCAGGTAATTTTTTAAAAAGTTCCGGGTTTTCGCCCAATAGGTTCAGCGCGTCCGCATCAATAACTACCGGTTTCTTAAAGTTGTCTAAAACATCATTTAATAAAGCTAAAGTAGTTTCGTTTTTACCCAATCCCGGCCCTATGCCTATTGTTGTATATTGTTTCCATTCAATATCAGGCAACTCATCATCTTTCCTGACCACGGCCATTAATTCGGGCAGGTAAGTATTTAATGCAGTGAGGCCACTTTCAGGAACACAGGCGGTGGTTAAACCTGCACCGGCATAAGCACATCCCGCAGAGCTGAGCAGCGCAGCGCCCATGGTTTTAGCCTGCCCGGCAATGATGAGGGCATGGCCATAAGTACCTTTGTTACTAAAGCGATGGCGCGGTTTTAATATCTTTTTGATATCCTTTTCCTCAACAAACAGGTAAGGTGATTTAAGCGATTGTATAAAAGGCTCATCAAGCCCGATATTTACCACCTCCCAGCAGTTAATATGCGGAGCAGATTCAGGCAGTAAAAAATTGATCCTGGGTTGTTGAAAAGTAATGACCAGGTCGGCTTTAATAACAGTTGCATTGATGCCTATCTCTCCGTCAGTAAAGAAGCCGGTGGGTACGTCAACAGCCACCACTGTTTTATGCAGGCTGTTAATATATTCGGCCAGTTTTTTATAGTCACCGCTCAGTAGTTTATTAAGACCGCTGCCCAACAATGCGTCAATAATGATTTGACTGTTATCGGCAGGGAAATCCGTGCCCGGTTTCAGCTCAATCAAATTGATCCCTTTTTCATTGAGTCTTTGCAGATTGACATTGAAATCGCCGGTTGATTTTTCAGAGAATCGCGCCAGCTTAACACCCAGGTTTAAATATTTATGATCGTGAAGCATGTGCGCTATTGCAAGACCATCGCCTCCGTTATTTCCGGTTCCGCAATAAACGGTTATCGCTGTTTTTTTATCCGGGAAATGGTTAATGAACCAACCCACAAATGCTTTTGATGCCCGCTCCATTAGATCAACAGAACTGATAGGCTCGTTGGCAATGGTGTGGGCATCCGCTTCGCGGATCTGTTGGGCAATTAATAGTGGAAGCATAAGAGTATAAATTTAAACTTAATACCTTTTGTTTTATAATACTAAATTTGATTTACTCTTGCGTCAAAAAATGAGGAAACTGCTGCTGTTAATATCGATATTTTGTGTGGGTTGTACAACTAAACCACTGGCGCCGGCAATCCATATTAGCCTGATCGATAATAAGCAATCCCTCAAAATTACAGGCATCGATCCGGTTATACTTAATGACATAGACCGCGATACCGTTAAAAACTGGCAAAGCCTGTTCGCTATTTATCGCTTGCCGGCAGATACGGATGTTAAAGATTACCAGCCTGTACAACCCGGTCAATACCAGCTAAAAGATAGCGCCGTTGTGTTTACTCCCGACACCCCTTTTATTAAACAGCAGGCTTATTTTATCCGCTTTTATAACTATGCCGGTAACAAAAGCATCTGGGATTATGTGCAAGGTAAAACCACTAAAGGGCAGCTGCATTATACCGATTTGATTTTTAAGCCATAACACTTGAATTTTAGATAATTTTTACTATATTTGCAGTCAAATTAAGGAAGAGGGGGCACATTGCCCCCTCTTTTAGTTTACCAATCATTCCGTTCCGGCAATTACCGGGGCCGAAAAAGAGAGGCGGATATGAATATCGAAAAAAGGGTTGTTGAACTGGTAGAAGAAAAGATCGCTGAAATTGAGCGTCCTGATCTGTTTTTGGTGAGTGCCAAATTACACAGTAACGGAAAGCTGATCATACTTGTTGACGGCGATAATGGTATCGGGATAGCCGAGTGTGTGCAGATAAGCAGGTACGTAGGTTTTAAGCTGGAAGAAGAGGATGTAATAAAAACACCTTATAACCTGGAGGTTTCATCGCCTGGTATTGATACGCCACTAACCCTGGCCAGGCAGTATACAAAAAATATAGGCCGTAACCTGGCTATAAAAATGGCCGACGGCAGCAAAAGAGAAGGTAATTTAACGGCAATTACAGAAGATGCCGTGATGATTGAAGAGAAAATAAAACAAAAAGGGAAAAAGGACGAACTTGTTGAAAGCGTTATCCCGATTGAGCAAATAACAGAAACAAAAGTTTTAATATCATTTAAGTAAAAAAAATGAGCAATATTAATTTAATTGATTCATTCCAGGAATTCAAAGATTTCAAAAACATTGATCGCCCGACGATGATGAGCGTGCTGGAAGACGTTTTCAGAAGTATGATCCGTAAAAAATACGGCACTGACGAAAATTGTGACGTAATTGTAAACACTGACAACGGTGACTTGGAGATTTGGCGCACACGTGTGGTTATGGAAGATGGGTTTAGTGAGGACGATGACCTGGAAATTGAATTGGCAGAAGCAAAACTGCTTGACGCGGATCTGGAAGTGGGTGATGATTATGTTGAGCTGATCACATTAGAGAGCTTTGGCCGTCGTGCGATATTAGCTGCACGCCAAACCCTGGTATCTAAGATCCTGGAGTTAGAGAAAGACGAGATATTTAAGAAATACAAAGACCGCGTTGGCGAGATAGTTACCGGCGAGGTTTACCAGGTATGGAAAAAAGAAACTTTGGTGTTGGATGATGAAGGCAACGAGCTTTTATTACCAAAAACAGAGCAGATCCCGGCCGACTACTTTAAAAAGGGCGACAGTGTAAAAGCTATTGTTTACAAAGTAGATATGCTGAACAGCAACCCTAAGATCATTATATCACGTACCGCGCCTGAGTTTTTACAGCGTTTGTTTGAGCTTGAAGTGCCTGAGATCTTTGATGGTTTAATTACGATCAAGAAAATTGTACGTGAGCCTGGCGAGAGAGCTAAGGTAGCCGTTGAATCATACGATGACCGTATCGACCCGGTTGGGGCCTGCGTGGGTATGAAAGGTTCACGGATCCACGGTATAGTACGCGAGTTGAAAAACGAAAACATCGACGTTATAAACTATACCAACAATATTCAGTTATACATACAACGTGCTTTATCGCCGGCTAAGATCACATCAATTAAACTGGATGATGAGAAAAAAACCGCGGCGGTATATTTAAAGCCAGACCAGGTATCGTTAGCGATAGGCCGTGGTGGCCATAATATTAAACTGGCAGGCAAATTAACAGGTTACGAAATAGATGTTTACCGTGAGGCTGATGAGCACGATGAGGACGTGGATATTGAAGAATTTTCTGATGAAATTGAAAGCTGGATCCTTGATGAATTTAAACGCATTGGTTTAGATACAGCAAAGTCAGTTTTAGCTTTAACTGTAGGCGAACTGGTAAAACGTACCGATTTAGAGGAAGAAACAGTGAAAGAAGTGCTTTCAATATTACAGGCAGAATTTGAATAATAAAAATTAAGCAAAATTAAAATCGTATTTTTGCTTAAATAAGCAGAGAAAGAAAAAGCAATAAATGTCAGAAGACAAGTCAATAAAATTAATTAAAGCAGTAAAAGAGCTTAACATTGGTATGGGTACCATTGTTGATTTTTTAGCTACGAAAGGCTATAAGGTTGATAAACAACCTATGGCAAAGCTGGATAACGACATGTACAGTGCCTTGTTAAAAGAGTTTGCTGTTGACAAAAGTATTAAGGAAGAAGCCAAGCAAATCAGTATCGGTAAGATCCGTAAAGAGGAACCTGGCATTACGCCTGACAAACCGCTTGAAAACCGCCGTTCAAGGGATTTCGAAAACGAAGAGATCCTGATCAAGAACGCCGGTAATTTTACCGCGCCACCAGCCCCGGTTGAGAAACCGCAGCCGGCACCCGCTCCTGAACCTGCGAAAGCAGAGGAAACAGGCAATACAGACGCCTTACCGGGTGTAAAAATTGTAGGTAAAATAGACCTTAACAATTTAGGCGCCAAACCGGTAGAAAAGGTTAAAGAGGAAGCTCCGAAACCTGAGCCGGTTGTGCCAAAGGAGGAGCCTAAGGAAGAAGTAAAGGCACCCGAACCTGTTGTTGAAGCAAAAAAAGAAGTTGCTCCTGAAGCTCCAAAAGCTGAAGAAGTAAAAGCACCGGTTGTACCTGCAGCAACTGCGCCTATAACACCTGTGCCTGCACCAGCACCGGCAGCCGAACCGGCTAATGAAGAAGGCGGTGACCCGGATGTGATCAGGGCAAAAGCAGCGCGTTTAAGCGGACCAAATATTGTTGGTAAGATCACTTTACCTGTTGTGCCAAAGCGCAACCCGGTAGCGTCATCATCAAACACCAACGCAGACCATAAGCGCAAACGTAAGCGTAAAGATAACCAGGGACCAGGCCAGGGCGGCAATAACAATGGACAGCCGCAACAACAAGGTACTAACCCGGCAGCTGGCGGCAATGCCCCACAAGGCGGCGGCAACAATACCGGTAATAATAATGCTAATCGCCCTGATTTCAGGAACAGGCCAAATAATACTGGTGGTGGTTACCAGGGTAATCGTCCTAACAACAACTTTAACCGTAATGCTCCGGCAAATACCGGCCCTAAAGAAGAACCGTCAGAAAAAGATATCCAGGATCAAATTAAGGCGACACTTGCACGCTTAAGCGGCGCAGGTAAGTCCGGTAAATTTGCCCAGCGTGCTAAGTTCCGTCGTCAAAAACGCGATGACGTAGCCGCCAATGCCGATGAACTGGCATTAGAGCAGGACGCGCAATCAAAAGTATTAAAGGTTACAGAGTTTGTTACAGCTAACGAGTTGGCTATAATGATGGATGTATCTGTTACGCAGATCATTTCTACCTGTATGAGCCTGGGCATGTTCGTGTCGATAAACCAACGTTTGGATGCCGAAACGTTAAGCATTGTTGCTGACGAGTTTGGCTACCAGGTTGAGTTTGTAAAACCACAGGATGAAGAATTTATCCTTGATCAGCCGGACGAGCCGGAAGACCTGATCCCACGCGCGCCGATCGTTACCATCATGGGCCACGTTGACCATGGTAAAACATCGTTGCTTGACTTTATCCGTAAAACCAACGTAATTGGCGGTGAAGCAGGTGGTATTACCCAGCATATCGGTGCCTATGAGGTGACATTGCCGGGCGATAAAGGTAAAATAACATTCCTGGATACACCGGGCCACGAAGCGTTTACCGCTATGCGTGCAAGGGGTGCGCAGGTAACAGATATTGTAATTATAGTTATCGCTGCTGACGATAGCGTGATGCCGCAAACTAAAGAGGCTATAAACCACGCACAGGCTGCCGGTGCGCCTATCATCTTTGCATTTAATAAGATGGACCGCCCGGGTGCTAATGCCGATAAGGTACGTGAGCAATTATCAGCCATGAATATTTTGGTTGAAGAATGGGGCGGTAAATACCAAACACAAGAAATATCAGCCAAAACAGGCTTAAATATTGACCTGCTTTTAGAAAAAGTATTGCTTGAAGCCGAGCTATTGGAGCTGAAAGCTAACCCTAATAAACGTGCCGTAGGTACTGTTATTGAGGCTGCTCTGGATAAAGGACGTGGTATTGTAACCACTATCCTGGTACAGGCAGGCCGCTTAAAAGTAGGCGACCCGATATTAGCAGGTTGCTACAGTGGCCGTGTTAAAGCGTTAACTAACGAGCGTGGCCAAAGGGTTGAATCTGCAGGGCCGTCAACACCGGTACAGGTATTGGGTATGCAGGGCGCACCTACAGCAGGTGATAAATTTAACGTGTTGGAAACTGAGACTGAAGCACGCGAAATTGCCAATAAACGTTTACAATTACAACGCGAACAAGGCTTACGTACACAAAAACATATCACACTTGACGAGATCGGCCGCCGTTTGGCAGTTGGTAACTTTAAGGAGTTGAACATTATTGTTAAAGGTGACGTGGATGGTTCAATTGAAGCGTTGGCCGACTCATTGTTGAAATTATCAACCGAGCAGATCCAGGTTAACGTAATATCTAAGGCAGTAGGACAGATCTCAGAATCTGATGTATTGCTGGCATCTGCATCTGACGCGATCATTATCGGTTTCCAGGTACGTCCTTCAGGTGGTGCCCGTAAACTGGCCGAGGCCGAGCAGATCGATATCAGGCTTTACTCGATCATCTACGATGCGATCAATGAGATCAAAGCGGCGATGGAAGGTATGCTGGCTCCGACATTCGAAGAGAAGATCGTGGCTAACGTAGAGATCCGCGAAACGTTCAAGATCAGCAAAGTGGGTACCATTGCAGGTTGTATGGTGTTAGATGGTAAAATTACCCGTAACAGCAAGATCCGGATTGTACGCGAAGGTGTGGTTATTTACACCGGCGAGCTGGCTTCATTAAAACGCTTTAAAGACGATGTTAAAGAAGTATCTGCTAACTACGAGTGCGGTTTGAACATTCAAAACTTTAATAACATAGAGGTAGGCGACATTGTTGAAGCTTACGAAAATGTAGAAGTTAAACGCAAGCTTTAATAGCAAGCTATATAAAACAAAAAAGCTCCGCGGTTATTCCGCGGAGCTTTTTTGTTTTATGGCTTATATGTTTTATGAGGGATTGATCACCTTATAATTTAGGTCGGCATAATCACGAAGTTGTTTTATTTTAACCTCTTTGATAAATGTCCACCCGGCAGCGCTCTTTTTGTAAACTGAAACATTGCAGGGGAACTTAGGCATACTGGTTTTTCTTTGCTTCGTGTCTTCCTCAACTACATTATCTGCCGATATGAAGAATGCATATATCCTGTATTGTTTTTGTAAAGCAGGCTCTTGTGCTATCTTCATTACCTGTTTACTTACTTCCTTCTCCTGGTCCTCGTAGCGTAATTTACGATCTTTAATAGCGTTTACCCGTGTGGTCCATTTTTCTAAATTATCAGGGTAGCAGATAATATAAGCTAAACCTATCCCCGGTTTAACATAGCGCAAGCCCGGCAGGGGGCCACTTCTATATTTATAATCAAACGAATGGATCTCTTCATACCCTCCTTTTAAATACTGAAGATCCTTAAAGAAATCCATCTTAGGATGCCCTGGTTTTATATTAGCAGCATCACTATTTTTAAAAGAGATTAATTGAAAAAGACAAATAAATAAAGCCGAGGATAAGCTAAAAGATCGGGTCACGTTTCGGGGTATTATTACTATAAACTAATTTCTTCGCCGATTGCCGGTAATTTAATGTTTATGCCGGCTTTTATAAACTTCTCGCGGGCTTCGTCTTTATCAATAACAATAACCGGGAAGGTATCATAATGCACCCCGATCACGTTTTTGCAGTTAATAAACCCGGCGGCTTTAATAGCATCATCAACACCCATGGTATAGTTATCGCCGATAGGTAAAAATGCCCAGTCAAGATTTTCATCTTCAAGCAGCTTCATATCATAGGTAAGCGCGGTATCACCTGCGTAGTAGATCTTTTTACCTTCGGCATAAATTACAAAACCAGCGGGGTTGCCACCGGCAGCGCCGTCAGGCATAGTGCTTGAGTGAACAGCATTAACCATTTTAACGCGGCCAAAATCAAAATTAAAGCCACCGCCAATGTTCATGCCGTGCGCCTCAATGCCCTGTTTACCCAGCCAGCCGGCTATTTCGGCAATGCAGATCACTTTTGCGCCGCTGCTTTTTTGAATGGCTATCAGGTCGGCAACGTGGTCGCCATGGCCGTGGGATACCAGGATATAATCAGGCTTTAAGCTATGGATATCGATATGCTTTGCTGCAGGATTTGGTGTTATAAAAGGGTCAAACAATAGTTTTTTTCCTTCGGAAGTCTCGATAATAATGGTCGATTGTCCGTAATAGGTAGTTTTCATATGGTAAGTTAAATAATATCGAATAAAGAATATTGAATTTCAAATATCGAAGTAAAGCAAACACCATCATCATTCGATATTCGGCGTTTGATATTCGATATTAAAATTATTTCCCAAACATTCCGCCCATGCCGCCAAACATATCTTTGGTAACGGCTGCCATTTCGCTTTGGCTTACATTATCGGCCTGCTCCATAGCCTTGTTAATAGCAATCACCATTAATTCTTCTATCTCTTCTTTATCGGCTTCCTTAAAAAAGTCAGCATCGATATGTATAGATCGTATGGTTTTATTGCCTGTAGCGGTAACACTTATCTTTCCGCCTTCGGCAGTGCCGGTTACGGTAATGGCATCAAGCCTTTGCTTTACTTCGCCAGCCTTTTGCTGAACTTCAAATAGTTTATCAAACATGTTAACTCCTTTTCTTTACGTAACAGTATTTACAGCTTAGTGTTTATGCGCTTTGTGCTTTTTAATGATGGTATGTTTGGCTCTCGGTTCTTTCTTCTGTTTTTTAACGGGCTGCTTTTTCCTTTCCAAAGTAGGGGCCTTCACCTGTTCATCATCTTCCTCGCCGTCGCGGCCATAGGCCCCTGCACGTATTACGGGCATGCCAGTCATTTTAAACAGATCATCAAGGTGCAAAAGACTGCCGTTGGTCATATTATCCAGCAATATAATTACTACGTCTTCCTTCATATCGCGCAGGAAATTATGGCGAAAGCCATGCCACCAGCCGGTGTGGTAAACCACTTTTTCGTTAGGCGCCTCAAACAAATGCCAGCCATAACCATACCCAAAATGGCCATTTTTCAACGGAACGCGGTTAGTATAAGCCGAATCCTGCGTGGCCTGTTTAATGAGTTTTCCGGCACGCAGCGCACGGTCAAACAGGAAAAGATCGCCCACAGTACTGTAAATACCTTTATCGCCAACGGGCCCATCAAGGTAGTTTTGCGCTACCGAGTACCGCCAGCTGTTACGATCGTGCCCTAATACCTTGGTGGGAATTTTATCGTAAGTAGCCTTAGAATATACATTGGTATGCTTCATGCCTGCCGGCAGAAAAACGTTCTGCATCATATAATCTGCATACTGCATGTGTGCAGCCTTCTCTATGATAGAACCCAGTACCATAAAGTTGGAGTTGTTGTAATGATAACCTTTGTCGGGTAAGTTATAGCGTGCAGGTTTGTACTGGGCCAGCAGGTCCATCATTTGTTGATTGGTAACTCCTTTTTTCTGATCGCGGTGTTCTTTGCGGAAAACATCATCGATAGCATATACATAGTTGGGCAATCCAGACCGGTGCGTAAGCAGCATACGGATGGTTACGCCATGATACGGAAAATTAGGAAAAAACTGCTGTACAGAGTCGCCAAGACGTAGCTTTCCACGCTCCATTAACTGCAAAATTGCAGTCGACGTCATAGTTTTGCTGACGGACGCCAGTTCAAACTGAGAGTTGAGTGTCAGGCTGTCTTGGTGTGGGTAATTAGCCCAGCCAAAAGCATTTTGGTAAACTATCTTTCCTTTTTTTGCCACCAGTACGTTACCGTTAAATCCTGCCGCCGTATGCAGATGCTGCATAAAAGCATCTATCTGTTTATCGGCACTTTTTGGGTCATAGGCTAACAAAGCTTTTGTATCTAATGGTTTATCGTAATCGGCAGAACCATTAGCAGAATTATTTTTGTCGCCCGATTTTGACGAGCAGGATGCGAATAAAAATAGGGAGGCGGTAAAAGTTAGAAGGCTTTGTTTCACTAATCTCATATATAAATAACTATCACAGTAAGCAACTGCGAAAATTGGAAATTATAACCCGCGCAGAAATTAAAGTTTTAAACATTTTTCTTGTTTTAGTTAATAACCTTACTAAATTTAAATATATAAACCCTACCACATAAAACATGAAAAACTACTACAGATCATTCTTAACCTTATTGTTGCTTTTTGGTGCTGCAAACCTGTTTGCACAAAATAAGCCCGCTACTCATACAGATTCGTTAATGCATGAAGGCATAGCGCTTAACGATGCCGGTAAATACACAGAAGCCTTAGCTAAATATGACGAAGTATTAAAAACTTACCCTGAATCAAGAACGGCACTTTATGAAAAAGCGCTTACACTTAGTACAATGGGTAAAAATGACGATGCTATAGTGATTTTTGAAAAGCTTGTTTCAATTCTTCACTCAGCCGAAGCTTATGCCGGTTTGGCTAATGCATACGATATGAAGGGCGATTCTAAGAAAGCCATTGAATATTATAAGCAGGGGATAGCGCGTTGGCCAAAAGATCGTAATTTGTGGTTTAATTTATGTGTAAGCTACGCGCGTCAAAAAAATTATGTCCAATCTGAGTTAGCCGCTGCCGAAGCAATAAAGGCCGATCCTAAACATTTAAGGAGCTATCAGAATTATGCTGTGGCTGCTTATCAGCAGGGCAGAAACGCCGAGGCTCTGTTAGGATTATCTAATCTTTTAATGTTTGGGTCCAATAGCCGCTCTTTAGCAAGCTGCCAGATAATTAAAGATATATTGCACGCTACTCCGGGCAACAACGCAGATCCGATTGCTAAAATGCAACAGGAAACAATTGCTCAGGCTGTGGCTTCATCTACATCAGGCAAAACAAATCTTACATCAATCGATTCGCTGACCTTGCAGCTTACCGCTACTTACAAAGCTATAAAAGCGCAGGAGGATCAGTATGGTTCGCCATTTTTCTCTAAGTATTTTGGTACTTATTTTGGGGATATTGCCGCTTCGAATTATATGGATGTATACACCCGTTTTATTGGTGTAAGTTTAGCGCCTCAAGAAAATTTGGCCTGGCTTAAAACCCATCCGGATGATATCAAAGCATTTAATACCTGGTTAAGTACCGAAAAACGAGACGTTGAATAACTATATGCGAGCAAAGAAAATTATCATCACCGTCTTATTATTGTGTGCAACATCTGTATTTGCGCAGGACAAAAAAGCCGATGCCGATGCTCTTGTCAGGCAAGGCACGGTATTGCACGACGCGCAAAAATACGACGAGGCCATAGCTAAATATAACGAAGCTCTAAAAATTGATCCGGATAATTTGAATGCTTTTTATGAGAAAGGGTTTACGCTTTATGCATCGGGCAAGGCTGACGATGCGATACCATTGCTTGAAAAGGTAGCCAATAGCAATACATCGCCACATGCATTTGCCGTATTAGGGAATATTTATGACGACCGGAATGATTTTGGCAGGGCGATAAGCTGCTACACAAAAGGCATTGCGGCGTTCCCCAAGGATGGTAACCTTTGGTATAATCTTGGGGTATCATACATGCGGCAAAACAAAAACCAGCAAGCCGAGGATGCCGCTATCGAATCGATCAAGATCAATCGAAAGCATTTAAACAGCTATCGCTTATATGCTTTAGCCACCTACAACCAGGGCAAGCACGAATGTTCGTTGCTGGCTTGGTGCAATTATTTAATGCTTTTGCCGCAGCCCAAACAATCGGCAGAAGCCTGCAGTTACATTAAAAATATTTTGCATTATAGCATAAATGGCGGTAATATCGTTATTAAAGGAACAGACGAACAAAGCAGGGTGCAACAGATGGATATAGCGGCCGCGGTAAGCTCTATCGATCCACTGCTGACAAGCCCCAAACCGGTTGATTCATTAGGGACGCAGCTGGCATCGGTGTTCAGGATAGTTAACGTGAAGAAAGAAAAGTTTAACTCGCCTTTCTTTACCAAATATTTTTGCGATTTTTTTGGCGCTATGGAAAAGACAAAATATATGGATGTTTTTACGCACTATATCACCGTAAGCATGGCCCCTGCCGAAAACCTTGCCTGGCTTAAAGCGCACCCTGATGAAATTAAAGGATTTAACGAATGGCTGGCATCAACTAAAAGAGAGACAGAGTAACAGATGAAGATATACAAGCTTTTTATAACCGCAATATTAATGCTGGTAACGGCCTCGGTTTTCGCGCAGAACAGTACCGACGACCCGGCAACAAACTACAAAACCGCGCTCGACCTGGTAAATGCCGGTAAGGGCGCTGAAGGGATACCCTATTTGGAGAAAGTGCTTAAAACACAATCGAATTATACAAACCCGGCTTATAGTTTATTGGGGAGTATTTATGATAAAAGTAATCAGCCTGAAAAAGCCATTACTGTTTATAAGGATGGGTTAAAAGCGTATCCGCAGGATCAAAACCTGTATTTTAATTTAGGGATAGCAGATTTCCGTAATAAACAATATGCCGATGCGGAAGCAGCGGCTATCGAGGCCATAAAGCTTGACCCCAAACATGCCAACAGCCAGCGACTGTACGGACTGGTGTGTTTCCACCAAAATAAACGAATGAATGCCCTGCTTGCCTTTTGCAGCTTTTTATTGCTCGACCCTAATAACGCGCGCGCCGACGAAGCGGCAACCAATATGCAAAGCATCCTGAAAGGCGGCGTACTAAAAGCTGATGGCCCAGTTAAAACCCTGCCTGCCGACGCCAAAGAAACAGCCGAGTTAAACAGTATCATAACTACTACTATTGTAGCCGGCCAGGAAAAAAAACTAACCGGCAACGCGCTGCTGGAGTTTCAGCTAAAAAACATATTTACCCAGGCCGGGCAGGTATCTGCCAAAAAAACCGACAAAACCTTTTTCGATAAATTTTACGCTGATTTCTTTTATAAACTGGCACAAAGCGGCAATGTGCCGGCTTTTGTAAAAGTGATCACTACTAAGTCTGAAGATGCGGGGTTGAGTGATTGGGTTAAAGGGACGGAGCGAGCGTTTTGATTTATACGCAAAGTTATTGAAATCCGTCGTCTGTGTCCTCACAGACGACTATACCAAGCTGTTTGTGAGGCCACAAACAGCGGTTTTTCGTCCCCGCAGGGTCTTCCGACGGAGACACAGGCAAGCCCCGTAACTTTTTGAATATTATTTTACATCCCACCCGTTTTACGCCTACCTTTGCGGCTGCAATTTATAGTACTATTATAATGAGTTTCAGAACCGAACATGATACCATGGGCGAGGTACAGGTACCTGCCGATAAATACTGGGGCGCGCAAACCGAAAGATCGCGCAATAACTTTAAAATTGGCCCCGAGGCTTCTATGCCAAAGGAGATCATTGCCGCTTTTGCATATCTTAAAAAAGCTGCCGCCTTTACCAATACCGACTTAGGCGTTCTGCCAGCTGATAAACGCGACCAGATAGCTGCCGTTTGCGACGAGATCCTGGCGGGAGAGTTAGCTGCCGAGTTCCCGCTGGTGATCTGGCAAACAGGTTCGGGCACACAGTCGAACATGAATGTTAACGAGGTTATTGCCAACCGTGCACACGTGCTTGCAGGCAATAAACTGGGCGAAGGCAAAACCTTTATCCACCCTAATGATGATGTAAATAAATCGCAATCATCAAACGATACTTATCCTACCGCTATGCATATCGCCGCTTATAAAATGGTGATCGATGTTACTATACCGGGTATTGAAAAGCTGCGCGATACCCTGGCCGCGAAGTCGGAAGCGTTTAAATCGGTAGTAAAAATTGGCCGTACACATTTAATGGATGCTACCCCGTTGACCCTGGGCCAGGAATTTTCAGGCTATGTATCACAACTGAACCATGGCTTAAAAGCGCTGCGAAATACTTTAGATCATCTGTCAGAACTTGCTTTGGGCGGTACCGCTGTCGGTACCGGTATTAACACCCCAAAAGGCTATGACGTTAAGGTTGCCGAATACATCGCGCAATTTACCGGCCTGCCTTTTATCACCGCCGAAAACAAATTCGAGGCCCTTGCCGCTCACGACGCTATTGTAGAGAGCCATGGCGCTTTAAAACAGATAGCGGTTTCATTAATGAAGATAGCAAACGATATCCGGATGCTGGCTTCGGGCCCGCGCTCGGGTATCGGCGAGATCCATATCCCTGATAACGAACCGGGATCATCCATCATGCCCGGCAAGGTAAACCCTACCCAGAACGAGGCGGTTACTATGGTTGCCGCGCAAGTGATGGGTAATGACGTTACCATATCAATAGCCGGCTCGAACGGCCATTATGAGCTAAATGTATTTAAACCGGTAATGGCGGCTAACTTCCTGCAATCAGCACGTTTAATTGGCGATGCCTGTGTGTCGTTCAATGACCATTGCGCGGTAGGTATCGAGCCAAACTACGCAGGTATTAAAAAGCACCTGGAGAACTCGCTGATGCTGGTTACCGCGCTTAACCCGCATATCGGTTATGAGGCTGCCGCCAAGATCGCCAAAACAGCGCTGAAAGAAGGCTCATCATTACGCGAAGCCGCCATTGGCCTGGGTTATTTAACCAACGAGCAGTTTGACCAATGGGTTAAGCCTGAGGATATGATTGGCAGTTTGAAATAGAACCTCACCCAACCCTCTTCAAAGGAGAGGGCTTGATTTGCGAAATGCCAAAAGAAATACAAGTATTTAAACACCATACATCGAAAATCCCTCTCCAAAGGAGAGGGGTTGGGGTGAGGTCGTTTAACCTTTTAGCTTTAACCTTTCTGCTTTCAGCTCTAAGCGCCTGCTCCTTTAACCCAAGCCTGCAGGGCAAGGGCGAAAGCTATTTGCAGGGCGAATGGAAGCAGGACAGCATCCCCAGGCAAAAGCAATTGCTGAATTATTCGCTTTATAATTTTAAGTTCAATTGCGACTCGGTGTTTATACAGCTCAACTCTTTCAGCAAGGTAAATACGGGTATGGACAGTTGTATGAACGCGGGGCACTGGTCAGAGTATATCCGTGGTACTTACGTGCAAAACAATGACACGCTGCATATAAGAGGCAACTTTTGCAATGCCGACTATAGCCTTAAAAAGCAGGTGGGCTGTTTCAGGTCCGGCCCATACGAGGCGTTTTTTAAAGTGAGCAAAAAAACTGATTCGCTTATTCAATTTTTAAGCACATCAAGCGTTATACCTGTTAATTTACGTTTAATTAAAAAGATCACCTGTAATCCAAAACCACTATAACAATGAAACTTAACTTTCTTAAAAAATTAGCATTAGGAGTGGCAATTATATACGCGCCGCTGCAAACCATGGCGTGGGGTACCAACGGCCACCGCATATCGGGCCAGATAGCCGAAGACCATTTAACACCAAAGGCACGGGCAGCTGTAAAAGCTATTTTAGGCGAGTCGGTTGCTATGGCCAGTAACTGGGCCGATTTTATAAAGTCTGACCCTACTTATAACTACCTGTATAACTGGCATTTTGTTGATTTTGATAGAAAACTGGCATATCCTGAAATGGTGGAGTTTTTAGAGCACGACAAAAGCGCTAACGCTTATACCGAATTGAAGGAGCTGATAGCCGATATCCAAAAGAAAGACATCAGCAAGGAAAACAAGCTGTTATACCTGCGGATGATCATACACATTACCGAGGATATCCACCAGCCTATGCATACCGCGCATGCCAGTGATAAAGGTGGTAATGATTTTAAAGTTAACTGGTTCAGTAAACCAACCAACCTGCATTCTATCTGGGATACCGAACTGATCAACTTCCAGGAGTTAAGCTATACCGAGTATGCAGAAGCGATAGATCATCCGACAAAAGACGAGATCAAAGAATGGCAGGCAGAGCCGTTAAGTAAATGGATCTTTGAATCAAACCAGTTAGCAGAAGCATTTTACACCGAAATTAAGCCGGGCGATACTTTAGGGTACCAATATAACTTTACGCACCTTGCGATACTAAATCAACGGTTACTTAAGGGCGGTATCAGGCTGGCCGGGATTTTAAACGGAATTTTTGGATAATTTTTTTCAGGTAAAAGGCGAAAGGTTAAAGGTAAAAGGGAATGCCCGGTAGATATAAACCTTTTAGCTTTCGCCTTTAACCTTTTACCTCTCTCTATGAAACTACTAATGGTTTGCCTGGGTAATATCTGCCGTTCGCCGTTGGCGGAGGGCATCATGCAGCACCTGGCCGATAAAGAAGGATTAGGCTGGGAAATTGACTCGGCCGGCACAGGCGACTGGCATGTGGGCGAAGGCCCGGACAGGCGTTCTGTACGCACCGCGCGTGAGCATGGCATAGATATCAGTAAACAGGTTTGCCGGCTTTTCAGGCCGTCAGATTTTGATACTTTTGATCAGATCCTGGTGATGGATAAAAGCAACTTAAGCAATGTACTGGCAATGGCGCCCAACGCCGAAGTTGCTAAAAAAGTAAGCCTGCTGCTGGTAGACAAAATTGTGCCCGACCCTTACCATGACGACAAACAGTTTGAACCCGTTTTCAACATGATAGAAGAAGGGTGTAAGGCGTTTATAGCCAGGCATAAATAATTGATTACTACATTGCCGCTTTATCTAAATAAGCAGCCAGCGCGTTAATAGTGGCCGATACAGCTGCAATCTGTTGTTGGGCCTCGGGCCAGTTACGCTGTTCTATCGCTTCGCGGATGCCGGGCATTGTTTTTACCCCATAACCCGTATAAAAACCCGGAGCATAAATTGCGTGCTTATACCATGGGCGTCGCGGTAAACCGGCTGGTGATAATAACTGCTGCTCCGCCTTATAAATAGTTTCGTTTAATATTTTATGATCTATGTTTGATGCCGAAGCTGTGTTGGTGCTTGTGGCCAACTTTTCGGCACTGGTTTTTAATGCTTCAAGCGATGCGGTTAACGCCGAAAAATCAATAGCCGGCACCTCGGATTTTGCCTGTAGTGTTATTTGTTTTTTTGTAGGATCGGCAGCCAGTACATAGGCATTGTTTTTTATAAGTTCGTTTTGCATAGCCGTAGTTTCGCGCATGTTGTTAGTTAACTCTGCTAACTCTTTGCTGTAGCCATTTAAAGTAGTGTACAGGTTTCTAAAATCAAACGGAAGCACATCCGCGTTAGCCATCCGCAGCACAGTATGCCCCACGGTTTTGGCTAATGTGGCGCCATAAATAAATCCGGGGTCTTTAAATCGTTCGTAATCGGTAAACGAATCAAAAATAGAATGGTATTCACCACCACCACCTTCGCCGCCATAACCTATATCAAGCGTAGGTACACCAAGGTGCTGTAAAAAGGGCGAAAAGTCTGACCCCGACCCCAGTGCTTCTATGGGGTCTGTTTTACGGTCCATGATCTCTTTTTTGCTCTTTACCGAGCCTGCATTTACCAGTTCGTTCGCTTTTTTGCGCTGGCCCACGGTTACATTGGTTTCGGGGTCGATAACACTTTCTGACACCTCACCCATAAAACTTTCCAATGCGTGCGATCCACCCGAATGATAAAACCCGCGCGAGATATCATCCGAATTAATATATACTACCGCTTTTTGCTGTAACTCTTTATCGTGATCCTCCGCATATTCAGTAGATCCTAAAAGTCCGGGCTCTTCACCATCCCAGGCGCAATAAACAAGGGTACGTTTTGGCTTCCAGCCAGTTTTAAGCAGATCGCCCAAAGCTTTAGCTTCGTCCAGCATGGCCGATTGCCCGCTTAGTGGATCATCGGCTCCATTTACCCATGCGTCATGATGGTTGCCTCGCATCACCCATTCATCCGGGTAAGTTGAACCTTTAATTTTAGCGATCACGTCGTACGCAGTAACCAGGTCCCAGTTAAATTCAAGTTTTAAATGTACCGTAGCGGCGCCCGGCCCGATATGGTAAGTAAAAGGAAATGCACCGCGCCAGCTCTCAGGAGCAACCGGGCCCTGCAAGGCTTCAAGTAACGGTTTGGCATCCCGGTAACTAATGGGTAGTACCGGTATTTTTAATATGGTTACTGCATCTTTGCGGTCTAAACGTTTGGCATTTTCAGTGGCGCCTACACCGGGCGTCAGCGGATCGCCTGGATAAATTACCATATCCATTACCGAGCCGCGTTGTACACCTGTTTCATTTTTATAAGCGCCTTTAGGATAAACATCCCCGGCATAATAACCATCGTCTTTAGGGTCCGAGTAAATAATACAGCCTATTGCGCCATGCTCATAAGCAACTTTGGGCTTAATGCCGCGCCATGATTTGCCGTACTTGGCAATAACAATTTTGCCTTTTACATCAATACCCATGTTGGCCAGCGTTTCGTAATCGTCAGGCAAACCATAGTTAACAAAAACCAGTTGCCCGGTTACATCACCGTCAGCGCTCCAGGCGTTATAGGTTGGCAACTGTCCGTCCTGCCCTGATGTCGGGTCGTCGGCTACTGCGCTTTCTTTCAATACCGCGGTATATTTTGTCGGCCCGGTCATTTCTAATAACCTTACTTTAGGTGTGGGGAATAGAACTTTATAAGGCTGCAAATGCGCGTCGAATCCATAGTCTTTAAATTTCTTCAGGATCTTTTCGGCAACTACTTTACCACCCGGCGAACCCAGATGATGTGGGTAAGCCGATAGGTCTTTTAATGTTTCGCCAATATGGGCAGCACTTATGGACTGGTCAAATTGTTGTTCGGTTTGCAACTGTTTGGCAGATGATGCCGGTGTAAAACCCATTAATGTTTTTTGTTGTGCCTTTGCAGCAACAGCGGTAAAACCAATAAGGCCCAGCGCGAAAAGTTTTTTCATGTATGGCAATGTTTGTATGGCCATTAAATTAAGTAAATTATAGTGGAAAGGCAAATTTGAACCGGTTACGGTTGTAACAAACATCGCTCATGCAAACAATAATAAATGCCGCCGTGTTTAATAGTACACCAATTAACCGAAAATAAATTAGGGTTTGCTTTTATTTATAGTTTATAGCGATATTGCTTTTATAATTTAATTTAGCCGAATGGTTAACTACAGGATACATTCTTCCATTTATTTATTGTTGTTGACTGTGATAGTTTTAGCGATCTCCTGTTCGCCCAAGGTTAACCCGGCCAAGCCACCAAAAGTTGTTAAGGGCCCGCATTTTACTACCGATAGCATTTACACCACCAAAACAGACTCTTTATTAAATATCGTAAAGCAACAACAGCCCATAGTTTTGATGGATAGCACAGGACTGATAGCTACCCCGTCAGAATGGGTTGGGTCTGTTAATTTTGGCATCCGTAAGGCTAATTATGTCATCATCCATTTTACCGCGCAGGATTCTGTACAGCAAACCATCAAAACCTTCACTATAAAAAGCACCGAAACCAGCGCGCATTATGTAATTGCCAAGGATGGCAAGGTGTACCATATGGTAAATGATTACTTACGATCAAACCATGCCGGCCTGGGCAAGTGGGGCAGCGTTACTGATATGAACAGCATATCGTTAGGGATAGAGATCGATAACAACGGTGCATCGCCGTTTACCGATGCACAGGTAAAAAGTTTGTTGCAGCTGCTTGCACAGCTAAAAAAAGCTTACAACATCCCGGCGGCAAACTTTATTGGTCACCAGGATTTTGCCCCGAAACGCAAGCCCGATCCCGGCCCGCTGTTCCCGTGGAAAACACTGGCAGATAAAGGCTTTGGCTATTGGAGCGACGACGCCCTTGAAATAGCGCCCGAAAACTTCGATTATAAAACTGCCCTGCGCTTGATCGGCTATGATACATCCGACGTAAACGCAGCCATCATAGCCTTTAAACGCCATTTTGTGCAGGACGACAGTACCGCGCAATTAAGCCAGCTTGATTTGAATGTGCTGTATAATGTGTACCAGAAATACTGAGTTGAGGTTAAAGGTAAAAGGCGAAAGGTTAGGACTTCTTAAAAAGTAAAGGAGAAATAGCTTACTGCCATTTCTCCTTTTATAAACTGCAAAAGAAAACCTTTTACCTTTCGCCTTTTACCTTTAACCTTTCTTAACAGCCCACCCATCCTTCAACGTCACTGTCCGGTTAAACACCAGTTTATCAGCGGTTGATAATTTATCAAGGGTGAAATACCCTTTGCGGATAAACTGGTAGCCTTTGCCTTGTTCGGCGTGGGCCAGGTCGGCTTCTATGTATACATTCGGTAAGATCTGCAAGCTATCGGGGTTAAGGTATTCCTTAAAGTCGCCTTCTTCGCTTGACGGGTCTTCAACCTTAAATAAACGGTCATATAAACGTACCTCGGCAGTTTTGGCGTGCGGTACACTTACCCAGTGGATAGTGCCCTTAACGTGGATCCCGCTGGTATCATGGCCCGATTTTGATTCGGGGATATAAGTGCAATAGATCTCGGTTACGTTACCGTTGGCATCCTTTTTAAAATCTTCGCATTTTACAATGTAGGCATTCTTTAAGCGCACCATCAGCCCAACACCTAAGCGGAAAAACTTTTTAGGCGGTTCTTCCATAAAGTCCTCGCGCTCTATCCACAATTCATTGCTGAACGGGATATCCCTGCCGCCATCGCCGCCTTCAACCTCGGGGTTGTTTTCGCCGTGAAGCGTTTCTGTTTGCCCTTCGGGATAGTTGGTGATGATCATTTTTATAGGATCAAGCACAGCCATACGGCGCCAGGCGGTTTTATTCAGGTCCTCGCGGATACAGAACTCCAGTAAACTAAAGTCTATCATGTTCTCGCGCTTGGCTACGCCAATCCGGTCGCAAAACTCGCGGATAGAAGCGGCGGTATAACCCCGGCGGCGCAAGCCGCTAATGGTCGACATCCTTGGGTCGTCCCAGCCTTCAACATGGTTCTCAGCTACCAGTTGCATCAGCTTGCGCTTGCTCATTACCGTGTAGGTCATGTTTAAACGGGCAAACTCGTATTGTTTAGACGGGAATATTTCCAACTCCTCGATAAACAGATCATACAATGGCCTGTGCGACACAAACTCAAGCGTACAAATAGAATGGGTGATCTCTTCGATGGCGTCTGATTGCCCGTGCGCGAAATCATACATCGGGTAAATGCACCAGGCATCACCGGTACGGTGGTGATGGGCATGTTTTATGCGGTACATCAACGGATCGCGCAGCAACATGTTTGGCGATGCCAGGTCGATCTTCGCACGCAGCACTTTGTCGCCGTCCTGGTATTTACCGGCTTTCATATCGGCAAACAGCTGCAGGTTTTCTGCTACGCTGCGGCTACGGTATTGGTTGGGTGTGCCCGGCTCGGTAGGTGTGCCTTTTTGGGCAGCAATTTCTTCGGCGGTGCTATCGTCAACATAGGCTAATCCTTTTTTTATCAGCTCTACCGCAAGATCATATAGTTTATCAAAATAGTCAGAAGCATATAATTCTTCGGCCCAGTCAAACCCTAGCCACTTTACATCTTCCTTAATGCTGTCAACGTATTCGGTTTCTTCCTTTGTAGGGTTGGTATCGTCAAAACGCAGGTTGGTTTTGCCATTGTATTTTTTTGCCAGCCCAAAATTAAGGCAGATGGATTTGGCGTGGCCGATGTGCAAATAACCATTAGGCTCGGGCGGGAAACGGGTTAACACCCTGCCGTCGTGTTTGCCGTTGGCTATATCCTCTTCAACAATCTCTTCAATAAAATTTAATGATCTCTCTTCGCTCATGGTAAGGGCAAAAGTATGATTTTTAAGCGAAATTACCCCTCTATATCTCCCCAAAGGGGAGACTTTATTTAAGATTACGGGAATAAAAAGCGGACACGACCTGTGCGGTTTTGATACAAACTATCTTTTTAAAATACGTGTAAATATCTGATAATAAATAATTTAAATCATTGGCATTGTATTTACGCGTATTAACAAACTCGTTTTACTTTATATTAAAACCCTAACCGGCATGATCAGGAGTTACTTAAAAATAGCCATAAGAAATCTTCTTGGAAACAGATCCATTTCTGTTATTAATATAGGCGGGCTTGCCATAGGCATGGCTGTGGCAATGCTTATTGGTTTATGGGTATGGGATGAGCTGTCCTTCAATAAGTATCATCAAAATTACGACCGTATTGCACAAGTAATGGAGAACGATACCCATAATGGCACAATTAACACAGGCAGCGCGATACCATTGCCGCTTGACGCGGAAATGCGCAAAACATATGCAGGCGATTTTAAACATATTGTAATGCAATCGTGGGCAGATAACCATGTAATTAGCATTGATAATAAAAGCATTACCTATTGCGGAGCCTTCATCGGCGCCGAAGGCCCTGAAATGTTTACTATCGATATGGTCAGCGGCAATCGTGGCGCCCTGCATGATCCTTCTTCGGTACTTATCAGTCAATCGGTTGCTAAAGCATTATTTGGCGATGCCAACCCGCTAAATAAAGTAATAAAATTAGATAATAAGGCTGACTTTAAAGTTGGCGGCGTTTATGCGGACCTGCCTGCCAATACTACTTTACATGATGTGGCATTTATGGCACCGTGGGATTTTTATGCTAACCAACCAGGCTGGATAGGACGAGGTGCCGATGACTGGAGCGATAATTCACTGTTTATGTACGTGCAAATAGCCGATAATGCCGACATGAGCAAACTGTCTGAAAAAATAAAAAATGTTAAGCTAAACAGGGTTGGCCCGGACCTGGCTAAAGCCAAACCGGCAATGTTTCTGCAACCTATGCGTAAATGGCATTTATACTCGCAGTTTAAAAATGGCATTAATACCGGCGGCGCTATACAATACGTTTGGCTATTTGGATTAATCGGGATAGCGGTATTGTTATTGGCTTGTATTAATTTTATGAATTTAAGTACCGCCCGCAGCGAAAAACGAGCTAAAGAAGTAGGCCTGCGCAAAGCCATTGGGTCATTACGGGGTCAACTGGTTATGCAATTTTTTTTCGAATCGTTATTCACAGCTCTACTGGCATTTATCCTTTCGCTTATTTTAGTAAGCATGTTATTGCCGTATTTTAACCAGCTATGCGGAAAGCATATTTCTATCCTGTGGTCAAGCCCTATATTTTGGATCATAGGTTTTGGGTTTACTTTATTTACCGGTTTAATTGCCGGCAGCTACCCTGCGCTATACCTCTCATCATTTAACCCGGTAAAAGTTTTAAAGGGTACATTTAAAGCAGGGCCGTTGGCAGCTATTCCGCGCAAGGTATTAGTAGTTACCCAGTTTGCTGTTTCGGTTGTATTAATAATTGGCACCATTGTAATTTTCAAGCAGATACAGTTTGCACAGGACCGACCGGTTGGTTATAGCCGCGAAGGCCTTATAACCATTGAAATCGCAAACGGCGATCTGCACCGCCAATTTGATGCTTTCAGGCTTGACCTGTTAAAGTCGGGGGCAGTAACCGAGGTTGCTGAATCATCAAGCCCGGCTACGGCTATCAATAATTTTATGAACGGCATTTCATGGGAAGGAAAAGATCCGGCAATGACTTCCACGTTTGCTAATGTGCGGGTAACTACCGAATTTGGTAAAACCGTAGGTTTCAAATTCAGTAGCGGCCGCGATTTTTCCAGGCAATTGACAACCGACTCATCTTCGGTGGTTATAAATGAAGCTGCTGTAAAATATATGGGGATCAAAGATCCGGTAGGCAAAATTATCCAGACCGAGAAAAAAACCTTGACCATTATAGGCGTAGCTAAAGATATGGTGATGGGGTCGCCGTATGAGCCTGCCCAGCCAACTATATTCTATCTTCAGCGACGCGGGTTTGACTATGTGGATATCAGGTTAAACCCTAAATTAAATGCGCATGGATCGCTTGCCAAAATAGAGGCAATTTGCAAGCTTTATTCGCCATCCACACCTTTCGCTTATAAGTTTGCTGATGATGAATATGCTTCGAAATTTACGGATGAGCGCCGCATTGGCAACCTGGCGAGATCATTTGCAGCGCTTGCTATTTTAATAAGCTGCCTCGGTTTGTTTGGTATGGCATCATACATGGCCGAACAGCGCCGCAAAGAAATAGGTGTACGCAAGGTTTTAGGAGCATCTGTGTTAAAGCTGTTAGGAAATATGACAACTGATTTTATAATATTGATTGCTTTTGCGTTGTTAATAGCCTTCCCAATAGCTTATTACGTCATGTATAAATGGCTGCAGGCTTATAGCTACCGCACGGGCCTGTCGTGGTGGATATTTGCTGTAACCGCCGCTGGCACGGTAGTAATTACGCTATTAACAGTAAGCTATCAAAGTATTAAAGCAGCCTTAGTAAACCCTGTAAAAAGTTTAAGAAACGAATAACAGTTTATAAATTATTACAATTAAAAAGGGTGCTCATCGATCGATGAGCACCCTTTCGCTTTTGAATACTGCTGTTTTTCTTGTAGATTAAAACGCCTTCGCAAATTCCTGCGCGAAATCTGCCAGTTTTATTTTACCTAAAACGGGTTTGTGTTTTTGGTAATCTTCAAACATTTTGCCGGTGCGTACAGACACGCCCATTTCGGTATAGTTGGTGGCTACTTCTTCGGGCAAGCCTGCGCCTATTGCGCCGGCAATGTTATCGGCATCGGTAAATTCAATCCATGGTAATTCGGGCTTGCCAATGGCGGCACCTAAGGTTTTGGCAACTTCGCCCGCGGTTTTTTCATCGCTGGCTACGTAGCGTACGCTTTTGCCGGTAAAGCCGCTTTGTAATTCTTCGGCTACTACTACTGCAATGTCATTGGGGTGCACCAGGATCAATGGTGTATCTGCTCCCCAGTTGCTGCCTATAATGCCGGCATGTTTGATCATATCCACATTAGCATAAAAATTGGTATAGAAAAAACCGGGGCGCAGGTGTTTTACTGCAACGCCATCCAGCTTATCGTAAATTTCTTCAATACGGTGAATGCCTGTAACCGGGCCGGTACCGTCTTCAAGATGCGCGCCGATGCTGCTCAGGTGCACAACCTTGGTTATACCATTTGCAGTTATCGCGTCGGCATAATTCTGACCAATTCCGGCAATCCAGTTTTTCCATTCGCTGGCGCCGAAGTTTGGTGGTACCATGGTATAAACCGCATCGGCACCTTTAAAGGCAGCGGTTAAAAAAGCAACGTCTTCTACTGCACCAACCGCCGGGGTTGCGCCCAGGGCTTTGATCTCTTTAGTACGGTCTGCATTGCTGGTGATGATGGTTACATCGTGTCCTGCTTTAATTAATGTTTCGGCCAATGGCTTGCTGATATTGCCTAATGACCCTGTAAGTGTAATTTTCATGATTTTCTGCTTTATTTTGTTTTTTATTGCTTTTTTCTGCTTTTTATTGACGGCAACAAATGTATATTTGTACTTACTTTTATACAAGTACTTACCCCAAAGTAAGTGTTAAAATTTATGACAGCAGTAAAAGAAAGCTCAACGCAAAACCACAACAAAACAGCCAATCAGCTACATTGCCCGGTTACTTATGTAATGAATAAAATTGGCGGCCATTGGAAACCCATCATACTTTATCAATTGCTTAACGGCTCTAAGCGTTACAGCGAATTGCGCCGGGCAATACCGCCTATTACTGAAAAAATGCTGATCCAGCATCTGAAACAGATGGAGGCTGATAACCTGGTTATCCGCAAAGCGGAACCAGTGGTGCCGCCATACGTAACCTACAAGCTAAGTGAGGCCGGCGAGGAGCTGACACCCGTTATGACTGCTATGGTTGATTGGGCGCTAAAGGATTATCAGCGTACAGGAGTGGATTTTGAGATGGATGAGGACTAATATCAGGATAATGCTATTCTTCTTAGATCTGTCGCGCTTGTCTGCTTCTCAAAATCAACACAACTATTAAAGCCAGTAACGGCGAACCAAAAATTGCTACAAACAAGGTCCCCCAAAATCCAAGGCCGGTAGCTTTGCCCATTTTGGCAACCCATATTACGAATAGCAGGTACAAGGCTAAACATAAGGCTGCCAGGATCGAAAAATTGGACGATACTATTTCCACGGGGTCAAGTTTAATTAGAGGCTTATTTAAACCTGTTTTGAACTTCGGTTTTTCAGAATTAACACAACAATCAAAGCCAGTATTGGTGATCCAAAAATTGCGATCAATACGGTACCGAAATAGCCCAGGGCTGTAGTTTTACCAAGTTGAGCCACCCAGATAATCAGAATTATATCAAGAACAATTAACAAGATTTCTGTAATACCGAAATCAAAAAAAGCTAAGGTCATAATCGGTTTGGTTTGTTTGAAGGTACAGTATTTTGTTTACGTTCCAAAATAACATTTTATCCTTCGTCACGCCCGTTAACGCGTGGACGCTTTAACATGCGTGTGCTGACAGCAATGGTAGATTGGGCATTACAAAACAAATCCGGGGAGGTAATTCCCCGGATTTGTTTTAATGGCAGGGCAATCGCTTTTAAAACAGGAGGCTCCGATGGAGCCATTAACATGCTATTAATGATGCCTATAAACAGGAAATTCCTCCGGAACTATAGATCTTTTTAAGCGAGACTCCGGCGGAGTCCCCTGTTTATAGTATAAAACACATCTGAATAAAGGCTCCGTAGGTGCCTCCTCGTAACCGTTGATGTTTAAAAGCGATTGCTGGGTTTAATGGTAGCTATTTATTCAAATGTATCTGCCACTACCATTATCTTTTTCCCCGGTTGTTCTTCCGTTTCAAAAACAAGCGTAATTTTGCCTGCAACACCGGTAATGGTTATGGTGCAGTGTTGTATGTTCCCGCTATTGTCTTCTAATTTAGCTTTAACTACCATTTTACCGTCCTTAAAAGCTGTCGGCCATTCGCATGTTTTCGAGGTGATAGCGCCTGAAATTGTATGATCCTCATCCCCCGGCACAATGGTTACCTGCGATTTTGAAATTGTAATAGTGGCATTCTCGTCTTTAGAGTTTTCTATATTGCCTTTTGCGTCAAGATGGTTTGTCTTTGACGATTTTAAAACTACGGTTTTATCACATTGGCCGTAGCTTAATTGGCTGCATGCTGCCAGCAGCAACACAAGCGTAATTTTGATAATTGTTGATTTCATGATTTTAATTTTTTTATAAAGTTATTGTTTTATATAGTATTATGCAATACAAAGTACTATATTTTTAATTAATTTAAAATGATGTAGTACTGCGTTTCATTGTTGTAAAATCAGGATAAATTCAATCGTTTGATTATCAGTCTTATAAATACAAATCATGTTAAAAAATACTGACTTATCCTTTGTTTCATTTTGTTTCACCGGTTTTTAACAAAGTGTTTATAAACAACTGGTTAACTCAAAATCTTGTTTCACTTGTTTCATTTGTTTCACATTCGCGTGAAACAAGCAAGCTGCTCATCATAACATTTTGCTTACAAAGCCCTGTTTACCAATAAGTGTTGTAAATAGGCGTTGATGTGTTAAGGGGCAATCATTATATTTACCGCCCGTATAACCATTAACAATTATGTTTATAAACAAACCTGTATTTAAAATATCTGCTTTAATTCTGCTCTTAACGGCAGGGCTATTATTGGCCTTTATGGTTGATGTCCCTAAGAAACCCGACGAGAGCCGCTTTACCCCCGTTGCACTTACAAGGCCCGGCGACCTGGATGAGCCAAACACCTTCGAGGTTTTGAGCGACGGCCGTGTATTGATCAGCGAGCGTAAGGGCGCCATAAAATTGTTCGACCCGATCACCAAAATGACCAAAACCATTGCCACGCTGCCGGTTAATACCAAATACACCAGCGCTAAAGGCAAGGTTACCGAGGCAGAAGAAGGTTTGATGGGATTAACTGTCGATCCTGACTTTAACAAGAACCACTTTATTTATACTTTCTATTCGCATCCCACAGAAAAAAAATGGATGCTTACCCGTTGGAAATTTGAGAACGACGCCTTAGTTGCAGGTTCTGAAAAGACAGTGCTTGAGTTTGAAACCCAGCGCGAAACCTGCTGCCATACCGGCGGTGGTATGACCTGGGACGCCAAGCATGACCTGTACCTTACTGTTGGTAACAATACCGGCGCGTTGCTTTCGTCATCAACTGATGAACGCCCTGATAAAGTACATTGGGACGATCAGCGCGGTACTGCTAATACCAACAGCCTTTTAGGTAAAATATTAAAGATCCACCCTGAAGCGGATGGCAGTTATACCATCCCGGAAGGAAACCTGTTCCCTAAAGGAACACCAAAAACCCGCCCCGAGATTTATACCATGGGTCATCGTAACCCTTGGAGGCCTTCAATCGACAGCAAAACAGGCTGGTTGTATTGGGGCGATATCGGCCCGGATGCTACTGAAGACAGCGACCTTGGCCCCAAAGGCTATGACGAGCTGAACCAGGCACGCACCCCCGGATTTTTTGGCTGGCCATACTTTGTTGGCCCTAACGCCGCTTACCCTATTTATAACTATGTTGATGGCGATACCGGCCCGGCAAAAGACCCTAAAAAGCCAATCAATAATTCGGTTAACAATACCGGTTTAAAAGAGTTGCCACCTGTTGCCCCGCCGTTTATTTACTATCCTTATTCGGCATCTGCCGAGTTCCCGTTGGTGGGTAGCGGCAGCCGTAGCTCGGTGGGTGGGCCTATCTATCACCGGTCAGACCGCCCAACTGCCAAACGCCCGTGGCCCGCTTATTACGAAGGTAAATGGCTGGCTACTGATCTTGCCCGTGGCTGGATCATGGCGATATCCATGAAAGCAAATGGCGATTACCTGGGTATGGAGCAATTTTTGCCAAGCTACCATCCTATAGAGCCTATCGACATCAAGTTTGGCCCTGATGGCGACCTTTATGTATTAGAATATGGCAGCGTTTGGTTCGGCAAAAGCGATAATGCTAAGCTGGTACGGATCGAGTATAATGCCGGTAACCGTAAGCCAACCGTTATGGCATCGACCAACAAACAGGGCGGTACCGTTCCGTTAAAAATAACCCTGTCATCGGCCGGGACATCTGATGCGGATGGTGATGCTTTAAGATATAGCTGGAAAGTAACCTCACCCGGTGCGCAGCCAAAATTATATCCAACAGCTAATCCGGCCATAACCTTAACCAAAGCAGGCGTTTACATGGCTACTTTAACTGTAACCGATTCGCATGGCGCAAGTAACAGCAAGTCTGTAAAAATTATAGCGGGCAATGAGGCTCCGGAGGTAAAGGTTGATCTGTCAAACAATACCTCTTTCTACTTTAACGATAAGCCTTTCAATTATACCGTAAGTGTAACCGATAAAGAGGACGGCAGCCTTGCAGTAGGAACCATCACCCCGGCACAGGTATCCGTTAGTATTAATTACACATCAGAAGGATTTGATTATGTACAGGTAGCGCAGGAGCAAAGCAGTGTCGACGCATCGACCCAGTTTGCCGTTGCACGTGCGTTAATAGGCAACGCCGACTGCAAAAACTGCCATAGCGTTAACGCGGTGAACGTAGCGCCAAGTTTTACTGAGATCTCTAATAAATATAAAGGTAACGATGCCGAGATAGAGCGCCTTGCGCATGTTATCCGTGGCGGTGGCAGCGGGCATTGGAACAGGCCTATTGCTATGCCGGCACACCCCGGCATTACGCTTAATGACGCGCGTACTATTGTAAATTACATTGTTAATGTAACCAATAACAACATTAACACCATGCCGGTAAAAGGTACTTATACACCAAAAGTTCCTGCCGATGATAATGGCAATGGAAGCTATATTATCCGTGCCGCCTATACAGACAGGGGCAATAAAAATATCCCGAAACAAACCACGGTATCAACCATCATTTTGCACAATCCGGTAGTAGGAGCGGCAACCGCTCCGGTTATCAAAAACGCGTTTACCAAAGTTAACGGGTTAGATGGATCGACAAATGTGGTGGGCCGTAAAGATGGTTATGTTGAATTTAAAAAGATAGATCTTACCGGCATTAAACAAATGGAGCTGGCTGCTTACGCAACTGCTTTAGAGAACAACCCCGGTGGTACGATAGAAGTACACGCAGATGCCCCAACTGGTGCGCTGCTTGGCCAGGCCGCATTTGAGCAATTGGATGCAAAACCAAAATCTCAAAACTGGGTTAAAACCGATATCAAGGAAACCGCCGGGATACATGACCTGTATTTTGTGTTTAAAAACGATAAGGCCAAACCTATTGATGCATTATTGTTATTTAACGCGATAAAATTTGAAGACGAAAAGTAGCATCGTCAATTACCTTATAAAGCAAAAAGACCCGCCGAACGGCGGGTCTTTTTGCTTTATTTCTCCATTGTCTGTGTCCTCACAGACAATTATTTGGAAAGCTGCCTGTGAGGACACAGACAGCGGCGAACTGACTTACTAAGGATAATTTTTTATTTTACTCTTTTCAACACCCCGGTAAAAGTAGTGCCCTGGAAACCAACGGTAACATTCATCTTGTCGCCATCTATTTTTCCTTTAACATAAGATACCGCGAAGCCATTATAGATAAAGGGCTTAAAAACGATATCCTTACCGGTTACTACACCGTTTTTTAGCGGTATATCGCCAATTTCGGTGTTAACAACGCCGTTTACCAGGCCTTTATCTTCCTTCATGTTTACGGTAACATCATACAATAACGCTATCGTGCCAGACCATTTTCCACTCGCGCCCTCGGCATAACATATCGCGGTAGCAATTAAAATAACCAACAACGATCCTAAAACACACTTCTTCATTTTTGCACTTTTGTCAATAATAGACAAAATTAAGATATTGGGGTTTAATGTATTTAAATTTTTATACAACTTAAATCAAAAAAACGTAATTTTAATTTATGAGATCATCACAAAACCGCCGATCGGCTATTAAGAGTATTTTAGCCGGCACCGGAGCAGTCGCTGCCGCGGGCACGTTGTCTGCATTTACGTCACCAATGAAAAAAACGCAAGAATTAAAAGGGAATGTCAACCACTCGGTATGTCGATGGTGCTTTCAAAATATTGACCTGGATACCCTTTGCGGGGCTGCCAAAGATATGGGCATGAAATCGATCGACCTGATTGGCCCGGAGGAATGGCCTATAGCGCAAAAGCATGGCTTGTTCTCATCCATGTGTAACGGCCCGGGCGTAGCCATCACCTTTGGTTGGAATGATCCTGCAAAACACGAAAAGCTGATTAAAGACTATAGCGACCTGATACCCAAAGTAGCCGCTGCCGGTTACAAAAACCTGATCTGCTTTAGCGGAAACCGTGAGGGTAAGGATGATGTGACCGGATTGGAAAACTGTGTAACCGGACTTAAAAAAATATTACCACTTGCCGAAAAACATGGCGTTGTACTTTGTATGGAACTGCTAAACAGCAAAGTTGACCATCATGATTATCAATGCGATCATACTGAGTGGGGCGTAGCTTTATGCAAAAAATTAGGCTCTGAGAATTTTAAGCTGCTGTATGACATTTACCATATGCAGATTGACGAGGGCAATGTGATAGCCAACATCAAGGCTAATCACCAGTACCTGGCACATTACCATGTTGCAGGTGTACCGGGCAGGCATGAGCCTAACGACACCCAGGAATTATACTATCCTGCAGTGATGAAGGCCATATTGGATACCGGATTTAAAGGTTATGTAGCGCAAGAGTATTTGCCAATAGTTCACGAACAGGATCAGCAAATAGCATCGCTTAAGACGTCAATGATGATCTGTGACGTTTAAAACTTCAAGATCTTAAGACACAAAAAAAGCCGCTTAAATTTTAAGCGGCTTTTTTTGTGTCTTAAGTTTATGTTATTTAGCAACAGCCGGTTGCTTTAATGTCAATTTGATAGGTTGGGTACCAAAAGTGGTAGTCAAGACTAATTTTCCGTCTGCGATGGTGCCTTTGTAAACAACAGGTTTGCCATTAAAAGTAGTAGTAAACTGTATGTTGTCGCCATCAACTTTACCATCAGAAATGGTGTTTTTACCCATTTGTGCAGCTACGTAAGGTGTATAACCGGCTTCGTCAGGGTTTTCTGATTTTGGGTTGTTATCAACTAAAGCAAATACGCCGGTTAATTTACCACCGTCATTTTTCAAGGTAAGCGATAAGTTATACTGTCCCTCAACAAGGCCTTTCCACACGCCGTCAACGCTGGCTGCTAAACACACTGTAACTACGGTTAGCACTAAAGCGATTGATAATAGTATCTTTTTCATTTTTTTAATTTAGTTTTTATTTTATGTTTTTACTCGATTACAAAAATATTAAAATATTGGAAACTTACTGTAACAGTTTCGTTTTAAAACTGTAACGTTTGTGTATCCCTGCTTGCGGCAACCTCTGCTTCAATAGCTACTTTGCCCGGCGGCACGCCATCTTCATCGAAAATAACCAATGTGTTTTTACCGGGTTTTAACCAGCATTCGGGTATGTACATGCCATTTATTTTTATTTTTTCGGGATACCCGCCCAAATTATGGCCGTTAACCCAAACCGAACCACGACTTAAACTGGTAGTATTAACGCGCCATATGGCATGAGATTGTTTTGAAGGCGAAAAGTTTAATATAGTACGGTAAAATACCGGGCCATTTAAGGTCTTGCCGGATATTGGCTGCCAGTTGTCGCCCGATTGCCCCCCTCTCGAGAGGGGGTGCGCGGGGTTGTGTTGTTGCAGGGGTGTGTTAGCAAAGCGAACAACACACTCCTCCCCCATCTCAACAGGGGAATCACACGGGCCGCCGCGCATACGCCAGTTTGTAATAGTTTTCTCGCTGCTTTTGCCATTTTCTTTTTGCAACTTTACTTCACCCCAGATTCCTTTGCGGTCAAGAGTATCTATTCGCCCTGTTTTAAATATCAGTTTGTTGCGGCCAATGTGCGAGGTGAAAAGTGCCAGCGTATGTGTTATGCCGCTCTTTAACGTAATATGTGTAGTCTCCTGAAATATCGCCGCGGTATCCACGCGTTTGCCGTCTAAAAATAACGCGCCATTTTCCGGGGCGTGTTTTAAGATCAATATGTATTTACCGCCATCAGTAACTTTTATTTTGGTGCGATACCAGGCATAAGCGGTAATATCACCATCGGCACCCATCTGCAGCGGGTCCTTACTTGCCAGCCATTTAGAGTCGTTATATCTCGGCATAGCAGGTTTATCGGCGCGGGCATACTCCCACGGGCCGGGAATGATAGAAACCATACGCTTTACCATCTTTACCGGCTCGGCTGGTTTCATGACCGATCCAACCGGTTTAAAGATCCAGGTCGGGTAGTTAGATCCGGCGAGCCAAGGACGCTCGGTTGTAAGGCTCATTTGATTGTTTTCGCTGATCAGATCAGCGGCATAATCAGGGCCGATAGTAATGTGAGTTTGCTCATTAACCTCTGTAAACCAGGAACGCGATGCCAGTTGATCATTTACGACAATGATCTTAATTTCTTTACCACCGACAGTAAAGCTGCAGGCAGAAGGAGAGGTAGCCACAATAGCATTTAATCCTAACAGGCCATCATTCGTTTTAAAATTAGCTGCCCCCGAAGTGATCTTTACCTGGCCAACTGTTTTGAAATATAATTGCGCCGATGTGCCTGTATCGCCATATATCAATAAAGTAGTTGTATTTCCTTGCGGGATGATGCCATAGATACGCGTTGGCGCCCAAACCAATTTAACCGTTGACGTTAGCTGATAATCCTGTACTACAGGCATGATCTCGCCGGCTGCTAATTTGATGGGCATAGCCGTTTTTGCCGGAATACTTGCAGGAGCCTGCAAGTCAAACTTTACCGCTACCGAATCCGGATTATCTAAGAAAGCAATAGTACCGACGGGGCTTTTTCTTGAGGTTACTTTTATAATGGTATCAGATACGGCAGGTTTATCGGCTTGGTCGTCCAGGCTGTTTTCAAGCACACTTTGAAAACTTTGTGCAAACCAGTTAGCACGTTTAAAGGCGTAGTAGATAGGCCTCAGGTCACCGGTTTGGCCAACAGCCGCGCCGTAATCGTAGGATGCAGCATTTTCTTTATCGTTGTTGTAATCAAAATTGCTGCCTCCGTGAGCCATGTATACGTTATAACCATTGCCGCCGTGGGCGATCATTTTCCAGGTACGCCTGTCATATAACGTCGAGTCAAGTTCCTGCGGACCATAGTTTAAAAACCACACGCCCCAATACTCCGGGCAAAACCAGGGATTAGGCCGGGCCGGATCGTCCAAACTGGCAAAATCCCCGGCAGGGTCATTGCCCGAATGCAATCCGCTAAAAAAATAAGGCACCTGTAAACCAAGTGAAACCGTTTTATCCCTTAAATGCTTAAAATAGTTATTAGGCAGAACTGTGCCCCAGCCGGCGCGATGTTCATTTTCCAGCTGCACCATAATAACCGCGCCGCCATGATTTATTTGATTTTTAGACACAATGGGCATCAGCTTATCAAAGTATTTGTTGACAGCTGAAAGAAACTGCGGGTTATCCTCGCGTACGCGCAACCCGGGTTTAAACCGCAACCAGATAGGGTAGCCGCCCATGTCCCACTCGCCGCAATAATAGGGGCCGACACGTACTATGGCATACATGCCCATGCTTTTTATCAACTGCAAAAACGCGTTAAGGTCATGGTCGCCGGCAAAATTGAACCGGCCCTCTTTTGGCTCATGGAAATTCCAGAAGGTGTACATTTCTATCACGTTAAATCCGGCCCGTTTAAGGCGTAGTAACCGGTCATGCCATAAGGCCCGTGGCAGGCGTGCATATTCCATCCCTGCCGAAGCAATAAACGTACGTTTGCCGTTGATCAAAAAACCACGCGCATCATAATCTATAAACGGTTTTGCCACGGTGGCAGATGGGAATAGGTGATCATTACGTGTAGGTGTACCGGTGCCCGGTTGGGCGCTGGATTGACCAGAATACATCAATAAGAAAAACAGCAACAAAAAGTAAGGTGTCACCCTGAGGCACTCGAAGGGTGAGCATAAAGGCCGGCCCTCATACTTCGAGAGCTTCAGCATGACACCCAATTTTAAGCTTTTGGTCTCATTGTCACTTTGTATCATGGCGCAATTTAACGATAAAACAAAAAGGAGGCTACCTTTTGGGCGCCTCCTTTTTGTTTTATCGTAGCGATTAATTAAATTCCGCTAAGTTTCCATGGAGCTCTGTACTCGCGTTTAACGTACTGGTTAAGTTCGTCAACGTTAGTGATCTTTAAATTAGCAGCGTCATAAATAACATCGATATAACGTGCAGGATAGTCACCGCCACGGCGTCTTTTGCCACCACCGTCAGCCGGAGCAGCGCCCTCACTTGCCTTAGGCACGCTCACACCCCTGATAGCCAGGTTACACATTAACATGGCTTCGGTTAATAAAGCAGCTTCCTCAAATGGCGAGCTGGTTTGCATGTTGCCATAACCGGCTAAACAAGCCTCAACCCATTGTGCGTAGTGATTTTCGTCTTTAACACGTGCAAATTTCTCAGGAACGTTAACATCGTCCATTCTTGAAACAGGTAATAAACGTGCACGTGATGCATAGCAACCGGCAGTCATTTTACCTTTGGTACCAATAAACAGCATACCGCCGTCACCTTCTCCCCAATGCTCAGATGGATCCAGTTCTTCAGGACGAGGAGGGATCATACCGCCATCCAGCCAATGTACCTTTACCGGGCCGCTGGTTTTGTCTGTTTTAGGGAATGTCATGGTAGTGAAGCTTGATGCCGGGCCGGTTTCAATTGAGCCGCCCTGGCCAACACTGGTTGACACTTTATCAACATACTTAAGGTTAAGTACTTTCATTGGGCCATGCAAAATGTGCGCGCCCATATCGCCTAATACGCCTGTTCCGTAATCCCACCAGCCTCTCCAGTTAAACGGCAATACTTTAATACCACCAGGCATATCTGTTCCGGCAGGGAATGGTTTTTCCTTTGCGGTACCTTGCCACAAGTCCCAGTTAAGGGTGCTTGGCGGGGTACTGGTTTCTTTTGGCCATTTTAAACCGTTAGGTGTGTTAGCGCCATACCAGCCTTGCGGCCATACCGGGCGGTTGGTCCAGCACCAAACTTCGGTAACATCACCAATAACTCCTGCATCATACCATTCCATCATTTTACGAACGCCATCGCTTGATGATCCCTGGTTACCCATTTGGGTTTGTACTTTATATTTATGACCCATGTTGGCCATCATACGTGCTTCGTACACGTCATGCGCCATTGGTTTTTGTACGTAAACGTGTTTTTTAAGAGACATTGCTGCCGTAGCAACTACGGCGTGAGTATGATCGGGCGTAGCGCAATGCACTGCATCAAAGTTTTTATGTTCTTTATCCAGCATTTCTCTCCAATCCACATACTTTTTAGCATCCGGGTAAGTATTGAAAACGTGTGCCGCATAATCCTGGTCAACATCACATAAAAATGCCGATTTTGCTTTTCCACTTTTAACAAAAGCCTCAATATCACTCGTTCCTTTTCCACCCAGGCCCACACTTGCAATATATAAGGTATCGCTTGGCGCCCTGTAACCTTTACCTAATACAAACCGGGGTACTATGGTAAATCCGGCAGCAGCAAGGGCACTTGTTTTCACAAAATCTCTGCGTGAAGGTGCGCTTGCTTTTTCTTCATTTTCTTTCATGTTAATAGTTTTATTGTTTGGTTTTATGTTTTTTGTTAAGTGTCTTTTAATATGGCGTAACTGCCAGATCTATAAATTATTGAAATGTAGTTTATGTAATGGTAAAATTGGCTTAATATTTCCTGTTATTGTTCAATTACGATCAGAGAAAGGTTGAAATTATGAAATAAAATACGAATAACTAAAAAAAATTAGCTAATAAATCGTAACATTTTTAATATATAATTCCTGACACGTATATACAAGCAGGTTTTGTTAAAACCTCTTTTTTAATTTCAGTTGATGCTGCAGATCAATAATTGCCGAAAATTGCTGGCCGGGCCTTAATTGTTATAGGTGGGGTATGTTAATAAATTGTGATTTTTTTGCGTTTTTTAACCCATTTAAAATCAAAAAATGCCTCAATATGCCGTACTAAAGGCTTTTAGTCTACTTTATCTGCCGACTATCTGTTGAAATACCTTATATATTGACCAAAAGATTGTTATATATTACAAAATACATATTACTTTTGCCGTCCATAACAATCATGAGCAAAACATCTCCACAACTTAAAGTTCTTTCTATTGATATAGGCGGCTCGCATATAAAGGCCACGGTTTTAGATAGTAACGGCTCCCTTCTGGTAGACTATTCTAAAATAGAGACCCCGCAACCCGCCAACCCCGACAATGTGGTAAAAGCTATAAAAAAACTGGCCAAGCCATTTACTGATTACAATAAGATCTCAGTTGGTTTCCCGGGTTATGTGCGCGACAGTATTGTTAAAACCGCACCGAACCTGGATAACGCCGCCTGGGCCGATTTTAACCTCGGTAAAAAATTGGAAGAAGAGTTAGGTAAGCCTGCACGCGTTGTAAACGATGCCGACATGCAGGGCTTGGGCGTAGTAAGCGGAAAAGGACTTGAACTGGTACTGACATTAGGTACAGGATTTGGGACAGCTGTACTACTTGACGGTAAACTATTGCCCCATTTAGAAATTGGCCAAAGCCCCATTACCCGCCACAATAGCTATGACGCCTATATAGGCGATAAGGCCTTTGATATAGCAGGCAAAAAGAAATGGAACGAACGAATGGAAAAAGTTTTGAAAGTTTTAAAAACACTATTCAATTATGACTATTTGTATATAGGCGGCGGCAACGCCCGCGAGCTTACTTTTAAGCTTGACGACAATGTAAAATTAGTAACTAACCAGGATGGTATAAAAGGTGGGGCAAGGTTATGGTCGACAGATCAGGTGCCTGCTCCGGCTGTGCCATCATCAACTATTAAGTAAGTAAATCATCTAAACATTCATAAAAAAAGAGGAAAATGGATTCAAATAGTAAAAACATTGAAGAATTAGCAATTGATACGGTAAGAATATTGTCGGCAGATGCTGTGCAAAAAGCTAACTCGGGCCACCCGGGTACTGCTATGGCTCTTGCGCCGGTAGGCCACGTACTTTGGAAGGACTTTATCAACTTTAATCCTAAAAACCCTGATTGGGCAAACCGCGACAGGTTTATCTTGTCTGCAGGCCACGCTTGTATTTTACAATACAGCTTTCTGCATCTTTTAGGTTATGATCTTTCTTTAGATGATATCAAAAATTTCCGTCAGCTACACAGCAAAACCGCAGGTCACCCCGAGTACGGTTTGGCACCGGGTGTTGATGTTACCACCGGCCCGCTGGGCCAGGGCTTTGCTAATGGTGTAGGTTTCGCTATCGCGCAAAAACACCTGGCAGGCTATTATAACAAACCCGGTTTCGACCTGTTTAACTACCATATCTACGCTATTTGCAGTGATGGTGATATGATGGAAGGCGTAACTTCTGAAGCCGCTTCATTAGCCGGCCACTTAGAGTTGGGTAACATCATTTATGTGTATGATGATAACAAGATCTCTATCGAAGGTAGTACTGATATCGCCTTTAATGAGAATGTTGACGAGCGTTTTAAAGCGTACGGATGGCATGTACAATCTGTTGATGATGCCAACGATATCCATGCTTTACACCAGGCCCTGGTTAATGCTAAATCCGAAACTCAAAAACCATCATTGATCCGCGTGCGCTCATTAATTGCTTATGGTAGCCCTAATAAATCAGGTACTGCAGGTTCACACGGTTCACCGCTTGGCGCTGATGAGATCAAATTGGTTAAAAACTTCTTTGGCTTTGATCCGGACAAATCATTCTACGTACCTGCCGAGGTTGAAAAATATTACCATGAAATTGGCTCAAGAGGTATCGCTTACGAACAAAAATGGAATGAGCTGTTTGCCAATTATAAAGCTAAATTCCCTGAACTGGCTGCCGAGTATGAAGCAGCTGTTAAAGACGAATTACCAAAAGGCTGGTTAGATAAAATACCAACGTTTAAAGCATCTGACCCTAAAATGGCTACCCGCCAGGCGTCAGGTAAAGTGTTAAACGCTATTGCAGCCAGTTTCCCTCATTTAATTGGTGGTGCGGCAGATCTGGCACCATCAACAGAAACAAACTTAAAAGAATACGACTCGTTTACTTCAGAGAACCGTAACGGCCGTAACTTCCACTTCGGCATCCGTGAACATGCAATGGGTTCTGCTTTAAATGGTATGGCTTTAACCAAAGGTATTAAGCCTTTTGGCGCAACGTTCCTGATGTTCTCAGAATATATGCGTCCGCCTATCCGCTTAGCGGCTATCATGAAAATAAGCCCGATATTTGTTTATACGCATGATAGTATTGGTTTGGGCGAGGATGGCACAACACATCAGCCTGTTGAACAACTGATCTCTTTACGTTCGATCCCTAATATTACCGTTATCCGCCCGGCTGATGCAAACGAAACTGCACACGCATGGCGCGTAGCTATCGAGAAAAAAGGCGGCCCAACTGTATTGGTATTTACCCGCCAGGGATTGCCTATCCTTGACCAGGAGAAATATGGCAGCGCCAGCTTGTTAGAAAAAGGCGCTTACATTCTTTCTGATTCAGAAGGCACTCCTGACGTTATTTTAATGGCCACAGGTTCTGAAGTTGCTTTGATCATGGATGCAAAAGCTAAACTGGAAGAAGAAGGCGTTAAAGTACGCGTGGTAAGCTTCCCGTCATGGGAGCTGTTTGAGAAACAAGATGCTGCTTACAAAGAAAGCGTGTTCCCTAAAGCTGTTAAAAAGCGTTTAGCTGTTGAAATGGCATCGCCACTGGGTTGGCATAAATATGTTACCGACGAAGGTGACACTTTATGTATGACCACATTTGGCGAGTCTGCTCCGGCTGAAGCACTGTATAAATTCTTCGGATTTACAGTTGATAATGTAGTTAAGAAAGCGAAAGCGTTATTATAAAGTCTTAAGTCATTAGTCGGGAGTCTAAAGTTAGAAATAGATTTAGACTCTCGACTTAGGACTTCTGACTCAAGACTCACATCTCATCACAATGAACTGGAATAGCGACATCATCAATAACCTGGGCTGGGCAGGCACTATTACAAATAGGGCAGGCAAGCAACGGGTGGCTGATCAGATCGTAAGTAAAATAAAGGATGGGGATGTAATTGGCGTAGGCTCAGGTTCGACGGTATACCTTACGCTGTTCGCTATCGCCGAAAAGATAAAGGCCGAAAAGCTGAATATCCTGGCGATACCTACCTCTATCGAAATATCGTTGTTCTGCACCAAGCTTGGCATCCCTTTAACTACTTTGTTTGAACATAAACCTGATTGGTGCTTTGACGGCGCCGACGAGGTTGACCCCAATAAAAGCCTGATAAAAGGACGCGGCGGGGCATTATTTAAAGAAAAATTACTGATAAGCACCAGCCCGCTAAATTATATTATAGTTGATGACACCAAGCTGGTAGACAAACTGGGCTCTAAATTTCCGGTACCTGTCGAGATTTTCCCGCAGGCATTATTGCATGTTGAAGAGGAGTTGAATAAACTGGATGCTACACAAATCATACTCAGGTTAGCAGGCGGAAAAGACGGCCCGGTTATTACCGAAAATGACAACCTTTTGCTGGATGTTCATTTTGATGGCATCGATATTGACATGGAGCGCAAGATAAAGTCTATTACCGGCGTGATTGAAAGCGGACTATTCATAAATTATAATATAGAAGTTTTAGTAGCGGCAAACGACGTTTAATAGTAATATTGTATGACAATTACGCTAATAGGTGGTACACTTATTGACGCCAAAAAGATAACCAACTCACAATAATAAAATTGATATTAAAATATTAAAAATTAAAGTATAATGGAAACTAATAAAGTAAAACAAATACACAGCTTTGGTCAAAGCATCTGGCTTGATTTTATTGATCGCGCGTTTATTAACAACGGTAAATTAAAGGCCCTTATTGATGATGATGGTGTTAGAGGTGTGACTTCAAATCCGGCTATTTTTGAAAAAGCTATCAGCAACAGCGATATGTATGATGCTGACATCGCGGCTTTATCAGATGGTAAAAACACTACAGAAGAGGTTTTCTTTGGCTTAGCGATAAAAGATATCCAGGATGCTTGCGATCTGTTTAAAGGTCTTTATGCCGAAAGCAACAAAGGTGATGGTTATGTAAGCTTGGAAGTTTCTCCATTCTTAGCTTTAAAAGGTAATGAAACTTTTGAACAGGCAAAATTACTTTGGAAACAAGTTGACCGTGAGAACGTGATGATCAAGATCCCCGGTACACAACCTGGTTTAGATGCTATCCGCAAATCTATCGCTCAGGGCATTAATATCAATGTTACTTTATTATTTGGCTTGCCTCGTTATGAGGAAGTTGCTTTAGCATATATTGCAGGTTTAGAAGACCATTTGGCAGCAGGTCATGAAATTGCTCATATCTCATCAGTAGCAAGTTTCTTCCTGAGCCGTATCGATGTGTTGATCGACCCGATATTAGACGAAAAAGGTTTAGGCGAGTACAAAGGCGAAGTTGCCATTGCATCTGCCAAAAAAGCATACGAAATTTATAAAAGAGTGTTCAGCGGCGAGCGTTGGGAAAAATTAGCAGCTAAAGGCGCTAAACCACAACGTTTATTATGGGCAAGCACCAGCAGCAAGAACCCTGCATTTAAAGACACTAAATATGTTGAAGCTTTAATTGGCCCTGATACTGTTGATACCGTTCCTTTGGAAACTATCGTAGCGTTCCGTGATCATGGTATTGCTGCGGATACTTTAGAACAAGGTACAGATAAAGCTACCGAGATCCTGGATAAATTGAAGACTGCAGGTATTGATCTTGACGCTTTAACTCAACAATTAGAAGACGAAGGCATTGAGAAATTTAACCAGCCTTTCGAAAAACTATTACAATCTATCGAAGCAAACAAGGTAAAATAATTCCGGACGATGGAAGCTAACGACCTTAAGATACTTTTCTTCGATATTGGCGGTGTGATGCTCAGCAATGGCTGGGGGCATGAATCGCGTAAGCTGGCAGCCGAGAAATTCGGGCTTGATTATGCCGAGGTAAATGCCCTGCATACCTTTATTTTTAACGTTTATGAAATTGGCAGCGTTACGCTGGACGAATACCTTGATACGGTTATTTTTAACCATCCGCGCGATTTTGCACGTGAGGACTTTAAGGAGTTTATTTACCAGCAATCTGTAGAGCTACCCACGCTGGCCTGGTTAAAAGAATGGAAAAAAGATTGCGGTTTCCGCGTCATATCCATCAATAACGAAGGCAAGGAGCTGAACGATTACCGCGTTAAGAAATTTAAACTGCATGAGTTTTTTGATGCGTTTGTATCATCAGCCGAGGTGAAACTGCGCAAGCCCGACCCCAATATCTGGAAACTGGCCATGGGCATAGCCCAGGTACAACCCAACCAATGCGTTTATTTTGACGACAGGATAATGTTTGTTAACGCGGCACAAAAGTTGGGCATCAAGTCGTATCTGCATACAGACCTTGAATCGACCAAAAAAATATTACAACAATTAAAAAAGGAAAACCACAACAAATAATATGAGCACACCAACTAAATATGATTTCGGTATGATCGGCCTGGGTACTATGGGCCGTAACCTGTTACTGAACATGGGCGACCATGGCGTAAAAGGTGCCGGATTTGATAAAGACGCCAGCAAAGGCGCATTATTAGAGCAAGAAAGCACAAATGGTAACCTGAAAGGTTTTAGCGATGTAAAGGAATTTACGCAAAGCCTTAACAGCCCGAAAGCGATTATGATGTTGGTGCCTGCAGGTAAAATTGTTGATGACGTTATTGAAGAGTTACTACCGTTACTGGATAAGGGCGACCTTATTATTGACGGTGGCAACTCTTACTTTGCAGATACCAACCGTCGTGTTGAATATTTGGAAGGTAAGGGCATCCACTTCTTCGGGATGGGTGTTTCAGGCGGTGAAGAAGGTGCGCGTCGTGGCCCGAGCATGATGCCGGGCGGCGACAAAGATGCTTATAACGTAATGAAACCTATCCTGGAGTCGATTGCGGCAAAGGTTGATGGCGCACCATGCGTTACTTACATTGGCCCTGGTGCATCCGGCCACTTTGTTAAAATGGTGCATAACGGTATCGAGTATGGTATAATGCAGTTATTGGCAGAGACCTACGAGATCATGAAAAAAGGATTGAAAATGGACAACGAAGCCATTGGTAAAATATTTACCGAGTGGAACGAAGGCCGTTTAAAATCATTCCTGATGGAAGTTACCAGTGACGTATTTCAGTATAAGGCGCCGGGCACTGATCATTTATTATTAGATGATATAAAAGACGAGGCACGTGCCAAGGGTACCGGTAAATGGACATCACAAGTGGCTATGGACCTGCAGGCTCCTATCCCGACCATTGATTCAGCTGTTTCAATGCGAGACCTTTCTAAATACAAATCATTACGCGTACAAGCGGCTAAATTATACAGCCCTGAAGATCCTACATTATCTGTAAATAAAGAAGAGTTTTTAGTTGCTTTAGAGCAGGCTTTCTACTTTAACATGATCATTACTTACTCACAAGGCATGCACATGTTGCTAAGAGCATCTGCCGAGTATAAATACGACCTTAAACTGGATGAGATCGCTAAGATCTGGAGAGGCGGCTGTATTATCCGTTCTATCTTCTTAAATGATATTTACAATGCTTACCAGGCAAATCCTGAATTAGAGCACTTATTATTAGATGCCGGTGTGAAAAAAGAAGTAACCGGTGCCCTTGCCGGTGCACGTACTGTAGTTTCGGCTGTTACCGCGGCAGGCATTGCCGCGCCATGCTATGCATCTGCACTAAGTTATTTTGATGCGTTCCGCAGCGGCCGTATGCCATCAAACCTGATCCAGGCACAACGCGATTATTTTGGCGCACATACTTACGAGCTGATAGGCAAGGAAGGAACTTTCCACACCCAATGGGTAGCTAAAAATTAAAATAAACAAGAGAGTTTAACATAAACATATTATGTCAACAATAAAATCAGAGCCAACCGTATTTGTTATATTCGGCGGCACAGGCGACTTGAACGCGCGTAAACTTGCGCCGGCGTTATATAACTTATTCCTTGATGGATGGTTGCCAAAAGAGTTCTCTATTATTGGTACGGGCCGTACCAAGCTGACTGACGAACAATTCAGAAAAAACCTGAACGAGGACATCAATAATTTTTCGCGCAGCGGCAAAGCGGATAAAGATAAATGGGCCGAGTTTGAAAAAAATATCTACTACCAGGTATCAGACGCTAAAGACGCCGAAACTTATAAAGAGTTTGGCAAACGTGTAGAGGCTCATGCCGCTGAGTGGAAAGTTAGGCCTAATGTTATTTACTACCTGGCTGTATCGCCATCGTTCTTCCCTATCATCACCTCAAACCTGGCGAAAGCTAAATTGACCACTGATGTTGAGAAAACACGTATAGTTATCGAAAAACCATTTGGTCATGATCTTGAATCGGCTAAAGAATTGAATAAATTACTGGCCGGCTTGTTCGACGAAAAACAGATCTACCACATTGACCATTACCTGGGTAAAGAAACTGTACAGAATATCATGGCTTTCCGTTTTGCCAACTCTATTTTAGAGCCGATATGGAACCGTAATTATATCGAGCACGTACAGATCTCTGTTACCGAACAATTGGGTGTTGAAGATCGCGGCGATTATTATGACGGATCAGGTGCTATGCGCGATATGATCCAGAATCACTTGCTACAATTGCTATGCCTGGTGGCTATGGAAACCCCGGTTAGTTTTAATGCCGATGAGATCCGTAACCGTAAAGTTGATGTATTACATGCCATGCGTAGGTTCTCCCCTGAGGATGTACGTATGTCGGCTGTAAGAGGCCAGTATGCTAAAGGCTGGATGGAAGGCAAGGAAGTACCGGGCTACCGCGAGGAAGCCAAAGTTGACCCTAACTCAAACACAGAAACTTTTGCTGCTATTAAATTTTTTGTAGATAACTGGCGCTGGCAGGGCGTACCGTTTTACGTACGTACAGGCAAAAGGCTTCACCAATCATCATCGGTAATTACCATCCAGTTTAAGGATGTACCGCATAAGATATTCCCTACCGAAGCGGCCGAAAGCTGGCAGCAAAACAGGCTGATCATCAGCATACAACCTGAAATGAGCATCCGCCTGCAGGTACAGGCAAAACGTCCGGGATTGGACATGATCTTAAACACGGTTGATATGGTGTTTGATTATAAAGGCACCTACACTAACCAGGCGCCGGAAGCTTATGAAACCTTATTACTGGATACCATGCTGGGTGATCAAACCCTGTTTATGCGTGGTGACCAGATTGAGGCTGCATGGGATCTGATCATGCCGATACTAAGCACATGGACCAATAAAAAGAGCTTAAACTTCCCTAACTATTCTGCATACTCATGGGGCCCTGAAAGCGCCGAGGCATTAATTGCCCGCGACGGTTTTACCTGGTTCTCATTGCCGTTAAAGAATACAAAGAAGTAAGAAAATTAATAACAACAGGGGTGTCGCCCTGAGGCACTCGAAGGGTGAGCGTAAGGCCCACCCGCACACTTCGGGAACCTCAGCATGACACCCTTTGTTAAAACACGTTTACCATGACATTAAACATTTTTAACAACCCCGACGAAGTAGTTGACGGATTAGCGCAGTACTTTGTTAAAATAGCTAATGAAAGTATTGCCGCGCACAGTAAATTTTCAGTAGCATTATCCGGCGGTAGTTCTCCAAAAAAACTATATGAGCTATTGGCTTCAACCATTTATGCCGATAGCATAGACTGGACAAAGGTTTATTTCTTTTTTGGCGATGAGCGCAATGTACCCCAAACCGATAGCCAAAGTAATTACCTGATGGCTAAAAAAGCTTTGTTTGAGCCATTGTATATTGATGCTGCTAATATCTTCGCGGTAGATACTACGTTAACGCCTAACGAAGCCGCACAAAAATATGCCGAAACCATTGCCGAGTTTTTTGATGAAGACGAAATGAGTTTTGACCTGGTGCTGTTAGGGCTGGGCGATAACTCGCATACCGCTTCATTATTCCCATATACCCCGGTGCTGCATGATGTAACCCCCTCCGTAAAAGAAGTTTGGCTGGAAGATCAGCAGGTGTACCGTATTACCCTGAACGCCCCTTTAATTAACGAGGCTAAAAACATAGCGTTCTTAGTTTATGGCGAAGGCAAAGCAGAAGCCGTACATCATGTATTGGAAGATGATGAGGATATTGAAAATTACCCTGCTCAACTGATCGACTCAATTACGGGCGATGTACAGTGGTTTATGGATGAGGCAGCAGCTGCTAATCTTGAAGACGAATATTAAGAAATAACAACAGATTTATTATAACAGGGCCTCCATTAAGAGGCTTTTGTTGTTTTGTAAGTACCCGATTTAATAATCTGCCCGCGATACGGGCGGCATATAAGCTAATTTTCGCTGAAAGTAAACATCCCAGCTATGTTGTTGGTTAGCATCTACCATATGCCGGGTATCGGCATCATAGTTGGCATTTAATACCTGGTACTTGGCGTGGATGCGGTTAAACAATGCGCTGGCCTCTGCCTGGTAATTATAATCAAAGCGGGTACGGGCAGCTTCACGTAATATTTCCTGCTGCTCCATGTAGGCTATGTTATAATGTCCCTGTTCATGTTTTAAAACCTCGGCCAGCATTTTTTGCGAAGTGATACGCGTTTTGTCCATCCATGATTTTTCACGGTTCATTACCAGCGGTACATCAAAAACCAGCCGGTAACTACCATTTTCACGATATGCCTGGTACCGAAAGTGAATAGAGCAATTGGTGTAAGCTATAGCGTTGTTACCGCCAACTTGAGGTACTCCCATGAAGTCATCGGCGGTTAGCCTGCGATAGCCATCGTTTTGAGCAAAAGCAAAATCACGTGCACACAGCAATAAGCACATTGCGCCAATCATCCTCACAAAACATACCTTCATTTCATATTAATGGTTTAATCCTTTTTGCCTTTGACTTTGTCAGATTGCAAAAGGTTTAAACTCATCATTTCTTTCATGGTTTGGTGCATGGCATCGGTCGATCCGTCAAGGAAGATCACGTTGCCTTCAGAATTTTCGGCGAAGTGTTTAATAGATTCTGTCCACATGGTAAACAATATTACCGATGTATCCATGTGCGCGGTTTCCATTTCCTTGGCAGCTACGGTCATACCCTTAGCCACTTCCTGCCTGAACAATGCCACACCCTGTCCGCGTAATTGCGATGCCTGGCGTTCGGCCTCGGCAGAGATCTTAATGGCGTTACCCTCTGCCTCAGCAGCTTTTGTTTTGGTGATCAGTAAGGCCTGTCCTTCGTTCTCGGCAGCGGCTTTTAAATTATTTGACGCCACAACCTGGCTCATTGATTTCATGATCACTTCGTCAAAAGTTATATCATTCAATTGCAAATCCTGCAGGTGATAACCCCAGGTTTCCAATATCTGGTCAAGCTGCTCCTTTACGTGCTCTACAATATCGCGCCTTAATATCAATACTTCTGATTGTCTTTTGGTAGCCACGAAAGCACGGATAGATCCTTCGACAGTACGGATCAGCGCCTGCATCAGGTTACGCTCGTCAACAAATTTAAAAGCTACGTTTTTTATGGTTTCTTCCTGCTGGTCCAATACAGAATACAATAGCATAGCCTTAAAGTATACGTTGGCCTGGTCAAACGTTACAGCCTGGAACTCCAATTCGACAGATCGGTTCTGAATAGATATTTTAGAATAAATAGATTCGATAAGCGGGATCTTAAAATTTAGCCCGGGAGTTAAAATGCGGCGGTACTTACCAAATACGGTAATTACCGCAATAGTGCCTTGCTTAACCGTAACAAATGACGATAACACAACTACTATTAAAACAAAAACTACTAAGAATGTAACTACCTGTGTTGCCATGGTTGATGGTTTTTAGATGATGTTTAGATGAAATAAATATAGGGTTATTTATTTCATCGGATAATTTGTTTTTATAAAAACAAATTGTAATTTCCCCGTTACAATTATACCACACCCGGTGTGGATTTATGGGGATATTTTACACAGCAAATACTCCATATTTAACCTATTTATACACTTTTTGAACTTAAATTAAAGCTTACGCCGTAATGGTGTGCTATTTGCGTATTATTATAAACCAATTACAATATTTAACCTAAAATGAACACAAAATCAAACCCGGGACTTTCGTTCACTCTAATAGGTGTTAACGGTGCAACTTTTTCTACAGCAGGCTTATTAACAGATTCGATAAGTAAAGGCATGTTTGGAGGTTTAATATTAGCAAGTGCTGTACTGCTTATTACAGGTATAGCTATCCTGCGCAAACAAATGATACATCCCAATTTATAATTGATTAATATAGTTTAGTTTCTTAAGCATCCGTTAACCCTAAAACGGATGCTTTTTTTATTGTCCTGTTTTTTCTGGCGATTGTATATCGGCAATGCTTATTGTGCCGGTTTCAGAAATGGCCAGGCCGCTATCCGGAAAATCTGTTTCGGTAAGCAATTTTATTTTTGTTGCTGCGCGATCCAGGCTATCAATTAGCAAACCTGTTTCATGCGATTGTTTAACAGATACGATCTGTGCCTTTAAAAACTCGCCCTTCCTGTTAACACGCACTCTCAATAAAGGCGCAATGCCACAAACACCGGCAATACTTACACATTTATAGGTGAAAAAATTCCCCAGGCTATAGGCAATCAACCGGTTTTTATACAATTCCATCGCACGGCTAACGTGGGGGCCGTTCCCGAAGATCAAATCGGCACCATTATCAACAGCATTGTGGGCAAAGGAGTAAACATTTCCCCGTTTTTCACCAAAATACGATTCCTGGACTCGCGTAACATGCTCAAAAGCAGGCCCTTCTCCCCCGCCGTGAAATGATACGATCACAATGTCGCATTGCTGTTTCAGGTCCCTGATGATCTGGCCGGCTCCGGGCAAGTCAAATATGGATACCGTGTTACTGTTGGGCGCAAATGAACAAAATCCATATTTAATACCTTTTACGGTAAAGATCACAGACGGGTACTCCTGCAACCCGGCGTAATGTATGCCACAACTGTCTAAAGTGCCGGTGGTGCTTATGCGTCCTATTTTACCGAAATCATTAATATGGTTATTGGCCAGGCTCAAAACTTTAAAACCGGCATCTTTCAATATCGTACCGTTGCTTACCGGCATCCTGAATAAATAGGCCTTTGATCTTTGATGCAATTTGTAATCGGCAGGATCGCCATTGTCAAGTAGGGTGCCTTCTAAGTTGCCAAAGGTAACGTCTGCGTTTTGCAGGTATTTGGCAACATATTTAAAACTGCTTTTACCGCTGTCGGGTTGTAATGTGTTAACGGTGGGGTATGATGTGCCAAGCATGATATCACCAACGGCTGCGATGCAGACAGAATCGGGTATCACCGGCGTATAAGGTATCTCAATATGTTTTCTTTGGGCTATATGTTTTTGGGAAACCCGGGTTGCCTGGATTTCCTTTTGCTGCTGGCAGGCTTGTAACGCAGGCAATAACGCGATAATAAAAACAGCAAAATGTATTTTCATGGCAAAAAAAATTCTTTCACTTTAGGAAAGGATTTTTTTTAAATTTTTATTCTGTTTCGGCGCTGCCCGTCGCCGTCGTCGGCAGATCCTTTTTAAACGCTTCGAGTACCCGGCCGCCTTTATAAAAATATCGGCTGTAATAGGCGTCATCAAGATTGCTGATGGCTACACCTCTTAATGAGGCGTGTGCAAACCTGCCATCGCCTAAATAAATACCAATATGCGAAATACTGCGGCTATGGATCTTAAAGAAAACCAGGTCGCCTTCTTTCAGGTCGTCTTTACTAATAGGGCTAACCATACTAAAAATATCACGCGAGTTACGTTTGATATCAAGGTTAAAAACCTGGTCATATAACTGTTTTGTAAATGCAGAGCAATCAACACCTTTTTTTGAATTACCGCCAAAACGATAAGGGGTGCCTATCCAATCATAAACAAAATTAAAAAGTTTCATGTTTGATGTTGCCGAAACAGCAACGTGCATAATTTGCGAGAGATAATCCTTTGCTAAGCTTTCTTCTTCGTCTGGTGCCTTGTCTGTAGTTTGACTTGGAACAGTTTTTGTTTGCGCCTGTACGGCTAAAACGCTGAAAAATAAGGCTATTGCCAGTATTGTTTTCTTCATCTAATCCTTTTTTCGTTCTCGTTTAACGGACAAACTGTCCATTATGTTACACATAATCGATAAGGTTGGAGACAAAACTATCCATTTTTTCCGGAAAACCAAATAAATGTCATTCTTTTATCACAAAAACTAGTTTTCAACAATTGGTAATTAAGATTGAAGGGCGAAGATTAAAGATTAGTATCGGCTGCATTAAAATTAAAAGTTGAAGGATCAGGCTTGTTTATGCAGGGAGTTTTGGTGTTGTAAAGCAGCCGCTTTGTTTTATCTTTTCAACCAATCTTCACCCTTTAATCTTCGATCTTGAAATACCAAATAAAACTTAGCAACAAATCCGTTCATGTTTCGATAATTTGCAAGATATAATTAGATTTGCGCATTATACGTAAACTGGTTGTTTGACAAATGAGTTCAATCGAAATAAACAAAGACACTTATTTAAAGTGGTACGAGTCCATGCTGCTGATGCGCAAGTTCGAGGAGAAAGCAGGACAATTGTATGGTCAGCAAAAAATAAGGGGCTTTTGCCACTTATATATTGGCCAGGAAGCGGTTTTAGCCGGCGCGATGTCTGTGTTAAAACAAGAGGACAGTATGATCACCGCTTATCGTGATCACGCTCATGCCATCGCCAAAGGCGTAACCTCAAAATCTATCATGGCCGAGCTTTATGGCAAGGCGACAGGTTGCTCAAAAGGTAAAGGCGGCTCAATGCACATGTTTAGCAAAGAGAAACACTTTTACGGCGGGCATGGTATAGTTGGCGGCCAGATCCCTTTGGGTGCAGGTATTGCATTTGCAGAGAAATTTAAAGGTACCGAGTTTGTGAACGTTGCCTACATGGGCGATGGTGCCGTGCGCCAGGGTGCACTAAATGAGACCTTTAATATGGCCGCATTATGGAAACTGCCGGTAATATTTATTTGCGAAAACAATGGCTATGCCATGGGTACTTCGGTTGAGCGTACTACCATACAAACGGATATTTACAAACTGGGCCTGCCTTACGGCATCCCTTCATCGGCCGTTGATGGGATGGACCCCGTGGCAGTACACAACGCGATGGACGAGGCTGTGCAACGCGCCCGTAAAGGCGAAGGTCCGACCTTCCTTGAAATGCGTACCTACCGTTACAAGGGCCACTCGATGTCCGATCCGCAGAAATACCGCACAAAAGAAGAGCTGGAAAGCTACAAAGCCAAAGACCCAATTGAAGCCATTAAACATGCTATCGAAACAAAGAAGTATGCTGATGAGAAATGGTTTGAAGAGATCGAAGCTAAAATAAAAGCCGAGGTTGACGAAGCGGTACAATTTGCCGAGGAGTCGCCATGGCCGGAAGCATCAGAGTTATATACTGATGTTTATGTACAAAAAGATTACCCGTATATAATGGACTAATTTTGTTGAGTCTTTAGTCGCTAGTCCGTAGTCTTAAGTCATATTATACAATATCGACTAAAGACTGAAGACTCCAGACTATCGACTTGAAGATATTAATAAAATAAAAAATCTATTCATCCTATAAATATGGCCGAAGTAGTTAAAATGCCAAAAATGAGCGATACCATGACTGATGGTGTGGTAGCGAAATGGCATAAAAAAGTTGGGGATAAAGTAAAATCCGGCGATGTATTGGCCGAGATCGAGACCGATAAAGCCACCATGGATTTTGAATCGTACCAGGATGGTGTATTATTATACATTGGTGTGGAAGAAGGAAAATCTGTACCTGTTGATGAAGTAATAGCCGTTTTAGGTAAAGAAGGCGAAGATTATAAAACGGCTTTAGAAGGCGCTACTGCGCCCGCCGCCGCTCCTGCCGAAGAAAAACCTGCCGCTCCGGCTGCTGATAAAGCACCTGCAGCAACGCCTGCCCCTGCTCCCAAGGTTGATACTTCAAACATCCCGGCAACGGTTATCCGCATGCCGGCGTTAAGCGATACCATGACCGAGGGTATCATTAACAAATGGAACTTTAAAGTTGGCGATAAAGTAAAATCTGACGACTCTTTAGCTGATGTAGAAACCGACAAAGCAACGATGGAAGTGGTAGGCTACGAAGCCGGTACATTATTATATATTGGCCCAAAAGAAGGCGAAGCTGCCCCTGTTAATGGAATCATAGCTATTGTAGGTAAAGAAGGTACTGATATTACCCCTTTATTGCAAGACGACCCTGCGGCAACAGAAGCTAAACCTGCGGAGACCGCTGCATCAGCACCTGCTGCCGCTGCTCCTGCCGAAGAAGAAGCAGAAGTTAGTCACAGCGATAGCCGTGTAAAAGCATCGCCGCTGGCACGTAAAATAGCTAAAGAAAAAGGAATAGATATCAATGCGGTTAAAGGATCAGCCGAAGGTGGCCGTATTGTTAAAAAAGATATAGAAGACTTTAAACCCGGCGAAGTAAAACCTGCCGCACCTGCCGAAAGCGCTCCTGTATCAGCGCCTGCTAAAGCCGCTGCACCGGTAACTTTGCCGACCTTTATTGGCGAAGAGAAATTTACCGAGAAACCGGTTACCCAGATGCGTAAGGTTATTGCCAAGCGCCTGTCTGAAAGTTTATTTACCGCGCCGCATTTCTATGTAACCATGTCTATCGATATGGACCAGGCTATTGCTGCCCGTAATAAGATAAACGAGGTTGCACCGGTTAAGATCTCATTTAATGATTTCGTGCTAAAGGCCTGCGCCATCGCATTAAAACAACACCCTACCATTAATTCATCATGGTTGGGTGATAAAATCCGCACTAACGAGCATATCCATATTGGTGTCGCTGTTGCTGTCGACGAAGGTTTATTAGTTCCTGTTATCCGCTTTGCTGATGGAAAGTCATTAAGCCATATTTCTGTTGAGGTTAAAGACTTTGCACAACGTGCAAAAGCTAAAAAACTACAACCTGCAGATTGGGAAGGTTCAACATTCACCATATCAAACTTAGGTATGTTTGGTGTTGACGAGTTTACCGCGATTATCAATCCACCAGATGCATGTATCCTTGCTGTTAGCGGCATCCAGGCTGTTCCGGTGGTTAAAAACGGCGCGGTAGTACCGGGCAATGTCATGAAGGTAACACTAAGCTGCGATCACCGTGTAGTTGACGGCGCTTCGGGTGCCGCGTTCCTGCAAACACTTAAATCATTATTAGAAGAGCCGGTAAGGCTGTTGATATAATTTGGATTCCGAATATCGGATTTTCAATTTCGGATTTAAAGAGCGATGGGGTTTCCTTTCGCTCTTTTTGTATATCCAAAAGCCATTAACTTAGATTATCGTTTTTCTTTTTGATCTAATCTTTCTCTTTTGTTGAATAAAAGTATTGCCGTCGAATTTAAAAACACAGCTGCATTTTTGCCCGAAATCTTTATTATCAGCCGTGCTTTCAGCGCTATTAGTTGATAGATTACAATCGCATTCGGGATGTATGTCATCTGTAACATAATCTACGTATATGCTTTTTTCCTTTTCATCATAAAATAATTGTCCATCCCCTTCCCTGGTATCTAATGAAACAGAAAAATCACTTACAAGAACATCTTTCTTAAAACTTAGCAAGTCAATATAGTTTCCAACACAGGTGTTACATCCCATTACACTTCCTTCTAACAAATATTTTGTCCCTTTAGGTGTTTTTATTGTATGGATAACGCCATATCCATCATGCGAAAATGAGGAAGTATAACCATCTGATCCATCCGTTTGCGGTATGTCATTATAAACTTTCCCATTTTCAGCCCTATAATGTATGATGGATAAAGAACTGCGGTATGATCCCCCTGTCTTTTCATCAATTGAAAGATTATATAATCGACCGTCATCAGAATGAACGAGGGAAATATATTCTGTATTCAGAAGATTTTCTAACTTATATTCAACTGTATGCTTGTCCATTATTAATCTTCCCAACATATTTAGGATTTGCGCTTGATAATACTTGATTGGTATATTTCCGCTTATTTTACCTTTAGCCTGTGAACTGTTGTCATAATTGGCCGAATCCAGGAAACTTTTAGGAATTTTTGACGATTTTGTATCATATTCATTAAAAACTGACAGTGTATCGTAAGCCAATAAGAAACTGTTTATACTGTCGACTAAATTTTTGAGATCGGGATCAGTAATAACGATCTTTTTTATTGCATCCTTTTTTGCGGTATCCGTTTTTATATTTTTAATGGCCTGTTTTACTAATGCAGATTTAGGCTTTTCCTTACAGCTAACTAATATTAAGCTAATAGCAAAGAAGAAGAGTAAGGTTATGGCTTTTTTCATGGTTAGGTCGTCAAAAATAATTAAAGAATAAGTTATACAACCAAAGCCCAACATCAATAAAGCCATGGATTTAGACTTATCGCTCTTTTTATGTTAATTAGTTATCTTTCAGATAACATTCGTATTTTTTTTCAAAGGCTTCAATACTAATAAACGTACCGTCTTTGGCATTCTCATTTTTCATGATTTTAAAAAGCTGCTCTTTTGGAATCTTAGAAAGCTTATCCTTGTATTCTAACATGAAGGACAACTTGAGTAATAAATTCAAATCATTCGTCTGTTCAATTGTATAGTGTAAAGATTTTTTGAGTTCTTAAATTGTCATATCATAAAGTTATTAAAAAATATCATTGATGCTATTATGGCATATTCTCTACCATAATTATTCCTTTTTGTAACTTGGCACTTTGATTGATAAATCACCATTAATGAAACAAAAATTTTATGATACTGCTGTGAAGCAGGAACGGGCTGTTTTGGTTGGCGTTATTACCGCTAACGAAACGGATGAGCGCGCGAAGGAATATTTAGAAGAATTACAATTTTTAGTGGATACCGCCGGTGCAGAAACGGTTAAGGTTTTCACCCAAAAACTGCAAAAACCCGACCGGGCAACCTTTGTGGGTTCGGGCCGGGTAGAGGATATTAAGGCATTTGTAAAAGAAGAAGAAATAGATATTGTTGTGTTTGATGACGAGCTTACGCCATCGCAATTACGTAACATCGAGAACGAGCTACAGGTAAAGATACTGGACCGTAATAACCTGATCCTGGATATTTTTGCCAACCGTGCACAAACGGCGCAGGCTAAGGCACAGGTAGAGCTGGCGCAGCTGCAATACCTATTGCCTCGCCTTACCAGGTTATGGACGCACTTAGAGCGCCAAAAGGGTGGTATAGGTATGCGTGGACCGGGTGAGAGCCAGATAGAAACTGACCGTCGTTTGATCCTGAACAAGATCTCTTTGTTAAAAGAGCGACTTAAACTGATAGACCGCCAAAACGAAACCCAGCGCAAAAACCGTACGGCGATGGTTAGGGCGGCATTGGTGGGTTATACCAACGTGGGTAAATCAACCATCATGAACATGATTTCCAAATCGGACGTGTTTGCAGAGAATAAGCTGTTTGCTACGCTGGATACAACCGTGCGGAAAGTGGTGATCGAGAACGTGCCTTTCTTATTATCAGATACAGTTGGTTTTATCCGCAAATTGCCTCACCATTTGGTAGAGTGTTTTAAGTCGACCCTGGATGAGGTGCGCGAAGCGGATATTTTGATTCACGTTGTGGATATTTCGCATCCCAGCTTTGAGGATCAGATCCGTGCGGTAAATGACACCTTGAAGGACCTTGGCGCGAGCGACAAACAAACCATTACGGTATTTAACAAGATAGATGCTTTTAAGCCTATCCAGATGAACCCGGATGAGGAAGTTGAGCCTTTAACCCTCGATGATTTTAAGCATAGCTGGATGGCTAAAAATAACAGTCCGGCCATTTTTATATCGGCTACTAAAAAAGAAAACGTGGATGAGTTCAGGGCTTTGCTATATCATTACGTGAAGGACATCCATGTGGATAGGTATCCGTATGATCATTTGTTGTATTAGCCCCCCGGCCCCTAAAGGGGGAGTAATTACAAGGTCGAAACAATTCTTTACATTCTTATATTCGCTAAAACTATATTAACATGGTCAGATTTATTCAGCGCTTGTTATTAGTCGGTACGGCTGTAATGGTTGTTTCGTGCAATCATAATAATGCTATTGATGAACAAGACGGCTTATCTACTTTTAATAAAGACAGCCTGGTCAATCATATCAAGGTCCTCTCATCTGATGAATATAAGGGCCGTCGTCCTTTTACCGAAGGCGAAGTAAAAACGATAGCTTATCTTCAAAAAACATATAAAGGCCTGGGCCTGCAACCCGGGAACGGCGACAGTTATTTGCAGAATGTGCCCATGGTCGAGATCTCACCTAAATCGGTATCGCCGCTTAAGGTGCAGTCTGCAAAAGAAAGCTTTGAACTTAAAAATATCGACGATTTTGTAATGTGGACGGAACGTACAGATACCGTGCAAACTTTAAAAAATGACGACCTGGTGTTTGCCGGTTTTGGTGTTGTAGCGCCCGAATATAATTGGAATGATTATGCCGGCCTTAATGTAAAAGGTAAAGTAGTAATGGTAATGGTAAACGACCCCGGCTTTGAAACCGGCGATACCACCCTGTTTAAAGGTAAAACCATGACCTATTATGGCCGCTGGACCTATAAGTTTGAAGAAGCCACCCGCCAGGGTGCAAAGGGGTGTATCATTATTCACAATACTGCTGCCGCCTCTTACCCGTTCCAGGTGGTGCAAACCTCAAACGGTGGTGTTAAATTACATTTAGATAAGCGGGCAAACCACGCTTATCAGTTAGCGTTGCAAGGCTGGATAACACACCAAAGCGCGGTTAAATTATTACAGGCAGGCGGTAAAGATACCAGTGTATTGCATACCGCTAATAACCGGGGCTTTAAAGGGTTTAATACCGGCGTTAAGCTGAGCGAAAAGCTGACTACTAAAGTGGTATTCAATAAATCGCACAACGTTATTGCCAAAATTACGGGCACCAAAAGTCCCGGCGAATGTATTATTTACACAGCTCATTGGGACCATTTAGGTGTGGGTAAACCCGATGCCAAAGGCGACACTATTTATAACGGCGCCCTTGATAATGCCAGCGGGACAGCAGCTATTTTGGAAATTGCCCGGGCCTTTAAAAGCCTGAAAACTCCGCCCGAAAGAACGGTGGTTTTCCTTTCGGTAACCGCGGAAGAACAAGGCCTATTAGGGTCTGAATATTATGGCGAGAACCCAATTTATCCATTGAATAAAACGGTAGCTAATATTAATATAGATGGGATAAATAATGTTGGTAAAACTAAAGATGTAACGATATCCGGCAGCGGACAATCGCAGTTGGAAGATTATTTAAAAGATCAGCTTAACAAAGATGGACGCTATTTAGCGCCCGAGACTCACCCGGAAGCTGGACACTATTTTCGCTCTGACCATTTTAGTTTCGCAAAAGTGGGCGTGCCGTCTATCACTATCGGAGGAGGGGTTGACAATATTGAAAAAGGGAAAGAATATGGAAAGAAGATGGATGACCAATACACCGCTGTACGTTATCACCAACCTGCCGATCAGTTTGACTCAACCTGGAACCTGGATGGTGGTTTAGAAGATATTCAATTGATCTTTAAAATAGGGAGACGTCTTGCCTTTGAAACGACATTCCCGCAATGGAATGCCGGGTCGGAGTTCAGGAAGCTGAGGAAGTAAGAAAACTGGGCCACTGTGATGTGTGTTAATACCGCAGTCTGTGTCCCCACAGACTGCTTTCTAATTGTTGTTTGTGAGGACACAAACAACGGGATTGACAACATGGTTAATTAAGCGTTCTTTAACAAATAATCCTTAAACCCTTCAAAATCTTTTCCTAACTCCACCGATTGCTTATCCTTTGCCTGCAGGTCTTTTACTTGTGCAGGCACCTCGATGTGATCGGCTATTTCCTGCGGGAAAACATCAGGGAACTTGCAAGGATGCGCGGTCGATAAAAAGATCCCGGCTGTATCATCTATGTGCACATCCTGCTGGTAATCTTTTAAGGCCTGCCAGGCAATAGCCGTATGGGGGCAAACCACGTATTTATAATGATCATAGACTGCTTTTATAGCAGCTAAGGTTTCGTCGTCATTAAAGCTGTAGCCGGTTATCAGTTTATTTAGCTGGCTTGCATCTTCTTTAAACAGATCAGCAATACGCACCCAGTTACTCGGGTTGCCCACATCCATTGCGTTTGATAGGGTGGCTACCGACGACTTAGGCTCGTAAACACCATGCTTTAAAAACTGCGGAACGGTATCATTGGCATTGGTGGCCGCTATAAATTGCCCGACGGGTAAACCCATTTTCCAGGCCAGCAAACCCGCGCCGATATTGCCGAAATTACCGCTTGGCACGGAAAATACGATCTTGCTTTTACCTTGTTTAAGCGCCTGCGCGTAGGCATTAAAGTAATAGAATGTCTGCGGAATGAGCCGCGCTATGTTGATAGAGTTGGCAGATGTTAAACGGTATTTAGCGTTCAGTTCCGGATCGGTAAATGCTTGCTTAACCAATGCCTGGCAATCATCAAACGTGCCGTCAATCTCCAACGCGCGGATATTTTGTCCGTTGGTGGTTAATTGCAGCTCCTGTATATCGCTAACTTTTCCTTTTGGGTATAATATGGTCACCCGGGTATTCGGTACCCCTAAAAAGCCTAAAGCCACCGCACCGCCGGTATCGCCTGATGTGGCAACAAGTACATCCAATTGCTTTTCGCCGGCCTCTAAAAAGTAGCTCATTACCCGGCTCATAAAACGTGCACCAAAATCTTTAAAAGCTAATGACGGTCCGTGGAAAAGCTCCAGCACAAAAACATCTTCTTCCAGTTTAACAATAGGTGCATAAAAGTTAATGGCATTGTTGATGATCGCTTTCAGATCATCTGCGGGGATATCATCGCCCAATAAATTTTGCGCTACATGAAACGCTATTTCGGGCAACGTATAACTATCCAGGTTATTGATGAATTTATCATCCAACAGCGGGATATCTACCGGCATATACAAGCCTTTATCCTGTGGCATGCTGTTAAATACCGCGTCTTTAAAACTTACACGGCTTGATGTATTATTGGTACTGTAGAATTTCATTTTTTATATCGGATATCGAATGTTCAATTTCGAATTTGTTTAATTTATAATGGTTTGTCGTTCAGCACGTCGAGGTGTCACCCTGGGGTACTCGAAGGGTGAGCGTAAAGGCCCTCCCGCATGCTTCGAGAGCCTCAGCATGACAATCCCTTTTGTGTTTGCGTAAAATCATTCACTCATTCAAGACTCACTAATTTACTCATTATATTACCTTCGGCCCTGCATCATTTATTGGTGATACATAACCGTTCGACCCTATCCTGATGCCCGTTAAATGTTGTTGTAATTTTTGGGTAATGGCATGTGCTGTACTCTCATCGCGGGTAAACGCGAATACTGACGGCCCTGAACCTGAAATGCCGAAGCTTACCGCGCCCAGTTCCATCGCCATTTCGCGCATTTTGTAAAAATCAGGTATCAGCATAGAGCGTACCGGTTCAACCAGTACGTCCTGCATACTGCGGCCTATCAGGTCGATATCGTTCATAAATAAACCGCTTACCAGGCCGGCAATATTACCCCATTGCGTAACGGCGTCCTTCATGTTTATTTTGGTGCGGATGATCTGCCTGGCTTCGCGGGTTGGTACATCAACATCCGGAAAAACAATCGCGCAGTACAAGTCTTTAGGATGCGGTAAACGCACCACATCAAGCGGCTCATAACTGCGGATCAATACAAATCCGCCAAATAAAGCCGGGGCCACGTTATCCGCATGACCATGCCCGCAAGCCATTTCTTCGCCCTTCATGGCAAAGGGTAATTGATGGATCGGGTCGCTGGTATCGCCAAGCAAAGTTTTAGCGGCAAACAAACCCGCCACCGTACTTGCCGAACTGGAGCCTAACCCACTGCCTATCGGCATTTTTTTATGCAGCTCGATATCCAAACCAAGGTCTGTACGGCCGATGCTTTCTAAATAATGTTTAACGCTTACGCTTACCGTATTTTTAGCCGGGTCCATCGGCAGGCGGCCATCATCGCCGGTAATTTTGCTGATTGTAATCCCCGGCTTATTGGTTACCCGCATCACTACTTCGTCACCTGGCGCGTTAACCGCAAAACCCAGCACATCAAATCCGCAGACAACATTGGCAACGGTTGCAGGGGCAAAGACAGAAACTGACGTACCAACGCCCCCCCCGCCCCCTAAAGGGGGAGCTACAATTGGGGCATTATTTTCTTGTATATTATTTTCCATGTTGAGTATCAATTTATAGTTCCCCCTTTAGGGGGCGGAGGGGGCTTTAGTTTGCCCCCACATTAATTAAATCTGCAAATACGCCTGCGGCGGTAACTTCGGCGCCTGCGCCGGGGCCTTTAACAACCAACGGGCGTTCTTTATAACGGTCGGTAGTAAAGGATATGATATTATCACTGCCCGATAGCATATAAAAAGGGTGGTTTTCGTCAACCATTTCTAAAGTGATGGATGCTTTGCCATTTTCAAGTTTGCCGATATATCTTAATACTTTGCCTTCAGATTCGGCTTTGTTTTTAAGGCTGGCGAAGTGTGTGTCTTCCGCTTTTAAAGTTTCATAAAAATCATCAACGCTTGCCGCATCCAGGCAAGCCTGCGGCAACATACTTTCAATAGATACGTCCGATGTTTCTAAAGCATATCCTGCATCACGGGCGAGGATGAGCATTTTACGCATAAAGTCTGTGCCGCGTAAGTCGTCACGTGGGTCGGGCTCGGTATAGCCTTTTTCCTGGGCCAGCTTCACGGTGTCGTGGAAATTGGCGTCGCCTTTAAAATTATTGAACAAAAAGGATATGGTACCTGACAGGATTGCTTCTATTTTCTGCACCCTGTCGCCGCTGTTCATCAGGTCCTTTAGGGTACGGATAATGGGTAGTCCGGCACCTACATTGGTTTCATAAAAGAAATCAACCCCATGCTGGCGCGCGCTGTCCCTGAACGTTTTGTATTGCTCGTACGACCCCGAATTGCCGATCTTATTACAGGTAACAATGGATATGGTCGATTTTAAAACCTGCTCATAAAATTCTATCGGTACGGGGCTGGCGGTATTATCGATAAATACGCAGTTGGGCAGGTTCATGCTTTTCATTTTGGCAATGAATGCCGGAAGGTCTGCCTGGTCAGGGGACTGGTCAAGCGTTTCTTCCCAGTTATCTAACGAGATGCCATCGGCATTAAAAGCCATTTTACGGGTATTGCTAATGCCTGCTATTTTAACCTGGATGCCATTGTTCTCCTGCAAAAATGTAGTGTGGCCGTTTAGTTGCCTGAACAAGGTTTTGCCGATATTACCGGTGCCTAAACAAAACGCGTGTAAAGTTTTGGTAAGCTGCACAAAAAAGGCATCGTGTACCGCGTTTAAAGCCTTTGCCAGGTCGTTAGACGAAATGATAACCGAGATATTATACTCTGACGACCCCTGCGCTATGGCCCTTACGTTAACGCCGTTACGGCCCAACGAATGGAATAACTTGCCGGACACCCCAGGGGTTTCCTTCATGTTCTCACCCACTACGGCCAATATGGCAAGGTCTTTTTCTATTTCGACGTGTTCCAGTTTTTTGGCCAGTAGTTCCAGTTCAAACTCGTGCTCGATAACCTGGCGGGCGCGTTCGGTATCGCCGGGCTGTACGGCAAAAGTTATGCTATGCTCTGACGATGATTGTGTGATTAATATCACGTTGATCTGCTCGCGCGCCAGCAAAGAAAACAGCCTGCCGCTAAAGCCCGATTTACCCACCATGCCACTGCCTTCAACATTTAATATGCTGATATTATTGATGGATGAAATGCCTTTGATAGCCAGGTTTGACGGCTTACAGTCATGTTGTATGATAGTCCCCACAAATTCAGGCTCGAAAGTATTTTTTATAACGATGGGGATCTTCTTTAAAAACGCCGGGATCATGGTTGGCGGATAGATCACCTTGGCGCCAAAGTAAGACAACTCCATTGCTTCAGTATAGGTAAGCTCTGATAAGGAGAACGCTTTTTTAACCATCCTCGGGTCGGCGGTCATCATGCCGTTAACATCGGTCCAGATCTGGATCTCTGATGCGTTAAGCGCGGCCCCAAATATGGCGGCGGTATAGTCGCTGCCGCCACGGCCCAGGGTGGTTATTTGCCCCGCGTCGTTACTGCCAATAAAGCCGGTAACAAACAGGATTTGATCTTTATTCTCCTGGTAAAGGCCACGGATCAATTGCTCCGTCAATTCAGTATTAACCTTAGCCTGGCCGAACGAGCTATCGGTTTTTATAACTTCTGACGCGTCGACAAAAACAGACGGGAAATATTGCGCCGCTATTTTACTGATCATCAGCGTTGAGCAGCGTTCGCCGTAACTGATCACCAGGTCGCGTGTTTTTTGGGTAAGTTCGCGCAGGGTCAATATACCCTGCAATAATTCTTCCAAATGATTAAAGTTGATCTTCAGGCGGGTTAGGGCCGGGTTTTGATCGCGAATCCCGAGCAGGCTTTTAACCGCGTCAAAGTGCCGTTTCTCCAGTTCGGCCAGTTGTGCGGTAAAATCATTGCCTTTGGCAGCCTCTTCGGCCATGGCTATCAGCAGGTTGGTTACACCGCTCATGGCCGACAGCACCACTACGGGTTTATCAGAGCCGGATTGTTTTGCTTCATCTTTTAAGATGTTTAACAGGGTTTGAATACTTTGAGCCGAACCTACGGATGTCCCGCCAAATTTTAGAATTTTCATCAGTATAACTGTTTTTTAATAGCGATGAAGCTATCAAGAGCTGTATTTATTTTATTGTAACTCTTGATGGATTCATTGCAGGGATATTTAAAACAAAACGCCTTCCTCTTTGTGGAGGAAGGCGTTCATGTGGTTTTTTCTTTTTATGTTTTTATACCATACGATTATCTTCCTCCGTGGCTTTTGCCGGTGGTTGTAATCGTTGTGGTGGTTGTGTTAATCAGTTTCATATAATGTCTGTAAAGTAAGTAGATATATTTTTAATAAGCAAGCACAAAATAAAAAAAATGATATTCGGCTAAAAGAGCTATCCTCAAAACCTAATGTTGCACCACCGCTATCCCAACGGCCGTTGATGTTTTTGAGGATAGTTGGGTAAGCGTATTGTTTTTCCAATATACGGCCCTTGTGTCCGAATACCCCTTTGTACCTGATATGTATATAATGCTGTTGTTAACCGTAAGGGCAGTAGCCGTAAACTGCTGTGTGCCGTCGGTAATTTTATTAGCGGTGCCGTTTTTCCAGTACATGGCAAAATAATCGTAATAGCCGGTGGCGTATACATCAGCACCGTTAACGGTTATGTTATTCGCTTCGGACGACATGGTTTGATCCGTCATCAATGGGATGCTTACACCATTTTTCCAATAGGTTGCTATGACCTGATCGCCGGCCTTGTTTTGAATATTCCCGTTAATATAAACGTCAGTGCCTGCTACGCCGATGGTGACGTTCCTTGGATAATAGGGGACCGGACTGCCCGGCAAATTAGATGCCACCGATACCGGTACTTTATTTTTCCAATAGGTTGCCGTTTGGAAACCTCCTGATGAACCAACATTGCCTGATAGGTATACGTCTGCCCCCGAAACAGCTATGCCACTCACATAATTACATGATTGATCGGTGAATATCACCGGCGTGCCGTTTTTCCAATAAGCAGGATGATATAATGAGACGTCGTAACTCATCCCACTAATATAAACATCCTGCCCGCTAATAGTGATGGCATTTGCCTCGGTACAGTTGGGCAGATGATTTGGTACACCGTTTTTCCAGTAAGTGGCCACGTTGTCTACCATACCTACAATATAAACATCGGTATCCTTAACGGCTATGGCATTGGTGAACGAATAAAGGGTACTATCTGCCAGTAAATGAACTACCCCATTTTTCCAGTAGGCGGCTACCGTTACATTCTTGGCCGTGGTAATGGTGCCGGTAACATATATATCTGTGCCTGTTGGTTTAACAATGGGTGGCGTAACAACCGGCGGGGTAACGGTTGTATCTTGCTTTGTTTCGGTTTTTTTACAAGCTGTAAGGGCAGCAAAAGCAATGATAAAAATTAGGGGCTTTTTAAAATGCATGGCACTCAAATAAAATTGTGATAATATATTACCTGCAAATATCTGCTAACTATTTGATTTTTAGTTAAAATAAATAAAAATATACGAGGTGTTACTGAATATCATTTATAAACAGCAGCATCTATACCTATTCAGTTTATTGAACACAATTTAATTACTTTTGTGGTTCATGCAGGGACTAATTACAAAATCAACCGGAAGCTGGTACCAGGTGCAGACACCTGCAGGCGATAGATACGATTGCCGCATAAAAGGTATTTTCCGCACTAAGGGCATCACTACAACCAACCCTTTGGCTGTTGGTGATATAGTTGATTTTGACCTTGAACCCGAACAGCAAACCGGTGTAATTACCAATTTGCAACAGCGTAAAAATTATATCATCCGCAAATCTATCAACCTGTCAAAGCAAGGGCAGATCATTGCCGCTAACCTTGACCAGGCCTTATTGATCGTTACTTTAGCGTCACCCCGTACTTCGTTAGGATTTATAGATAGATTTTTAGTTACTGCCGAGGCTTACGATATCCCCGCCAAATTGATCTATAATAAGCTGGACCTGTTTAGCAGCGAAGGGCTTGAAATACTGGATGAATATAAAGCCGTGTACGAAAACATAGGCTACCCCTGTTATTCGGTTTCTGCATTAGACGGAACCAATATCAACCAGGTGCAGGAACTGTTAAAAGATAAGATAACGTTATTGTCGGGCCACTCGGGTGTGGGTAAATCAAGCCTGATCAATGCCTTGCTGCCCGACCTGACGCTGCGCACCAGCGAGGTGTCCGAATGGAGCGATAAGGGCACGCACACCACCACTTTTGCCGAAATGTTTGAGCTGCCGCAGGGTGGTTTTATTATAGATACCCCCGGGATCCGCGAATTAGGTGTTATTGATATTGAAAAACAGGAGTTGGGCCACTTTTTCCCCGAGATGCGCGAGCGCATGCACAGTTGCAAGTTTAACAACTGCCAGCATATTAACGAGCCCGGCTGCGCGGTATTGGCCGCACTTGAACAAGGCGAGATCGAATTATCCCGCTATGAAAGTTACCTGAGTATTTATAACGGGAACGATACGCGGGCGTGATTAGTTACATAATAATTGCGTTCATTTTCGTCAAAGGCAAATGTCACAATTATTTAGGTACCAGCGCAATTCCGGTTACATAAGATATGCGTGTTTGCTCGAGACGTATGAGAGCGCCATTTTTCCAATATGCCGCAAAGTTGTCAGTACTATTGGAGATTCCACCGCCCAAGTATACGTCATTACCATTTATGGCAATAGCCGACGATGAATACAAATTTGGCACAGCAACTCCATTTCCGTTTTTCCAATAAGATATGTTTAATGGGTAACCGCTTCCACCTGAAATATAAACATCATTATTGCTGATGGTTATTCCTGTTGCATAGGAAGATTCTCCGTTTGTAAGTTTTGTGATAACTCCATTCTTCCAATAAGCTGACACACTATAACGTGTTACTGTCGTATCTGTAAGATAAAGGGCTATATACACGTCTTTACCGTTTATGGCAATTCCGTTAGCCATTGATGAATACACATTATTGATCAATGGTGTAATAACTCCATTTTTCCAATAACACGCTACAGGTTGAATGGTATTAGTCGAATACAAGCCGGCCACATATATATCATTTCCTTGTATAGCTATGCCATTTGCGCCTGAATTAGGGCTATCGCTTGAAAGTTTGGTCATTATTCCATTTTTCCAGTAAGCAGCTTTTTCTTCAGTGCCATTTTCATACCAACCGGCTACATAAATATCATTCCCATGAATAGTTATAGCCCGTGCCAAAGATCGGTCTGCACCGTCTAATGATATAAGGTTACCGTTTTTCCAATAACAGGCTTTATTATTTTCATATCCGGCCACATAAATGTCTTTGTTATAATAACTAATTGCTAACGCATAGGATGGATTATTGGATAACTTCAGGGGAACTCCATTCTTCCATAAAGCAGCGTAATAAACAAGAGTATTATCAGTTACGGCTCCACACGAATATACGTCTACGTCCGATGCACTGTTGGCAACTGGATTTTGTCCGCTTTTTTTACATGCAGCTATTGCAAAAATTAAAACCAGTATCAGCGGCAGGTTTTTTTTTATTTTCACAATTATTTATGATAAGGTGTATTGCAAAGATAATTTAATATCCTTCAAAATCAATTAAAGATCAGCCGATGGCAGAGGAGAAATTTGAAATAAACCAACGCATCTTAATTAAATTATACTACGGTATGATCATTACCCCGTTGTAAAAAGACGAATATGCCTGGACGCTAATGACAGCACCGTTTTTCCAGCATCCCGGATAAACATCAGTGGTTCCGGTAACTTGTTTACCTCCCGTTACATAGACATCATTTCCGCTAACAGCTATAGCAGACGCGTTTTTTGCATCGGGAATGACGATTAAACTACCGTTTTTCCAATAAACCGCATTAGTGGTATCTGAACTACGCCCTGCGGTACCTGCTATATACACATCATTACCTTTAATAGTAATAGCAGCAGCAGATCCGGGGCCCAAATTTGTTGGCAATGTTGCAGGTGTACCGTTTTTCCAGCAAACAGCCCGCTGCGGGTCATTTGTATTGTTCTTGCCACGAAAGTTAGGTGAGCCCAAGTTAGAACCAACAACATATACATCCGAATTATTGGTCACAGCTATACCGTTTGCCGTAGATCGGTTTTCAGTGCTATCTAATATATTTAGTACACCATTTTTCCAATAACAGGCATGGACGTAGTAGTCTTCGCCTGTCACGCTATTTATATAATAGCCGGATACATAAACATCATTCCCTTTAACTACTACGCCGGTTGCATAAGTATAATTTGCCGGGGACGGAAGTACTGTTCCTACTCCATTTTTATAACAATATGCAATTTGCGCGACTGTATATTCGGTTGCATTAATTAAACCAGCGGTTACATATACATCGTTACCCTGCACTGCTATAGCTGTAGCTGACGCACTGCTTTCACCACCAAATGTTAACCTGATGATATTATTATTTTTCCAATAACATGCAATTGTTTTGCCATCCAGGAAATCATATCCCGCTGTGTATATATCCTTTCCCTGCGTTGTAAAAGCGGCAGCACCAGAGTTTTTAGCTGACAGTGTTATCGGCACGGCGCCTACCCGCCAAATGGTGGCATTATAAGCGATAGTGCCAACCAAATAAACACCCGCGGGCGGCGCGTTACGTACGGTGTCAACCTTGCCAATGGTATCGGTTTTTCCTGTGGTACCGGTAGTGCTTGTCGTCCCCGTTTTTGGTTTCGAGTCTTTTTTGCAGGATAAAAGGCAGGCTGATAACAGCCCGATAATGGTAAGATAAGAATAGGCTTTCATAGGTCTTTAATAAAAAAAGGTATCACTAATGTAGTGATTTCTAAATTATTAATACAAATATTTAATTTAGGGGTATCAAACCAACCGCCGTCAAAAGCGTTGATTTATAACTAATATTACCTGTTATGAAAAAGCTGATGATTGCCCTGCCCCTGGTGTTACTGACCATGGCAGCATTTTGTTACCTGGATACCGGTGGATGGACACTACTATCATCTACCAATGCACCGCCGTCACGTAACGAGTGCGGATTTGCAACTGTTAACGGGAAAATTTATTTAGTAGGCGGCGATGCCCCTGCACAGCCTGTAGAGATCTATGACCCTGCTACATCGGCATGGAAACAAGGGGCGACCGCACCTTCGATCATGCACCATTTCCAGGCGGTGGGACTTGGCGACAAGGTTTATGTGTTGGATGCTTTTTCTGATCGTAATTATCCTAACCAGGTGCCTTTAGCCAATGCTTATGCTTACAATACCAAAAACGATAGCTGGCAGCAGTTAGCCGGTTTGCCCGAAAATCGCCGTCGTGGTGGCGCCGGTGCCGCGATTTATAACGGAAAGTTGTATTTGGTATGCGGCATCCTACATGGTCATCATGACGGCACCAACGGTTTATTTGACGAATATGACCCAAAAACTGACGCCTGGAAAAGTCTGCCTGACGCGCCTCATATCCGCGACCATAGTATGGCGGTGGTAGTGAAAGATAAGCTATACGCCATAGGAGGGCGCAATACCAGTTTACATGATCCTAATAATTTCATGTCGTTTTTTGATAAAGTAGTGTTGGATGTGGATTGCTACGATTTTAAAACCGGTAAGTGGAGCACCCTTGCCGCGAAACTACCCATGGGCACGGGCGGCGGCAACTGCGTAAATCTTGACGATAAAATATTCTACATTGGCGGCGAACGCGCTACGGCCACCACGCCCAATGGCCCACAAAAGGATGTTTTTTATATGGCCCCCGAAACAGATAAAGAATGGAAAACCGCCCCAAGTTTAAACAAAGCACGTAATGGGGTGGGCGCGGCTGTTTATAACCATCAGATTTATATTGCCGGTGGCGCAAACGGGGATATCGGGCTGGAGCGGTTTGGATGGAAATAAGCACTTTTGCAATCAAGTTTGCAATTATTTGACAATCAATAAAATAAATGAATTTTACAGCTAAACTTACTGACTTATCCTTTGTTTCATTTTGTTTCACTGGTTTTTGATAGTTGCCTTGTTTTCAGTTAATTAGCCGAAAATCTTGTTTCACTTGTTTCATCTGTTTCACACTTTCGTGAAACAAAACTGCTTAATGTGTAATTGAAGTTACGATTATTTGTTAATCGCCCAGCAGCGCCTTCAAATTATCCAACGTGTCAGCTTCTTCTTTAGGCTTATCATGCCGCCAGCCTGCTAATGCCCTCAGATCCTATTTGGTTTTAAACCAAAAGATCCCGGTTGTTTAGCCGGGATCTTAAGCTGTACAATAATTGCGATTTAATTAAAAGCTTTTGCCGGTGTACCATTTTTGGTAACCTTAGTATCCAGGTTGATGTAATCTATCAGGATCTGCCCGGCCTCTAATTTTAACGGGTCAAGGTCTTCCTTCTTAGGTTTTGCCTCGCCTTTCTTTAACGGTTTATAGCCCAGTGCAACGCGTAATTCGTTATCACGGTTAAGCGTTTTTTGCTCATCATCATCGCGTTGTTTTTTGAGTTGCTGCTCATTAAGCGTTACCGATTTTTCTTTTTCGCTCTTTTTGTAATCAGCAATGGTTTCCATATACGCTTTATTGCTTGCGCTGGTGGACATACGTTGCTCATGCAATTTGGTTAACTGCGGAATAACAGCTGTAAAGTCGCCGGCTTTTGTATAATCGCTTTTAGCAATAATATCAAACGGTAATGCAGATGGGTCTGTGTCTTCGCCATATTTGTCCAATGGGATCAACGACGGGAACTGGATATCCGGAATTACACCTTTATGCTGGGTTGAATTACCGCTGATACGGTAAAATTTAGCGATGGTTAAGTTTAACTGCCCAAACTGATTTTCGCTGCCTGTTGACACCGGCTTAGTTTTATCACTCCCTGATGTTATACCTAATTTCTCTGCAATTGATGGTGTGATCACCTTATCCAGGTCGATCTCGCTTTGTACGGTACCTTTACCATAAGTTTGTGTGCCGATGATCAATCCACGGCCATAATCCTGTATGGCGCCTGCAAAGATCTCTGACGCCGAAGCACTAAAACGATCAACCAATACAGCAAGCGGGCCGCTATAAGCTATAGAAGGGTCTTCGTCTTTATTTACATCTATTTGATCCTGGGTATCTCTAACCTGTACCACCGGGCCGGTTTTAATGAACAGGCCGGTAAGCGAAATAGCTTCGTTTAATGAACCACCTCCATTTTCGCGCAGATCGATCACAATACCATCAACATTGGCTTGTTTGAGGGTATCGATAGATCTTTTCATATCGCGCGTGGTACTTTGGTAATTAGCATCGCCGGCGCGGTATGCTGCAAAATCAGCGTAAAAAGCAGGCACATTAATTACACCTATTTTATAGGTTTTGCCATTGTTGTTGTAGGTTTTTACTTCCTGTTTAACCAATTGGTCTTTCAACACAATTTTCTCGCGTACCAATTCAACTATTTTAGGCTGATCAGAAACAGCCTTGCCCTGCGATAATATTTTAAGTTTTACCACTGTACCTTTTGTACCACGGATCAGTTTAATGGCATTATCAATGCGCCAGCCAATAATATCCTGGAACTCGCCATCTTTGCCCTGTGCTACTGCCAGGATCCTGTCGCCGTTGTTAACCTGGTGACTTTTATCAGCAGGGCCGCCTGCAACAAGCGATTGTATAGAGATATATTCGTTCTTGGTTTCAAGCGTAGCGCCAATGCCTTGTAATGACCTTGACATTTCCATATTGAATTGTGCCGCATGGAACGGATCAAAATAGTTTGTATGCGGGTCGATAGCCTCAGTAAAGTCATCCATGAAGATCTGGAAAACGTCGTTGGTGTTTAATTTGCTGTTTTGTGACAGCAGATCTTGATAACGTTTTTTTAACTTCTCTTTATTCTTAGCGATATCGTTGCTGGCCAGGGTTAAGTTAAGGAGGTCGTACTTTACACGTTTGGTCCACTCCGTATTCATTGCAGTTTCATTGGCTACCCATGGCAAATCAGAACGATCATAAGTAAAGGATTCTTTTTGCGTGAAATCAAAATTTTTGTCCAACTGTGCTATCGAGTATTTTACACGTTCTTCGTACCGTTTTTGAAACACGTTGAACATATAATAGATATCGTTCAGATTACCATTTTTGATATCGTCGCTTAATGCGTTTTTATATTTATTAAAATCCTGGATATCGGTTGCCAGTAAATAATTATGTCCTTCGTCTAAGCTTTTAATATAACGGTTATATATTACTGCAGACAACGAATCATTCAGATCAACTTTTTTATAGTTGTATTGCGATATAAACTTAGCTACGGTTTTACAAACTGTGCTTTGTTGCTCGGTAGGTTGAAGGTCATTTGAGCCCGGAACTTTTACCGGTTTTGAAGGAGCTGCTTTGCAAGCAAGTGCGGCGCCAATTGCCAGCACAAAATAAAATCTTTTAAACATATCTTTTACTAACGTTAATTCGGGTGTTCTTATTGGGTACATCAATACTTGTGCCTTATTATAAATTGCTAAAATAAAAAATCAGCGACAGCAAAATATCTATCGCTTATACTGTAAGACTAATAACAAGTAACAATATTACAATAATGTTTTACTGTTTTGTTATTACACCAAGTATTTTACGTAATTGTTATAAACAGAGGCTAATTTACGGCGGTTTTACTATTAGCTACTTCTACCGCGTCGGCATAACGCAGTTCGGCTTTAGCAGCCAGGATCTTATTGGTTTGCAGATATTTTATTTTTTTGTTGATGATGGTCAAGTCTGACAGCATCCCCTTATCAACAGCAACATCATGTGCTTCCTGCAGGTCGGAAAGAGCTAAAGGTACTTCGCCTATTTTGTTTTTAATATCTGCAAGAATATACAAGTTATCTAATAAATGCCTGATATTTCCTGCCTCGCGGGCTATATTATTGCTTTGCAGTAAATACCATTTAGCTTCAGAGAATCGGTTTTGCTGCAGATACAACGCAGCCAAGTCACTAAAATTATAGCTGGCCATGTTATAGATCCTGAAACGCATATTGTGTTTTGCTTCTATCAGCAGGGCATCCTCTGCCAGTTCAAGGCAAAAAACAGAATAATTTAAATGTTGGCCGGATAATCCATTAGGCAACTTTGTAGTAGCTATATCTATTTGTGAGGGAAGGGCTTGTACAGCAGTTAAGACTACAGGTTGCGGTTTTTGTTTGCGTTTCCAGAATTGTAATTGTAGCTGCGCAGATGCATTTAGACCTATTAAGCACAAAATAAAAATTAGGGTAAATCTCATCAAGATTTGCTGTGTTTTTAATTAAGTCAAATATAACGATATATTTTAGCGAATAGTATGAAAGTGCTCAGGTAATTATCTGCAAGTTAAAAAATTATTCTGAATAGTTGGCTGCAGGCAGGCTAAGAAAAAATGTTGTCCCTTTGTTCTGTTCTGTTTCAAACCAAACTTTACCACCGGCATTTTCAATCGAGTTTTTTACAAAAGCCAGGCCAAGCCCCGTACCCGAACTTTTGGTGGTAAAATTGGGTTCGAATATTTTTTCGCGCATATTTTCGGGTATGCCATTGCCGTTATCCTTAACGGTAAGCAATATATTGTTATAAGTTGCCTCACTTTTTATCTCTAATAAGCCAAATCTATCCGGCGGAGTGGCTTCAATCGCATTTTTTAAGAGGTTGTTAAAGCAACGCAATAACTGGTCCCTATCGGCATTGACAAAGAAAGCCTGGCCGGGCGCTTTGTAAATAATATTAAAGTTATCTGTTTGTTTAAAAATGATTACAGCCTGGTTAATCACATCAAAAATATTAAAACGTTCCATACGGGTATCAGGCATTTTGGCAAAGGCCGAAAACTCTGACGCTATAGATGATAAGCTTTCAATCTGCTCGACAAATGATTTGCTGAAACGCTCAAATTTCTGATCAAATTTGGGATCCTTTTCACGCCACGATTTCTCTAACAGTTGTAAACCAAGTTTTAACGGAGTTAGTGGATTTTTTATTTCGTGCGCTACCTGTTTGGCCATCTCGCGCCAGGCGCTTTCGCGTTCTGATTGGGCAAGTCTTGCTGCACTATCTTCCAATGCAGCTATCATGTTATTATACTCTTTTACCAGGGAGCCAATTTCATCGTCCCTATCCCATGTTATTGGCTCGTTCTTTTTACCATAAATGGTTTTACTTAAACTTTCTTGAATAAAGTTTAAAGGATAGGTGATCTGCCGGGCAATAACCACCGCGAATAAGCCAATGGCGATAAATATCAGCGCGTAAATATTGATCATAATGTTAAGCAATGATCCGATTCGCTCACGGTAATCAGCCTCGTTCGAGAAATAGGGCAATTGTAAAAATGCTATTGTTTCGCCTTTATTATTTCTTAATGGGGCATAAACGGTTTTGTAGTTAAGGCCGCCTATGGTTTCATCATTAACAAATTCAGAACGTTGCTGGCTATGTAAAGTAATAAACGCTTTTGGGTTCATGCGCTTTGCAATAAGGCCGTATTCATATATCCTGGGTTGTGTGGTAATCAATAAATTTCCTTCGCGATCAAATAAAACCAAATCTGATGAATAGGAGGTAGCTAACGCGTCAAACGTGATCTGGCTTTGCTCATTAATATGAGTCATGTATTTATCAAACAGGCCATTTTCAAACGCATCTGTGATCTTGATCAGCTTATCACGGATCACTTTTTCCTGTTGGTTCTGGTATTGGGTACTTATGGATATATAGGTGATTATGCCTACCAGTATTAATGTAATTACCACCGCAAACACCATCGAAAACTGTATTCGTGTTTTATATAAAATTTTATCCAGCGTAATTTTAAAACCCCATTTAATTTTATTGTTGGTAATGGTTAATATTTTAATGCGCAGCCATGCCCAGCTTGCTGCAACGGTAAGCACACTAAAGGCCAGTAGTATAACAAAAAAGAAGGTAACAGAAGTTATGCTATAAAATACCGTGTTTTCTTCCTTACTGATAACAATAAGGTTACGGTCAGTTGGCTTATATATTAAATGGCTATATGTTAAAAAAGGATGATACCAGGCAGGATTGCTTAAAGTTGATGTTTTAAAAATAAAAGTTTTAGGCGGATACTTTATCTTATCCCTAACCACTTTATAAACAAAGCCGCCGCTTTGCGCCAATAATTTATCATCGGTATAAAAGGCGTATGAATATTTTTTAAAATCATCCTCGTTTTTAATCTCGCCATCAATCAACAACTCGGGGAAATAATTGGATGTCTGTAGTGTTTTTGACTTTAGCTCGATTACAATGGAGCCCAGGAACTTATTGTTTTTTACGATGGGCAGGATGGCAAAATAATTCTGAAAACCAAAAGATTCGTTTTCGCGATAAAAATAGTTAGATACTTTAATAGAACTGTAAAGTACCATGTCTTTAAAAACATCCAGCTGGTAATTTTTATCACTCGAGATCGATTTTCCGGCGGCGTTAAATTCATGGATCTTGAAATCATATTTTGACAGGTAGCCATCAAAATAAAGCTTTTGAAAACGGTTTTCCAGGTAATCATTATTATGCAGGGTATCGTTAAAATATCTTATGATCAACGGATCTTTAGTAATTTGCTTTTCAAGCTTTCCAAACAGGTAATCTGCTGTTTTATCATTGGGGTTTTCAAGCTTTTTTATCAACGACTTACGGATCTTCTGCTCTTTAATGGTCTCGAAATGATTAAGGTTTACTGACGATATAATGGCGCAGATAAAAAGTATGGCAGCAAACTTAAATGTGTTGATCCTTGCATTGGTATAAAAATACGCATACCCCCTGATGATAACTATGAACGACCATAGTACATAGAACAAGATAAGTTCGCTACGATAATAGCTATAGTAGACAGTTGCCACTACAATGCCTGTTGCAAATAATAAAAACTGATGTTTTGCCGGTACAGCTAATTTGCTGCAAAAGGTTAAAAAAACTTCGTCCAGTAAGTAAAATATCAGGAAACTGAAGCACAGCATCAAAATGCCGCATAAGCTATAGCCTGATAGATTTAACACATTATTTACGTCAAAGCTGATATGTGATTTTACGATCAATCCATAAAATACATTTAACAAGGCCGTTGAAATAGCAATGAGCAATATTATGCAGAGGACAACGATAGCGTAGCTTGCAAATTTTCCGGGTGAATATTTGAGCAGCTTAAACCGCTGGCGGTAAAAATGTGCTGTTAGCCAACTCAGCATCAAGATGTTTATACATAGATCGCCTAATGACGGGAAGATTTTATTAGACGTATATAACCGCGGATCAAAAATGTCAAGTTTATAGGTGAAGTTGGGCCAGTTGTATTCCAGGTTAACAAGCCGTACACATATAATAAAAGCAGTAAGCAGCAGGAATGAAAAAAACAGTTGCCCTTTATTGGCCAGGTAGTTGCAAATATTTTGTATCAATGTGCATGCTACAATCAGTGTCAATATCCACAGAACGAGTTCAAAATAAAAAAACCGGTAGTTAACCTCGTTGTGTTTTACCTTTACAGAAAAAAGATAGGTGTCGGCAACACTATGGATAGCATAGGTTCCTTTATCCGTAAAATCGGCTATCTCTATATTGTTATCCTCAAGCAGATCCCTGTCAAATTTATTTTGCAGGTATTGATTTTGTACGGTATAATTAATTTTTACCGGGATAAGAAAGATCACAGAGAAATTATCTTTTACCTGTTTAATAGCCTCGTAATAGCCGTTACTGCCTTTAATAAAAGAGTATCCAGGTTTTATTGCCGCAAGGTTATCGGGAATGTAAGATATGTCACTCCAGAACTTAAGCGTATCCTTTTTTAAAGTCAATACCTTAATATTCCGTTCTACCGTAAATTCCTCAATGCATTTTAAGGCGCCTGTGTCATCGGTCGCTAAATTTCTAAACCGGTAAAGGCCCTCAGGTGTGCTTATTGCACGGCCTATATAACTTTCTTTTCTTTGAAGGTTGTCCTCGAGGATTTTGGCCGTTTGAGCCAGATTGGTAGCAGGTGTATACGTTGAACGCACAATAATTGCCGTTAATAATAAACTGGCGCCCAATAACGCCAGCATTAAACGTATTTTTCCTGCGTAACTCAAATGTATATAATAGACTTATGTAAACTTACAATAAAAAAAAGCCGCTTTAGTTTGCGGCTTTAAAAATTATTGTTGCAATGCGGCACTTGCTGTCGGCATTGCCCGGTCTACCTTTTTAACCAGCCCCTGCAAAACGTTACCAGGCCCAACTTCGGTAAATGATGTAGCGCCATCCTCTAACATATGCATTACGGTCTGTGTCCATCTAACGGGGCCGGTAAGCTGTGCTATCAGGTTGTGTTTTATTTGTTCCGGATCAGTATATGGTTTGGCGTCAATGTTTTGGTAGATACGGCAAATAGGCTGGTTAATAGTGGTATGCACAATTGCATGCTCCAGCTCAACCCTTGCAGCTTCCATTAACGGCGAGTGGAATGCACCGCCAACGTTTAGTTTTAAGGCTCTTTTTGCACCCGCTGCAGTCATTAATTCGCAAGCTTTATCAATGCCTGTTATAGTGCCTGATATGACCAGTTGCCCGGGGCAGTTATAATTTGCAGGTACTACCACATCGCTGATGCGTTGGCAAATATCCTCGACAGTAAAATCATCCAAACCTAAAATAGCGGCCATGGTTGACGGCTGGATCTCGCAAGCCTTTTGCATTGCGTTGGCACGTGCCGCAACCAAACGTAAACCATCCTCGAAAGACAATGCGCCGGCAGCAGTCAGTGCTGAAAACTCGCCTAAAGAGTGGCCGGCAGCCATATCAGGTGCAAAATCAGGCAGCACTTTAGCCAGTATAACCGAGTGTAAAAATATAGCCGGTTGGGTTACATTGGTTTGCTTAAGGTCCTCGTCGGTACCGTTAAACATAATATCGGTAATGCGGAAGCCTAAAATAGCATTGGCCTGTTCAAATAATTCGCGAGCTTTATCAGACTGCTCGTACAGGTCCTTGCCCATACCTACAAACTGTGCGCCTTGTCCTGGAAAAATGTATGCTTTCAATGTAGTGATTAGTTAATTGGTGATTAGAGATTAGTTCTTTACAAAGATTTATTAATTGCTGATTAGTTCATAACGATTTAATTAGAAATTTGTGTGAGCGACAGGCCCTAATCTCTAATTAACTAATCTCCAATTACTAACTCAATTTCGAAGAAATTAAGTGTAAAAACTCTGCCCTGGTTTTTTCATGGTAAAATCCGCCCGAAAACGCTGAGGTGGTGGTTACCGAATTTTGTTTTTGTATGCCGCGCATACACATGCAAAGGTGGCGGCATTCAATAACCACGCCAACACCTACTGGTTGCAGCGCTTCTTGTATACAATCGCGGATCTCGTTGGTCAGGCGTTCCTGTACCTGTAGCCGGCGCGCGTAAGCATCAACCACGCGCGGGATCTTGCTTAGCCCAACCACATGCCCGTTAGGGATGTACGCAATATGCGCTTTGCCAAAAAATGGCAGCATATGGTGCTCGCACATCGAGTATACTTCTATATCCTTAACTACCACCATTTGGCTGTACTCTTCTTTAAACAAAGCCGAATTTAATATCTCTTTCGGATTAAGGTCATACCCATGTGTCAGGTATAACATGGCTTTTGCTATCCGCTCGGGCGTTTTTAATAAGCCTTCCCGCTCAGGGTTTTCGCCCAGTTGTTTTAATACATCTTTATAATGTCCCGACAGGCTTTCAATAAGCTCCGGGTTATAACGGTCAACCTTTTCGTACCCGTTAATATCTTCGTTCCTGTCCGGAATGTTGTCGTCGTCGTCGTAGATCATTGTGCAGGTTTAATCACCAAAATACTCTGCCGAGTTGTTTTCAGTTTCATGTAATCTTACCGAGTGTAAAAACACGCCTTCGTAGGCTTCGATGGGCGCTTTTAGCTGGTTAAAAATCTCAATACAAAGTAATTCTGTCGATGCCATCTTGCCTTTCATAAATTCAACATCCAGGTTAATGTTTTTATGATCGAGCTTTTGTATCACATAATCGTTTATGATGATTTTCAGTTCTTTTAAATCAATCAAATAACCGGTGGCATGCGTAACCTCGCCCTTTACGGTTACAAACAGGTTATAGTTATGGCCGTGCCAGTTAGGATTGGCGCATTTACCAAATACTTCGGCGTTTTTCTCTGCGCTCCATTCATCACGGTACATTTTATGGGCTGCATTAAAATGTTCCTTGCGCGTAATGTGTATCATCATAATATTTAATGGGTGCAAATATACTTATTTTAAGTTTGCAGTTAATACTTAGCAGGGATCAGTTTGCAGTAAACGGTTTGTCATTTAAAGAAATTGTCTACCCGCAAACTGCTCTCTGTAAACTGCCTGCTATTTACTGCCAACTAAAATTATCTATATTAGCATAAACAAAAAATGACATGCGCATACTAATTGTTGCTGCTACCCAGCCCGAAGTTCAACCTTTAATGGATGCACTGGGCATGCAAAAGTCTGACGAAGAAGATAACCTGTTTGTGCCTCGCCACGCGTCGGTAGCTAATTGCTCTGTATTAATAACCGGGGCAGGCATGGTCCCTACGGCTTTCGCGTTGGGCAGGCATTTGCCGCATAATGTATATAACCTGGTAATAAACCTTGGTATAGCTGGTAGTTTTGACCGCAACATTAAATTGGGCGATGTGGTAGAGATCACCAAAGATACCTTTGCTGAGTTGGGGGCCGAAGACGATACCCGTTTTATCAGTATTGAACAATTAGGTTTAGGTGCAGGCATTTTTAACCCGACCAGCAGCCTTGTGCATTTCACCAAGAAGATTAGCCTGGCCAAGGTATCGGCAATTACTGTAAATACTGTACATGGCAACGAGGCGAATATTACTTCCATTGCAAACCGTCTTAGCCCGCAATTAGAGAGTATGGAAGGCGCCGCTTTCTTTTATGCCTGTCATGCCCTAAAAGTACCGTGTGTACAGATCAGGGCAGTGTCAAATTATGTAGAAAAACGCAACCGCGATAACTGGCAGATAGGGCTTGCTGTTAAAAATCTGAATACATTTGCGCAGGATTTAGTCAGAGAGTTGTAAGTGGTGAGTAGTGAACGTTACTGCACCAAATCATAGCTCACTACTCACCATTAACTATTCACTGCCATGAAACTAACCCTCGGCTTTTCGCCCTGCCCAAATGATACGTTTATTTTCGACGCTTTAATTCACCATAAAATTGATACCGAAGGCCTGGAGTTTGAGGTATTTTATGATGATGTTGAAACGCTTAATCAAAAGGCTTTTCGCGGCGAACTGGATATTACCAAACTAAGCTACCACGCTTTTGCCTATATTGTAGATAAATATGTTTTGCTGGATGCCGGCAGCGCGCTGGGCTTTGGCGTAGGCCCCATGCTGATCTGCAAGGACGATCCTGAAAAATTACGTGAGCAACTGCAAACTACCAACTGCAAACTGCAAATCGGTATCCCCGGCAAATACACCACAGCTAATTTTTTATTGGGTCTGGCATTCCCTAATGCTATCAACAAGGTTGAGCTTGTATTCTCGGATATCGAGAACGCGGTTTTAGAAGGCAGAGTGGACGTGGGCCTTATCATCCATGAAAACCGTTTTACTTACCAGGATAAGGGCCTGAAAAAGATCATTGACCTGGGCGATTACTGGGAAAAAGAAACCGGCTGCGCTATTCCGTTGGGTGGTATTGTCGCCAATCGCAATTTACCGTTGGATGTGCAGTATAAACTCAACCGGGTACTGCGTAAATCGGTAGAATTTGCCTTTGCAAATCCAAAATCAGGGCTTGACTTTATCCGTCAACATGCACAGGAAATGAGTGAAGAAGTAATGTACAAACACATTGAGCTTTATGTAAATAAATACTCGGTTGACTTGGGTGATGAAGGCAGGAAAGCTATTCAATTGTTGTTTGATACGGCTTTGGAGAAGGGAATAATACCTGAAGTGAAACATGAGATATTTCTTAGCCCCCTAACCCCCTGAAGGGGGAATAATAAACAGAGTAACGTTTTACATTCCATTAAGCGTGTTGTGGCTTTTGTTAAATAAAGTTAAAAGCTTAATGCTAATTAGTTTACCTGTTCAAACAAAACTAATTTGCCATAGTTAATTCTTAAAACCGTTAATTATGAAGCATATAGTTTACCTGGCAGGCGGCTTGCTATTGGCATTTTCCGCATGCAAACAAACTTCAAAATCTGTCGAAACAACCAAGGCAGATAGCATAACAGCTATTCACAACAACGGTGTAAACATTGCCTACACCGATACTGGTAAAAACGATACCACTTTGCTATTTGTACATGGCTGGGCAATTAATAAAGGCTATTGGTCAAATCAGGCTTCTTATTTTGGTAAACGTTATCGCGTAGTGGCTATTGATCTGCCCGGTTTTGGCGAGTCGGGCAAGAACCGCGATAAATGGGGAACGCCGGAATATGCAAACGACGTAGATTCAGTGATCAAAGAGCTCGATCTTAACAAAGTGATTTTAATAGGCCATTCCATGTCGGGCGATATTGTATTACAGGCAGCAATTGATAACCCGGATAAGGTGGTAGGTATTGTAGGTGTCGATAACTTCAAAAATGTTGGCGCCCCTGAAAATCCTGCAGATAAAAAAGGCTTTGCCGAAGCAATAGCCGCTATGAAAAAGAATTTTAAATCTGTGGCTATCCCATATTTTAATCAGCAACTTTTCTCAAAAACCACATCGCCTGAAATTAAGAAACGAATATTGAATGATGTTGTCAAAGCGGATACTACTATTGCCGTAGCCGCAATGGAGCAAGGCAATGATTTTAATGAGGCAGATAAACTACAGCAATCAAAAAAGAAGCTATATCTTATTAATAGCGATGTTCATCCTACCGACACCAATTACATGGCAGCCAAAAAGATCCCGTTCAAGGTGTTTTATACCAAAGGCACGGGCCATTTCGGAATGATAGAAGCGCCTGAAGAATTTAATAAGGACTTGGATATGGTAATAGCGGATATCAATGAGAAATAATGATTGTCAAAATTATTTCGAAGCATCACAAACGCTTTGTTAGTTTTGGCATAAATTAGCACGATGATAAAAAAGCCGTATTTATTAATGCTGTTGATGGTAGCCTTAACGAGCTGTCATTTAAGCGGCAGCAAGTTTGACCGTCAAAAGTGGAGCTATGGCGATGGCCTTGATTATCCCTTACGTAACGATATCGTTGACGACCTGATGAAAAACCATCATATAAAAGGGCTTACCTATAGGCAGGTGATCGATTCGCTTGGTAGCCCGCAAAGGCGCGATTCGCTGCAGTTTACCTACCAGATCCAGGATAATAGCTACGATTTTAACCGTAAAAAACCTGCTCACAAGAAAAACCTGCTCGTGCATTTTAATAAAGACTCGGTAGTGGTAAAGTTTGAGATTTACGAACATACCGATAAAAAGTAGGCGCCCCGACATATCGGGGCGCCTGCGACCTTATTTGCAGGAGACACAAAGTATTGCGCCTCTAAGGTTTTCTAAAATATTGCTTCGGCGATCCGTTTGGTTGGGCCGGGATTACCCATAGTATAAAAGTGCATCACCGGTGCACCGGCCTGGATCAGTTCTTTACACTGGCTGATCATCCACTCAATACCCACCTCTTTTACATCTGCTTCTGATTTGCAGGCATGCACCGCGTCGCTTAAAGCGTCAGGTATATCAATATGGAATATTTTTGGCAAATTGATCAACTGCTTTGATGAAGTAATGGGTTTAAGCCCTGGTATAATAGGTACATTAATACCATTATCGCGGCAGTTCTTTACAAACTCGACATACTTGCTGTTATCGTAAAACATCTGGGTTACAATAAAGTCCGCTCCGCTGTCTATTTTCTGTTTCAGGTATTTAAAATCTGTTTTCAGGTTAGGGGCTTCGAAATGTTTTTCGGGATAACCGGCAACGCCGATACAAAAATCAGATTTTACAGCTTCATGATCTTCATGCAGGTATTTACCTTTGTTCATATCAGTTACTTGCCCTAACAGATCGGTGGCGTAGTTATGCCCACCAGGAGTAGGCACAAAAGATGATTCTGTTTTACGGGCATCACCACGCAGAACCAACACGTTCTCAATGCCTAAAAACTGCAGATCAATTAAAGCATATTCTGTTTCTTCCCTGGTAAAACCGCCGCAAATTAAATGGGGCACGGCATCAACACCGTATTTGTTCATAATAGCTGCGCAAAGGGCTACGGTGCCGGGGCGTTTGCGGTAACTTACTTTCTCAAGCAAGCCGTTGGTGTGCTCTTTATAAACAGGCTCCTCGCGCGATGAGGTAACGTCAATAAACGGTGGTTTAAACTCCATCAACGGATCAATGGCGTTGTAAATCCCCTGGATACCCTGGCCTTTAATAGGTGGTAATAACTCAAACGAAAAAAGGGGTTTACCTTTGGCGTTTGCTATATGTTCTGTGATCTTCATGTTAGTATCAAGTAGTTAGTATCAAGTAGTTAGATTTTACTCTGCTTGATTCCCTAATATTTTGTTTATGTATTTAGGCTTTTTTGTAGTCCCGTTATCATCTTTTGTATTTCTATTATCGCTGCACAAATACTTTCCGACTTTTCTATTGTAATGTAGCCAAACTCTTTAGCGATGATTGTTTGAGTTTCAAGTTCAAAAGATGATCCGAGTGCAATATTAAGGAATTGATATAGCTCTTTATTAGATTTTCTTCCGCAGCCTTCGGCGATGTTGGAGGGTATTGAAACTGCCGACCGGTTCATTTGTGAAATTAATCCAAATTTTTCTTCGGAAGGAAATTCCTTTGTCAGTAAAAATATAACTTTGGCTATTTCGATCCCGGCTTTCCATACTTTTAACTCTTTAAAATTATGCATCGATGTCTTCCTACTTGATACTCGCTACTTGTTACTGGATCAATAATTCAAATTAGGCCCCAGCCATCTTTCTACGGTTTCTACACTCATGTTTTTCCTATGCGCATAATCTTCTATCTGATCTTTGCTGATCTTGTTCAGGCCAAAATATCTTGCCTGCGGATGCGCGAAATAAAACCCGCTTACGGAAGCTGCCGGTGTCATGGCCAGGCTTTCGGTTAAGTGCATGTGCGCGTTATCTTCCGCTTTCAGCAGGTCAAATAGCGTGATCTTCTCGGTATGCTCAGGGCAAGCCGGGTAACCTGGTGCCGGGCGGATGCCCTGGTATTCTTCTTTCACAAGTTCTTCAACCGTTAATTCTTCGTTACTTGAATATCCCCAGTATTCTTTACGCACCAGCTCATGCATTTTTTCGGCAAAAGCTTCGGCTAACCTATCGGCTAATGCTTTGGCCATAATGCTGTTGTAATCGTCGTAGTCTTTTTCAAACCTGGCGACCAGCTCGTCGCAGCCAATACCTGTGGTTACAGCAAATCCGCCAAAATAATCGGCTTTGCCACTTTCTTTATCGGCTACAAAATCAGATAGTGCGTAATAAGGCTCTCCTTTTACTTTTTCTGATTGCTGGCGCAGTGTATGGATCTTTGATAGTAATTGCGTGCGACTTTCGTCAGTATATAGTTCAATATCATCGCCAACCGCGTTGGCCGGCCAGAAACCGATAACGCCGTTTGCTTGCAACAGGTTATTGTCTACAATCTCCTTTAACAATACCTGCGCGTCATCATATAATTTCTTAGCCTCAACGCCTACAAACTTATCATCAAATATTTTGGGATAGCTGCCGCGCAGTTCCCACGTGTGGAAAAAAGGTGTCCAGTCGATGTATGGAACCAGTTCGGCCAGTGGATAAGCTTCAAAAACTTTAGTACCTGTAAAGGCTGGTTTTTGCGCGATCTTATCCAGGTCGATCTTAAATTTATCTGCACGGGCCTGTTCTAATGTCACAAACCGTTTGTCAGATTTTTTATTCGCATGGGCCTCGCGGGCCTTTTCGTACTCTGCTTTTATGTTTTGAATATAACTATCACGGGTATCGCGGTTCATCAGGTTACTGCAAACGGTAACACTTCTTGAAGCATCCAGCACATGTATTGCCGCGCCCGAATAATTTGGCGCGACTTTAACCGCTGCATGGATCCGTGACGTAGTAGCACCGCCGATGATGAGCGGGATGGTAAAGCCTTCGCGCTCCATCTCCTTGGCAAAATGTACCATCTCGTCTAACGATGGTGTGATCAGCCCGCTTAAACCAATAATATCTACTTCCTGCTTCTTCGCTTCTTCAATAATGCGCTGTGCAGGCACCATCACCCCAAGGTCAATCACCTCGAAGTTATTACAGGCCAACACAACACCTACTATATTTTTGCCGATATCATGCACGTCGCCTTTTACGGTTGCCATCAATACCTTACCGGCATTGGCACGGCTTCTGCTCGAGTCCTCACCAGCATCAATAACCCGTTGTTTTTCCAACTCGATAAACGGCAGTAAATAAGCCACGGCTTTTTTCATTACACGGGCCGACTTAACAACCTGCGGCAAAAACATCTTTCCTGCGCCAAACAAATCTCCCACAATATTCATCCCGTCCATTAACGGACCTTCAATTACCTCAAGCGGCTTGGCGTATTGCTGCCTGGCTTCTTCTACGTCGTCATCTAAATATTCAATGATGCCTTTTACCAGCGCGTGCGATAAACGTTCGGCAACGGGCCCTTTGCGCCATTCTTCGTCGCGCACTATCTCCTTACCTTTGCTCTTTACGGTATCAGCATATTCAACCAGGCGTTCGGTAGCATCGTCACGACGGTTTAGCAATACATCTTCAACCAGTTCAAGCAATTGTTTGTCAATTTCCTGGTAAACTTCAAGCATGCCCGCATTTACAATACCCATGTCCATACCCGCCTTTATAGCGTGGTATAAAAATGCCGAGTGCATTGCTTCGCGCACCACATTATTCCCCCTAAACGAGAACGAAATGTTACTTACCCCGCCACTTACTTTAGCATAAGGCAAGTTTTGTTTTATCCAGCGGGTTGCTTCAATAAAATCAACCGCGTAGTTGTTATGTTCTTCAAGCCCGGTTGCTACGGTTAAAATGTTCGGGTCGAAAATGATGTCCTGCGGCGGGAACCCAACTTCATTAACCAGGATATTATATGATCGTCCGCAGATCTCTTTACGGCGTTCTAATGAATCGGCCTGGCCGGTTTCGTCAAAAGCCATTACCACGGCCGCTGCGCCGTAGCTTAATATTTTACGGGCATATTCTTTAAACTTCTCTTCGCCTTCTTTTAACGAGATGGAGTTAACGATACCTTTGCCCTGGATGCATTTTAATCCCGCTTCGATAACCGTCCATTTTGACGAATCGATCATGATGGGCAGTTTGGAAATATCCGGCTCGGATGCTACCAGGTTCAGGAACTTAACCATCACCGCTTCCGAGTCGATCATACCCTCATCCATGTTGATATCTATCACCTGGGCGCCACCCTCTACCTGCTGACGCGCGACAGTTAAGGCTTCCTCATAATTCTCGGCTAATATCAACTTAGAAAACTTTGGCGACCCGGTAATGTTGGTACGCTCGCCGACATTCACAAAAATGCTTTCGGGTGTAATAGTGATCGCTTCCAGTCCGCTTAAACGCATATGGGGTTCAACTTCAGGTATTGGGCGCGGCGGATATTTGGCTGCCTTTTCAGCGATACATTGGATGTGGTCCGGCGTAGTGCCGCAACAACCGCCTACGATGTTTACCAACCCGGCTTTCATAAAATCGTCAACCTGGTGCGCGGTTTCGTGCGCAGTTTCGTCATACTGGCCAAACTCGTTTGGCAGGCCTGCATTTGGATAAGCCGAAATAAACACATCAGCTTTTTCAGAAAGTTCCTGGATATGCGGACGCATTTCACGGGCACCCAAGGCACAATTTAAACCAACGGATAATAAGTTTGCGTGGCGGATAGAGTTCCAGAACGCTTCGACCGTCTGCCCCGAAAGCGTACGGCCCGATGCATCTGTAATAGTGCCGGATATCATTACCGGCAAATGTTTGCCGGTTTCATTGGCATAACTATCTATGGCAAATAATGCCGCTTTCGCGTTTAGCGTATCAAATATGGTTTCAACCAATAATACGTCCGATCCGCCGTCAACCAAACCCCGCACCTGGTCATAATAAGCATTAGCCAGATCATCAAACGTAACGGCACGGTAACCGGGGTCGTTTACATCCGGCGATAACGACGCGGTACGATTAGTAGGGCCTACAGCGCCGGCCACAAAACGTGGTTTATTGGGTGTTTTTAGATTGTATTCGTCGGCAACTTCACGGGCAAGGCGCGCGCCTTCATAGCTTAGCTCGTAAGCCAGCTCTTCCATGTGGTAATCTGCCAGTGAAATTACCTGTGTACTGAATGTATTGGTTTCGATAATATCCGCGCCGGCGTCAAGGTACTCGGCGTGAATAGCTTTGATCACATCCGGGCGTGTCAGGTTCAGCAGGTCATTATTTCCCTGCAGGTCGGACGGATGATCTTTAAATCTTTCGCCGCGGAAGTCCTTCTCGGTTAACTGGTACCGTTGTATCATGGTACCCATCGCCCCGTCAATAATAAGTATGCGTTTTTTTAATTCTTCTTTTATGCTCATTTCTATCAGTTGGCAGTAAACAGTTTTCAGTTGGCAGCAAGCGTCTTTTTTGAAAGCAAAAAACTGCAAACTGCGTACTCAAAACTGCAAACTGTAAAAAAGCTTATTTCGAAAAGTCGGGTGTTGTATTGACTTTCACTTATCTGTCCCGGGTGGCTGTAGCGGCCCGAGTAGAATGTAGCACCTTGTTAAGTAACAGGTTGCTAAGACATCGCAGGGTCTAATCCCTCCGTCTTTCTCTATAAGCATTGCAAAGGTGCGCAATAAAGTTGTAAAGTGCAAGCGTTGTTGCATCATGAAAAACCGGCTTTCAATAAATTGACATTTAGGTTATTATCATTATATTATTTATAAATAACTAAATTGTAAGCATGAAAAAATCTTATTTACCCGCCGTTATTTTTTTATGCCTTGGGCTTAAATGCTTCCCGCAAAAATTCGCGCCTGATGTTGCCGCGTATATTAAGATCAATACCCCGACTTTTGCAATTACACATGTTAAACTTATTGACGGAACCGGCAATGCTGCTATGCCTGATGAAACAGTTATTGTAGCTGATGGCAAAATTGCGCAGGTTGGGCCTTACAACAAAGTTAAAATACCTGCCGGGATACAGATCATCGATGGCACAGCTAAGACCCTGATACCGGGATTAGTGATGCTGCACGAACATTTATTTTATACGGTTATGGCCGGCAAGCATTTTAATGTCGCGGAAATGCCTTGGTCATTCCCACGGTTGTACCTGGCCGGGGGAGCGACCACCATCAGGACAGGTGGCAGTATTGAACCGCAAACAGACCTGAATTTAAAAAGAATGATAAGTGAAGGAACGATGTTAGGGCCAAATATGGATGTTACCGCGCCTTACTTTGAAGAAGCTCCGGGATATAACATCCCTTCGCTAAGTACGATAAACGGCCCTAAGGACGCGGCCGTGACCGCAAATTATTGGGCCGACCGTGGCTGTACCTCATTTAAAATATATGTTCACGCTACCCGTGCCGATATGGCTGCTGTGATAGCCGAAGCCCATAAAAGAAATTTAAAAGTGACGGGGCATATCGGCGCTGTTACGTACCGCGAGGCCGCAGAAATGGGCATAGATAACCTGGAACATGGTTTCGCGGTTAGCTCCGACTTTGACAGTTTAAAAGTGCCGGATAAAATAGACGACCGCCGTCAATATCAATCCTTGTTGGATCTGCCTTTAAAAAGCCAGAAAATGAAAGATCTGATGCAATATCTTATCACTAAACACGTAGCTATCACTTCAACCTTGCCGGTGTTTGAGCCGATTACAGGGCGTGAGGCTTTTCCGGGTGATGCAGGCGGCGCGTTGATATCTGAAATACGTGAACCGCTTGAAAAACTTTGCCAGGCCTTACAAGGTAAAGACGACAACGCTATTGCTGCATTTAAACAAGAGCTGTTTTGGGAAAAACAATTTTATGATATGGGCGGCTTACTTTTAGCCGGCAGTGACCCTACCGGGGAGGGCCGCGTTATAGCCGGTTATTCTAACCACCGCGAAATTGAATTACTTGCCGAAGCCGGCTTTACACCCGAGCAAGCCATAAAGATATGTACGCTTAATGGCGCCATTTACCTTAACCGCCAAAATGAAATGGGAACCATTGCAACAGGTAAAAATGCAGACATAGTTTTAATTAACGGTGATATTACCACTGATATAAAAAACATACGAAAAACTGAGCTGGTGTTTAAGAACGGTATAGGGTTCGATTCGCAAAAGATCTTTGATTCTGTTAAAGGGCATGTGGGAATGAATTAAGCCCATTAATCATAAAAAAGAAAAGCCGCTTCATGAGCGGCTTTTCTTTTTTATGATACAAGCTGACTATCTTCTTCTACCGAAAACGCGTAATAGCATTATAAAAAGATTTACAAAATCAAGGTATAATGTTAAACCGCCCATTAATGCCATTTTTTTAGCTGATGCATCGCCATACTCCAGGCCTGCGCCAATATTTTTTAGCTTTTGCACATCATAAGCTGTAAGGCCTACAAACACGGCCACGCCAACATAAGAGATTATTTTATCTAATCCACTGCTATGCATAAACATGTTTACAAGGCTGGCAATGACTATACCGATTAACAACATGATCATTAACGAACCAAATTTGGTAAGATCCTGGTGGGTGGTGTAGCCGGCAACTGCCATTACACCAAATAGCAACGAGGATGTGATAAATACACTTAATACAGATCCTGCTGTGTAAATAAACAATATATAGCTTAAACTAATCCCCATTACAACGGCATAAGCAATAAACAGTAGCGCTAAAACACCGTATGATAATCGGTTAAACCCAAATGAGATCAGCAATATAAAAGCAAGCGGTGCAAACATTACAATAGTACCTAACCCGGTACTGCGATTTGTTTCGGGGTCTCTTAACATTGCATATAGTGATGGGTCGTTAGCAAAAACATAGGCGCAGATCGCTGATATGCCCAATGCCACAAACATCCATAAAAAAACATTTGCAAGAAATTTACGAGATGCATCAGCCTCATTAACTTGTATTACGTTATCATAAACGTAGTTTGGATTGTTATTTTCCATTTTTATTTATAGTTATAAATTATACGAATTTACTTAAATAGTACCAACATACAAGGATCAGAAAATAAGATTTACAATATCCTGATCTTAGTCCATAGCAATGTTTTTAAACTCATCACCATTTTTTAGACTGTAATTTTTGTTAATAGTTACTTCTAGCTATTTATTTTATCTCAAGGTTAACTCAACCTCTTTGTTAACTGCTCCTCAACTTTTTTAAAGAGCTGTAGAGGCTTTAAGGTTCGCCAGTTCAGGTCGTCAAGCTCACCACCGAAGTTGATGTAATAATCGATGTTGTTGCGCTTAAACTCTTCAACAACATGCGGCCTGAAATTAATGCCGGCTATCCAGCCATCCTCAACATCCTGGAACCACTCCTCGTAATAACAATCGTCGGATGAGTGGAAGTTCAACACATTTTCGCCTATCAGGATAAATTGCGTGATGCCGTTATCAACCATCAGCTCGATGATCTCGCGCTTTAACAGCATAATATCATTATTGATCGCATCGTTCCATTCGCCTATAAATTCAATAATGGCGTATGATCGATCGTAGTCGGCATACAATACTTTCATGTACAAAGTATTTGAGCCGAACGAATCCCATTGCGGGTGCAGCAGAAAATTATAAACCTGTTTATCAAATTCAAATTCGCTATACTGCGTAGCATAAAAAGGCGAATATTCGTCTTCTGATGCTATGTAGTCATCCCGCCACTTATAATATGGTTCTATTTCGTGCATTTTTTGTTTCTACTGCATATATGCAAATTTGCAGCTATGCAGATTTATTTATGATTAAGTTATTATAATTTTTTGTCATTTGCACATCCACGCATCTGCACACCTACTTATTCTGATTATAAAAATCTACCGCTTTTCGTACGCTTCCATTTTTCTTCAGCAGGTCTGTGGCGGTAGCTTCGTCAACTCCTATTTCGGCCATTACCATTTTGGTGCCCCGATCTACCAGTTTATTGTTTGACAGCTGCATATCCACCATTTTATTACCCTTAACCCGGCCCAGTTTAATCATCACCGCGGTGGTTAACATGTTCAATACCAGCTTTTGCGCAGTGCCTGCTTTCATACGGGTACTGCCTGTTAAAAACTCGGGGCCGGTAACAACTTCTACGGGATAATTGGCTTCGGCTGCCACAGGGCTGCCACTATTACACACAACGCAACCGGTAACTATTTTATTTTGATTGGCTGCTTTTAATCCGCCGATAACATAGGGCGTAGTGCCCGATGCCGCTATGCCCACTACCACATCTTTATCATTAATATCAAATGCCGAAAGGTCCTTCCAGGCTTGTTCGGTATCATCTTCGGCAAACTCAACTGCCTTACGGATAGCGCCATCGCCTCCGGCTATGATACCCACTACCCAGTCAAACGGTACGCCAAATGTAGGCGGGCATTCTGAGGCATCTACCACGCCCAAACGGCCGCTGGTGCCCGCGCCTATGTAAAACAAGCGTCCACCCGCTTTCATGCGTTCGGTAACTACCGTGGCCAGCTTTTCTATCTGCGGCAAAGCCTTGTTAACTGACACGGCAACCGTCTGATCTTCCTTGTTAATATTTTGAAGGATCTCGGCCACACTCATCTGTTCCAGGTGGTTATAATGCGACTCTTTTTCGGTACTAATTTGCATTTTCCGTCAATTTCCGTCAAAAATCGGTAAAATATTTGAGAGTGGTTAATTATTGGCCGATTACTCTTTATTCAACAAGTTATAAAATCGCTTAGCGCTATCGTGTCAAATCAGTAACTTTGTATGATCATTAGTTTATGAAAAAAGCGGCGGCTATAATTTTCAGGTCTGTTATCCTTGTTTTGGCGGGCGTTACTATCGGTCTTTTTATAAGCGATAACCACCTTGCCGAGCATATTGATTTTGACCAAAGTAAGGTATCCAAGGTTTTAGACCTGGTAAGGCACAACTATGTCGACTCGGTAAATGTGGATAGCATTGAAGGCTCAACCGTAAATAACCTGCTGCAAAATCTCGACCCCCATTCTGTTTATTTGCCCGCGCAACAGGCCACATCTATTAATGAACGGCTTGAAGGTGGCTTTACCGGCATTGGTGTCGAGTATATTTTGCTGCGCGATACGCTGGTTATTATCCAGGCTAATTATAACGGCCCGGCCTATAAAGCAGGCATCAGGCCCGGAGATAAGGTGATCGGTGTAGACCACCAGAATTTTGCCGGTACGCGTTTAACTATTACAAAGGTTAGCAAAGCTTTCAGGGGCGCCAAAGATTCGCAATTGCTCATGGCCATCATGCCGGCAGGCAGTAAGGCCACAAAATTTTACAATGTAAAGCGCGACCATGTTGACTTGAGCAGCCTTGATGCCGCTTATATGCTTAACCCAACAACAGGTTATATTAAGATAAGCAAGTTCGCGTCGACCACCGATGCTGATTTTCGTAAATCGTTAGTCAAGTTAAAAACGGATGGTTTGCAAAAGCTGGTGCTGGATATTCGCGGCAATGGCGGCGGGTACCTGAATACCGCAACCGCACTGGCCGATGAATTTTTGACCAAAAAGCAACTGATTGTGTATACCAAGGGCACACACGAGCCACGCACTGATTATTTTGCTACCGATTCCGGTAATTTCCAACAGGGAAAGCTGGCTTTACTGATCGACGAATATTCGGCATCTGCAAGTGAGATACTGGCAGGCGCGTTGCAGGATCTGGACCGCGCCGTGATAGTTGGCCGCCGGTCATTTGGTAAGGGATTGGTACAGGAGCAGTTCCCCTTCGGTGATGGCTCTGCAATAAATTTAACTGTGGCCAGGTATTATACACCTTCGGGCCGGTCTATCCAAAAATCATATAGCCAGGGTGTGGAAAGCTATCGCAATGAACTGGCTCAGCGGATGCAAAAAGGCGAGCTATTTTCTGAAGAAAGTAATTTAAAAGATAGCGCTTTTCGTAAACCGACCAATTTCCGTACCGCTTTGGGTCGCAAGGTATTTAGCGGCGGCGGCATTATGCCAGATATTTTCGTTCCCGAAGATACTGCACAAAACACATATTTAGCGCGTGTGTTAAGCAGCAAACAGCTTTTTTCGGCCTACGTGATTGACCATATGCAACCCATGCTGGGCAAATATACTGCCGATAGTTTTTGTAACCATTATGCAGTTACCGATGCCGACTTTGGCAACTTTATCCTATACTCATCGCATACGGTAAAAGATCTGGACGCGCGCGAGGTATTTGTAGCCAAAGAAAACATCAAGACATTGCTTAAAGCGTATGCTGCACGGTTTAAATGGGGCGACGAAGCCTACTTTAAAACCGTAAACGCCAATGACCCTGCGTTGAAAAAAGCGGTGGAAAGTCTGAACTAAGATTTATAAGATTTGAAGATTATAGGATAAGCTCTATTTGACATTAATACTATCATACTCGAATCCTATAAATCTTAGTCTATTTCTGCCTGAACCAAACCTGTATAGGCGCGCCACTGAATTCGAAATTCTCTCTTAGCTTATTCTCGATAAAGCGGTAGTATGGTTCTTTAACATATTGCGGCAGGTTGCAAAAGAATGCAAACATGGGCGATGTGCCTGCAATTTGTGTAATGTATTTTATTTTAACGTACTTGCCTTTTAATGATGGCGGCGGATAGTGCTCGATGATAGGCAGCATTACCTCGTTTAGCTTTGAGGTGGAGATCTTACGGGCACGGTTTTGATAAACCTGGTTAGCCACATCGATCACTTTTAGCACACGCTGTTTTTCGGTCACTGATGTAAAGACGATGGGGACATCTGTAAATGGCTGTAACTTCTCGCGGATCATCTCTTCAAAAACCTTGGTGGTTTTATTGTTCTTTTCGATCAGGTCCCATTTGTTTACCACGATCATTACGCCTTTCTTGTTCTTCTCGGCCAGGTGAAAGATATTGATATCCTGCGACTCAATACCTTCAACAGCGTCTATCATCAGGATCACCACGTCAGCTTCTTCAAGCGCCTTAATGGTACGCATTACCGAGTAAAACTCTATGTTCTCTTTAACCTTGGTTTTTTTGCGCATCCCGGCGGTATCTATCAGCATAAAATCATGACCATACTGGTTATAATGGATATGGATAGAGTCGCGCGTGGTACCTGCGATAGGGGTTACAATGTTACGGTCCTTGCCTATTAACGAATTGATGATAGATGACTTACCCACGTTTGGCCTGCCTACAATAGCATATTTAGGGCGGGTGTTTTCTTCCAGCTTTTCTTCGTCAAAATGTTTAACGACTTCGTCCAGCAACTCGCCTGTACCCGAGCCGGTCATGGATGAGATATTATAGATCTCGCCCAAACCCAAGCTATAAAATACGGTGGCATCTGACTGCTGGCTATTATTATCCACTTTATTAACCACTACAAATACAGGCTTGTTGCCTTTACGCAGTATGGTCGCGATCTCGTCGTCCAGGTCGGTAATACCGGTAGTAACATCTACCAAAAACAAAATAACCGAAGCTTCTTCAATAGCGATAACTACCTGCTCGCGGATAGCGGCTTCAAACACATCGTTAGAGTTTGCTACATAGCCACCGGTATCAATAACGGTAAATTCATGGTGCGTCCATTCAGAAGTGCCGTAATGACGATCGCGGGTTACGCCGCTAAAATCGTCCACAATAGCTTTGCGGGTTTCTGTTAAACGGTTATATAAAGTTGACTTGCCTACATTAGGACGGCCAACTATGGCTACTATGTTACTCATTTTTCAGTCTTAAGTCTATAGTCTTAAGTCTGTAGTCAAATACATCTTAAGACAAAAATTTTGTTTTTGGTAGCGGAATTGACTTTATACTCAAGACTCACTATTTTGTACTATTTACTATTCGTACCCAAATTTTTTAAGGTAATTTTTCTTGCTGCGCCAGTCGGGTATTACTTTTACAAACATTTCAAGGAAGATCTTCTTTTGAAAAAAGTCTTCCATATCCCTGCGGGCGTAGGTGCCCACTATTTTGAGCATTTTACCGCCTTCGCCAATAATGATGTTCTTTTGGCTGTCGCGCTCCACAATGATCTCGGCGCTGATGCGGTGTAGCTTCTCACCCTCAACAAAAGCGGTCACAATCACCTCGGCGCTGTATGGGATCTCTTTTTTATATTGTTTCAATATCTGTGCACGGATCATTTCTGAAGCAAAGAACCTGTCGTTACGGTCTGTCAGCGCGTCTTTTTCGTAATAAGCAGGATGCTCGGGCAAATGCTCAATCACAAAGTTCATTACCGCTATCACATTATGACCGTGCAGGGCAGATATCGCGAAAACTGCTTTAGGATTTAGCTTTTCCTGCCAATATTCGATCTTTTTCTTTACCGTTTCTTCGTCACTTTGGTCAATCTTATTGATCAGCACCAATAGCGGCGCCTGCGATCCGGCCAGTTTTTTAATTACGTCCTCTTCGTCATACTCTTCATAGATATCAGTAACCAGCAAGATCAAGTCGGCATCTTCTATCGAACCTTCAACCTGGTGCATCATCCGCTCATGCAACTCATAGTGCGGTTTAATGATGCCGGGGGTGTCAGAGAAGACGATCTGGTAATCGTCCGTATTAACAATACCCAGGATACGGTGACGTGTAGTTTGGGCCTTGGGGGTGATGATAGACATTTTTTCGCCTACAAGCGCGTTCATCAGGGTTGACTTACCCGCGTTTGGCTTACCAATTATGCTTACAAAACCTGCTTTATGACCCATTGAAAAATAATTAAAATAATATTTGGACTGCAAAGAAACGAATTATATCTTTGCAGTCCAATTAAAAGACGGCACAAATTGCTTTTTTACAATTGGAAACAAACATTTCGGGTTTATGACCGTTATGTAATACCAACAAAAATAGTGCGGGATGGAGCAGTTGGTAGCTCGTCGGGCTCATAACCCGAAGGTCGTAGGTTCGAGTCCTGCTCCCGCTACCAGAAAATTAAAAGCCTCTCAGAGAAATCTGAGAGGCTTTTTTTGTTTGCACGTACCTCTATCGAATCTTCATCACCACTGATATTAACCAGCCAAACAAAGTCCGGCATTTACAAAAATTTTGAATACCAACTGGCTTTATCGAATACGGTCGTCCAGGAACGTTCACGGTCACGGCCCAATAAGCCAGACCTTGCATTGGTCTGAACTGAAATAGAATTGCCATTATTAATCAACTTCCAAACCTCTGTTACGTAAATAAATGCTGGTTTTTGAGCAGCCATCAATCGTACAATTGAGTTTACGGTCATGGTTTGGCCATCGGCCGACCAGTTTACGGTATACTTCTTTCCGAACCCGTGGTCACGATCAATGTCGCTTGCTTTACCGTTAAAGATAATTTTCTCCTGGCTTGTAGCCGGACCATAGCGGGGAGAAGGATCTGATACGCCTATAGTTAGAAAATTTGCCTGCTGTGCTATTTTCATTGTTTTATATAGCATACGATCGCCTTCGGTGTATGTGCAAACAATATTTCCGCCCATACTTATTGACTCTTTAGATTGCCATTCGCCGGAAAAGTTAGCGCGATGAGCGCCATTTTTTTGCTGAGCCTGTACGGGAAAATAAACTACTCCAACCAGCATTATAGCCAGACTGTATAAAACATTTCTTTTATTTTTCATATCTATTAGAATTAATTTAGCGAATCTACTTTGATATTTTTCGGCTTGAGCGGTCAGGATTGTAAATAAAAATGTAAACTTTGTAAATAAAAAATTGACATTATGCTTCTTGCCAGAAAATCCAACCGCCTGGAAGGAGAAGTAACCGCCCGGATCCATTTATTTCTTGGACTTGCGGCGACTAGAGATTTGCTTTCCTTTTTGTGGGACAATCAAGTTCATCTAAGCTATTGATCTCTACCCGTTCAAGCGCTAAATTGATGAAGTGCTCGGCATTTTCGATTGCTTGCAAGTCTTTTGTAAAGTTAGACCATAGTCCTGTAAAGTCTACCTCGAATAACAAACCACGTTTCTGTTAAGGAAACGTGGTTTGTTATTTTAGGCAAATATAAAATAGGCGTTTCCAGCTCGTAAAAACCCTTTTTAGTGTTCGAGTGTTATTGGCCTGCCCAATAGGACGAAAAAATCACCTTTCTTCAACTGCAATGCAAGTATCTGAATAATAAATATTTACAACCTATTTTAGAGACATATATCCAGTTCGGCATAGTAGCCAGGTGCTTGACCTGGCTTTTTTTTAATTAGGTATTGCATATTTCAAAACAATTAGTAAGTTTGTACTTACGGTAAGTAATTACTTACTAATCGAATTATGAATGTAAATACAGCTTTTAACGCCTTGGGTGACCCAACCCGCCGGGCGATCTTTGAGAAATTACAGGACAGGCCATTAGCCGTGGTCGATATTGCCGATGGTCTGCCCATCAGCCGCCCTGCCGTGTCACAGCACCTCAAGGTGCTAAAGGAAGCCAGGCTCATTAATTTGAGGACAGTGGGCAACAACAATATTTATGAACTCAACCGTGAAGGGATCATCGCTATGAGAAACTATTTAGACAAATTTTGGGACGATGCTTTGGCTAATTTCAAAGCACTGGCCGAACAAACTGAAAAAGACAAAAAATAATATGCAAACCATCAATCTCACCTCCATCAAAAAAGAATTTACGGTCGAAGCTTCGCAACGGATCGCCTTTGAAGTATTTACCCAAAAAATGGACCTCTGGTGGCCAAGGAAGCACCATATCGGCAGTTCGGACCTGACCGAAGTGGTCGCCGAATTAAATGAGGGCGGGCGCTGGTACACCAAACATACAGACGGCAGCGAAGCTCCTATCGGCTATGTACAAACCTACAGGCCTTATGACCTGTTCGTACTGGTTTGGCAGATCGATGGCGATTTTAAATGCGATCCCAACCTAAGCACCGAGGTCGTGGCGGAATTTATCCCGGAAGGCCCGAAAACTACCCGCGTCAAATTCGAACATAAAGACCTGCACAAACTGGGTAGCGGCAAAGTCGTGGAAAGCATGGATCAGGGTTGGGGCGAGATCATGGAGTTTTACAAAAAACAATTTACACTTAACAACAATTAAATATGGCACATGCAATCAACTGGTTTGAAATTCCAGCCAAAAATTTAGCACGGGCGAAAGCCTTTTATGAAGCAATACTCGGCGTAGAAATGATCTCCCCGTTTCCGGATATGAAATACGCGATGTTTCCGGCGGATATGCAGAATGGCGAGATCGGCGGCGGCCTTTCGGAAGAAGATGGTTTTGAACCGGCACAACAAGGCGCACTTATTTACCTGAACGGTGGCGATGATCTGGATATTCCACTTTCAAAGGTCGAAGCCGCAGGCGGTAAAGTAATCATGCCCAAGACTTCCATAGGTCCGAACGGTTTTATGGCCCGCTTTATCGATACCGAGGGTAACCGGATGGCTTTTCATTCCATGAGCTAATGAATAACTACGAAAAATTCCTTGGGTTACATCACCAGGAAAAACCGCTGATCATCGCTAATGCCTGGAATGTCAAAAGTGCGCGGCTCATCGAGGCTCAGGACTACGCCGCTGTCGCGACCTCCAGCGGGGCTATCTCGGATTCATTAGGCTATGCCGATGGTGAAAAAATTCCGTTCGGTGAACTGTTATATGTCATTCAACGAATAGCAGCCTGCATCAGTATTCCCTTGTCCGTTGACCTGGAAAGAGGTTACACCGACGATCTGAGCAAATTGAATGATCATATCCAACAACTCATTGATATTGGTGTAGCGGGCATCAACCTGGAAGACGCACAGGGTGAAGATATTTACTTAAAAAAGTTGACCGGCATTAAAAACTATTTAACACAGACTAACCAGCAACTGTTTATCAATGCCCGCACGGATGTTTTTTTACAAAAATTGGAATCACCGCTGGAAACAACCTTAAAAAGAGCCAAATTATATGCAGGCGCCGGCGCAGATGGTTTATTTGTTACAGGCTTACAAGATATGTCGCTGGTTCAGGAGATCACTGCGTCGGTCTCGCTGCCCGTAAATGTGGTAGCTGTACCCAAGCTTGGCTCCATCGAAGCACTTGCCGCAAGCGGTGTAAAGCGAATCAGTATGGCGGTACTGTTATATAAAGCGACCTACGGTCATTTAGAAAAGCTAATCCAGGCAGTTCAAACAGAACAATCATTTGCGCCGTTATATTAACCCGGGATCGCTGATTTGACAATAGTCTTAATAGGGCGTTTGTTCATCACAGATACCACCTAACACCCGTAAATCTTCGACAAAGCGGTGTGTGAAACGTCCCTCACGGCTACCCAGAAAAGAGAAAGCCTCAAGTCGAAAGACTTGAGGCTTTTTTGCATTTGTTGTACCTGGGCATGTTTTTCCGAAGTTGGAAACCCTCAGAGAGCAGGAGGAGTGCTGGCGGAGCTTTTTGCCGGTTCAATATTTCCGTAATGGAACCAGTTAAAATCAACGTAACCGCTTGCACCAACTTTATTGATGTTATAGTTAAACAATGCAAAACGATTGGCTGTCCAATCTAAGCCCAGTCCCATTTTCAATTCATTACCTATAGGTTTAAAGTTTTCCCCATCTGTACTATAAGCAAATGATGCGTTAAAACCTACTTGTGTAACACGGGCTTTAAGCCAAACCGTATTACCTGTAAAATTAATGGTAGTAATAGTAGTATCGTTGTTAACCATTGCGATGGTCCTTTTCGTCCCTTTTTGTTGTACCGACACAAATGCATAAGGGAACTGAAACACACCGAACCCGGCAACATCACCATCCTTCATACCGTTCATCCGCATTTCAACCGTGCCTTCGGAATATGGACCCTGCACGCGTTGGGTAAGGCTGTTGCGGGCATCAACCAATTTTTTTGCTCTATTCGCTTTCAAACGTAAATACCCGCTGCGTTCTGTAAGCGACCATTTTTCGGGGTCGGGATTATGGTTCCATTGCCATTGTAATCCAAGTTTAGGCGAATTAAACTCGTCGGATGTAGCGGGAACTGTGATAGGATAAGTACCCTCTGTATTGGGCTTTTTAAAAGTATTTACTCCTTTTCCATTTTCGCCTAACATGGGCCAGCCGTTTACCCACGTAACAGGCTCCAGGTTAGGCGTGCGACCAATGGGGCCACGATCCTGCATGATAATAAACCAACAGGTGCCATCTTTTAATTGAACCATACCCCCTTGATGTAAACCATTGCCAGGATAGGTATGATCATCATTAATAATTACCTTTGATTCATAAGGGCCGTAGATATTATCTGAACGAAGACAAACCTCCCTGCCTTTGGTTCCACCGGTGGAGCCTAATAAATAATATTTACCATTTACTTTATATAAATGCGAGCCTTCCAGATATGGGTAATTCGGATTATTGTAAATTTCCTTTTGAGGGACTTTTACAGAACGGGCATCGCTGTTCAACTCCGTTATATAAAGTTTTTGCTGCCCATGTGCTACATAAACTTTTCCATCGTCGTCAAAAAACAAACCTGGATCATAGAGATATTCCTTAAAAATGGTTCTGGTCCATGGCCCTCCTACATCCTTTGCTGTACATATTGAAAAATGCCCCTCTTTTGTGCCTAATCCGTAAGGGGTACAAAAACCGGCATAAAAAGTGCCATTATGATAACGAAGGGTGGATGCCCAGGAGCCATTCAGGTACATGTTTCCGCCTTTCATATCATATCGGGGATCTTCATCATACCGTGGAACAGCGTAACCGGCCATCTCCCAATTAACCAAATCCTTCGATTTTGCTATGGGGCATCCCGGAACATAATGCATGCTGGTAGAAATGAAATAGAATTCATCGCCCACACGAATAATATCAGGGTCTGGCCAATCGCCCCACATCAAAGGATTGGTAAATGTACCGTTACCGTTATCCGGGGTCCAAACGTGTGTTTGCTGATCTTTTACCTGGGCAAATAGCCCAATAGTACAAAACAGCAATAAGGTTAGTAATACTTTTCTTTTTATAGTTTCAGTCATTTCAGTTTTATTCAATCTCAATTTAGGAAAGCATTAAAACAAATACCTAATTAATACCTATCTAAACTCAACACAAACGTTTGTTTGATGATTATTTGAAATTAAAGCAATTCAATCACAAATGACTCATAATTAATTTAGGAAGCAGAGCATTTGTGGTAATAGCAAGCATCTTAGGTTTCTGAGTAAAAATTGTGACGCAACCGTTTGTAATGAGTTTATTAAGGATTAAATAACTATCAACCAAATTGCTGTTATTTAGCCAATTACAGCATTGGTTAATTGCTTTAGATCGTGCAAAAACGGTTTTGCTTTAGTCCTCTCGGGCTACATCAGAAGTCAAAAGCCTCAAGTCGAAAGACTTGAGGCTTTCTTGTTTGTCTTGTCCTAAAATAGGTTTAAAACTTCAGACACCGAAGGAATAACATCGACCACAGAAAAGAATTTTGAAAATAAATTTGCGTAATCAAATGATTACATATATAATTGCGTAATCATTTGATTACGCAATTATGTCAGCAACCGCACGAAGAGATGTTTTTCAGGCCATATCAGATCCCACCCGGCGTGAGATCATTAACCTGATCGCTCATGAACCCATGAATTTAAACGCCATTGCTGATAAGTTTAATATCAGCCGGCCGGCCATTTCCAATCATATTAAAATACTCACTGAATGCGGCATGGTCGTCATAACGCAACAGGGCCGCGAACGGTTCTGTGGAGCTAAGCTGGACACCCTGGGCGAGGTATCAGACTGGATAGACCAGTACCGGGTATTCTGGATGGAAAAATTTGATTCGCTGGATAAATACATTAATAAAGTACAAAATAAAAATCAACCAAAATGACAGATCGCACCAACAAAAAACCGGGACTAAAAATAGTACGGTATTTTAACGCCCCCAAAGAAGTTGTATTTGAAGCCTTTGCCAATGCCGAAGCGCTGGCCGAATGGTGGGGCCCGGCCGGGATGCCTTTAACCGTTAAAAGTTTCGACTTTACACCAGGGGGTAAGTTCCATTATAAAATGGATGGTAACGGGCAAACCATGTGGGGCATGTTTAGATATGTGACCATAACCCGGCCGGAACTGGTAGAATTTATCAGTTCATTTTCGGACGAGGAGGGAAATGTCTGTAAATCGCCGTTCCCGATGGATTTCCCGTTGGAGATTTTTAATGAATTGACTTTAACCGATAAAGGCGGCCGGACAACGCTCACGCTACAAGGCCATCCGATAAATGCTACGCCTGAACAGGAAACAACCTATGCATCAATCCATGCCAACATGCAAGAGGGTTTTAAAGGAACATTCGATCAATTGGAAAGATACCTGGAATTGCGCTTCAAGTTGCAGCAGCAATTAAAAACTGATAATAAAGCCAGGGTAACCACCTATCTGAACTTTAATGGAAATACCGAAGAAGCGTTCAAATTCTACAGATCAGTATTCAAAACCGAGTTTGCGGGCAAGGGTATCCAGCGCTTTAGTGATGTGCCGGCGCACGATGGGCAGCCACCATTGTCGGAAGCCGATAAGAAGTTGATCCTGCATGTGGAGTTGCCAATTCTCGGCGGGCACCTTTTAATGGCGACAGATGCGCCCGAGAGCATGGGCTTTAAAATAACGCCCGGAAACAATATGCACATTTGCCTGGAGCCTGAATCAAGGGAAGAAGCAGACCGGATCTTTGATGAGCTATCAGTAGACGGCATCATTGAAATGCCTATGCAAGACATGTTCTTTGGTTCGTATTATGGCGCCTTTGCAGATAAATTTGGGATTAACTGGATGGTTAACTACATCCATAGAGACTAATTAAACCTTAAGCAATGAAAAGAACCAAAATAATTTACTGGACAGTTACTGTCATCTTCGCGGTATTCATGGCCTTTACCGCCGTGCCGGATGTCATGCTGGTACCCGACGCCGTTAAGTTTATGCATCATCTGGGTTACCCTAATTATTTTACCGCGTTTATAGGGGGCGCTAAGATTTTAGGAGCTATTGCTATCCTGATACCCAGCTTCCCAAAAATCAAGGAATGGGCCTATGCCGGCTTATTTTTTGATTTGATTGGCGCAACCTGGTCTGTTGGCTCAGCGGATGGTTTTACGCCATCATTTTATGTTGTTGCCGATTATCGTCGGCGCGGTATCTTATTACTATTGGCACAAATTTTATGCTGCGCAATTACAAAAATCGCACGATATACCAAGGTAAGCTTCCACATAGGCCCGAACGGCATTGCGCGATGTTTTTAAATAGTCTAAAGACTATTTGCTTAGTTATTTGAAGTCAGAGAAATCGAACAACAGGGTAACCCCCGTAAAATTTTGATGACAGACAACCTAATCCTGCAGACTATCGTAGATTTGATAGTAACACCATTAACAAATTAAAACCATCTGCTATGATCAAAAAATATTATTGCCTGTTCCTTTTAGTTTTTAGCTTTTCGGTCCTGGCAACCCTTTCCGGCTTTGCCCAATCAAAGATGTTGACAAAAGGAGATGCAGCGCCTGTATTTAACGCCCCTGCCAGCCTGGCCGGTAGTGAATCTAAATTTTCATTAAAAAAATCCCTCGCTAAAGGGCCGGTTGTAGTTTACTTCTATCCGTCTGCCTATACCGGCGGCTGCGATGCGGAAGCGCATGCCTTTGCAGAAATGAAGGATAAATTTACAGCGGCCGGAGCCACCATTATCGGCATATCCGGAGACGATATTCAGCGGCTGAATAAATTTTCTTCTGATCCGAATTACTGTGCCGGCAAGTTCGCTGTAGCTTCAGACGCCGGAGGCAAAATTGCGGAAACCTATGGCCTGGTAATGTCGCCCCCAAAACTTGGAATGAAAGATGTACAAGGTATGGAGCTTAACCATGGTTTCATCCCGCGAACCACTTATGTCATCGGTAAAGACGGTAAAATTGTAGCGGTCTTTTCATCGGCAAACGATCACATTTCACCTACCGACCATGTTGAAAAATCACTGGCGATTGTAAAAGGACTATAATTCACGGGCCTGGATCCCACATTTGTCTTGCATCCATAACAAAAGTCAAAAGCCTTAAGTCGAAAGATTTGAGGCTTTTTTCGTTTGTTTCGCAGATTGCAAATCTGCGATTATTATAGTCCGGGATGAAACATCCGGACTAAGTGGTTATAAGCAGGAGACTACTGCTGTTAATCAGAGGGTCGCTGGTTCGATCCCAGCCTCAAGAGAAAAAAGTAAAAAAGCCATTTAGATACGTCTAAGTGACTTTTTTACTTTTGCAGCATGTTAGATGCATAGAACAAGCTTTTGATAGTTCAAGTGATCAATCATCCATTTTCATCAAAGGCGCACCTGTTATTACGCTGGCTGCTTCCACCACATCGAATGTATTAGTTTGCAAATTGCTGAAAGCCGGGTTATTTACCACTGAGGCAAACAGGTCACTTTTCAGATACTGCTCCAATTCCGCAGCAGATACAAACAAGTACACACCTCCGGCTTCTTTTTGATCTTCATTAATGAGCCATATTTTCCAGGAGCAGCCTGGAATTTCTGAAAACTCAGGAGCCACTGCAGGCATTATTAGCTTAAGCTTTTCTATTGGGATACTGAAATTGAACTTTGTTGTTAATATTGTTTTTGTCATGATAATATTTATAAATAATAATAATGTTGCCGCCAGTAGGCGAGGGGTAATTCATCATCAGATCTGGCTTTAATACCTGATGAATTTTGAGCACATGATAATTAAACTGATGCGCTGAATTTTTAATCCATTTGAAGATCCGTAGCTGGTTTTATGTTCTGATTTACCCTGAACAGGTTGCGGGGGTCATATTTTGCTTTTATGGCAGCCAATCTTTCATAGTTATTTCCATAGGTAGCCTTAACTCTGTCTTCGCCTTCCTCCATCATGAAATTAACGTACGCCCCACCAGCTGAATACGGGTGCAGTGCTTCCCAATAATCCGTCGCCCATTCGGTGATCTTCGCATTATTAGCCGGATCAGGGTCGATACCAGCAATTACCATCGCCCAGGTAGCACTGCGGTAGTTCCAGGCCGTGTCTTTGTTGCTTATCATTGAAGCAGCGCCATTAATCGGGTAGAGGTGCATAGTTGACAGCATGGTGGGCATGTCAGCGCCATACTTCAAATGCACTGCAATTGCCTCCTCATTTAATTCATTTACAAAATCGGCTTTCCAGTACCAGTTCAATCCCGGCGGCATCAGTTCGTCGAATAGGCTATTTATTATGGGCACAGGCAAAACACCCACAAAATCAAGCGCCGGTTTCCTGAAATTACGGATAGGTTCAAAAACTTTTTCAGCTTTTTCCACATCACCGCTATAACACCATACGATACCGCACATTTTTTTTGCATGTAAATGTTCAGGGAAGGGAGGCCCGGGCGGAACGGAAAGAAAGGCAAAGAAACCATTAAGCTCATCAGGGGCATTTTTAATAATGTCCTGATACCATCTTAGGACCTCTGTGGCTTCATCCAGTTCCCAAAACATCGGCCCGCCGTATATGGCACTCACCGGGTGTAATTCGAATACGAATGAGGTAACCACGCCGAAATTACCACCGCCGCCGCGAAGCGCCCAGAAAAGGTCCGTATGGTTTGTGGCGTTGGCCTTTACAAAGCTTCCATCGGCCAAAACCACATTGGCTTCAAGAAGATTGTCAATGGCGAGGCCATAATGCCGGGTTAAATGCCCCAGACCACCGCCCAATGTAATACCCCCTATGCCGGTAGTAGAGAAAACTCCGCTGGGTGTGGCTAAACCAAACGCATGAGTGGCATGGTCGACATCCCCTAAAGTGCATCCTGCTTCTACCCATGCCGTTTTAGCGATTGGGTCGACATGAATGCCTTTCATTTGCGAGAGATCAATTACCAGGCCTCCGTCGCATATACCCAGGCCGCCTCCATTATGGCCACCGCTTCTTACAGCGGTGAGCAATTTGTTTTCCCGTGCAAAATTTACGGAAGTCATCACATCCGCAATATCAACACATTTGGCTATTAACAAAGGGCTTTTGTCTATCATACCGTTATACACTTTACGTGCAGTATGATAATCATCGTCGAGGGGCTGAATTAGCCTGCCGCGCAGCGACTTTTTCAGTTGTGTGATCTTTTCTTCCGCTAACATATCTGTTTTATGTTCCATTCTTTTATTTAAAAAGGTAAAACACAAAAAAACGACTGTTTGGCGCAAACCAGTTCTGCTAAAGGTATTTTGATATATGCAAAGAGTATTTTGTTGCAGAGAAACGGATGGTTGTTCAGTATTTCCCGGATGCCGGAGAATATCCAAACCTTTTCTTGAAAGCGGTGCTGAAATTATTGTAATGCTTGTACCCCAGTTCATCTGCTAAACCTTGTACATCTGCCTGGCCCTGCTGCAGCATTGTCCGGGCATAGTTCATTTTATGGTCATCAACATATCTCATTACCGAGTTGCTAAAAAGCTGCTTAAAACCATGCTTTAATTTAAAATTGTTGATATAAAATTTACGGGTGATCTGCCGCATCGATCCTACATCAAGGTAATGCTGATCAAGATAAGATTTAATTTCGTTCAACAGATCGATATCCGCCCTGCTGAGCTTAGTTCCGGCATCTCCGGTTTCGCGCCCGGTGCTTGTAAAAGTGGCCAGTTGGTGAATAAAAAGGTTAAGAATAATATTTTCTTTATAGGCAGAACCCAGTGCACCTGTGTAAGGACAATGCAGATAGTCATGAATACATTGGTATATAGCCGGGTTCATTATCTGCGGGGCATCAAGTGTAACAAAAGATTGCTTTCGCCGGCAAAAATTAACCAATGGGCTATCTTGTTCGCAGTCCTGTAGTTGCTGCAGTAATAAGTCCGGGAATAACTTTACACAAAAGAATTCTTCTACCGTATTTTTCTTTATACAGGTATTGAATTTGAATGAAGGAAGGTAATTGAGGGAATGCATTTGACCAGTTACACTAATATTGGTACTGGTAGCAAATGTGGACGTGCCTTTTAGCTGAAAATACATCATAATAAACGGCGAGGACCTCCCGGCCGTAAAATGCAGATCGTGGCTAACATTACAAAAGTTGCCGGTTATAACTATATACCATTTTTCGGCAGCAGTGTTCACATGGATTAGCCCTTGTTTTTCATCTTTAAGTTTAAGCAACGTGGTTTCCGCTTTACCGTACATGCTATTAACAGTGTGTATTATTTCATCAAGGTTGCGCATTGTTGTCGTAATTACTTAGCGATAAGTTTCGTGCACAAAAATAAATGTTCCAGTGTGGCCATGTGAATAACACATGGCCGTTTTTTTGCGCCAGTAATATTAAGCATTTAATTGCAGGTTACTCTGTTCTCCAAAAGTGGCGATCATCTAAACATTGATAAAGCTGATACTGGCTATATCTTCTCTACAAAATAGCTCGAATTTCGCTCCCCAGAGACCGGACACGAACCACCATTTAAACGTCAGCAAATATTTGAAAATCGGCCATAAGGCGGTTGGTGTTTAGCCCTGTTAGTGCTATCTTCATTAGATAGAAAGCCTTAAGTCGAAAGATTTGAGACTTTTTTCGTTTGCAAGATTTTGTACATTAGTGCTGCGATGAAAACACCGACCACAGGCCGGAAGCGTTTACACAAATAAACGATGAATAAAGATAGTTTAATTCAGTTTATTCAAAAGATATTGCCGATGAACCCGTCACGGGCCGGGCAGGTAGCAGAGAAGTTCAAGCCAATGCAAATTGAAAAGAATGGGTATGTTTTGAAGGCAGGCACAGTTTGCAATGAATCGCATTTCATCGAAAAGGGTATTATCAGATCTTATACGTATGATCTTGATGGCAATGAGGTTACCACTGCTTTCTATCCGACAAATACTTATTCGAGCGACCTGCTATCCTTCTTTAAAAGGACGCCTGCCAAAGAATATATCCAGGCCATAACCGATTGCGAAACCTGGTATATTACTTACGAGGATATGCAGGAAAGTTTTCATACAATCCCCGAGTTTCGTGAATTTGGCCGGCTGAATATTGTAAATCAATACAGCATATTGAAAGAAAGAATGTTATCGAATTTGCAGGAAACTGCAGAAAAGCGGTATAATGACCTGATCCATTCGCACCCGGAGATTCTGCAACAGGTGCCTTTAAAATATATTGCCTCTTACCTGGGCATCGCCGATACTTCCCTAAGCAGGATAAGAAAAGAGGCTGTAAAAAAATAGCCGGTTCCATTTCCTGTCCTATGTCAAGTGCACGTTAAGCAAATTGCTTTTCCTTTGCCTTCATATTAATCGATAAATCAAATGGCAAATTACATTTCATCTGCGCCCCTTTGGGCTATTGTACTATTTATTTCAAGTTTTCTTTATTCCATTGTTTTTATTGCCCAACAATTCAAACAGGCGGCGCTTAACGCTGGTATGGGCCCCGGTAAAGTCAAAAATATTCAATTCGGTATTGTTGGTTTTTTTATCATTTACCTTGCTTATGCTTCGGTGCTTGCCTTGAAAGGTGTGCTTGATGTCAATTCACTGCCACCCAGAGCGATGGTTTGGGCCGGTATACCGTTAATGATCATCTTATTTGGATTCATTGGGAATACGGGGTTATTTAAGAAATTACTTCGATCAATTTCATTAGAATCACTGATCTCGTTGCATATATTCAGGCTTGTTGGCGTATTTTTTATTATTATTTATTGCTATCATCTCCTTCCGGCGAGATTTGCTTTTTTCGCTGGCCTGGGCGATATTGTTACCGCAATTTTCGCATTCCCTTTAGCCGGGATGGTTTCAAAGCAAAAACCGGGGTGGAAAGCCGCAGTTTATGCCTGGAACATCTTCGGCATAATGGATATTGTTGACCTGCTTGTAATTGCGATAATTACCGGTGCGAATGGTAATCTCCGGGAAATGGCTATATTCCCGTTTGTTTGGTTCCCGGCTTTTGCTCCGGCGACCATTTTGTTCTTACATACTTTGGTTTTCAGGAAATTATATCAGCTGAAAATCGGTGATCCATTGCACTCAAACGGAAACCCATTAGAATAATTTTGATTTCGGCGTAAGGGTAAAACCTTATGAGCGTGTTTTAAGAGCAAATACATGATATGAAAAAGCTCTTATTTTTTACATTGCTCATCCTGCTGTCTTACAAAAACAGCATGGCCCAACTTACACAAACGATCAAAGGCACTATTACCGACAGATCATCAGGACTTGCCCTGCCAGGTGTAACTATTAAACTGATCTCTGTTAATTCGTTTATAACTACAGTTTCAGATAGCACCGGCGTGTTCAGGCTGACCGGCGCACCTGTCGGACGTCACACTGTTGAGATCAGTTGCACCGGCTATCAAACTACTGCCTTGTCGGATGTTTTAACTACCACAGGGAGACAAACTGAATTAAATATTGAACTGGAACCGCAAAATAAACAATTAAGCGAAGTAGCTGTTAACGCGACTTCGGGGAAACGCCCTTTGAATTCCATGTCGATGGCGAGCGCGCGGTCGTTTTCACCGGAAGAAACAAACCGTTATGCCGGTGGTTTTTTTGACCCCGCACGGATGGCTCAAAGCTTTGCCGGTGTGGTGGCCGGGGGCGACAACAACGAGATCGTGGTAAGGGGAAACTCGCCGAAAAGCCTGGAATGGCGGCTGGAAGGGATCGAGATCGTTAATCCCAACCACTTCAGTAATGAAGGTGCTGCTGGTGGTAGTATGAGTATGTTGAATTCTGCCGTACTCGGGACATCTGATTTTTATACCGGTGGCCTTCCCGCAGAATACAGCAATGCAGATGCCGGGGTGTTCGACCTTCGGTTTCGGAAAGGCAATACGGACAGGAACGAATATTCTTTAAGCATTGGTGTATTGGGCGCAGGCGCTACGTTGGAAGGCCCCTTTAAGAAAGGCGGAAACGCGTCGTACCTGATCAGTTATCGTTATTCTTCACTCGACTTATTGCAGAAAGCCGGGTTATTAGGTTCATTAAACGGTGTCCCTAAATACCAGGACCTTTCGTTCAATTTCGTATTCCCGACCAAAGGCGCCGGGACTTTCTCGCTTTTTGGTATAGGCGGCCTGAGCAGCCTGGATGTTTCGGCTAAACGGGATTTCAGCACCTGGAAAGAAAGGGACGACGGGAGTAACTTTATAAATAATTACCGTGCGGGGAGCATCGGCTTTAAACATGTTTACAGTTTCAACAGCAAATTGTATTTAACCAATATTATTTCTTATAATAATGAAGGCAGCAGCGGAACTGCCGATACGCTAACGCATGAATATGCATCAAGCCTTACCCAAAAAAACAGGTATGGTAATACTGCCTTTCGTTATGCCGGCACCGTAAATTACCAACCCGGCGCTGCCGATCATATCCGCGCCGGTATTAACGCGGGCTTATTAGGTTTTAACCTGTATGACCTGGAATATCGGCAGGATACACACAATTTGCAGCAATTACTAAACAAAACAGGAAATGCAGGAACATTTGATGGCTTTATTGAGGATAAGCACGATTTTGGCAATGGACTTACTATGAATACCGGCCTGCATAGTAACTATTTCAATCTTAGCAACAGCTGGACGATAGAGCCAAGGATCGGGTTAAATTATCAGTTACCGGCTAACCAGCTGTTATCACTGGCACTGGGCAGTTATAGCCGTCTTGAATCACTATCTTATTACTTTGCTCAAAACCCTAATTCTCCGGGCCTTACAAACAATCATTTGGAACCAACCAAATCAGCAGAGGCTGTGGTAGGATATGAAAAACTTTTTGATGGTAACCTAAAATTCAAAACAGAGGTATATTACCAGCATTTATATGACGTTCCGGTTTCAGCAAACCCGGCCGACAACTTTTCTTTGCTTAACGTATCGGATAACAGCAATATCGGGTCGGCCGATTACACCTCGCTGGTGAATAAAGGTACAGGCAAAAACTACGGAACTGAATTTTCGCTGGAGAAATCATTGAGTTCCGGGTATTACTTTATCTTAAACACTACTTTTTCAGATTCTAAATTTACGGCTTTAAGCGGGCAAGAATATAATACAGCCTTTGATAGCAAATTTGCAGCTAATATGGTAGTAGGTAAGGAATGGGCAGCGAGCAAAAATAAAAAGAACCTGTTTGGATTAAACGCTAAATTTATTTATGCGGGCGGCAGGAAATATTCGCCGATCAATCTTGCAGAATCGCAAAAACTAAATAAGCAGGTGATTGATGAGGCAAGGATCAATACATTAACCGCTGATGCTTATGTACGTGTGGATTTTTCAGCCAGCTACCGGATAAATGGTAACAAGGTGGCTCATTATATCCTTTTAGACATACAGAACTTGCTGAACCGGCAGAACAATATCGGCCTTTTTTACAACCCGAGCAAGCATATTATTGAAAAGAATAAATGGATAGGTATTGTGCCTACATTGACTTACCGGGTAGAGTTTTAAAGAAGTATAAATTGGATTTGAATAACGATCCGACTGCTCTCTTTTCGTTGCTAAGTTGTCCTTCAAATAAGTGACAAATTAAAGTTTTTTGTAAAAAGTATAAAACAACGTTTTTTAACAAAAATTTAATCAACCAAATAAAACCATCAAAAATAAATGTTGTTTTTAACTGTAATTAACCTTGGATATTAACCCATAAAATTTTAAAGCTATGAGTACTCAAGTGGAAACAATGAATGCACAGGAAGTTGCAAACAGGCTTGTACAATTATGCCGCGAAGGCAAGGATATTGATGCGATCAATGAATTGTACGATGACGACATCGTTAGTATTGAACCTGAAGGTTCGCCAATGCAAGGAAAAACAATCGGCAAAGAGGCCGTTTTGCAAAGTACAAAGCGTTGGTATAATTCCGTTGAACAATTGCACAGCGCCCATATTTCGGACCCTATTGTAAGCGGTAACTTTTTTGCCTGCACTATGAATTTTGATATAACTTTTAAAGAACAAGGCAGAAATAAAATGGACGAATTGTGTGTATACGAAGTCAAAGACGGGAGAATTGTCACCACACAATTTTTTTATAATACGGGTAAGTAATATTAACCAGAAATAAAACAATATTGAAGGGGCACAGCCCCTTTTTTTATGCAGGAGGGCGGAAGATGCTGGACAAAGATTCCAATGGCCATATCCTGCGCATCGGGCATAATACTAACTGTGATTAAGGCAGGCAGTTCGGTAAAATTGGCTGCGTGCCAGCTACCGGAACTACTGTTATTTCAAAAGTTTGCTGACATGACTTGCATCAGTAAGGGAAAATTCGGCGGCAAGGTCTTTTAAGCTATACTTGCCACTTTCCATTCTTTTCTTCAATAAGGATTTGCGGTAGTCACGAATGTAATCCCTTAAGGTAATACCCGAGTTCCTTTTAAAATAAGGGCCAATATAATCGGCTGTAGTATGGAAAAAGTCGGCCATCACTGGTGACTTTAATTTTTCGGGCTCGTAAATATTTTCGTGAATGTAGCTGAATACCGCTTCCATCTCCTTTGTTTGCCCGGCACTGGAAGTAATTTCAGGGAGGTTTCTTTTTAGTATTGCAGCCAATGCCAATATTTGTAACCTGATCAATTCTTCGTTGCGCGCTTTATCTGTATTAAGTGATATAATGACATTGAACAACTGCATTACAGTTTGTTGGTCATTTGCATTTAGGTTAAATTTTGAGGTACGCGCCTCCCGGTTTTTAATCAGGTACTCCAATTGTCGATAGCCATAATATTCATCATTACCTTTTCCGGGCAGGAAAAGATCAGTAAACTTGAGAAAAATAAAATGAGTAGCGTTATTAATCTCGAAATAATGCTCTTCATCCGGTCCTAATAAAAATACGTTACCTGAACGGTAGTCAATAACTTCTTTATTGATATAATGGCTGCCCGATCCTTCTTTAACATAGATCAGCTCGTAATGGTTATGATTATGCACTGGGTGACGCCACTGATCAACCACAAAATCGGCTATAATCACAGGAAGGAACTGACGGTAGCGTTTCATATCGGAAAGATACAAAATCATAGCAGTGTTTTACCATTATCCAAACAATGTAATACACATCTTTAATCTATCGGACAAGATGTAATTGAAGCTGTTGAACACATCGCTATAGGACTTCAGCATATTTATACCCAAAACCAAAAATTAAATCAACAATGAAATTAAAACAAATCCTTTTTTTTGGCACCTTTTTACTATTCAGCACGGCTGCATTTACACAGGAATTAACCCATAAATGGACCTCTTTGTTAACAAAGGATGGCAGAAATTTCGACGTATTTATCGGCATTCCGCACACAAGCCTTACCAGTTTACCAGGCTGGAATAAAGGGGATGGCATGAATGGGGGCACCCCTTTGGGTTTAAACAATGACCCCCTGCATGTTTTTACGATAGAGACAGTCGATGGCCAGCCCGTATTGCATATTTCCGGAGAGATTTTCGGCGGTTATAGCACAAAAAAAGAATACGGCAATTATCATTTAAAGGTGGAGTTTAAATGGGGGGAGAAAAAATATGAACCTAAACTGACCGTTAAAAGAGATAACGGTATACTCTATCATGGTAAAGAACCACATGGGCAATTCTGGCACGTGTGGCTACGCGCTCCTGAGTTCCAGGTACAGGAAGGGGATATGGGCGACATGTTTTTCCTGGCCGGGGTGAGTGCTGATGTGCATTCTATGTTGAAAGACAGCACCGATAAAAAATCAGGCTGGGTCTATGACCCTGCAGCACCTTTACATCCATTTGCATCAGTCGGTACACCGGCAAGCTCTGTATCACACTTAAAAGGTGATTTTGAGAAACCCAATGGCGAGTGGAACGTTTTAGAACTTTATTGCTATGGCGACAAAGCAGTAAGTGTCGTTAACGGCCATGTGGTTATGGTGGCAGAGAACCTGCGTACAGCAATTAAAGAAGGCAGCGCTCCATCGCCGCTTATCGACGGGCATATCCAATTCCAGTCGGAAGGTGCAGAAGCTTATTACCGAAACATCCAAATCAAGAAACTGGATAAAATGCCTGATTTTAAGTAAAAGGAAACATACTGACTACATTGCGCGATGTTTTTAAATAGTCTAAAGACTATTTGCATAGTTATCGTTGTATTCTTTTCCGGATTCGGCTCAAAGATGGATTCTTGATTCCCAGGTATGAGGAAATATGATAAGCAGGTATACGATTAATGATATTAGGATGTTCGTCCAAAAGCCTGACGTACCGTTGTTCGTGCGTAAAAAATAATAGTTCCTCGGTACGGGTCTGCGAATAAGTAAAAAACAATTCTGCTAACAGCCGGCCAAATTTAGCCCAGTTTGGATGGGTTTCGTATAAACTAATGAGATCATAATAGGTGATATAAACTATTTCGCAATCTTCCATCGCCTGAATGAAATAATGACATGCATTACGGGTAATGAAACTTCGGAATGAGACAATAAACTGATTTTCAGAAAAAAAGAAGATGTTCGTTTCCTCGCTTGTATCGGGATCGCTGTAGTAAATCCGGAAAATGCCTTTAACTACCAGCCCCAGATCGTTACAAACCACGTATTGCATATTGAAAAAGTCGCCTTTTTTGATTTTGCGGAATTTCCAAAAAGAGCTGCTGTCGGCAATGTCTTTTTCAGTTAAAGCGGCAAAACTTGTCAAATGCGTTTTCAGAGTTTCATGATATTCACCCATGGCGTCAGTTTTTTACTTTTTAACAAGTATAGAAAAATAATCAGACTGCCTTTTCAAGGTCTTTTATATTTTTTGACAACCTGATAGCGGCGAGCAGAAAATAAAAAGCGCCAAAAGCCGAATAGCCGGCCAAACTGCTGATGCCCATTGTTGGCGAGTTTGCCATAGCAATGAATACACTTCCTGCCAGCATAGATTGCCCGCCACTAATGATCATTGGCCATTGTCCGCCCAGTTCTTTCCGGCGACGCAGTCCAAGGATAAGTTGGATAAGACCGGTAATGAGCGCCCAGGCGCCAAAAACCATCAACGCTACAGGAACGCCCTTTTGTAAAGCCAGCGCTACGCCAATGGTTGTGAGGATGCCAATAACTGCGTTTACATATTGCGGTGTTTTTGATACGTGTGGCGGATTAGCCCTTATGTCCAAATAGGTGGCAATGACATCCCAGGCCGGATAGATAATAAAAAGGATGCCGGCAATGCCGCTATTAGTTTTAACGAAAACCGAAATTAGAATAACCCAAATGACAGAAAATGCAGTACGTACAAAGTAGAGACTGCGCAGAGATCTGGCGGTTTGAATAGCGGTTGTTGGGCCCGTTGTTTTTGTTGATTCAATTGATGCGTTCATGACTTTATTAAATGTTTTAGCGCAAATTTAGCCGCTAACAAACTTGCATTTTTTCACTTAAGTTAAAACCTAAATAGCAGGCATATAATCTGAGGGCCGAAAATTTGGATCCTGCTACCCCAGAAATAAACAAGCCTTTCAGTTTATTTCTGAAAGGCTTGTTTATTTTAACAATTTGTTTTGGGTAATAAACGAACTACCGGGTTATTAATCTTATTGGTTATACCCCCATGCAAGCGGCACATCGCCCGGTTTGGTACCCCAACTTTTGTTAGGTTTTGCGCCCATTACAAAGTCGAGTTTACCGCCATTCATAATATCCTGTTGGGTAATATATGCCTTGTTATAAGCTACACCATTTAGTTTTACAGATTGAATATAACAATTTGCAGGCGAACCGTTCTTCACGCTCACGCTAAAGATTTTGCCGTTGCTTAGCTGCATAGCCGCGCTCTTTAATATCGGCGAACCGATAGCATAAATACCATTTGCCGGATTTACGGGGTAAAAGCCCATGGCACTAAAAGTATACCATGACGACATTTGCCCGCAATCTTCATTACCCTGGTAGCCTGATGATGAATTGTTGTACAATTCATTCAACACCGTGGCTACATAAAACTGGGTTTTCCATGGCTGCCCTGCATAATCATATAGGTAAGCAATATGATGGCTGGGCTCATTACCATGTGCGTACTGGCCTATAAAGCCTGAAGCATTTCCGTTAACATCGCCCGGCTTATTGGCTAAGGTAAAGAAGGTGTCTAATTTTGCTGTGAATGATTTATTGCCGCCCATTAGGTTGATCAGATCGGGTACGTTTTGCGGCACATACCATGAATATTGCCAGGCGTTAGCCTCGGTATAAGGGCTGCCGCCATTACCACCATAATCCAATGGATTAAATGGTGTAACCCATTTGCCGTCTTTATTCCTGGCCTGGAAGAAACCGGTTTTAGGATTGTACAGGTTTTTATAAAAGGCAGACCTTTTGATGAAATGCTCATAATCGGCTGTTTTACCCAGCTTTTTGGCTAATTGCGCTACACACCAGTCATCATAAGCTTGTTCAACAGTGATAGATACTGACTGCGATTCAACATCTTCAGGAATATAACCATATTTCTCCCAGGCGGTAAACGGTGAGCCGGGATGATCTGTCGTTGATGAACCTTTTACTGCCTGGTACGCTTTCTCTGCGTCAATGCCGGGGATACCTTTCAAAATAGCATCAACAATAACCGGGATAGCATGATTGCCGATCATACAGTAATTTTCATCGCCCCATAATTGCCATATCGGAAGGTAGCCGTAGGAATCATATTGCCTGATCATGCTGTTAATAAACGCTGCAGTTTTTTCAGGTTGGATAAATGTATAAAGCGGATGTGCGGCCCTGTAAGTATCCCATAAAGAAAAGGTAGAATAATGCGCTTTATCAGGTGCATTGCCAACGGTAAGGTCTGATGCCTGATAGTCGCCGTTTACGTCGGCAACATTATTTGGCTGGGTAAAGGCATGATACAACCCGGTATAAAAGATCTGTTTTTGTTGCAGGGTGCCGTCTATATTGATCTTTTCTAATTCTTTTTCCCATTGCGCAGCGCTTTGCTGACTTACTTTGTCAAAATTCCAGCCTGTCAATTCTGCCTGCATGTTTTTGCGGGCATTTTCTACACTTACCGGTGATAGAGCTACCTTTACCAATACCTGTTCATTTGCGGAGGTATTAAAGTTTAGCGCCGCCCTTACCGAGGTGCCGTTAATTACAGGCATGTTTTCAATGCGCCTGCCGCCATTAGCCAGTACAGTACTGGTAAAAGGTTTAGAAAACTCGGCATGAAAATAAACTTTACGTAGTTTGGCCCAGCCTGTCAGGATGCGATAACCCTCAATGGTAGTATTATTCACTATCCTGATCTCGGCACCTATGATCCGACATTCCCAATAGTTTCTTTTCTTATCAAGCGAATGATTTAGATCGATGATGATATGCGCACTATCGCTTTTTGGAAAAGTATAACGGTGCACACCCACATGCGAGGTTGAGGTAAGTTCGGCGTTGATACCATAATCCTGCAGCATCACCTGGTAATATCCCGGTTTGGCCGATTCCTGCTGATGCGAAAAAGCAGAACGATAACCGCTGCCTTTAACACTATCCTTACCCGGATCTAATTTTATTTTGCCGGTGGTGGGCATTAATAAAACATCAAACAGATCTGCTACGCCTGTGCCGCTTAAGTGCGTATGGCTAAACCCGACAATGGTCTTATCATTATAATCATAGCCCGATGCGGGGTCGTCAGGTGCGTCGCGTGTATCCGGGCTTAATTGTACAAAGGCAAACGGGGTTGTCGGCCCCGGGAAATTACTGCCCGAAAGGCTATTTTTATCAACAGCGCCCGTCCCTATAAAAGGGTTTACATATTGAAGTAAATTAGTTGGTTTGTTGGCTTGTGCGAATAATAACTGCGCCGAAAGCATGAAGGCAGCTACAAGTGTTTTTTTCATATATGCAAATATATCAGATAGCCCCTTAAAAAGGTGTAGCGCAGCACCAACTTTAACAACATTAATACAAGAAGGCAGTAACAAGATTGATTTCTTGGATATTATGCAGGTGCCGAAGCGCTACTAAGCGATTGCAGTAACGCTATCAACTCGGGTTGCGGGTGGCAATCCTGCTTATCACTTGCAATACGGTATGAGGTATGTGTCCAGATCCCGGGAGTGCCGCCAATAGCATCTTTACTTACATCCCACATTCCGGGATGATAAGTTTTCGGGATATTGTACTTATCGCATAAGTAAACTAAAAGTTCTTTTACAGCGGTTAACTGCGCGTCAGCGTATTTCTCAAAACCGGCAAATCCCCTGAACGGTAGTGAATAAGTTTGCACGTTAGCGTCAGGGATAGCCTGGCCCAGGTAATTTAGCCACTTGCCATTCTTTTGGGTTAAGCCACCCCAACAGGTAAGCTCAATACCTATGCTTTGTTTGTGCAGCGTATCGCAGCGGGTACCATAATCATTAAACCCGAGGCCATGAATAAAAGCAGCCGGGATCCCTAGATGTGCAGCATAATATTTTGAAGCAAAGGCCTGCTGGATAATGCCGTCTTTACCGATAACAAAAGCGGTAGCAACTGCTACCGGGTCGGATTTCCAATAATCGATATTGCCTTTGGCCGAAGGACCACTGGCAGTATGGTGAATTACGATCTGGCTTTTGGGAAATACATCTGCATGATACTGGTTTTCCGGAAGAGGGTATTGCTGTATGTTCATGATATGATTGGTTTTTATAAATATAATATATTTTACCAACCAATTCGCAAAAAAATATATCGTTATTGTTTGAAAATAAGCAAATTACGCATTTATCGAGACTAAAACATATCGTATGCTTTCAGATAATATTATTAAAAAAAATTGGGATAATATTTCGCTATCAATTGTTTCTCGTCATTTTTTAACTCGCCCGGTAAAATCGGGGTATCCTGTGGGCGTAACCCTTTTTGATTGATGCGAATGAGAGGGTACTTAAACGCAAACAAGCCACGTAAAGCGCGGCTTGTTCAAAAAAGTTTAAGAGCTTTAAAAAAGCTTATTTCAAATACTCATTAAAAAAATCGATAGTACGTTTCCAGGCAAGCTCTGCCGCGGCTTTATCATAGCGCGGGGTGGTATCGTTATGAAAGCCGTGGTTTGCATTTTCATAAATATAGGCCTGGTATTTTTTACCATTGGCTTTTAAAGCCGCCTCATAAGCCGGCCAGCCACCGGTGATCCGGGTATCTAACGAAGCGTAATGCAACAATAACGGCGCTTTAATCCTAGGCACATCCGCTGCATCCGGCTGGCTGCCGTAAAATGGCACAGCCGCTGCCAGATCAGGCAAGTTTACAGCCATCATATTGGCAATGCCCCCACCATAGCAAAACCCGACAACCCCAACTTTGCCATTGCAGTCTTTGTTGTTTTTCAAATAATGGAATGCGTCTATAAAATCCTGTTCCATTTCGCCTTTATCACGTTTGGCCTGCATTTCGCGGCCCGCGTCATCATTGCCCGGGTAGCCACCCAGGGGTGTCAAGGCATCGGGTGCAATGGTAATAAAACCGGCCAGCGCGGCCCGTCTTGCTACATCTTCAATATAGGGGTTCAGGCCGCGGTTTTCGTGGACAACTATTATGCCACCCAGCTTGCCTTTAGCATCTTTGGGTTTTGATAGCAGGGCTTTTATGGTACCACCTCCTTTAGGCGAATCGTATTTAATGTATTCTGATGTCAGGCGCGGATCATCAGGCTTTACCTTGACCGCTTTATAATCAGGCATCAGGAAACTCATTAACGCCGGTACAGTTAAACTACCCACCGCATAAATAGATAGCTTTTCCATGAATCCGCGGCGGTCTAACCGATTGTGCGCGTAATCGTCGTAAAGGTCAAATACTTCCTGTTTGATGTCTTCTTTGTTGATCTGGCTCATAATAATAAATTGGCTTACTCAAATTTAGCTATTCCCGGCTAAGGCATTATATATAAGATGTAACAGTCTGGTTACCCGAAGGTTTTCTAATCACCAATCAAAAGAAACCGAACTATATAAACATCCGTTTGTATAACACATAACCAAATCAAATAGCTATCATGGAAAAATTTGCATTATTGGCACGGGTTGAAGCAAAACCCGGCAAAGAGAACGAAGTACTTGCTTTTTTAAAAAGCGCGCTGCCATTAGCAGAAGCCGAACCCGATACCGTTCGCTGGTACGCGTTACAACTGGGCCCGTCAACCTTTGGCATATTTGACACCTTTGAAACTGAAGAAGGCAGAGAGGCCCATTTGAACGGACCAATAGCCGCAGCATTAATGGCAAATGCATCCGCGCTTCTGGCCAAAGACCCGATCATTGAGAAAGTAGATCTTTTAGCAATAAAATAAATTAAATGTGAAAGCCTCAGATTTAAGTTTGAGGCTTTCGTGTTTTGAAGATTCGACTAAAATTCTATTTAAACGAGATCAAAGTCTCCGGCAAGGCTTCAACCCTTTCGCAGCAAAGTTGTTCCATGGCCTGCTTAAATTGTGTTTTAAGCACCGCGATGGTATGATCGCCGCCTTTTTTACCCAATGCCGATACGCCGTACATAAAAGGCCGCCCCATAAAAGTAAATTTAGCGCCGCAGGCTAAAGCCCTTGCAATGTCCGGTCCCGAACGTACGCCACCATCCATCATAATGGTTAGTTTGTCACTATATTTAGCGGCCAATGTATGTAATGACCTTACAGAGGATTCGCCAGCGTCAATCTGCCTGCCGCCATGGTTGGATACGATGATGCCATCGGCACCCAGCGCTAATGTTTTTTCCATATCCTGCTCGCTCACCACGCCTTTTAACACCAGTTTGCCTTTCCATTGGTCGCGGATGGCCGCGATCTTATCCACATCAACCCGCTTATCAAACGACGCGTTCATGAATTGGCCCAGCTGGCCCATGTTCAGGCTCTTATCCATATACTTTTTTAAAGTAGCAAACTCGGGTATGCCATGTTGCAGCGTCGACAAAGACCACGCCGGCCTGATGCAGGATTGAAATATATTGTTGATGTTCATTTTAGGCGGCATAGATAAACCGGCCTTGATCTCGCGGTACCTGATGCCGAATGACGGCACATCCACCAATACCACCAACACCTGGCAGTCAACATCTCTAAGTCTTTGTAAAATATCATCGCGCATGGTAGTTTTAGCAGGATGATATAACTGGTACCAAAATTTACCTTCAGATACCTCGGCAATTCGTTCGATACTGCTGGTTGATACCGTGCTCAGGATATAAGGAATGTTGTGTTTTAAAGCAGCCTTAGCCAAGATCTCGGGCGAGTTGGGCCACATCAATCCCTGCAAGCCGATAGGTGCTATGCCAAACGGCGCGTCATAGCGATGGCCAAATAATTCGGCACTGGTATCAACGCCCTCATATTTTTTTAAATATTGGGGCATCAGGGTGATATCATGAAAATCGGTTTCGTTTTTCAAAAGGTTCACCTCTTCATTACATCCGCCTTCCAGGTAATCAAACGCGAATTTTGGGATCCTTTTTTTTGCTTTTTTCTTCAGATCGCCGATAGATGGATATCTCGGGTCATAACTTAACAGATCAGACATATTATTATCCTTATTGAGTAATTATATTTAACAATTGGTTTACGAAGGTAGGTGTACAACAATAATTTGGTTAGTATAAACCTTACCTTAATTGGTACTTTCCGTACATTCGCTAAAAGAACATATAAACCTACTATAAATTGATCATTAATGTTTAGATTTTTTAGTCGGTAAACAAGCAACTAAGTCGAAAAACATAATAAAGATAGTTCATGATACCTATTTATGATATTAAAGATTTTTCGCCCTATTATGCTAAAGAGCAACAATTTGTAATTATACCGTTTGAAAACCTGAACCGGCCCGCCCCGTTTGTATGGCCGCATAAACATAGCTTTTACGAGATCTTGTGGATCCGTAAAGGCATTGCCAAACATTTTGTAGATAACCAGGAGCTTGACCTGTCAACCGATACCATATATTTCATGTCGCCGGGGCAGGCGCATCATTTTGAAAAGTACGAAGCGGTTAAGGGGGACAGCATTATGTTCACTGAAGAGTTTTTTATATTAAATTTTACCAATAAGGAAGCGCTGCAACAACTTTCATTTTTAAACGACAGCTACCGCAGCCCCAATATAAAACTGGATAGCCAGGCAAAGGGTGTTTTAGAGCCATTATTAAAACTTTTATATGACGAGTTTAAAAGGCCAGATTATTCAAAGCTGGCTATCAGCTCGATGTTATACGTGTTTTTGAACTGCCTGCAACGTGTTTATTTAACCCAGGATAACAACAGCCATTTACCATCTAACCACACCACCATTTTTAACAACTTTAAGCGGATCCTTGAGCAGCATTACAAAGCGCAAAAGAAACTGTCATTTTACGCGGACGAACTTTTTATCACACCGCATTATTTAAACGAGGTTGTAAAGAACGTCGCGGGTAAAACAGCGAGCGAGTTTGTACAGGATCGCTTACTGCTTGAGGCCAAAAGGATGCTGGTGCAAAGCCATTTCCAGATAGGGCAAATAGCCGACGAGTTGGGGTTTAAAGATTTCTCTTACTTTTCGCGCCACTTTAAAAAGCATAACAACCTTAGCCCCGAGCAATACCGAAATAAAATGCATGAGAAGCATGGATTAGGTTAGGTGGTTTGTATATTTATACAACCATTGTAAACCTATTGCAGTACCATGAAACCTATTCTTTTAGTGATTATTGCCTTTGTCCTTTCGTCGGGCAATGTATTTGCACAGCAGTATGACGGCATAAAATTAAGTACAGACAAACCCGAAGCGGGGCAAAAGATCAGTTTTGTATATACCGGGATTTTTGCTAAAAAAATAGACCCCCGGATTAACATATATTATGAAATAAATGGCGGCCTAAGATGGAAGCTGCTGGATTTGAAACACAACGGCGCGCAAATTGAAGGTTCATTTACAGTTCCTGACTCTGCCCTGGCATTTAGTATAAAACCCGATAATAATCTCGCATCTTCAGAAATTTTTATTTTCAATGTCTTCAAAGACGGAAAAGAAGCAAAGGGGGCTTTAATTGCTTCGGCAATGCTTTATACCTGCGGTATTTATGATAATAGAAATTATAAAAAGGCTTATGAACTTTATAACCAGGAGTTTTTAAGGTATCCTGATCTCAAGCCTAAAAACCTGCTTGGATATTATCAATCTGTCTATAGTCCATATTTTTTTCCAAATCCGGCAATTAGTGAGGAATTGGAAAAAACCTGGGCCGATTCACTGGCGAACGGGAAAAGTGAAGAGTTTCTTACCCGCCTTGCCGACCTTAGAATGAGAATTGGTAATTCACTTGATCCACAAATAATTAAAAAGGAAGTGTTAACAAAATACCCCAATGGCGCATTAGCTTTTAATGACGATGTTAAAGATTTATCAGCTAAAATTAAAAGCGGGGATTTTGCTACCGCGCTTACTGCTATTGAGATCAAATATGGCCCGCAGGTAAAAAAAGGCGGGCTGGATTTTGTTTATTTAAATCTGGGGCAAAAACAATTTATCACCAATAACACCTCAGGCGGCGAAGATTACTTATTAAAGATCCAATCTAAACAGGTAAAGAAAGAACTTTATTTATTTGCAGGTAAGCTACTGCTGAAAAATAACTGGGATCTGCAAAAAGCGGAAAAATATATACAACAAGCCATTGTATTGGTTACGTATGATAAACAACCCTATTACGTTTTTGACAAAAAGAACTGGCAAAAATCACTTGATGGCTACCGCGGTACATACCTTGATATTTCTGCACAGATCCAATACCAATCAGGCAATAAGCCTGGGGCGATAGAACGCCTTAAAACAGCACTTCAGATCAATGATTATGATGAAAGTATAAAAGAACATTATATTCAGTATTTGTTAGAAGCAGACCAGGCAAAAGAGGCATTGACGACTGCATCGGGTTATGTGATAAAACAAAAAGCCACCGATGCTATAAAAAAAATGCTCCGGGATGCTTATCTTAAAGATAAAGGTAATGCAGTAGGTTACGATGCTTATTACAGTGATTTATTAAAAAAGGCTGATGAACAATATACCCTCCCGGAGTTTGGTCAGTTTAATGTACCATGCATAGATTTTACAATTACCGGGACAGACAACAAATCGGTTTCATTGTCTGTGTACAAAGGCAAACCCATTGTTCTTTACTTTTTTTCAATGGATTACAATACACCTCAGCAAGACGCTTTTAATGCCAGTTTTAATAAAATTGTAAATGCGCACCAGGGCAGTAATATTGTTTTTTTAGCAATCGATAAAACTTCGGTGTCTGAGACAGATGAAGTTAATGGCAAACCATTGCGAATACAAAAAGTCAATAAATTTCTTTCAGACAATGGTTTTAATTTTAAAGTTTTATTGGATGATTTTCATCGTGACCCGATATCAACCAGCGGTAGCTATTATGCGGTCTCGAAACTGTATAGTTCTGACAGTTCTTGTCAGTTTTACGTTATTGATAAAAATGGAATTGTCAGGTATAAATCCTTCCCGTATTCGCCAATGCCTGTCGAACAATTTACGAGGGAGCTAACCGCCGCGTTAAGATTGGTAAAGTAGATATAATTTAACCCTAACTATTGTCCATGTACTAACACCCTTTGTCCATGTTTTTAGATCGGGCGACAATGCAATTTTGTGCTGTCAATGTTGACAAACAAAATCACACAAAAATGCAACGCTTAACCGCACTTGATCCGGAAACAACTACCGGAAAATCTAAAGATCTTTTTAACGCTATTCAAGGCAAATTAGGGATGGTGCCAAATATGATGCGTACAATGGGAAATTCGCCGGCTGTTTTAAATGGCTACCTGTTATTAAACGCCGCGCTGGCCGAAGGAAAGCTTGGCGCTAAACTGGGGGAACTGATAGCGCTTACAATTGCCAATGCAAATAGCTGCGATTACTGTAATGCCGCCCACAGCTTCATTGGCGAGAAATTAGTACATATTGATACGGATGCCTTAAATGATGCAAGGGCAGGTAAATCAAGTGACGCCAGGATCCAGGCGGCACTTGATTTTTCAAGAACCCTTATTGAGAAAACAGGCCAGGTTAGCGATGCAGATATAGATGCACTAAAAAGCGCCGGTTATGATGATGGTGCTATCGCAGAGATCATTGCCCATGTGGGGCTGAATATTTTTACCAACTACTTTAACAAAGCGGCTAACGTATTGGTAGATTTCCCGGAAGTTGAACTGGTTGAAACGGCTGCTATTTGACATTGTAATTAAATGATAACAGGATGGATAAGGTATCTTTATCCATCCTTCAACTTTTAAACTTATGGAACAGAAACCACCATTCCCGCCATTTAACTTTGAAACAGCGACACAAAAAGTACAGCTTGCCGAAGACGCCTGGAACACCCGCGACCCCGAAAAAGTGTGCCTTGCTTATACGGTAGATACCGAATGGCGCAACCGTACCGAATTTATTAATGGACGCGAAGAGGTAAAAGCTTTCCTTACCAAAAAATGGGAAAAAGAACTCGATTACAAATTGAAAAAAGAGCTGTGGGGCTTCCGTGAGAACAGGATGGCGGTGCGTTTTGAATACGAGTGGCATGACCTTAATGGGCAATGGTATTGCAGTTACGGTAACGAACTTTGGGAGTTTGATGAAAACGGCCTGATGCGTAAACGTTACGCCAGTATCAACGATTTGACGATCTCTGAATCACAAAGAAAACTTTTGTAACGCCATTGCATTGACCGCGCAAACAGCCTTTACGCTAATAAACCCGCAAACCAAAGAACTGGCCTTTAAAGTATTTGAATTTGACGATGAAAAATACTTTAACAGCCAGCGGGTTTATAATTACTACTCTATGCTATTGGTAACCGAAGGCGCGGGTAAATTAGAAGCCGATTTTTCCGAATACCCTTTTAAAGAAAATGCGTTAATGTGCTTTTCTGTTTACCAGCCTTTTGTAATACTACCCGAAAGCACATTTAAGGGCATACTGATCAATTTCCATCCGGATTTTTTCTGTATCCATAAGCACCAGGAAGAAGTGGCTTGCAATGGCGTGCTTTTTAATAATATTTATGAGCCGCCGCTATTACAATTGGAACAACCCGAAATGGATGAACTTTTATCGGTTGTAGCAAAGTTGAAAACAGAAATGCAAAACCCTGCACCGGCGCAATATGAGTTAATGATCGCTTATTTAAAGATCTTTCTCATCAGCGCGTCGCGGTTAAAAATGCAGCGACAGCCGGTTGATGAACAGAAGTATGAGCAAGATGAACCGTTTATTTTAAAAACGCTCAAAGATGCTATTGAAGAACATTATCGCACCAAACATAGCCCCGGCTACTACGCGCAGTTATTAAATATTACCACCAAAGCTTTGAACCGGTTAAGCAAAATACACTTTAAACGTACGTTGACCGCGCTTATAGCCGAACGGCTTATCATTGAAGCTAAAAGAGAGTTGTACTTAACGTCAAAGCCTGTAAAAAGAATAGCGTACGAATTAGGCTTCCAGGATGAGTTTTATTTCAGCCGGTTTTTTAAAAACAATGCCGAGGTCTCGCCCCAGTTATACCGTACAATGGTTGGATTTGCAAAGGGAGAATTGTAAATGTAAGTTGCTTAACCCCAGGAGCAAACCGATTAGTTTATCAACACATCAAACTGATAAGACCAGTTATTTAGTGGATACACTTTGTGAAGTATCGTCGCAGTCAATTTGTCGCCCTGCGAGTCGCGAAGGTTTCCTCTCGGGCCGTATTTGTAGCCGCTTTTGTCGCGTTTGCCGTTTACGGCGTATCTTGCCTTGCATCCGGCAGGCGATTTTTTACATACCAGCTTTACTTCGTCATTTTGAACGATAACTTTTTGCAGGATATTGGTATTTGCAGGGTCGATAACACTAAAGCCGTAATTGCCGGGATTTACAACAGCTACCGTATCAAGTACCAAAGGAGGGCTCGGCACATTAAATTTAACAATCGCGGTATCGCCCGCTACAGTGAATTTTGTGGGCGTTAGCCCCTTGCTCGGTTTTGATTCAAGCAGTCTGATTACCGATAACCCTGCCAAATAGCCTAATCTTTTTTGTGATACTCCGTCAATATGTACGCGCTCTCTCGTGAAAGAATAAGGGTATGTAGGGCCGCTTGCCATAAACAACGGATCATGTTCTATCAGTTCAAGCTGCCCTTCGGGGACGGGGGTTTCCTTACTATTAAAGTTGTTTGCGTTAAATTCTTTTGAGAGGGTTAAGCAATTGGTTTGATAGCAAATGCAAACTACATCACGGGTTTGCCCGGTAATAGCTTTTATATCATTGTTAAGGTCTGTTTGAAAGGTCTTCAGATCCTTTTTATAGTTGGACGATTTTTTCCATGTGATATCATCTTCGCCCTGCATCCAGCAAAATGCCGGCACAATAAAATCCCAGCCATTGCTTTTGGCTTTATCATAAGCGCCTTTTAATTCGTCTAAAAATTTCTTATAAGCATCATCGCCTTTATTCATATCCACAATACTGGTAGAACCGCGGCCACCGGGAAAGGTGCAAAGTATTACACTGTCACCATATCCCTTTTGCTGAAAGTAGTCGGCCACCGCCTCAGACATGCCATATATAGACAGCTCAAAAGCCCTGTGCCTGTCGTGTGTGACTTTCTTCAGCCATTGTTTAAGCGGGGAGTCTGACAAGTACCCAAACTCTTCATCCAGGTTTTGGGTTACTACCAGGTGATGCGTTTTTTTTGCCAGCGAATCAAAGTCGGTTATCCTGATCGCTTCTTCGCCCAGGGCCAGGCTTTGCCCGTATACAGGTATAGCAATAACAGTTTTTTTCTTAGCTGCTTTTTTTGTACAGCTAACCGACAAAAGAACCACCAATAGAGAAATAAACCAGCTGCTGTATTTCATTAGTTTTTAATGTATTGTTTCAATTCGGAAGCAACGATAGCCGAATATTTTTTTGCTCCGTTTTCATTAAGATGGCCAAAATCATGATAATACTCAGGGTGACCGGTGATCCCCTTTAAATTATAATGATTTATAAATACAATGTTATTCTTTTTGGCAATACTATCGGGGATATCAAACAAATTGCTTTTCTCGACCGCGTACATGGGTGAAAATAAGAAAATTAACTGGATATGCTTCTCTTTACACTTATCAATAAATTTTTGCAGATAACGTACCTTCTCATGATCAATAGGAAAAGGGAATCTTTCAGGTACAACCGGCCCGAAGCTGGTATCAAAATTACCGTACAAAGGCTTGAAACCTTTATCAGCAGCAAATGAGCGGGCACTTAAATTACCGGCAAGCAGGTTTGCAAACTGGCTGTTATAACGATATAATTCGGAAAGCTCGCATTTATAATAAACCCCGGCTTTTTTAAGTACCTCATCACAACCTGCACTGAAATTGATAAACGGGTCAAGGCTGCTTACCGTTTCTGTTTGCGAGAAAGGTGTCGCCAGATAATCAATAGGATGCATTTCAAGGCAAATGGTTTTGGGTGTATATTTTTCCAAGATATTGCACAGCAACCCGTAGTTGAAATAAATATTATGCATTCCCCATAAACCGGCATTATACACACCTGTTTTCAAGGTATCGCCAATAATAACCGGGACGTAGTGGTGGTGGCACCTTGAACTCCCCATAAAAACCACGGGGTCATTCATCCGGTACATTACCGAGTTCAGTTTATATTCGTCTGTTGTAGTAGTGGTTTTAAAGAACATTTTTACCACGATAGAAAAAGCGCGGTCAGCAACCAGCGTAATAATAATAATGATTAAGACCCTCGTTAAAAACTTTTTCATCCTGGTTAAAATTTAAAATAGATGAACTGATTTCCGTCAAGCACGCCGAAAAATAGAATTAATACAATATACCCGGCCACCGTTAATTCAAAACGGTAACGGTTGATAATGCCGGTCGAAAAGGCATGCTTATCCGGCCAGTACTCGTCCCAGAAGTCTTTACAAAACATAATGACCATACAAAGCAGGCCGTTAATCAATGTTTTGTAATCAACAAATAAACCGCCCCACTCGGTAGCTATTTTCTTCATCACCATTCCAGCTTCGGCAAGACTTGCCGATCTGAACAGGATCAATCCAAACGAAACTAAAAGGAAGGTCCAGATCATTTTTAATACGACATTAAATGGCGGTAAGCCGCTCTTGGTTTTTTTTACTTTGTTCTTCTTGAAAAATGCGCCCGACAACATCAGCGGAACATATAACAAACCGTGGTACAAACCAAACAGAGCAAAGGTCCAGGCCGCGCCGTGCCACATGCCTATTAATATAAAGGTGATGATGATGGCAAATATTGACCCCCATTTTTCCATGTTCCTGAAACTAACGTTCAGGGGCATAAACACGTAATCTGTTAACCAGCCTGTGAGCGAAATATGCCACTTGCGCCAATATTCTGCAATATTTTGCGAAAAAAACGGGCGTTTAAAGTTTTCGGTGATCTTGATCCCAAGCAGGTAGCCAACGCCTATGGCCATTTCAGAATAGCCCGCAAAATCCGCATACATCTGGATAGGATAAAGCAATGTGGCAAAACCCAGGGAAACACCATTGTGATGTATAGCATTGCCAAAAACAGCATCGCCGTAAATAGATAACCTATCGGCGACACACATCTTCATAAACATGCCCCAAAAGATCCGCTTTAAACCAACCGATGCCAGTTCGTAATCCAAAACGCGGCCTTTTGATAGTTGCGCCAGGAAAGGCTTAGGGCGATCAATAGGGCCGGAAAGAATAGTCGGGAAGAACGCGATATAAGTGGCAAAATCTACAAAATTGCGACACGGTTCAATGTTTTCGCGGTGTACCTCAATTACATAACTTATCAGCTTAAATGTAAAGAAGCTGATGCCTATAGGCATCAAAATACTAAACAGGCTCCAATGGGTTTGCAGGCCTATAGCATTAAAAAAATCGCTGAACGACTGGATAAAAAAGTTAAGGTATTTAAAATATAATAACAGCCCTAAACCGGCAACTACACCCAGCGTGGTAAACAGCGAAGCTTTTTTTTTATTGGTTTCGCTATTGTTGCCTATGGCTATGCCTAAACCGTAAAAAACAACTGTGGCTGTAAGCAGCAACGGGATCATTTTCCACTCGGCAAAGCCGTAAAAGAAATAACTGGCTAAAAGCAGCCAAACGTTTTGCGCTTTGGCTTTACCGTTTAAAAGGAAATAGTATATAACAAAAACTACTAAGAAAAATATTAAAAAATTGATAGAGTTTACAACCATTATTAATCTTTGTTTACCAGTTCTATAAAACCGACTTCCTTTTTATAAAGATAACAAATCAGCTTGTTATCCAAAGCGATAGCTTCTACAGGACGAAAAAGCGGTATGTAACCTTGTACATCTACCAGCTCATCAACAACCGCGTTTATATCGTCAACCTCGTAACATACGTGATAAGGCGCAACGCCGTTTTTCTTTAAAATTTTATTTACCGACGATTGCTCATCAATAGGCTCGATAAGCTCTACCCGCGGCATACCGTCTTTGGTTAAAAAGCAGATCTTTACGCGCTGGATCTCGTCGTCAATTGTTGGGGTAGCCTGGTAACCTGCCTGCACATACGGAGCAGATGTATTGGCTATACTATCAGTTACATAGCCAATATGATGAAATCTGAAGGTACTGAGCACTATAATTTACTTGATATAGATTCGAGCATTTCTGAAACGTTGCTCCATGAAAGGATCTCTTTTGATGTGAACTTTATTTTGAACGCTTTTTCAATAGCTACAATTAACTGGATGTGTGACAATGAATCCCAATCTTCTACATCATCAGCAGTAGTTTGCGGGGTTAATACTATATCGTCGTTATCCAATACGTCACGAAAAATATCCTGTACTTTAGCTAAAATTTCAGTTTGTTCCATTATTAATTGTTTTTTTATTTGTTTTCGATATAAAATTCTCTGTCCTCATGGTCGTCTACTACCAGCTCAAACTGCAACGGCTCTGAACCTTCAATGGTACTGAACCCAAGTTTAGGGAAGTGGTCGGCCACCATATTATTTTTTGCTGTCGGCAAGTATTCGCCTATGACGCGTTTAAAGCCATGCTCTTTTGCGTAGTTAACAATAGTGCTCAGCGTAAAATCTTCCATTCCGCGTTTTAACACCCTGCAGCTCATAAACCAGGTATCAACAAACAACGTTGACGCGTCCAGTTTCTTTAAAATGATCACACAGATCAACCCGTGGTCGCCAAATTTATCGGCCAGGGTAAAAGAAAAGTTCACATACTGGGCATCGTTTCCTAATGCTTCAACCTCTGCTTCGGTGTAACGTACTGTACGCAGGTTAAACTGGTTGCTGCGCTGCGAAAGTTGTGCCACGCGCACGGTGTTGAAAGAATCAAAACCTTTCACCTCTGATACCATGTTCAATGATTTCAGGAAATCAGCTTCGTTGGTAAAGCTCTGCATTAAAGAAACACGCTTGCTTTCTACCTGGTACTGTGCGGTACGTTCTGCATCAGCATTAGAGTATGAAGCGGTTTCAAAAAGATTTAATGAATAAAGGTATTCCAGGTATTCACCCGGGTCTTCCGGCAACTCAGGCACGGTAACTTCGGGCACGTTTTCTCTCACTATGTTACGTTCGAAAGGGTTATCATCCAGGAACACCATCGAGTCGAACCCGATATTCAGGATGCTTTGTATAAAGCGGATATTATCTGCCTTGTTGTTCCAGTTGGCTACAAAAACGGCAATATCTTCTATTTTCAAAACCATCTCAGGGTTCTTTTCAAACGGAGCCCTTGCTTTGTCTTCGTCGTTCTTGCTGCAAACAGCGATGATGATACCACGGTTCTTCAGGTTTTTAACCCATTGCTGAAACTCGGTAAAAGCCTTACCTATGCCCAGGCCGTGACCAACCTGTATATTCTCCCAGCCATCATCACCCACAATACCGCCCCAGGTAGTATTGTCCAGATCAAGGATCAGGCATTTCTTGAATTTTCCTTCAAGCGCGCAAATAATATCCAGCGTGCGTGATGCTACGTAAGGCAAAATGTCAAGGCTCAGCACCATTTCTGTACTTATGTAAATATGGCTGTTAAACCCAATATTGCGGCCAAACTTATTTTGTAAACCGGCGATGTCGCAGATAAAGAAATTCGCGTTTTCCTGCGCAACCTTCATCAATTCATAATTCAGCTTACGCAACTGGAATACAAATGACGACTCGACCTTATTGGCGTAGCTTCCAAAAACGGTGTCCTCTATTTCAGGGTAGTTATAATAAATGATACGTCCCTTAACGGTATTGCACATCATCCGTACAAAATCAAGGCGCTCATCTGCCAGGCCTATTTGGTCTAATGGTGATGTATGACTATACTTTTCTAACAACTTATGGGTTGATTGAAAAACGATGGTATAATCGGCGCCAAATTCATGCAGGTCTGATGTCGGGTCCATTACCTGGCGCTCAACCTGGTTAAACTCAGCCTCAAATAAATCGATATTGTATTTTCGCTCGTAGCCCATCCCTTTAAGAGAAACTGCTAAAAACTGGGTAGCCACATCGCCTAAAAGAGCTACCTTCCGGGCTGGAAGTGATGAGTGCTCTTTTTTTAAATTTTGTTTAAGTTCTTTAAAAGATATCATATCATTTGTTGATGCGGTACAAAAGCGCAGCATAAACAGCTTAACTTTCAAATTTACAGCACGTAAACGTAATAAATTTTTGCGAAAATAGCCATTTTTTCTCTACAGAATAAGGAATATAATAGCCTAATAGTTAATTAAGAATAAGTTAACCTTGCGCAAGCTCCGGAACGGATTATCAGGCTAAATGAATCACGGCATATAACGCGGATGATGAAATTGCAATCCATAATATTACCCCCTGCAGTAAAGGCCTGAACCCGACTGCTGCCAGCACCGTCCTTGATAACCCGGCACCGATAAGGAAGAGGGTCAAGGTTAATCCGGCTTTAGCTATCGCGATGAAATACGGGCTGACCAATTTTACTGCAGGTATATAAGTATTAGCGATCATGGCTAATATAAACAGCCCGATAAAATAAGGGACACTGATGTTTTTTGATTTGTTTTTAAAAATAAACGTCGACATAAAGGCTACCGGGATGATCCAAAGCGCCCTGGCCAGTTTAACTGTTGTTGCTACTTCTAAAGCATGGGGCCCGTATTTACCGGCGGCACCCACAACCGAGCTGGTATCGTGTATGGCTATAGCACACCAAAGGCCAAATTGTGTTTGCGACAAGTTAAAGTGATGGCCAATTAACGGGAATATGAACAGGGCTATTGAGTTGAGTATAAATACACAACCCAGGGCTACCGAGATTTGTTTTTCTTCGGCTTTTATTACCGGCGAAATAGCGGCTATGGCGCTGCCCCCGCAAATGGCAGTTCCGGACGAGATCAAAAAAGAGGTTTTCTTTTCGATGCTTAACCACTTGCCCATCAGCGTACCAAATAGTAATGTACCGGTAATGGATGCAATAGTAAATAATATACCCTCTTTACCGGCTTGCATGGCGCTATGTACATTCATACCAAAGCCTAATCCAACAACGGATACCTGTAATAATAAATGAGTGGCTTTATGATTTAAGCGGATATAAGGGTGCCCTGTAAATTGCGCGATAACCAAACCCATTACCAATGCTATGGCCGGGCTGATAAAAGGGGTGAGACAAAGCGCTATCCCAACAATAAATATAGCTTTACGGGTATGCTCATTTACGTTTAATAACAACCCTGATTTTAATGTATCTGATGATGCTTGAGTATGCATAACTACCTGTTTTGATACTCAAAGGTGAGGCGTTTTAACGATGCATTTTCATCATAAAACCCAATTGTCAATAACTTAAAGTTATTAATAACTGATCATGACTTTATTTTTGAGCCTTTGCGAAACGCATAAATAGTTCGGCTAATGACGAGGGTTGGCCGTGGTGCTTAACAAAATGAAAGGTACGTTCGACAGTTAACCCCTTAATGTCAATAATACGGCATTCGTTATGCTGCAGCTCTTTTAGTATGGCATGTACAGATAAAAAAGCCAGGCAATTACTATGCAGCAGGTATGATTTAATGCTTTCTGTGCCACCCAACTGCATTTCGATCTGCAGGTCGGCCAGTTTAATATGGTGGGGTTTCAAGGCATGGGCTATTACATCCAGGGTGCCCGAGCCGGGCTCACGTAACAGCAGTGGATAATTTTTTAACTCCTCGGGTTTGATGGTATCTTTTTTTACGGTTGTATTATTACTCGCGCTAACCAATACCAGCTCATCCTTCAGGTATTCTTCATACTTAATGAGTGGGTTACGCGGGATCCCTTCAATAATGCCAAACTCAACTTCCTTATTAAGCAATGCCTGTTCAATATCTTCGGTGTTACCTGTAATGAGCAATACCTGGATCTCTTTAAACTTTTTATGAAACTGCGCCAGTACCGGCGGAATAATATATTGCGCTACGGTGGTACTGGCGCCGATACGTAATACACCGCTATGCTGTTTCACCAGCAGGTTCATATCAAACTCGAGTTCCTTATAGATGCTTAACAGTTGCCCGGTATATTGTAATAAGATCTCGCCGGCGGGAGTCAGCAGGGTCTTCTTGTTGCCGCTTCGTTCAAATAATGAAACCTTGTATTCGCGCTCCAGTTCCTTAATGTGTTTGGTAACCGCAGGTTGGCTTATATACAATTCTTCGGACGCTTTGGTGAAATTGAGCCGCCTGGCAACAGTATAAAAAACGTGTAGACGAAAATCGAGCATAGCTAACCTTATTTTTAAAAGATAAAGTTAGAAATTATTAGCTGACAGGGTTAATGCATTACGTCATTTAAACTACAAGTCGTTAGTCTGTCTGTTGTTTGTTTTTTAACTGAACTGTTGACTTAGGATTTGTTTTGCGCCTGAAATAGTACCCTAATTTAATGGATGGTAATTCTATTATCCTATAATATAAATAAGAAATAACAAAAATGATAATAAAGGCCGGTATAGTTTTAAGGAATGCCAGGTAGGATTTAGGCCCCAGGATGTTAAACCATGAAAGTATTTTATACAAAGGCGGTTGATGTAATAAATAAATACTATAGCTGCACAAACCTATTGCAATTAAAATTTTAAAAAAATAAGCTTTCGTATTTATTGGCGCATATAGCGTCCATTCAAAAAAAGCCAACCAGGCTATTATAGAAATAACACCACTTAAGGCAGGCGATACTAAATATCCGGCTAAAACTATCGCGACAAATCCTATAGTTGCAATTACTCCCCTATATTTTTTAAACAGGGTTTCCCCATTAAAATATTTTTCGGCTAATAGTGCGCCTAAGCACCAAATCCCCCAATAGTTTAATACAAAGTTTGGTTGCGCAAGTGTTGAACCCGGCATCAGGAAAAAAGTGGCACTATAAGAAAGAGGCATGATTAGTAAAACAATAATCGTTGCTTTATTGATCCCGATTTTTTTTCTGATTAACAAAAATGCCGGATATATCAGGTAAAGCTGCATCTCAAGCGCCAAACTCCAAAATACGCCATTGATGGAAAAATAATACCGGTCAAATAGGTTATGGATTAAAAATAAGTGCGTAAACAGGTCCTTTAAACCTTCATGCGAATAGAGATAATATGGCATCCCGGCTCCCGTAAAACAAAAAAACAACAATGCGATCAGGTAAGGTGGATAGATGCGCCAAAATCTTTTGCTGTAGAAGACAGAAACATTTAATTCCTTCTTGCCGGATAAAAACCCCAAGTGTATTACAAAACCGCTGATCAACAAAAATAACTCAACCCCTGTCCATCCATAAGACGTAGGGAGCAAGTTTAATAAGCCAATTTTACCGTTATTATTTCCTGCTTTAAAATTGGGGAAAAGGAACTGTTCTGAGTGGAATAAAAAAACACAGATAATAGCAACTCCCCTTAAAAAGTCAACCCTATCTATATGTTTTTTACCTTCGATAACGTTATTATTGATGATTACAGAATAGCGATTTGCTAAAGATATTAACTAAGATAGTTAAAGAATTTATTTAAGATAATAAGTTATTATATTTTCTTATCGAACAAACTGTCCAATCTGAAACCTTGCCTAATATTTGACCTTCTTGCAGAGGACAGATAAAAATCGAAATGGCTATGATGTCATGATTTTAAAATCGGTGGTATCATCATTTTGGAAATAATTTTTTCAATTTGAAAGCCGCTTTTGTTTTAAATCTCGGTTTTATGATTGATCTCTTTTACGATCTCATCTAATTTTTGCGTAGTGACAATGATATTGTTAACCACAATTATGTTCTCTTTGTCTTTAGGGTTATCATGATTGAACAGCTGTCCCAATCCAAGCAGGGTAGCTACCTGCGCCCTAACCTTATGCGACTGGATCCAGGCAATATCCCTTAAGCGGCCGTTTTGTACCTTAACTTTTTCGACCTGGTTATTGATCAATAAAAACGAGAATAAGGTAATTACTGACGCGGAAAGAATCAGTGTAATGATCCAATAGTGCAAACGCTCAAGCGACAACTGCGCGGTTTTTACATCATCAATTGATTGCCGCTGTAAATTGACTATCTCGGTATCAAAAAAGCTTTGTATGGCTATAATGTTCTTGATATGCTTATCCCGGTCTGCATATGTTTGTGTATTATTTGAATCCGCTTTTATCAGCCAGTCTTCCTCCTCATTTATTTGCTTTGCAAGGATATCCAGCTTCATCCCTTCAGTATTACTTACCAGCCTTTTAAGCCGGCGCATATCAAAGCTGATCTCCCAAAGCCCCTTTCCATAGGTTTCAACATAGGCTTGCGAAGGACTGTTCTTATAAGTGGAAATATAAATTACCGCATTTTTAAAATCGTTTGAGACTTTTTGATGTTCGCTGATAAGTTTAGTGGTTTTAATAACATCGTTATTAGATTTGATCAGCAGGGTATAGTTCTTTTGTGTAAGGTAGATAATTGCTACCAACAAACCAATGATGACTGTGCCTAAAAACAGGTTAGTATTGCCTTTGTTTCTTTCCATCTTAAGTAATTAGGGGCCTAAACGTAGTTGTAAAAAATTGGCCCTTGCTAAATATGTTCTTAGTGACTCCTATTGGATAACTTTACAGAACAATAACAAAACCATTTTGGTTTCATAACGCCCTAATTTTAAATATCATATGCCAAATAACAAATCATTACGCGATTTTCAGGCAACCTTGATAAATTTTTTACACAGACGTGTGAAAACATAACAGGGAGTTAATTACGATGTCGCATCAATTAAAAAACAGTACCTGATGGCCTTTTAAAAAACCAAACAAATTTTCTTTAGAAATTCAGAAACGGGTTATGCTATTTAATTCCGTGGGGTAAGGTACTTACAGACGTCCATCCACCGTCAACCACCAGGCTTTGCCCGGTAATGTGTTTGGCTTTATCAGATACCAGGAATAAGGCGGTATCGGCAATATCACTTACGTAAGCGGGGCGGCCCATTGGTGTTATTTCAGACCATACGCGTTCATAATTCTCTTCTTCGGTAGTGCGTTCGGTTAGCGTAGCGCCGGGGGCAATGGTGTTTACATTTATTTTATAGGGCGATAGCTCGATAACCAGGTTTTTGGCCAGCATTTCAATAGCCGCTTTGGTCATGGCATAAGCGGCAAGGCTTTTAAGTGCCTGGTGTCCTACTACCGATGATGTGAATAGGATTGTACCACCGCTTTCCTGCAACTTCATTTTATTTGATGCCGCCTGCGCCAGGAAAAACGACCCGCCCAGGTTAACATGCAGTACTTTAAAAAATGCTTCGGGCGGGTAAGTGTCAAAATCGCCAAACAGGGTAATGCCGGCGTTGGCGATCACGATATCCAGATGGCCGTACAAGCCAACAGCCGTATCAACCATTTTATTGATAAATGTAATTTCGCTGGCATCACCCGGGAAGGCAATACATGATTCATCGCCTTCAGTATTGATCTTAGCCACCGCTTCTTCGGCTAAACTACTGTCAACGTCATTCAATAATACCTTAGCGCCGTTAGCAACCAGTAATCTGCATATCTCAAAGCCAATACCCTGGCCTGCACCGGTAACGATAGCTACCTTGTTTTTAAAATCCATGCGCTAATTTGCATATTTGATCCGCTGTTTGCAAGCGTTAATTTTTAGAACGATTCATTTAAATTAAGAAAGAACCCTTTGTTGCCAAATCTGCCGAAGGCGTAATCTAAAGCAAGGTTTGTACGGGTAGCTTTGTTAAACAACACGCGCAAACCGGCGCCATAGCCGGGTTGAAATACCTGGAAAAGCTTGGTGCCGTGCTCATCATTAGCGGTTTGCAAACTGCCAAAAGCAACACCGCTCAAAAATTTATTGGCTAAGATAGGGAAGCGAAACTCTGCTTCAGTATCATTAAACTTGGTGCCTTTAAAATATTGGGACGTATAGCCGCGACCACTTCTGAATGAGCCATCCCTGGCAGTACCCGGCAATTCAAGGTAAGGGATATCGCCGCTTACTAAATAAGATCCCCAGTTCCAGAAGGCCAATACGGTTTCAGGATTTACGTCAGACAGGCTCACATATTTCCTTAAATCAGTAGTAACCTGAACTGAATTTTTTGTACTACCTACCCATGTTTGGTTTATCCTGATACCCGCATCAAAATAAACACCTTTATAGGCGCGGTTAGGGTTATCGCGGGTAGTATAAGCTACATTAAAAAGAAAACCGTCTGCCGCATAATGGTTTTGCGGGAAACCGTGCTCATTGTTGTAAACACTGGAGGGTGTAGCATTATTGGTAGTGTCCTTAACAGAGATACTGTTACGTATTTCGAACGACATACCCGCGCCTACAAACAGGTTTTTCGCTACTTCTTTATAAACCTTTTCTCTGAAATTATAATACAACGAATGGATAGCATAAACTTTATGTGCCGGGTCTGCCAGTACTTTATCCGCAGCGCTGCCGCCGGTTATACTGCGGCCTATGCCTAATCCGTAATCGGGCGTTACGGTTTTTGCTGCTACGAGATTGCCCTGGAAGTTCCACTTATTACCCGGGGTAAATATATTGTGATTAAGATAAAAGTAAATGATCCCCTTGCTGGTAATAGATGCCGATGTAGCGGCAACAGATAGTAGCGTATTAGGGTCGGTCCCCAGTTTTCTGCCGGCTACCGCTTTTATGCCCAATTGCGCGCCTATTGTTGGGTTAGCGGCAATATTAGGCACAATAGTAATGCCCGAACTTTTATGCAAGGTATCCGCTTCTTTTTTTGGGTGCAAAATATTGCGGGTAAGATCGCCAAAATCATATTGCTTATTGATATTTTCTTTAACAGGCGAGCTTTGCTTTTTTTTGATGCTTAATGAATCTGCCTTTAATGAGTCAGCTGGTACGGTTTGAGCATGCACTAATCCATGTATAGTAACAAACAGCAAGAGTAGCAGACATTTAATCAAAGTACGTTTTATATATAGGGAATTAAACTGCATTGTTGTGGTAGCCTTAAATTTTTTGTAGCCGGGCCATATAGCCGGGTACATCTTTAACCAAAAAATAAGTTAAATGTTTAAACTTAAGTTTAACCGTGGGTCTTTTTGCCGAGCAGTAATACAGAAACAAAACCCCGAACTGCATTATCCGGGGTTTTGTTTTAAAGAGGCTTTATTTCTTATATACGATCTTAAATATAGCACCTTTAACATCATCTGCTATATATAAAGCGCCATCCGGGCCCTGAGCCAAACCTATAGGGCGATATTTGATAGGGCCGCTTGGGTGTTCAAGATCTGTGCCCGCAAAGTTATCTGCAAAAACCTCCCATTCGCCGGCTACCTTACCATTTGCAAATGGTATAAATGCCACAAAATATCCTTTTTTTGGCGAAGCCGATTGGCCATGCAGCACAACAAATGCCCCGTTCTTATAACGCTTAGGGAACATATTGCCGGTGTAAAACAACAGGTCGTTAGGTGCCAGGTGGCCCGGGAAAGCTACTGCCGGATCGGCATATTTATCAGCGGTGGTCTTGCCATCGCCGCCATATTCGGGCGCCAGCATTTTCTTTTTCTGGATCTGATCGTAGTAAGCAAATGGCCATCCCGCGTCTGTTCCTTCGTGCAGCTCATATATAGTCTCTGCAGGCAGTTCAGCGCTTTGTTTTGGCGTATAATATTGCGGGAATTTATCGTCAAAACTGCCGCGGCCATGCTGGGTAGCAAATACTGTTTTGGTTACAGGGTTTACGTCAATGCCAACAGCGTTTTTTATCCCTTTGGCGTAGTGGATACCATCGCTAAAAGCTTGGTTAAGTTTGTCGGCTTTAAATTTCCAGATCCCCGCGGCCGAATCCAATATCGGGCATCCCGGAATACCCTGGCCCGACCCCGCCTGGCGGCAAGCGTCAGACCATGAGCCTATGGTAACAAACAAATTGTCCTGGTCATCCAGCACCATTGATTTTGAATTATCATGCACCTTGTCTGCCAAACCCTGTACTATTACTTCAGGGTTTTCGGTATCAATTACTTCGTCCTTGCTGTTCAGCTTATACCTGAAGATCCCGGTGTTTGAAGCAGAGTATAAATAATGATCCTTTATTTTAACTCCGGTGCCGGGATAATTGGCAAACGCCAGTTTTTTATCCAGCCGGCCATCGTGGTTGGTATCACTCAAAAAGTAGATCCCTTTGCCTTTTCTTAAAGCATTTAGCTTTATATATACATCGCCATTAGCGGTAACTACAAGGTGCCTAAGCGGGCCAAGCGAATCGGCAACTATCGTTGCAGAAAACCCTGCCGGAAGCTTTAGATCGGCCTTGCGGTCTGTAAAACGTTTGTTAGCAATAAAACCGGTAAGGCTTAGTACCACCGCAACAAAGCCGGTCGTCAAAAGGACTTTTTTATTCATCTGATTCAGAGATAATTGTGATTTAATTTATTGTGTAAATTGGTGTAGACAAGATACACATAAACTATAATCGCCCTATTATCTATCCTAATCGTTACTTTCTGTTTTAATCGCCTATTTCTTAAATCTTAAAATGGTGTATGAATTAGCCGGAAAACTGTACTCGAATGTTTTACCGGTAAGCGCCGCCGTAGTTTCTTTTGTTGCGATATGCTCCGGATTTTGTGGCGTGTTTTCAGCTTTCGGATCGCCGGACAAAGTAGAAATATTCACCGGGGATTTACTTGTAAACCCGCCCAGGTCAACCGATGTTGTGGTAGCCGTTGATTTGGTATTTACAACATGTAGTATTAACTCATCGCCGCTTTCGCTGCGGGTGGCGGTCACATCAATATCGCCTTCTACACTGTCAAATACGCGCAGCGGTTCATGGTTCTTAGCAGCCATTTGGGTAGCGTAAAATGGCGGCATACCCCATACTTGCGATGGAGTATAAAAGATCTGCCCCTGGTCCCAGTCGTTATCATTCTGGCCCAAAGCCTGCAAGCCATTGGCCGCGCATGAGGTCAGCACAAAATCGCCGTGACGCCGAACGGCATTCATGGTAGTGGCATGCCCTAAAGCGCGCTGCATGTTATGCAGGCCGCCGTTCTCCTCAAAAATGGTGATCTTTAGTTTGGTGTTAGGGTCCCATTTTAAAAACATATCGCGCATATACTGCAAATTCTTGTCGACTATTTTACCGGCGTTGGCTTCATCATCATCGATATGCAGGTCCCAGTAATCGGCTTTGCCATTAACCGCCCTGAATACCATTTCCATATTTTCTACAGATTTAGGCCGCCACCATGCCGCGCAGATCACCTTTATATCCGGGTTTTTAGCATGTATGGCATCATATAGCAGGTTAAAACGCTCGCCATAATGTTTGTAATCATTTGTCAGGTCATCCCAGATCACTTCTTCATTACCTAACTCAATATAATGCAATTTATAAGGCGCAGAGTGTCCGTTCGCTGCCCGCTTTTTACCCCAGGTAGTAGTAGCGCTGCCGGTAAGGTATTCAACCATATTGCTAACATCTTCGGGTGTTTCTTCAACGTTGATGGCAAATGCCGGCTCAAAGCCCGCAGCATTACAATAGGCAACAAACTCTTCAATGCCAAACCCGTTGCTGGTATACGGGTGCCAATGTCCTTCGTACGGTGGCCGTTTATCGGCACTGCCTGTCATGTTGTTCCATTTGTAATCGGGCGCGTTCACCATAGTACCGCCGTAGCGTACAAAATTTAATCCTTCCTGCTGCATTTTGGTAGCAATATCCGCGCGGATAGGCAGGCCTTTAAACTGATCCTTCCCGGTACTCATCAGTACGGCCTGGTCCATTTCTAATTTGCCCTTTTTCTCGATATAAATAACAAAACGGGCTTTCGCATCCGTAGCATTACTAATAAGTGTGAAAGAAAATTTCGTCCACTTTTCAGGTATACCGTTAGACCTTATGAAGGCATAAGTTTTGCTGCCATCTGCACTTTGTAATGCCACAGCAACCGGCAGATCGATCTGGCTTATCTTCAAAAATACATAACCCTGTAATTTTTGCCCCTTCTTTACCGAGATACCCCAACGGCCAAGCCCGCTGTTAGCTACACCCAATTTGCCCGTGCCGCTTGTATATTCTAATACCTGCGCCTGTTTGCCATTATAAGCATCGGTTTGAGTTAGCAAAAACTTGCCGTTAGCAGTTGAGGGTTTTATGCCATCCCACATACCGCTCACAGCAGGCATTTCTTTGCCAATAAATTCGTTTTTGATGATTGTATTGTTTTGTTTGATCACCACATCCTTAAATTTCACATCGGCATTAAAAGTGCGTAAACCTATCTTTCCGGATAGCAGCGGCTTGCTCTCATCTGTATAATCAATTGCGGGTGTGGCGCTGTTATTAAGGTAGATCAATATTTGAGCACCTTTAACCTCAACCTTTAAGTGCAGCCAGGCATCTTTGTCAAAAGTTGCTTTAGTTTCTTTAAGTAGTTTAAAGTTGTGCGTATGCTTACCTAAAACCAACATTTGCCGTCCGGGGGCTATACTTATTTCGTAGCCATCAAAATCATCCATCCCCGCCTGCTCGTTTTTTACGCGAACAATAAAGCCTGCGTTTTGCGCATCCTTGCTAAATTTCAGATCGGCTTCTACACTGCCATCTTTTACTACCGGGTTTTCCCGAATTAATTTATAGCCCGGACCGGAGTTTACAGACACGGCCCCATCCGCAACTTTCCAGTTACCTTGTAGGGTTTTCCAGCCTATTACCTTGTCAGCCGGTGCCGGCTCTTCAAAGCTTTCGCCATATAAACGCTGGTCATACAGGCCGCCATAGATCTCATGATTTACATCCTCAATACATGAGCCGTACATTTTCGCAGGGATCTTGTTCATTACCCGCGACGCATCAACAACGATATGCGCGTTTTGAGCTAATGCGGTTAACGAAGAAAAAATAATTGAACAGGCAATGGCCCCTCTTTTTGCGGCCTGGTTTGAGTTATTGAATCCGATCATAAATTGGTTACCCGCAAGGGGGTTAGTTTAATTTTTGCAAAAATCAGGTATCCAAACAGGTACTGGTTGAACGCAATTGATATTTTTTAATTCAAATTTGACTAATGTACCAATATTTGCCCGCTCAATTTATCAAACCCGTGCAAGAAACGGCTAAAATTGTTCAAAATGGAGTTATATTTAAATGGGATATTGCACGTTGATAAATTGGGTGCAAATTACCTGTATCCAAGTGTCAGCGCATTAAATTTTAAACTAACCAGTTGTACAAATGATATTTTTTAAAAGGCAATACATCGCCGTTTTATGTCCATTAGTTCTTTTAGCTTTTCAAGCGTCAGCCCAGTCTGTCGCTACGCCGCATCCCATCCACCCGCTTGAATTACAGCATGTGCGGGTTAACGATTCTTTTTGGAGCCCTAAGCTAAAAGTATGGAACACCGTTACCGTATACGATGTGTTTGACAAACTGGAAGGAAAATATGTGCCCGACCGCCCGGATATCATTGCCGAAAAAGAAAAGTGGGGCAGAACACGTAACGCGTTTTTAAATTTCGACCTGGTGGCGCAGGGCAAAAAAAATATCAACACCCATGACGGGCCGCCATGGTATGACGGGTTGGTTTATGAAACAATAAGAGGCGCAGCCGATCTGCTTGCCGAATATCCCGACCCAAAATTGGAGAAAAAGATAGACGCTTATATTGACAGGATAGCTGCCGCGCAGGCTGTCGACCCTGACGGCTATATTAATACCTACACCACATTGACCAAGCCCAAAAATCAACGCTGGGGCATGAACGGGGGCGATGATAAATGGCAGCATGATGTTTACAATGCCGGTATGTTGATAGATGCCGCGGTTCATTATTACAAGGCGACAGGTAAAACCAAGCTATTGGCAGTGGCGGTAAAATTCAGCAATTATATCTATACCGTTATGGGCCCTGCGCCTAAGAGCAATGTTATACCCGGCCACGGCGGGCCCGAGGAAGCTATGCTACGCATGTACCAGTTGTTTAAAGAGCACCCTGAGCTTAAAGCCAAAATAGGCGTGCCTGTGCATAACGACGAATATTTTGCGATGACAAAATACTGGATAGAGCAAAGAGGTAATTATGGAGAGAAAGATGGCAGCCATGCCCGCAAGAGCGATGATTCTTATAACCAGGACCATATGCCGGTATTACAGCAAAAAACTATTGAAGGCCACGCCGTAAGGGCAACCTTGCTGGCAACAGGTGTTACCGCAACCGCGTTGGAAACAAACGATCAGCAATACATTCAAACTGCGAACAACTATTGGAACAATATGGTTGGAAAGCGCATGTTCATTACAGGAGGTGAAGGCGCCATAGCTGATGGCGAACGTTTTGGTGCAGATTACTTTTTACCTGAATCTGCTTATTTGGAAACCTGTGCTTCTATTGGATCGGCATTCTTTAGCGAGCAGATGAACGAGCTGGAAGCCGATGGTAAATACGTGGATGAGTTTGAACGGGTAGCATATAATAATTTACTGTCGGGCGTATCGCTTAGCGGTGACCATTATTTTTATGAGAACCCGCTTATTGCTACGGATCATAAACGCTGGGCATGGCATGATTGCCCTTGCTGCCCGCCAATGATCCTGAAAATGGTAGCCGCCTTGCCGCAATATATTTATGGCTATGATGATAAATCGCTCTACGTAAACCTGTTTATTGGCAGCGAAGCTGATCTGAAATTGAATGGATCCGGTATTATGCTAAAACAAACCACGGGTTACCCCTGGAAGGGAGATACGAGGATAGAAGTAAATCCTAAGAAACCGCAAACATTTGCTGTTAACATCCGCATACCGGGTTGGGCAGAGGGTAAGGAGAACCCGTTTGATCTTTATCGCTCAAAAACAAGCGGAGCGGTAATATTAAAAGTGAACGGCAAAGTTGTACCTGTTGAAACCGTTAAAGGATATGCATCTGTTAAACGCCAGTGGAAAAAAGGCGATGTAATTGAACTGACCTTACCTATCGAGCCACGACTTGTAGCGGTTAATGATGCCGTGCAAACCATTAAAGGTAAGCTGGCCATTGCATCAGGGCCGATAGTTTATGGATTTGAGGCTATTGACAATCCTGACCTGAAAAACTACAGCATTAAAGATAATGATGCGATGACGCTTGATTACCAATCTAACCTGTTAAACGGCGTGAATGTAATTACAGGCCAGGCAACCAACAGTTCAGGCGAAAGCGTGAAATTTACAGCCATACCATTTTACGCGTTAGGTAACCGGGTATCAGGTGCGCCCTACCAGGTTTGGATGCCCGAAAAAGCCAACTGATATAGTTGAATATAACGATGGGTTTTAACCCATCGTTATGCATAAATTTTCATATAATGGTGGCGTAATATTGTCAGCAATCTTGTTTCATTCTGTTTCACGGAATTTTATCAACTCTCTTATTCACAATAAATTAACTCGAAATCTTGTTTCACTTGTTTCATCTGTTTCACACTCGCGTGAAACAAGCGGGGCTCTATCACAGCGACAACCTGATATAAATAGCTTGAATTTTCAAATTAATTAGTAGTTTTAATTCTCACAAACACGAGCTGTTAAGCACTGCGTTATGAGGATCTTTCGTGAGAATATTGTAAGCCCTGAAAACCTTTTTGTTGTAAAGGAAGAACGTTTTAAGTATAACGACTTCCCGTTTCATGCCCATGCCGAGTACGAGATCATTTTGATTTTGGAGGGCACCGGCCAGCGGATAGTAGGCGATAGTATTACCGAATTTTCGGCCGTGGACCTTTGTATGTTCGGCGCTAACCTGCCCCATACTTTTTATACCCGTGGGCTCAGCAAAAACGAAGCGATAAAACAAGTGGTTATCCAGTTTAATGAGAACTTTTTAGGCGCAGGCTTTTTTGACAGGAAACCGTTTAAAGCTATCAAAGACCTGTTGCAGCGGTCATCGCAGGGAATTGTATTCAACGAAGGAACCAAAGCTGCGTTGGCACAAAAGATAACCGCGCTGGTAAATAAAAACGCCACAGAAACTATTATCGAACTGCTTAATATTTTGCACCTGCTTTCGCAATCTGCCGAGTATACGCTGTTGTCAAGCCCCGGATTTTTGCATGACCTGAACTTTGATGATTCATCAAGAATGAGCAAGGTTTATGATTATATCCTTGAGAATTTTAAAAAAGACCTTTCGCTTGATGAGGTGGCTTCGGTGGCTTATTTATCGCCATCGGCATTTTGCCGGTACTTTAAAAAGTTTACCCGCAAAACCCTGTCAGAATTTTTGATAGACCTGCGGATAGGTTATGCCTGCAAACTGTTGCAGAATAACAATATGGGCATCTCGCAGATCAGTTTGGATTCGGGCTTTAATAACGTATCCTATTTCAACAGAAAATTCAAAGCCGTAAAAGGCGAAACCCCGATGGAGTACCAAAAACACTTCATGATAAAAAGGGCCAACTGATCAGGGGAATCGCTTTTAAAACAGGAGGCTCCTAAGGAGCCATTTACATGTTATTAATGATTCCTATAAACAGGCAGTTCCTCTGGAACTATAAATCTTTTTAACCGGGACTCCGGCGGAGTCCCCTGATTATAGTATAAACATATATAAATAAAGGCTCCGTAGGTGCCTCCTTATAATCTTTGATGTCTAAATGCGATCCCTGGCCAACTGACCTGCTATTTATCTTCCAACCTTTTTATAATGTATGGGGCAATGATCTGCTTTGAACCCTCAACGCCGGGATGGATACCGTCGGGTACGGCTTTCATATAGGCGTCTTTACCTTTATCAAGCAGTTCTTTCCAGTGCGGGTAATGGTCGATCAATAACAGCTTCCGGGCCTTGGCAACCTCGCGGTACATCTGGTAGTAGGCCAAAATATTGGGGCGCGATTGCCCGTGCTCATTTAAAGGAATGTTCATGGTCTGCAATATCACCTCGCAGTCCGGGTTATACAATTTGATCCTGTCGATCATATAATTTAAGTTAAGCCGGGCTACATCAACATTGGTTTTGTAATCTAAAAAAGCGTCATTCATGGCAAACTCGATCAACACAGCATCGGGTGCTTTTTTGATCACGCTATCCTCCAGATGCTGCACACCCCAGGTAGACCACATTCCGCTTTTGGCAGCGTTTAATGTGGTTAGCAGCCCATTATATTTCTTATTTAAAGCTTTGTTGACAGAATCAACCCAGGCACGACCTCCTTCGGCTGCGGTGAGGCTTGTACCATAAGTTACCAATGTTTGATGCTTACCTGCGGCCAGGTTTTTAATCAATTTTGATTGCGCAAAAGATGCATTAAAGGCTAAAAAGGCACAAACAGAAAACGCTATTTTTAAAAGATGATTTTTCACAGGCGTATAATTAATGGTTATTACAAATATGAAAAACCTTTCGGGCAATTTAAGCTACCACAGGCACATAAACAGCATATCCGCGCGGCGGAGCCCAAAAATCGGCCCAGCCGTAAACATTGGTTTGCTTGCTTTCGGGCATGGCTGTATCCGTATTGCTCCACCACGCAAACGGCGAAAGTTTCTGGTTTTTCCATTGCGTTTTAACCCAGGTACCATTCCAGCTGGTGCCGTTATTTAAAACATAGATAAGCCCCGGCTGTTCGCCCCAGCCGCCACGCTGAATTATGTATAAGTTATCGTCGGCATGCAAAACAGTGGTATTGCCGCCGGCATACTTTTCATGAGCCTGTATTAGCGCGGTTATCCCGTTAGGGGTGCCTTCAAGTGCCAGGTTCCAGTTAAAATAATCCTGCCAGAAAACACAGGGATAACCCTCATGTGTCAGGATATAAGAATAGGCCAGCATCTTATCATTGATTACCGCGTCGCCCCGCACCACATCGTGGTTCTCGACAAAAGTAACCGCCGTACCTGCAAAGCCATCGGTTAATAACGTGCCGCGTTCTGCCAAAGTTTTTAAGCTAAAGTTAGGATTCATGCAAAGATCTTTTAACCTGTACCGCAGCGGGAAATCGAACGCATTGATAGGGTTATCGTTCCAGGTATTTACTTCGGCGAGCCAATCGTAAATATTACGGTCGCTGTCCCAGCATTCGCCCACGCCAAACGGGTTAAATTCGGTATCGCCCTTTAAACTCCTCATCTCTTGTATGGCCCGTACCATCCATGCACCATAACCCTTTACAAAATCGTATCTAAATCCATCCACGTCAATATCTTCAAGCAGCCAGCGGGTATACTCTAAAAAAGCGGTATAAACATCAGGGTTACGGTGGCAAAGGTCGGGCATGTCGCTAAACGCACTTTCGTCCATCGTTTCATACCGGCATGGATGAAAACATTCCCAGTTTCTTGGAAACTTACCGCTTGCGGGGTTAAATTTGGTTTTGCGCAAAACGTTATCCATCTGGTTCATTTCAAGCTCGCCGCCATCGTTATGATTAAGCACCATATCAACATATACATCAATTTTATTTTGATGTGCATTTGCTATTAATGCTTTTAACTCAGCCTCGTTGCCGAACCATGTTTTTACACCACCATTCTGGTCAAAATCGCCCAGGTCGTAATAATCAAAAGGGTTGTATCCCATTGATGTTTGCTGGGCGGCTTTGCCGATAGGGGGCAGCCACAACGCCGTAAATCCGGCCTCGCTTAACGACGGGATTTTATCCTTCAGGAAGTTCCACCACTCAAATTCCCGGTTTTCAGCTTTAGGACAATCCCAATAAAATGCCTGCAAAATAACGCCCATAGGTAAAAGATTAATGTGATAATTATAGATAAAATAAACTTGTATTTACCGGTACTAACCTATAAATTTCGTAATGAATAATAACAGATTAACGGCATTAATTTACATCTGGTATTTGATGTTCTGTTGTGCGCAAAGTTACGCACAAACCCAAGCACCAATAGCCGCTGATCTAAACATCAGAAAAAACTTAACCAATAACCAATTGCTTGACCTGGTGCAGAAACAAACCTTCAGGTACTTTTGGGATTTTGCCCACCCCGTAAGTGGCATGGCCCGCGAGCGTAATACTACAAGCAAAAACTTCGGCAATAATGTGGTAACAACCGGCGGCACAGGCTTTGGTATCATGGCAACTATTGTGGCAGCTGATCGTAAGTTCATACCAAGAAAAGAAGCCGCGACGCATACGTTAAAGATCGTTGATTTTTTATTAAAAGCTGATAGGTTTCACGGCGCTTATCCGCATTGGTTAAATGGAGAGACCGGCAAAGTGATCCCATTCAGCAAGAAAGACGATGGCGCCGATATTGTAGAAACTTCGTACCTGTTCCAGGGCCTGTTAACCGCGCGGCAATATTACACAGCGAATAATCCCGTAGAAAAAGACATCCGCATAAAAATCAAACAACTATGGGATGGCGTGGAATGGGATTGGTTCACCCAAAACAAAAACGTATTGTACTGGCATTGGAGCCCCAATTATGCCTGGGATATGAATATGCCCATAAAAGGCTGGAACGAATGCCTGATCACTTATGTGATGGCGGCTTCTTCGCCAACCCATGCCATCAGCAAACCGGTTTACACAGAGGGCTGGCCGGGCGGCAACACGTTCATCAATGGTAAAACCTATTATGGTAAATATACTTTACCGCTTGGTCCTGATTATGGTGGCCCGTTGTTCTGGACACAATATTCGTTTTTAGGACTAAACCCGCACGGGTTAAAAGACCAATATGCTGATTACTGGCAGCAAGCCATAAATCATACCTTAATAAACCGCGAATATTGTATTGAAAATTCGCTAAAATATAAAGGATATGGCGCCAATTGCTGGGGCTTAACCGCCAGCGATAGTTGGCAAGGCTATTCGGGGCACTCACCTACCAATGATCTTGGGGTAATTACACCGACGGCGGCACTATCGGCATTCCCTTATGCGCCGCAATATGCCATGCAGGCTTTACGTCATTTTTACGAGGATCTGGGCGATAAGATCTGGGGTGAATATGGTTTTACTGATGCCTTTAGCGAACAGCATGATTGGTATGCGAAAACCTACCTGGCCATAGACCAGGGCCCAATAATTGTGATGATAGAAAATTACCGCAGCGGCTTATTGTGGAAGCTTTTTATGAGCAGCCCGGATGTTAAAAATGGATTAAATAAGCTGGGGTTTAGTGCGCCCGGATTACATAATTAATAGCCTGTGTAAAAAACCTGTCGCAAATAATCAGCAGCTAAAAAAGTTGTTAACTTGCCTGCTGATAATAACACTATAAACCACCTGGTTACTGTATTTAGATTACTATTTGCTGCGCTGATAAGGTGGTGTAAATAGTGATCGCCAATTTAAACTATATGAAGAAAACCATTCTCCTTTTAAGTTTTGCGGCCACTTCGCTTGCAGCATGGGCGCAGGTAAAACCGGCAGTACTTCCGCAAAAAACCGCTTTCCAGACAGGCAGCCCCTGGATCCCGCAAATTGATGTACGGTCAGACATGGCTATTGTTTACGGCACCAATGACCGCCCAAACATGACCTTCGAACAGCGCGTACAATCGTGGCGCGACCACGGTTACCAGACCGCTTTTATGACCGGCATAGCCTGGGGAAGTTATGATGATTTCTTTTTAGGTAAATGGGACGGTACGAACCATCTCGACCTGGCACAAGTTGAAAAAAGCGGCAAGCCCATTATGCACGGCCATAATATCCCTTATGTAGTACCTACCGATGTGTTTATTAAGTATATGCAAACCGCGGTAATGAAACGCGTTATTGACGTGGGGATAAAAGAGATCTTTTTAGAAGAGCCTGAGTTTTGGGCACGTGGCGGCTACAGCCAGCCGTTTAAAGCCGAGTGGCAAAAGTATTATGGCTTCCCATGGAAACCGCAGGACGAAAACCCGGAGAATACTTATCTTTCAAGTAAACTGAAATATCACTTGTATTATAATGCTATTAAACAGGTATCAGATTATGCTAAAGCCTACGCCAAAAGCAAAGGCATCAGCATAAAAATATATATCGCTACACACTCGCTGGTAAACTACTCTTCATGGCAGATTGTAAGCCCTGAAGCAAGCCTGGCATCACTGCCCGGTATTGATGGTTACATAGCCCAGGTTTGGACAGGCACTTCGCGCGAGGCGACTTATTTTAACGGTAACCGCAAGGAGCGGGTTTTTGAGAATGCTTTTCTTGAATACGGATCAATGGTATCCATGACCGCACCCACCAAACGTAAGCTTTTCTTTTTAACGGACCCGATAGAGGACGCGCACCGAGACTGGGCGGATTACAAGCGTAATTACCAGGCAACATTTTCTGCCAAGTTATTGTACCCGGTAGTTGCCAATTACGAGGTTATGCCTTGGCCCGAACGCATCTACACCGGCAAATACCGGTTAGCCAACAGCGACTCGAGTGTGTACATCCCTAAGTATTATTCTACCCAAATGCAGATCATGGTGAACTCGTTAAACAGTATACCGGTATCTGCCAACAAGGTAACCGGCGTAAATGGTATTGGGGTATTAATGAGCAACTCGTTAATGTTCCAACGGTTCCCTACCCATAATGGGTTTGAAGATCCGCAATTTTCTATTTTTTACGGGCAAACCATGCCTTTGGTAAAACACGGCATCCCGGTACAAACCGTGCACATGGAAAATTTAGCATATCCCGCTACTTTAAAAGATATCAAAGTTTTGGTGATGAGCTATTCGAACATGAAACCGATCAGTCCTGCCATACATGAGCAACTGGCGGCCTGGGTTAAAAAAGGCGGGGTTTTGATCTATGTAGGTAAAGACGATGATCCTTATCAGTCGGTAATGGAGTGGTGGAACACCAAGGGCAATAACTTTACCGCGCCATCGCAACATTTGTTTAAGTTGTTGGGTATTGATGCGGCAAGCGGCAAACAAAAATTCAAGGTGGGCCTGGGTACCGTGTACGTGATACGGGAAAACCCTAAAGATTTTGTTATGCAGGCTAATAATGATACCAACTACCTTAACACGGTTAAACAAGCTTATGAAACCGACAGCAAAGCCGGCAAGCTTGAATTTAAAAACAACCTGTATTTAGAGCGCGGCCCGTATGATATTGTAGCGGTATTAAATGAGAACGAAGATACCAAACCGTATACCGTTAAAGGCCCGGTTATAGATCTGTTCGACCCGCAATTGCCGGTACTTGCAGAGAAAGTGGTTAACCCCGGCGAGCAGGCTTATTTATACGATGTAAAACGGGTAGTCAACAAGGCTAAGCCGCAGGTTTTGGCATCGGCATCAAGGGTATATGACGAAAAAGTGCAGAGCCATGAATATAGCTTTGTAGCCAAAAGCCCTATAAATACGCTAAACAGCATGCGCGTACTTATGCCTGCAAAGGCTAAACAAATTACACTTACAGATAGTAAGGGACAAGCCATTACCAATGTGCAAAGCTCGTGGGATGAATCATCAAACACCCTGTACCTGGGTTATGATAACAGTCCTGATGGGATTCATGTTAGTTTAAGCTGGTAAAAATACTAAGACTAAAGAAGAGGGGCAGAATTGATCGATTCTGCCCCTCTTCTTTTATAAGAAATGTGATTCTACTTTAGCAAAGCGTATGGGATATTCAAACGAACTTATCGCTGAGGCTTGGGACATGAATACGGTAACAGAATAAAAGCAATTTATTTTGATGACTTTGAACAGGACGTGATAGATAATTTAACCAGACACATAAAATACTTGACACAAATAGCGATAGGTCTTAATTGCATTAAAGCTGAATAACCTTATTGTTTATTCAGCCTAACCTCACCTCAGATTGAAGAGATATATAATAATTTTATTATAAATTATTATATATATTTGATATTAAACCTATTACAATTATAATGACCGAGCCGTTTGAAAATTTAAACCTTTTAAAGCCTTACTCGCTGATTTTAAAGGTGTTTATTATATCATTTATTTCAATCATGGTGGGTGTGGTTTTACCCGGATTTATCGCATCTAAAAGCGGCGTCTTTTATGAAAGTACTATGATAGGTCTACTTCCAAAAGATGCAATACAAAAATTAAATGCCTATAATGCAGAGCAGGCAAAAAGTATGTTGCTAATAAAGCACATTGATGATTCTATGTTAAAAAATCAAAACGCAACCGGTTCGGATTTAGCTACGATCGAATATTTAACAAAGCGAAATGAAAATTTATCACCTCCTATTAAAATAATGCCTTTTTATCTTAATCCTATAATGCTGGTTTGGGGCGCCATGTACGCATCACTTTGCTGGTTAATATTTATATTTTCTCCGTTAAAAAATAAGATGAGGCTATTTTTAGGCAGTTTATCTTCAATTATAATAATCTCTGCGCTAATCTATTTGAGTTACAATTGGACAGTGTGGATGAGAAATTTTGTGCTTACTAATGAAAATAGGATTGTATATTCATTTGCTAATTATGATATCTCATCGTCATCATTTTATATGCAAGAACTAAATACTTACATATTTGCGATTTTATTAGCCATTGTTTGGACCAAGTGGATTGCATATAGCAAGTACTGTATCAACGAAGCACTAAATTCAACTACAGAAAAGTTTCAAACATCTGCTATTGACAATCTTAAATTGGAGAAGTTATCAAAAACCTACATACATTGGCAGTTTTCTTCAATAGTATTGGCGTTAGGATTCATTCAGTTTACCAGTAGTTTTTGGGATTTAATAATTAGAAAAAACGACCATCGGTATCTTATCGCAGGTCTAACAATTCACTCTCTTTGGGGGCTCAGTTGGCTAATAATTAGTCTTCCGCTAATTTTAAGATGGTACAATTGGAATAATATTAAAGCAAGAGCTATTAACGAATTATACTCGGAACACGCAAACGATGAAAACAAACTTAAATTAAAATTAGATACTATTCAAACACTGAACCCTTTCGGTTTTTGGAATATTACAACTTCGAGCGTGATTGCATTAATTTCATTCCTTTTGCCAATATTTCAGGCGTTTTTTAAATAGGTATTTTCAGCACCTTCAGCATTTTTTAGCTACAAAAGAATTTATGAATATAAAAAAACTAAGTGATGACTTTTTAAATAATCTTTATCTAAAAAGTCAATATAACTACTCAGAAGGCTACAATGAAACCATAATTAATCAACTTACTGGAATCGACAATGCAGAATCAAATAATATCCAAGCCTATCTACAATCCAAACATTTAATAGAACTTGGAAAGCATAAAAACGATTTTAACATTTATATCACTTCGCAAGGCATAGACTATGTTCTTAAATTAAAGGAAAACAAAATTTTTAAAATAATCAGCTTTAAAAGCGTAGCAAACGTTCCTTCCGGTGGTAGAGCTGCGGCTCAATTTCTTTTTTACTATGAGGTAGTAGATGAAAATAACAATGCACAATTTAACAGCATAATGGTAATAATTTCTGACGCATTGTACATAAATTGGGAATATCCCTTTTGGAGTCAAAATCCTGGCAGTGACTATCCTAACTTAATTAAAATATTGCTTCAGTATGCTAAGAATAGGATTATTGAAAAGCTTAAAGAAGGAACATTAAATGAATTTGAAGAACTACTAATGTTATCAACGGAATACCCCGTAAAACCTCCTTACAATGCGAATAATCTGCCAGCAACAGAGTACGCCGAATACGAAGTTGAAATTGGACAAAAAAATATTGCACAAGAAATAAAAGAAAATAGATTAGCTGCTTTAATAATTGAAACAAGAGATATTGTTAACGCCGTATTTTATAGTAGGCACAAGGCTAAGCTTTTGCTTCTTAATGAAGAGCGGAACTTATTGGATTTTTTTAAATCAGCCGTTACGGAAGAAGAATTTTCACATAGGATAGCTTCTTTTGGCGAGGTTTCGAGAAACCTAAATTTAGATGTTTTAAGGAAAGCAACAGGCGTAAACGACTCGCAAATGAAGTCAATACAGTTATTAAATATTTTTTTTGAACAGAATAATGTCAATGGAGATAAAATAGTTGAAACTTTAAAACAATTTGGAAGGCTAAGGCAAGGTTACCCGGTTCATTCTGATATTACCGGTGTTATATCTGGTTTAAACTACTTTAAAATTAATTATCCGATATCTAACTATGAGGACGCTTGGCTTACGTTATTAAATGAATACCTGAATATTCTAAAACAACTATATAAAATTTTGGGTGATTTGTATTTAACTAATGCTAAGTAAGATTGAATCGGTCGCTTGTCCTCTTAAAGTCATATGAAAATGATGGGTATAGTCCTACAAGCTTTGATTTTGGCGTAAAAAGTATTACAATCCGCATATTTAATGCTCTGGCGGTCGGCTTCTTGAAACATCAATGTCGATAAAAGGGCAAAAAGAACAACAAATCCAAAGTCCGGTATAATGTATTTTATTTTGCCATGACATAAAAGTTTACTTCGCCGAATATTTCAAAGCCCAGGTCTTTATAAACTTTAATGGCGCGGGTGTTATCATCCCGTACGTGCAGGAATGGAATTTCGCCGGCTGCTTTGATCCGGTTAACATGAAATTGCATCAACTGCCGGGCATAACCTTTTCCGGTATAATCGGGGTGGGTGCAAACAGCGCTTATTTCGGCATAAGGTACCGGGTTCATCCGCTGACCGGCCATTGCAGCCAGTTTTTCGCCGTCGAAAATGCCGTAGTAATGTCCAAAATCTATGGTGTGCAGCTCAAAAGGCCCGGGATTAGTCAGCTTGGTCAGCTCAAGCATTTGCGGCACATGGACGTCAGTTAACGGAACCAGGTCCGGGGTATCCACATCGAAGGCATCGCCGTTATATACCATCTGCCAGCCCGGTACATTTTGCACGACATTCCACCTGCTTTGGATGTCTATTTTATCCCGTGAAACAAATACCATCGGGTTTTCGCGCGCGATTAGATCATACACCGCGTCGAAATTTTCCTGCGAGTTTTCGCTGAATCCTACAAACGGAGCTACGTCCTTATCAAAATATTTTATACGATCATTGCCTTTGGCGAGGTTTTGATTACCCGTAGCCAAAGCGTTAAAAGCAGGATTGTCGAGCGCATGTTTCATCACCGGCAAACCTATAAAAAAAGAATTTGAATACCGGATGCTGTAAAGCTGATGTCAAACTTTTACGCTTTAATTACTGTTGTCCTATTATGAAATATCTGACATTAGGTTGCGTAATAGGTTTATTAATAGCATCGTGTTCATCGCCAAAAAGCAAAACGGCAGGAGCAGATAGTTTAACTAATAATGATACCCTGGCAAAAGCCAAAGACACTATGGTAAACAATAGCAAGGCCGCCGTATCTTCATTATGTTTCTTAAATACACAGGGCAAAGACAGCACCAGTATAGAAATGGTTGTACATGGCAATAAAGTAACAGGGCAAATGAACTGGTTTCCCTATCAAAAAGATAGCCGCAAGGGCACGTTAGACGGCGCCATAAAAAATGACACCATACATGCCGTTTGGAGTTTTATGCAGGAAGGTATGATGGATACATTGAAGCTGGGTTTTCAATTAAAAAATGGTCAATTATCACAAAAACCGCTTAAGATAAATACAAAAACCGGCCGTGAACAAACTGATGAGTCTGCTGGTTATAGCATCATATATAATTCAAGTAATAAACTGCACAGTCATTAAAACCGGTTGGTTTTGTGTTCGTAAATTTCTCTAAGCGCCAGGCCCAGTAGTACGCCAAATGCTGCACCCAACCCAAGGTGATGTAATATTATCCCTGAAATCATGCCGATAATAAAACCAACTACAAACGCGGCATTTTTTTTTCCTTTGCTTTGCACCCGGTAAAAATAATAAAGATCAAGCTACTATTCGGTAAGTAAAGATTAGTTACCTGACGATAGTTACACTGCCGCTGATCAGCTTACGCCCGCTCTTGGTGTTTATGATATAATAGTACACGCCAAAGGGCAGATCAGCGCCGTGGGATTTGCCGTCCCATGGTTTAGGGTATCCTATGGATGAAAATACTTTAGCACCGTAACGGTTAAATACATCAACGGTAGCACCCGGATAGGTGTTTAAATACTCAATCTCCCAGGTATCGTTTATGCCATCATTATTAGGTGTGAAAGTATTAGGCACAACAATATTTTTTAAGACCGATATGGTAACCTGCGCCGTTGCCGAACAACCCGAACCTGATGTTACCGTAAGGGTATAAGTTGTATTGACCGCCGGCATAAAAACAGGATTTGCCACAGTTGCATCACTGATGCCGGTTGTTGGCAACCATGCATAGGTTAAGTTATTGCCGGTAATTGTTGGGTTTAATTTTAACTGGCCGCCCTCAAATACGCCTGCTGTTGCCGGCATAGTAATAGTTGGCATAGCGGTTACCAAAACTTTAAAACTGGTGGTGTAATTGCACTGTGTATTATCAACAAACGAATAATTAACAGTGTAAGACCCCGCCCCCGAAACTTTAGGATCAAACACCCCGGCGGATGTTATGCCTGTTCCTGAAAATGTTGACGTCCCGCTGGTACTGGGCGTAGCTACAATATTTATAGGAGCATCGCTTTGGCAAAGCACAATGGAATCGGCAATTGCGTTGCCGTTATAGGTAAGTGTAGCTGTCGGGAGCGGATTTATGGTAACCTCTCGCTGAGGAGCATCGCTATAACATAATTGCCCGGTATAAGCCCGCAAAACCACATGGTATGTTTGGGGTGATGTTGTGGTGTTTAAGGGATACATGAAATGATAGATTTTATCGCTTCGCAAAGCCGCTTTGTCATAAGCGACAATAGTAGAAGGATGGTTATCATTGTCAAGGATCCATTCCAACCGGGTTATATTACCAATTGCCGGCTGTGACTTATCCAGGAAAGAAACACTATCGCCACTGCAAACTTCGGGCGTTAGTACGTTAAAAGTTGTACCCGGGTTTGCGCTGTTAACAGTAAATGGTTTTTCAGCATGACCCTGCTGGCAGGCATTTGGCGAATTAACAATGAGCGTAACTGGATAACTGCCGGCTTTAGTATAGTAATGTACCGGATTTTGTTCTGTTGATGTATTTGGATTGGCCGGGGTAGCATTAGCATCGTCGCCAAAATTCCATTGGTAGGTTAGCCCGGTGGTTGTACCATCAGGCATTACAGACAGGTTGGTAAACTGCGCGCCATCCAATTCGCAGGCGTCGGGTAAGGTAAAATCAGCTGTTGGCGCCTCAAGTATGGTAATTGTTTTTGAAAAAACATCGCTTACGCAATCTTCTGTCGTGATCACCTGCAAAGAAATCGTATAGGTGCCCGGCGATGTAAAAGTATGTGTAAACGGAGATGGAAGCTGGTCCGTAAAATTTTGTTTAGCAGTATTATCAGTAAAACTCCACTGCCATGTTTTTATCTTGACTTTAGCAATCGAAAGGTCTTTCAAAATCACCGGCACATTGGGGCAACCAGTGAGCGGCGCGTCAAAATTTGCCAGCAGTTTAGGTACCACCTTTACGTCAAATGTCTGACTCGATGGGCATCCGGCGTTATTAGTAACAATTAATTTTACCGGGTAGGTTCCGCCGGATTTAAAAGTATGCAGCGGGTTTTGTTCTGTCGATGTGCTGCCATCTGCAAAATCCCATAACCAGGATGTTATGTTTGGGCCGGTAGACTTATCTGTGAAATGAACATCATTTGATAAGCAGCTGGTATTAGTGCTGGCAAATGTAAAATTGGCCGTTGGACATGATTGTGCATAGCCGGTATAATTAAAGCCGGCGGTAAGACCAATAAGCAGGATAAAAAATAATTTATTTTGCTTTATAAGAGCCACACCCTCTTTTATGCACATATATAGTCGAAAATAGTATAACCGGCTTTTTAATAAATACCCTTAAATACGGGCAGTTATTTATTTGACAAGGTAGCCAAATCAATAGCAATGCATTTGCTGCTGGTGCTCCCTATTATATCAAAGTTAGTTAACGTTATGCACAGCACAAAAGTGTATAGACGAATAGAGTATTTGTATAGCCAATAAATTAAGATGTGTGACGGTTTTGTTACAGATGGAAATACATAAAAGCGGCATTTAAACTTTGCCTGCCTGGCTTTTAAGATCGCGGATCCCCCAGTCCTGTAAAACATTTATTACCGGCATTAATGATTGGCCATAAGTTGTCACCTTGTATTCAACACGCGGGGGCATTTCGGCATAAATAATACGGTCTATCAATTTGTCTTCTTCCAGTTCTCGTAATTGGTTTACCAGCATTTGCTTACTTATGGCCGGTATAGCTTTTTGCAATTTGCTAAACCTGTTGCAATTTTTGCTGATGGCGTATATGATCATGATCTTCCATTTACCGCCTATCAGGTTAAGGCAATGCGTAACCGGGCAGTTGTTGGGGTTAAAATCCTTGTTCTTTCTGATGTTTGCCATTGGTCTAAAAAAATGTACTATGATGTATTATGCAGACTACTTGTATTTGATAGACGAAGATAGCAACTTTGTTAAAACGACTTGAAAATAACATGACCGAGCAAGAAATTAAGCAATATATCCAGGGTGGTGAATGGGTAAGTATTACACCCGAAGTCAGGCCGAGCATTGCGCCGGGCGCTGATATTAAACCCTTTTATTTAACCAGGGTATTTAAATATTCGGCTGCCGATAAATTTGAATGCACGGTGATAAATTATGCCGACCCAAATGCAAAGGTGCCGTTAGTGAAAATTGTTATTAAAGGACACAATATCTGGCAGGGACCTCACCCCATTGCCGATGATGCTTACAAAGTTGATTATGTTGCTGATGAAGCTTATGAAGTAACCCCGCTACACCAGGGTTTTGCTGACGCAATTAACCAGGCACTAACAACAGGTTTGAACAAATGGGAGGTAAACATAATGCAGGACGTTAAGGGAAAGGGATTTGCACCTTTTGGGCTTACCGAAGGCGAGATCTATGTTGACTATGATTTGATCTACATTTATAACGATCTCTTTTTTAACGGCAGTAAAAATGTAGACGGCCGCGCATTTGACAAACCCGAAAACCGTCCCACTAATTTGCAGGTGCCATTAATACGAAAAGGTTAATGCTATAATTTATCTCATTACCCTGCCTACGCCAAACTGGTCGCCGGCTTTAACAGGCTTGCCATCTTTAAAATCAACCTCTAACAGCTTTTCGCTTTCAACCGTATTATAGTTCTCATCTTTTAAAATGGTTAATATTTTGCGGGTTTTTACATCTATCACCTCGCCGCTTGATGGATAGGCGTATTTACCATCCAAAGTAAAAGTTACCCAGCCTGGCATATCCTGCAATGGAATGCTTGTTAATTGCTGGTAGGGTTCAACCGCACTGAATATATGCATCCGCATGTTAGCTCCATCGCTTAGCCAGATCTCTTTTTCGTCAGGTGTAAGGCCAATCCCATGGCTGGGGCAGCCGTGTCGTCTAACCGAACCTTTGTCCCAGCCCTCAACAACAACCTGTTTTATCTTTTTACCGGTGGTCAGGTCGCCAACCTCAAAACCCAGCAGGTCATTGCAATTAACAAAAATGCGGGTTTCTTTACCGTTGATGGTAAAAGGGCGCACAAAGTTCACAAACGGACCCACCTCGGCGGTTACGGTATTGGTTTTAGGGTCGGCAATTTTTACGACGGTATTTTTCAGATCGGCCAGGTAAACATGTTTGCCTGACAACGCGTAAATGGTATTATGCGACGCGTTAAAACCATCCAGCCGCTTAATGATGTTCCCGGTTTCGCAATCTATCACTGTCCAGTAATGGCTCTCAAGCGATGGCAGGTACATGGTCCTCCCGTCGGGCGCTACAGACAAACGGTCGCATCCATTCGGAATTTGTTTTTCCCAGATCAGTTTGCCGGTTATTAGGTCTATCCGCTGTAAACTTTCTAAAGTAGTAACATACACGCTATGCAACGGGATACTTACACCAATACCTTTGATGTTAGATGGCTGGCCATTTGGGTGAAAACCTCTAAACGGAATACGCTTAACCAATTTATGCCCGTGATCTATATCAAATACCAGTAAGCCATGGCCGCCATAGCCTAAATAATCGCGTACGCCGGGTACAGCAGCAAATAGATAGCGTCCGTTTAATGGAGGGGCTGCAACTTTCGCGGCGTGATCTGTTTTAGAAACCAGCTTCCATGATATCGTAAATGAAATAGCAATTACTGATAGCAGCACTATAAAAATGCGAATCCCGTTCTTCATAATTTATTTAGTTTGAGGTAAATATTGGTGAGGTTAAGATAGCGGGCAATTTTAGTAATTGCAAATACTGATAGGGTATTTTTACACAACCACAGGTTTGTTAACGTGTAAACAAAATCGAATCTATCGGTAATATTCCAGCAGTTCCATCCGGTTGCCAAACGGATCAAGAAAGGTAAAGCGGTCGCGGCCCTCAATAACAGGTTCTTCGTCTATCTTAATGCCATTTGCCTCCAGGTGTTTACGTGCAACATCCAGGTCAGTAACCTCAAAAGCGGTATGCCTGAATGTAAAGCCGACAGGTTGTTCAACGCCTATGTGCAATTGTATCCCGGCCAGGTTAAACCAATAGCCCGGCGTATCAAAAATATGGTCGGGCCGTGGTATGGCTTCAAGGCCGAACACATTTGTATAAAATTGCCGTGCGGCTTCCAGTTGTTCGGGTGCTACACAAATGTTAATATGGTCGGTACGTTTAAAGTTGATCATTATAGTAATATTACTCGTGCTCGGCAAAGGTAAGTACATAACCATTATTGTCTTTTATCGAAAATTCGGTAGCGCCATAAAAGGTGGTTTCCAGTCCTTTCAAAACGGTTACTTTATCTTTTACCTGTTCAAAAAATCCGCGGATATCTTTTAAGTTGATATATAACAAAAGCGATCCGCCATCATGCCTGGAGATCTCCGGCAGATCATCCGCCAGGCTTTCAAAAGTTTGAAACATCATGATTACGCTGCCGTTTACCATCATGGCCCAAACCAGCTCATCACCCGTTTCGGGTACCGACATACTGATCTTAAAACCAAGCGATTGATAAAAAGCGATGGTTGCTTTCATATCAGCAGTAAAAATATTGGGCGATAAAGTTTCCATTTTTGTAAGGTTTGTTACTTGTAAAGGTAACGGATTTCTTATTTTTATGAAGGCTGAAAATCACAATTAAACGGATTTGATACCCGCAGTAGAGATGCAATACTTTGGTAACTATATATCAGTTTACACCAAATAGATTTTGGTAGTGTCTTAGTTTTTATTTATTTTATTCTTAAGTATTAACTGCATAAACTGCGATATCAAAAAAAATAAAATTAACACAATGCCAAAAATTAACACATCCAAACGATATTCTATGGCGTATTTTTTAAAAATTAAATTCAAGGCAAGAGCAATAGCACATACAAATGCTGAGTAGTTCGATGCCTTTCGCCAAAAAATTAATTTATCAATATTACTCATAAAAAAAGCCACTTGTTAGGTGGCTTAAATGTATGAATAAGTTGGCTTTTTGCTCTTTATTTTTAGGATTGTAGTTTAGTACGGTTTGAAGCTCTGTATTAAAGCCGACGATTTCGGTTTATTTTCAATCGCTCCAATATTGCGTCTTAAAATTGCCTTAACCGAATTAAAAGAATAATTTGCGCGGTGGGAGACACAATGTATTGTATCTCTACAAAATCACGAATATGGAACAAAATGTAAAACGTTGTACTTGGTGCGGAACCGATGAGCTATATGTCAAGTACCATGATGAAGAATGGGGTAAAACCACACATGACGATAAAGTGCTGTTTGAGTTTTTAATATTAGAGGCAGCCCAGGCGGGCTTGAGTTGGATCACCATTTTGCGCCGCCGCGATAACTACCGTAAGGCATTTGCTGATTTTGATGTACATAAAGTTGCTGCGTTTGACAACGAGGATGTGGAGCGCTTGATGCAGGACGCAGGGATTATCCGCAACCGGCTTAAAATACTGGCAGCTATAAAATGCGCGCAGTTGTTTATCGAAGTGCAAAAAGAGTTTGGCTCGTTCGATAAATACTTGTATAGTTTTATGCCTGACGGCAAAATCATTAATAATTTATCAGGCAGTACACCTGTCACTACCGGGATATCTGACGCGATAAGTAAAGACATGAAAAAGCGCGGCTTCAAGTTTTTTGGCAGTGTGATATGCTATGCCTTTATGCAGGCAACAGGCATGGTGAACGACCATATCCCGCAATGCTCATTCAAATAAACCGGTAAATTTTGGCAGCGAAGAACATCCCCATGCACCAACTTAAACACAGGGCAGACAACGGCCTTGAGATGAGTTATTTTGACCTGGACGATATGCCCAAGGCAGGGGAGCCATTAGGTGCGCACCGCGACGATCATTACCTGTTTTTTGTGTTGGGCGATGGTTCTGCATCGCTGATGATAGATTTTCATGAGCTGCATTTTTCAGGTAATTCTATCTACTATATATTGCCGGGACAGGTGCACCATCGCATCAGCAATAAGGTTGCCGGAGGATGGTATGTTGCCGTTGATACCGCGTTAGTACCAACCGAATACAGGGATGTATTTGAAGGGCGGCTACTGTTACAACAACCCGTCACGTTAGATGAACAGCAATTTGAGCAGGCAGATCAATTGCTGCGTTTGCTGTATGGTAAATTTAAAGAGAGCAAGGATGATACATTTCAACTGCCCGTGACCTATTCATTGGTGCAGGCCTTTATTGGGGTGGTTGCGAACTATTACTGCAAACAAAATGATGACGGAACAAAGGCGCCCCGGTCGGCAGAGCTGGCCCGGCAGTTTAAAACCCTGCTTGCCGATAATTTGATCACCCACAAAAGTCCGTCGTTTTACGCGGGCCTGATGAACGTAACAGAAGGTTATTTAAACGAGGTGCTGAAAAAGATCACCGGTTTTTCGGTAAGTAATTTAATTATGAACGAGGTGATGCTTGAGGCCAAGCGTCTTTTATTCTATAGTACATTAAATGTTAAAGAAATTGCCCATACGCTGGGTTACCAGGATCACACTTACTTTTCGCGGCTATTTAAAAACAACCAGGGTATTAGCCCGCTCGAATTTCGCGGCAAATACCTTAAATAGTCCAATCATTGTCGCAATACTGCTAATTTAATTTGTATTTAAACCCTGTTTCTTTGTATTATAAAAAAATACAAGTATGGAAACATCAACTATACAAAAATTAAAAAGACGGGCAGGCAGTTTATTCGAAGCTAAGATATTAGGTACGGGCCGGGTATTGGATGTTCGTTTCTGGCAGCCCGGCACGCTGATAGAAATAGACCTGCATTTACCCCAAATAGATATGTCCGAGTGGACAGAAGTGCCCTACATTAAATTTAAAGTAGACGCCCTAACCTACCGGGATTACACACCCTCATGCTGGGATGCAGAAATAAGCACCTGCACCATCTTTGTTGACGCGGCACATAACGGCCCGGGCAGTAACTGGGCGCGCTCGCTTAAAAAAGATGACGTGGTGGGCTATTTAAAAACCGGCACCAGCCACCAACAACCCGACGCGCTGAAGACCGTAATTGCACTTGGCGATGAAAGTAGCCTGGGCCACCTGCTGGCTTTACAGCAAATGACTGTACCTGTAACCCGTTTTGCAGGAGCAGTAGCCATGAACGACGAGGGCCATAGTAAACAATTCGGCGAATACTTCCGGTCGCCGTTGCAGACTATTTTGCGTAAGGACAAATACGGGCATAATAGCTTAATGGAATGGGTTATCGGCCAGCCATATACCCTGCATGATGTGGTTTTTTATATCACCGGCAATGATACCATGGTGGCGCAGCTGCGTAAAATGTTGAAACAGCAGGGCTACGCGTCGTCACAAATTAATGTGAAAGGTTTTTGGTCTTAAATTTTTCTTTTGTGTGATTAGGAAAGCATAAATTGTATTTTTGAAAGATCGGTGCGGTAAACCACATCGGTCAAATCAAAAAACAACAGCGTAATCACAAATAATGAAAAAGCTATTTCTTCTGGATGGTATGGCCCTGATATACCGGGCGCATTTTGCTTTAAGTAAAACACCCCGCTTTACTTCGGGTGGTTTAAATACATCGGCGGTAATGGGTTTTACCAATACTTTGCTTGATGTATTAAAAAAGGAAAAGCCTACCCACATGGCAGTTGTATTTGATACCGAGGCCCCTACCGAGCGCCATACAGATTTTGCAGCCTACAAAGCACACCGCGAAACCATGCCCGAAGATCTTTCGGCAGCGCTGCCTTATATTTTTAAGCTGATATTGGGTTTTAATATCCCGGTTATTACTTCGGACGGCTATGAGGCCGATGATATCATAGGCACACTTGCCAAAAAAGCCGAACAAAAAGGCTACCAGGTTTATTGCATGACGCCTGATAAGGATTTTGCACAGCTGGTGTCTGATAATATCTTTATTTACAAGCCTGCCCGCATGGGTAATGATATGGAGATACTGGGCGTGCCCGAGGTATTAGCCAAGTGGGAAATTGAACGCCCGGAGCAGGTAATAGATATCCTGGGTTTATGGGGCGACGCGGTTGACGGCATCCCCGGTATCCCCGGTGTAGGCGAGAAAACTGCCAAGCTATTGATTAAACAATATGGCAGCGTTGAAGAAATTATTGCACACAGCCACGAGCTTAAAGGCAAGCTAAAAGAAAACGTAGAGACCTTTGCAGAGCAGGGGCTGATGTCTAAAAAGCTGGCTACCATTAACCTGAACTCGCCTGTTGAATTGGATGAAGCCGGCTTAGAAATGTGCGACCCGAGCCGCGACCTGTTGGAGCCGCTTTTTGCCGAGCTTGAATTCAGAACCCTTGGCCGCCGTGTTTTTGGCGACGATTTCAGCATTACTGAAATTAAAGCGGTATCAGCAGGTACGCAAATAGATATGTTTGGCGCGCCTATAGCCGAAGGCCGCACAACAATGACAGTGGATATTCAGGACATTAAAGAGCCTGCATTTGAGACCGCTGCAAAAAACATCAACAACGTTGCGCACCAATATTACCTGGCAGATACCAAAGAGAAGCGCGCCGAGCTTATCACCATACTTAAACAACAGACAAGCTTTTGTTTTGATACTGAAACCACCGGCACCGACGCTAATAACTGCGAGTTGGTAGGCCTGTCTTTTTCGATAAAGGCTACCGAGGGCTGGTACGTACCTGTACCAATTGATCAAAAAGAAGTACAGGCCATTGTTGACGAGTTTAAAGAAGTATTGGAAGACCCGGCCATCGGCAAGATAGGGCAGAACCTGAAGTTTGATATCCTGATGCTGAAATGGTACGGCGTGCAAATTTGCGGCGACCTGTTCGACACTATGATGGCGCATTACATTATCGACCCCGATACCCGCCACGGCATGGATGTTTTGAGCGAAAACTACCTGGGCTATAAACCGGTATCCATTACCGAGCTGATTGGCCCAAAAGGTAAGAACCAGGGCAGCATGCGCGATGTAGAGATAGAAAAAATAAAAGAGTATGCTGCTGAAGACGCAGACATCACCCTGCAATTAAAAGAAATTTTTGAGCCAAAGATAAAATCAGTTGGTGCCGACGACCTGTTGCATAAAATTGAAAACCCACTGATTTATGTATTAGCCGACATTGAGCACGAAGGTGTGCGTATAGATCATGATACGCTGCGCGAGTTCTCTAAAGATCTTGAAACCGATATTGGTGTGCTTGAAAAAACGGTTTATGAAAAGGCCGGCGTTCGTTTTAACATCGCATCGCCAAAGCAACTGGGAGAGGTATTGTTTGAAAAACTAATGCTCGACCCTAAGGCCAAAAAAACTAAAACCGGCCAATACCAAACCGGTGAGGATGTATTGCTATCCTTAGCTGCTAAAAGTGATATCGTACGTGATATTTTAGATTACCGTCAGCTGCAAAAACTAAAATCGACCTATGTTGATGCCTTGCCGCAGATGGTGAACCAAAAAACCGGCCGCGTGCATACCAGCTATAACCAGGCGGTGGCGGCAACGGGCCGTTTAAGCTCGACCAACCCTAACCTGCAAAATATCCCTATCCGCACCGAGCGCGGCCGCGAGGTACGTAAAGCCTTTATTCCGCGGGATAGCGGGCACAGCATTGTATCCGCGGATTATTCGCAGATCGAGTTGCGTATCATCGCCGAGATCAGCAAGGATGCCAACATGATGGATGCCTTTGTAAAAGGCATTGATATCCATACCGCCACCGCTGCCAATGTATACGGCGTAGCTGTCGGGGACGTAGACAGCACCCAGCGCCGCAATGCCAAGGCGGTAAACTTTGGGATCATTTACGGGCAGTCGGCATTTGGGTTATCGCAAAATTTAGGCATCCCGCGTAAAGAAGCCGCCGAGATCATCGAGAACTATTTCGCGCAGTTCCCGGGTATAAAACAATACATGAGCGATACCATGAATTTTGCCCGCGAAAATGGCTATGTAACCACGCTGATGGGCCGCAGGCGTTACCTGCGGGATATCAACTCGGCCAACCAAACCGTGCGCGGCTTTGCCGAACGAAATGCCATTAATGCACCAATACAGGGTTCGGCAGCCGATATGATCAAGATCGCCATGATCAACATCCACCGCGAGCTGAAAGAGCAAAAGCTGGATACCCGCATGACCATGCAGGTACATGATGAGCTGGTGTTTGACGTACCTAACAATGAGATCGAGATTGTAAAGCCCATCATTATGCACAACATGAAAACGGCCATAAAAACTACCGTACCCATTGTTGTGGAAATAGGCACGGGTTTGAATTGGCTGGAGGCGCATTAAGTAGAAAACCTTTACTATGACCTGTCGGCAATTATAAAAATGGAAATTTTAAATACCCCTAAAGGGTAAAAATTGCCAAAATCATAATATTAACTTCGTTTAGGTTAAATATTTATACTGTTAAAAACACATTTTTCCAAATAAGTGTTTGTTTATTTAAGGGAATGTTTAGTACCTTAATCGCAGTATAGAAACCAATGAGAATTTTTCACCTGAGTGCCGAGTGTTATCCTGTTGCCAAAGTAGGCGGCCTTGCCGACGTTGTTGGCGCATTGCCAAAGTATCAAACCCTTGCCGGGCATGATGCTGCCGTGGTAATGCCGTTTTACGACCGCAAATTTACCCGCGAAAATGAATTTGATACTGTTTTCCAGGGTGCTACGTTGTTGGGCACACGTAGGCTATTCTTTGAGATCCTGAAAGAAAAAACCAACAAGCTGGGGTTTGAGCTCTACCTGGTAAAGATCCCCGGCCTGATAGACCGCGAAAATATATACAGCTACCCGGATGAGACCGAGCAGTTCATTGCTTTCCAGATCTCATTTTTAGATTGGATCAGCTATTCGCAGCAATCGCCGGATATTATTCATTGCCACGACCATCATTCGGGTTTGGTGCCGTTTTTACTGCAATACTCAAAATTATACACCCGGCTGGCTAAAACGCCAACTGTATTTACCATACATAATGGCCAATATCACGGCGCCTTTGGCTGGGATAAGGTTGCTTACCTGCCTGAGATCGATCTTACAAAAGCCGGCTTACTGGATTGGAGCGGGGGCATTAACCCACTGGCATCTGCCGTACGTTGTGCTTCCAAATATACTACCGTATCCCCAAGCTATCTTGAGGAATTAACCGTTAATTCAAACGGTTTAGAATTTTTGTTCTTTATTGAACGGGCAAAGGGTGTGGGTATTATCAACGGGATAGATACCGAGGTGTGGAACCCGGCTACTGATCCAATGATCGTAGAGAAATTTACCGCGGCAAAAGTCGCCGCAGGCAAACAAAAAAATAAAGAGGCCCTTTGCGCGCGTTTTAACCTTGACCCGGCAAAACCTTTAGTAACCTTTATAGGGCGTTTAGTATTAGAGAAAGGCGCCGACCTGCTGGCCGAAGCCATAGAAACCAGCCTGGCTGAATTTGCAGGCAGGGTAAACTTTCTGATATTGGGGGCAGGCGAGCCGCAAATTGAAATGGAGCTGCAGGAGCTGCAGGAAAAATTTCCGGCAGATTGTAATGTTTATATTGGCTATAATGAAGAGCTGGCACACCTGTTTTATGCGGGATCAGACTTTTTGCTGATGCCATCGCGCGTTGAGCCGTGCGGGTTAAACCAATTATACTCGCTGCGGTATGGTACCATGCCGATGGTAAGGAGCACAGGGGGACTAAAAGATACAGTAATTGATTTTGGTGATGCCAATGGTTATGGCATCCGTTATAATAATACCAGCGTTGAGGATATTTGCTATGCTATCAGCAGGGCAATAGTGCTTTTTGATGACGACAAACAACTGCAAACACTACGTAAGCGGATGATGGCCCTTGATTTTTCATGGGACGTGTCTGCCAAACAATATATGGAACTTTACCACAGCTTAAACACAACAACAGTATGACATCAAAAGTAATTTGCATTGTTCTTGGCGGGGGCCAGGGCAGCCGTTTGTATCCCCTCACTGCAACCCGATCTAAACCGGCTGTGCCTATTGCGGGCAAATACCGTTTGGTTGACATCCCGATCTCAAATTGCCTGCACTCGGGCATTACCCGTATTTATGTGTTAACACAGTTTAACTCGGCGTCATTAAACAAACACATCAAAAACACGTACCACTTTAGCAGTTTTAGCGAGGCTTTTGTTGATATTTTGGCTGCCGAGCAAACCCCAACCAGCGGTGGCTGGTTCCAGGGTACGGCTGATGCCGTGCGCCAAAGCCTGCACCACTTAGCGGTGCATGAGTTTGATTATGTGCTGATCCTGTCGGGCGATCAATTGTACCAGATGGACTTTGAAGACATGATTGACCAGCACATTAAAAATGAGGCTGATATATCCATTGCTACCATACCTGTACACGTTAATGACGTACCGGGCTTTGGGATCTTGCAAACAGACCATGACAGCATGGTTACCGCTTTTGTTGAAAAGCCAAAAAGCGGGTTTGATAAGCTGGTATCAGAAGTAAGCCCGGAAATGGAGGCCCAGGGCCGTATTTACCTGGCATCTATGGGGATCTATATATTTAACCGCAAGTTGTTGTATGAGTTGCTGCAGGGTAATGAAAGTACCGATTTTGGTAAAGAAATCATCCCGCAGTCTATTGATGAGCATAAAGTACTAAGCTACCAATACGAAGGTTACTGGACAGACATTGGTACCATATCGTCATTCTTTGATGCCAACCTGGAGCTTACAGACGATATCCCGCAGTTTAACCTGTTTGATAAGAACTATATCTTTACCCGTGCGCGCATGCTACCGCCGTCAAAGATCTCGGGCACACACATGGAAAAAGCCATAGTGGCCGATGGTTGTATCATTAATGCCAGCCATGTTATCCGGTCGGTAGTGGGTATCCGTACCCGCATAGGTTTTGATACCACCATCGAGAATTGTTATATCATGGGCAGCGACAATTACCAGACATTAGAGCAGATCCAGGAGTGCCAGGATAAAGACCAGCCTATAATGGGTATTGGCGACAGGTGTAACATCAAAAACGCCATTATCGACAAGAATACTTATATAGGGAACGATGTAAGCATTAATGTGGATGGTGCATTACCTGACGGCGATTTCCCGACCCATACTGTAAAAGATGGTATTGTTGTAGTTAAAAAACGTGCGGTTATACCAAATGGAACAATTATTTAATTTTAGCGAAAACAATATTAACATGGAATAGTTGTTTTAGTATTGTAACGAAAACTAAAACAGGAAACTATGAAAAAGGTAATAAGCATGATCGCTTTAGCAGCGATCTCTTTCGGAAGCGTTTACGCGGCGCCTGTCCAGCAAAAAGACACTACTAAAACGGACACTTCTAAAAAAATGAAGAAGTGGAAGAAAAAAATGAAGGACACTACAAAAATGAAAAAAGACACCATGAAAATGTAGTGTCATTCAACAAAAAGGCCACGCAATTGCGTGGCCTTTTTGTTGAATGACTTTTAAGTAAGGCAGATCTAAATAGCTTGATTCTTGCGTAACCGGCTCACCTTAATTCAGCGTTTTTATAAAGGCTATCACTTCTTTACTTTCTTTATCTGTTAAATTTAATTTATCAGGCGACAGGGTTTGGTTCTCTACCTTATAACCTAAACCTGCACCACCGCCTTTATTGTAAAAATCCATTACCTGCTCAAGCGTGGTAAAAACGCCGTTATGCATGTATGGCGCTGTTAGGGCAGCGTTACGCACTGTAGAGATCTTGAAAGCATGTTTAAAAGAGTTGGTCCTTAGGATATTATATCTGCCCAGATCCGTATCAATGGCCGTTTTGGCTATGGTTTTTGGTACACCTATCACTTCGCTTTCATTCAGGATATACATCGGCGGGAAAGCCCCGTTAAACAGCGGCATATAATGGCAGGTGGCACACTTGGCTTTACCCATAAATATGTTGAACCCATTAATTTCCTGTTGATTTAAAGCTGTTTTGTTACCACGCATATATTGGTCAAACCGGGTGTTCAGTGATATTAAGCTGCGCACGTATGAACCAATGGCGTTCATCACCTCAAGTGTATCTATATCGGTCCTGTTTTTTTTATGAAAGGCATCGGCAAATAACTGGCGGTAGCCTTTGTTTTCCCACAGGCGTTGAGCGGCCACTTTCATCGAGCCATGCATCTCGTCCTTGTTTTGTACCACGCTAAGTGCCTGGTCCTCTAATGTAGCTGCCCTCAGATCATAAAATTGCGATGATTGCAGCGCTGCGTTTAGCAATGTTGGTGTATTTCTTTTTACGGTTCTGTTGCCATCTATGATCAGGTTCTTAGCAAGCCCGTCGGTAAATGCTTTATCCGGCTGATGGCATGACTGGCAGCTTCTTTTTCCATTACCTGATAAAATAGGATCAGAAAACAGGATCCTGCCCAGCGCGGTTTTCTTTTCGGTAGCAAACGAGTTAAAGTCAGGCACATAAGCATTAACGTTAAAAGCGTCTTTATCAAAAAGTGTTTTAGCATCCATTTTTAACATGCGGTTGTAAGTTGCGCCATGGATGTTCAGCTTATTTTGCAGATCTGTAATGCCGGTGGTTATTGGGTTGCCATATTTTGTAATAAACTCGGCGCGGTTAAAACCGTTAAAGTCGGTATGGTTTTCCAGGTAATTGGCAGCAGCAGTAAATTCTGCCGGCAGGTTTTCATCGCCTGCTTTATCCTCGTAATAAGCCAAAGCCGCCCTTACGCCGTTTAAACTTGCCACGCTCTCCTGCGAGCTTTTCAATGTAAGCGGATTATCAAAACCGGTTATACCCAATGCCAATATCCTGAACACTTCCAGTTTGCCGGCATCAAATACCTGCCAGTCAAAAATATCGATCAGGGCGAAGCGGGGCCTTATTTTAGCGGTGTTGTCTTGCAGCAGCTTAAGTTGCCGGATCAGGTCACTTTTATGCGCGGGGTCATATTTTGGGAACAGGTATCCCTCAATAACCTGTAAACCTGCCGGCTCGAACACTGCGCCATCTGCCATTTCTACTTCCTGTACAGGCGGCCCGTTTACAAATCTTGTTACTGTCGGGCTAAAGTATTCGGCGGCCCATTCAAATTTCTTATAATCAAGGCGCAATTGCAAAAATTGCTGCTGCAATGCCTTTTCGTTGCTATTGCTACTTTGTGCCGCGGCCAGTAGTTTATCGGTAGCTTTAGTAAAGCTGTCAATCTGGGTCACCAGCGTTTGGGCAATTGTCTTTTCAGGAACAGGAGTAGTGCTTTTACAAGAATATATAGTGTAACCTGTAACTACAAAAATAAGTATGGGTATAAAAATAAGTCTCTTCATTAAATAGCCTGTATGCATCATCCTTAAATCTCTGTATCTCCTCTGCATCTGCTTTGGGAAACGCTAAGTTAAATTTTATCGCGAAGGTTAAAGGTACGTACCGCGCGGTAGAACATTTTATAAATTCAGAAAAAACATAAAGGGAGCGGCCGTTTAGCCACCCCCTTTTTTATATTAATGTTTTAGCTGTCCGCGGGTTGCAGACGGCTGTTAAAGTTTTAGAAAGTAAACGCGGAGCTTAAAGGATTCGCGTTTTTATCGCGGTCATTAAGCGGCGTCAAACCCCATCTTTTCTCGATGAAAGCAAGGATACTAATGGTTTCATATTGCGTATGGTCAACATAACTTGTTTTTGCAAACGGAGATATAATGATGGCCGGAACGCGTGTACCGGGACCCCATTTTGTGTCGATCTTTGGCGGAGCAACGTGATCCCAGAAACCGCCGTTCTCATCATACGTTATGATGATAACCGCATCTTTACCGTTCGGGCCGTTAAGCACATCGTTAATCAGCTCAACAGTATGGTTTTCGCCATCCATCAAATTTGCATAACCCGGGTGTTCGTTATTTTTACCTAATGGCTTTACAAACGATACTGCAGGCAGTGTACCTGCTTTAGCAGCTGCGATAAAATCGGTTTCGTCTTTTAAGTGATCTTTTTTAGCTTGGGTTCCGTCAGCATATTTTGCAAAATAGGCAAATGGCTGGTGGTGAAACTGGAATGTTGCATCAGGGTTGCCCGCAAGCGCGTCATTCCAGCCGCCCGAATACCAGGCCCATGAGATACTTTTATCGCTCAACCTGTCGCCAATGGTTGGATTGGTTTGATTTGGAACTAACTTAGTAGGGTCATAAGCATTCGGGCCTGTTGTTGCCGGGTGAGGTGCATTAACTGTGTAGCTGGTATTAACCACAAAGCCATCAGGAGTAACCTGGCCATCTTTATTTACGGTACCATCCGGATTTAACGTGGCAACTATACCTGCCGGTGCGCCGGGGAAAGTAGGGCTTGCTGCTGCTATAAGCCATTGGTGGTTCAGGAACGATCCGCCAAACGCGCTGTGATAAAAATTGTCGCAAAGCACATATTTTTTTGCAAATGGCAGCATAGGCAGCAAGTCGGTTTTATAATAACCTTGTGTTAAACCGGCAGAAGTATTATACAAAGAATATTTATCCATTTTACCACCGTCGATCTGCATTTGCTCCTGGTAGTAGCGGTGCAGCACATCCTGTGTTACCATGTTTGCAGGAACAAACTGATCGATATTGAAATAAGTATTAGGCAGGTTTGTAGGAAATGTAGGTGGAACCGGGAGGATAGCCGGCAAAGAGGTATACGGGGTTCCCGTGGCATCAACCTGTGTGGTGTTTGCAGCAGTAGCGTTTGATAAACCATTGGCGCCGGAAAATGATCCGTAAAGGTTATCAAAGCTGTGATTTTCAAGGTAAATTACCACTACGTGATTTACGCTATTGATAGTGGTTTTATTGCCCGGATTGCTGTTTGTTTTGTCCTTTTTACAGCCAGCAAAAGTGGCGCTTAAAAGAGCGGCTACGGCAACTGCGGCAGCCGGACGCATTTTAAAAAAGGGAAAGGTTTGTTTCATATAATTATACGTTTAAGTATGTATTTATTATATGCAAACAACGGGCGTTATGGTAAACTAAACATTATTGTGGTGTAATGATATTATCAACCTTATGTTATACCATTGTTTAATTTATTAAGCAGCAACACAATTTGTTTAAATTAAAAACACAGTACGACAATAATAGTTGCATCAAATTATTGATCTATTAAGGGTGATTAAATTTAATTAGCGGGTATTGCCGTTATTATGCAAAAAGCTGCTTTTTTGTGCAATTTATTGACGGAAAGTGACGGAAAAGGTATGATTACCGTGCAGATAGTTCAATTGTTAAAAGCCCTTCTTCCTCGCCACGCCAACCTTGCGCACCTTTTTGTTTTCATTGCCGGCCATGCCTTCGGCACCGTATTGGCGGGCCATTTTGGCTATTCGATCTTCCAGGCTCTCGGTAGTAAGGCGCTCGCGGCCCAGGCTGTCAACCATTATCGGGAACGCGAACGGGGTAGGACGCTCAATTACTTTAAGGATGATGTTTTGTTTAATGATGCGTTGCAAAGCCGCCCGCAGCCTGAACTCTTCCAGCTGAAAAGCCAGCGCCTCGTTATAAGCCTGGCGCACCAGCAGGTTATCCGGCTCGTACTCGCTAAACACATCAAATAGTAAAGACGACGATGCCTGCAGATGCTTGTTCTTTACCTGCTGGCCGGGATAACCGGTAAACACTAATCCGCCAATGTGGGCTATATCCCTGAACCTGCGGCGCGCCATTTCATTGGCGTTCAGGCTATGCTGGATATCTTCCAGTAGGTTATCTATCGAGAAAAAATCCGCGTCTTCCAGTACCTGCTCAATAGGTACGTCCTCGTCTGTCAGCAACTCAAAACCATAGTCATTCATGGCGATCGAGAAGCTGGCAGGTTTGACGCGCGAGATGCGGTAAGCCAGTAACGAAGCCATTCCCTCATGCACTAATCTACCCTCAAAAGGGTAAAATAATAAGTGGTGCCCCTCGCGGGATTTAAACGACTCGATCAAAAACTCGTGGCTCTGCGGTAAATGCGATAGTTCTTGCTGTAAATTGAACAATGGTTTTAGGGCGATCACCTCTATATCTTTTTCAATACCGTGTGCCACCTCGTCCAGCTTATCCCTGAATACTGCCGACAGTTGCGACGATAATGGCATGCGCCCGCTGTTCCAGCTGGGGATCATCCCTTTTTTGGCGTTCGATTTTTTTACGTAGGCGGTCATTTCTTTTATCCGCACAAATTCAAGGCTGCGTCCGGCAAACCAAAAGGTGTTCCCTGGCTTTAACTTGGATATAAATGATTCTTCGACCGTACCCAAACTGCCGCCGCTCAACCATTTAACCAGGATGCTCATGTCGCTGGTAATAGTGCCAATACTTAACCGGTGCCGCATAGCCACCCGGCGGTTAAATACTTTAAACACACTGTTCTCTACTTCTACCTTTAAAAACTCGTCGTATTGCGCCAGCGTTTTGCCGCCGTTGGTAATAAAATCAAGCAGCTGGTTAAACTCGTCGCGGCGCAGGTCGGCAAAAGCGTAGGTGGTGGTAACTTCTTTATACAATTCGTTAGCCCGGAAACCATCCGACACGGCCAGCGTGACCATATACTGGATCAAAACATCCATAGCCAGTAACATGGGGTCGCGGCTCTCAAAAATGCCTTGTTTTATGGCTTGCTTTAATGCCGCGCCTTCCAGCAACTCCAACGAATGGGTAGGCACAAAATAAGCCTTCGATATAGCGCCGGGATGGTGCCCGCTGCGCCCGGCCCGTTGTATAAACCTTGCTACACCTTTAGGGCTGCCCACCTGTATCACGGTATCAACCGGCCTGAAGTCGACGCCAAGATCAAGGCTTGAGGTGCAGACCACAACTTTCAACGCCTCGGCATGCAGGGCTTGTTCAACCCAGTTGCGTAGCTCGTTATCCAGCGAGCCGTGGTGCATGGCCATAATGCCTGCATATTCGGGGTAGTTATCTAAAATGGCATGATACCAGATCTCGGATTGCGACCGTGTATTGGTAAATATCAGCGTGGTTTTGCTTTTGGCTACTATTTCCATCACCTGCGGCAATAGCTTTAAACCGATATGACCTGCCCACGAATAATTTTCGATATTCTCGGGAATGATAGATTCAATCACCAGTTTCTTATCCACATTGGCCCGCACCATTTTAATCCTATCCCGTGGGAAATCATTGCCCAACAGCACGTCGGCAGCTTGTTCTAAATTGCCTATGGTAGCGCTGATACCCCAGATACGAAGTCTTGAGTCGTTTTGACTTAGGACTAAAGACTCAAGACTCAGAACTTTCAGCCGCGACAACCCCAACTCCACCTGCACCCCTCTTTTTGTGCCTAACAACTCATGCCATTCGTCGACCACTAAAACCTGCAGGCTTTGAAAGATCCTGGGATATTCTTTTTGGGCCAGCATCAGGTGCAGGCTTTCGGGGGTGGTAAGCAGTACTTCGGGTAGCTTTTTCTTTAGGGCAGCCTTTTCTGCGGCGGGGGTGTCGCCGGTGCGGGTGGCTATTTTCCAGGGGATCTGCAAGTCGTCACAAACTTCCTGCATGGCCTTGCGGATATCGTTGGTGAGTGCGCGCAATGGGGTGATCCACAGCATTTGCAGCCCATTGTTCTGGCGGGTTTTATAGTCGGGGTGTTTGTTGATGAAATCGGCCAGGAAAGGCAAAAACAGCGCAAATGTTTTACCACTGCCTGTAGGCGCGTTCAGCAAGCCCGAAAATCCGGCTAAATAAACGGCCTCCATTTCTTTTTGAAACGGAAACTGGTGCCAGTTTTTTTGCTTGTACCATTGCTGTATAACTTTTTGCCCTGGAGTCATCATTCAACTAACAAAATAATAAATCTTTTGTGATTGAAATAAAAAAGTCCTGCCGGTTTGAAGGCAGGACTTTTTAGATCTTTCGTTTAATACCGAATTATTTCTTCTCCGGCATCAGGATGATCTTTATTAAATTATTGCCTAAATATTTATTAGCCGTATCCTTCATACTTTGGTCAGTCACCTGGCTAAGTTCCTGTATGCGGGTTAAGATCTTGTCAGGGTCCTGGTGGTTTTGCGATGCGGTGCTTAACGAAACTTGCCAAAAGGTGTTTTGTTTAAATTGCGCCTGCCTGTTGCGTGCGTCGCGGGCAATAAATAACTGAACATCTTTTGATACCGGGCCGTTTTGCCTGATCTTATTTATTTCGCCTACCATGGTGGCTACAGCTTTATCTACATTATTGGCATCGGCTAAAAATGCCACGGTTACTTTATATCTTCCCTCGGGATTTTTAAAATAGCTTACCCGTACGCTTGGCGAGTAAATACCATTTCCATCTTTAAGCGAATCAACCAGCCTGATGTTCATGATCTCTTCTAATCCATCCAATTGTATATTGTTGGCTTCGTTAAATTCATAGCCGCCGTTGTATACCAGTTGTACGGTAGCTTTGTCATTAGTTCCCTTGTAAACAGTTTTAGTGATCTGTCCGGCAGGCGGATGCAGGCCCAGGTTTTTAAAGGTCTCTGAATTATGCGTGGCCGGCAGGCTGCCCAGGTAAGTAGCTATATAAGGCACTATTTCATTCACGGCAAAATTACCGGTAAAAGTAAAGGTGAAGTTGCTTGCATCCGCAAAACGGTCTTTAAAAAAGCTGTAGGCTTTATCAAGGCTGGCGGCAGTTAACTTTTCTTCGGTTAATGGCATGGCGCGTGGGGCATAGCTATTTAACACTGCCTGTACAGTATCCTGGTATATTGCAGCGGGGTCATTTGTGCTTTTAGCCAATGCTGTTTTTGCTTTGCTAATGTAGCTTTGCCATACATCGGCATCCTTACGCGGATTGGTAAAATAAAGATATAATAGCTGCATAGCCGATTCAAGATCGCCCGGAACGGCGTAGCCCGAAACGCCCTGGGTTACGTCGCCGATATAAGGTGTGATACTAAAGGCCTTGTCGCGCATCATCTTAACAACCTGTGTTTGGTTAAATGACGCTATACCGCTATTACTAATAACCTGCGCGGCAAAGTTTGCTGATACGAAATCCTGGTCGCTTGCCAATGATGTGCCGCCGGTGCTATAAGCCGAGATCAGTATTTGGTTTTGTGCAAATCGTGTAGGCTTTAAAATTACTTTTACGCCATTGTTAAGGCTGATATTTACCACACCTAATACACTGTCTGTTTTTAAAGTGGCAACCTGGCCGGATTTTGGCCTTGCAGCCATAAATGGCGTTTCGCTTTCATCAACATAAGCCGTCAAGCCGTTATCGGCATCGGCCATCCATTTTAACAGGGTTTGTTCTGTTGGCAGCTTATCTTTTTCAACATCCGGGGCCTCCAATAAAATTACACGGTTTTGGTCGGTAATCAGTTTGGCGGCCAGGGCATTCATTTCTTCAATACTTATTTTGCCGATGTTGTTGATATAGTAATTATACTCATAATCAATACCCGGGATTGCCTGCTTAGTTAAAAAATTATGCTCATAAGCGCCGGCAAAGCTGCCCGATGCTATGTTGCTTTTTGCGCCGTATTCGCCGGCGATCCGTTCAAGCGCATTTTGTTTGGCACGTTCCAGCTCTGTTATGGTGAAACCAAACTTGCGTGCCCGCTCTAATTCGCCAACAACTGCCTTAACCGCTGTTTCAAGGCCTTGTGAGCCGTTTGCTGCAGCAATCGTAGAGAAGACATCCTGTTTACCGGTAAATTCAGTGTATGCCGATTGTCCATAGGTTATCGGTGCCGATGGGATCTTGGTAAGATCAGTAATACGTGCGCCTATTATTTGATTAAATATGTTGATACGGATAGATTGTAAAATGTCCGACGGTGTTTTTACTATGGCTTGCGGATGTTTTACGATAATTTGGAAAAGCGTGTACGGAAAGCCTTTTTCGGTAGCTATTTTAACAGTTGTGCCCGGCGTTGCAGGGGGGGCGTACTGCGGCTGCGGTTTCTCGGGCACAGGGTTTTTTAATGAACCAAAGTTGGTTTTTATCAGTTCTTCTACCTGTTTCGGATCAAAATCGCCAACGGCAATTATAGCTTGCAGATCCGGCCTGTACCATTCTGTATAAAAACTTTTAGCAGCAGCGGCTGTAAAAGTTTTTATGGCACTTTCCGTCCCGATAGGCAGACGGTTACCATATTGCGAATTTAATACTACCGGTAAAGTTTGTTGCTGCAAACGATCCTCGGCAGTAGCCCCGCCTGCGGCAACTTTAGCGGCAAGCAGATCTTTTTCGGTATTTACCGCTGTAGGGTCAAACGTTATGCGTGCCGCCCAGTTAGCCAGCAGGTTAAAGCCGCTGTTCAGGTCCTTCGCGGCTGTAGGTACGGTTAACTGGTAAGCGGTTTCATCGTATGTTGTAAAGGCATTGGTATCAGGGCCAAACGGAATACCCAGCTTGGTAAGATAGCTATCCAGCTGGCTCTTTGGGAAATCGCGTGTACCTTTAAATGCCATGCGCTGAATAAAGTTTGCCATGCCACGTTGTGCATCGGTTTCTAACACAGAACCTGCCTTGTTTATTAATACTAATTGCGCTTTGCCTTTAGGCTGGCTGTTGGCACGGATATAATAAGTAAGCCCATTTGGTAATTTACCGATCTTAACGTTCGGGTCAATTGTTAACACATTTGGCGCTGCCGGCTTTGCCTGCTGTTTGGCACCCGCTGTAGTTTTGCGTGAAGCTGGCGCAGCAGCTTTCTTTTTAACCTGGGCAAACGCGCCGCCTGTTGTAACAAGCGCGGTTATGGCCCATAAAAAAATGGTCTTTTTAAAATTCATGTTTGGTACCTGGAAAATATTTTCGCTAAGATGCAAAAACGCAAAGGTTAGTTAAAAATTATTTATAAGCTAATTTTTATAAAAAGCTAAAAGCAGAAGGCACAAAGCTAAAAGCTCATGAATTGATTGCCAATTATATAAATCAGTTAAAATGTGTAGTTGTTTAACAGGCGATATATAAAACTTTAAGATCAATTTATACTTTGATGATGATCTTGCGGACATACAATATCCACATCAGCACCCAAATGAGCAGCGTCATTACAATAGCGCCGGCAACCGAGGCGTTATTGGGCGAGTAATATGGCTGAAAAAGGACCTGGTATAACGACGAACCGCCGATACGGATCTTATTTACATAATGCGGAACAAAATCAGACAATACATAAGCCGTAATGGCATTGGCGCCAAACGGAAGGAAAAAACCGGTGAAACGTTTATAACCCTGCACATCAATTATCCAGTAAGAAAATGCTAACGCGATGGTTGCCCAACCGCCGGCAAACAGCACGAACGAGCTTGTCCATAGCGCTTTATTGATGGGAAAGAACAGATCCCAGATCAAACCCAAAACAACGGCCAGCACGCCATAAGTAAACATCCAGCTTACTTTAACGCTATCTTCACGATCTGTCCGTTTTAACCAGCTGCCCACGCGGATGCCGAACAAACCTGTGGCAATAGCGGGTAATGTGCCCAATAAGCCTTCCGGGTCCCATGTGTGCGACTCGCTCCATAAATGATTGGTGGTAAACACCATACGGTCAACCCAGGCGCCCATATTAGTTTCGGGCATCAGGCTGGCAACGCCGGTATCAGGAACGGGCACAAAATTCATCAGCACGTAGTAGCCGATCAATAAAATTACAAACAGCCAGTCGCGCACCTTTTGCGATGCTTTTAAATACAACACGGTGCAAATAAAAAACACCACGCCAATGCGCTGCAATACACCGGGGAACCGTAAATGCTCAAAGCCGGGATGCAGTATCAATTGTATAGCCAGGCTGATAGCGATCAACACTACTCCGCGACGCAGTGCCGTCCATAACATTTTTGCATGGTTTGCCGGGTTAAGCGCCTTGCGTTGCATGGCGTAAACAATGGATACGCCTACAATAAATAAGAAGAAAGGAAATATCAGGTCGGTAGGCGTGCAGCCGTTCCATTTTGAATGCTCAAGCGGGGCATAGATATGTTCCCAATCACCGGGGTCATTAACCAGGATCATAGCAGCAACAGTTACCCCGCGGAATACGTCGAGCGATAAGAGACGTGGGTTTTTTGTTATTGATCTTACTTTTCCCGGCATTGTGGTTTATAATCTTCTAATGTAATTATTCTATGCCAAGGTGCAAAATGTTGGAGGTTTTATAGCCACTATTTGCTACGCCCTTGTTGGTGTTGTCACCAACAAGTACCGGGATGCATCGAATGTCTGTTATAACAGCCCTGCGCTAAGTTGTTGGTGATAACACCAACAACGGCCCGGAGAATAATAATTTAGGAGAGGACTAACGGTTAATAAAAATACCTCTTAAACGCTTCCATTGCCGCATATTCTGCAAAGCCTAATTGGTCGTAGCTTTCGGCGGTTTCGCGGTTGCGGTCCTCGGCACGTACCCAAAACTCGCGCGCGTCTTCGCCGGGGAAAACTGCCGGGTCTTTTTGCGATTGGTGCTTGAATATGGCGTAGCGTTTACGCAATACTTCATCAGGTGATAAGGGTACCGCCATTTCAATTTCGTGCGTAGCAAACTCAAACCAGGCGCCGCGGTACATCCATAGCCAGCAATCTTTTACCCAATCTTCGGTTTCTCTAAGCTGACGTAATGCCGCTACTATAATGTTAAAGCAAACAATGTGCGTGCCGTGCGGGTCGGCAAAATCGCCCGCGGCAAAGATCTGTTGGGGCTTAATTTTTTGCAGCAGGTCGACCGTCATTTGCACATCTACCTGGCTTACCGAATTTTTGCTAACCTTGCCTGTTTCATAAAAAGGCAGGGCCATAAAATGAATATGGTCGTCATGCAAACCTGCGTAACGCGCGCCTGCAATGGCCTCGCTTTTGCGGATAAAGCCTTTTACCGCGCGTACCTCGGGCGGGTCTATCTGGTTAGGTTGCTTTTTGGCGAAAAACGCCCGCATATCCTTATGAATACCTTGCAGCCTGGTGCTATCCTCGTCTATACTTTTATTAAAATCAATGGCAAACTCCACATAACGTAATACATCATCATCCCAAACAGCCGTATTGCCCGATGTCTGGTAGGCTACGTGTACATCATGCCCCTGGTCAACCAGCCGGATAAATGTACCACCCATAGATATCACATCATCATCAGGGTGTGGAGAGAATATAACCGAGCGTTTCCTGGCGGGTTGCGCACGCTCCGGCCTGTGGCTATCATCTGCATTGGGCTTGCCGCCGGGCCAGCCGGTTATGGTATGCTGGATCTGGCTAAAGATCTCTATGTTGATCTGGTAAACCGGCCCCTGTTCTGTTGCCAGTTGTGCCATGCCGTGATTGTTATAATCCTCGTCAATTAATTTAAGGATGGGTTTATTAACCTCGCGCGACAGCCAGATCACGGCTTTCTTTTTCAGGTCGTTATCCCAGGCGCAATCTTTTACCAGCCACGGCGTATCAAAGCGGGTAAGCTCTGATGCGGCCGGCTCGTCAAGCACAAACTCAACATGCTCTGACAGTTGCAGGAAGGTGGCCGGTACTTCACCGGAGATCTCGCCTTCGACAGCCTTTTTAATGATAGGCGCTTTTTTCTTGCTCCATGCCATCAAAATAATTTCGCGGGCTTTGAATATGGTACCCACACCCATGGTGATGGCTTTAGTGGGCACGTTTTCTTTACCACCGAAATCGCGCGCGGCATCGGTGCGGGTAAGGTCGTCAAGCGTAACTAAACGGGTACCCGAGTTTGGTGCCGATCCCGGCTCATTAAAACCGATGTGGCCGGTACGCCCTATCCCTAAAATTTGCAGGTCGAGCCCGCCTAATTCTTCTATCTGTCTTTCATAATTAAGGCAAAAGGCAGCTATTTCATCTTCGGCCAGCGTTCCGTCGGGTATATGGATGTTGTCGCGGTCTATATCAATATGGTCAAACAGGTTCTGGTTCATAAACAGTACATAGCTTTGTACCGAACCGGGCTGCATAGGGTAATATTCGTCCAGGTTAAAGGTGATCACGTTTTTAAAACTCAGGCCTTCTTCTTTATGCAACCTAATTAATTCGGCATAAACTGCAATAGGTGTAACACCTGTGGCCAGGCCCAGAACGGTCTTTTCGCCATCGGCTTGTTTACTGCGGATAAGGGCGGCTATCCTTTGCGCTACGGCTACGGCACCGGCGGCTGGGTTTGCATATACGGTTACGGGTAGTTTTTCGTACCTGGTTTCTTCCAATAAATTTAGTCTGGCCATAATGAATAGTTTAGATGGGCGGGGTAAATATCGGGAATTATTAATTTAAGTTTTGTGGATGGTTTTATATTTTGTTCAGCCTCACCCCAACCCCTCTCCAAAGGAGAGGGGCTTTTAAATGTTTTTTCGATAACACTTAATGAGTAACATTGCCACCATTTTACCGGCGAATTTTTAGTATCTTTAAGCTTAACCCAAATCTTATTTCAATCCACCGGGCAAATTAGCCTGCTGAAAATAACAGATTAATTTCTTGCTTTTTAAAATATTGGTTTTACTATACTTAGTTCTTTGAATTTTATTAATGTATTGATTATGAGCTATTTAAGTCAAAATGTTACTACCGGCATAAGGCGTTATACCCGATAAATGGCAAAATTTACTACCGGTAAAAGGCATGATACCCGAAAAACGATGAAATTTACTACCGGCAAAAGCACCGATACCCGAAAAACAGGGAAATTTACTACCGGTAAACATATTTAAACCGGTGTGAAAGCATTTCATTATTACTGCCATTTAAATTTGCTCATGCCTGCATAATTTGCTAACTTGAACACGTGGCTGAGCCCCACCCAACCCGGAAGAGCGGGTTTATTTCGCGGTCATAAAAGTCTCCCCAACCGGGGGAGATTTAGAGGGGGCTGGCGCTAATATCTTAACTAAACAACTATGGCACAACTCAACAACAATCTGCAGCATTTATTTACCATCGCCCAAAAGCCGGCGCGGATAGGTATTGGTTTAATGTCGGGTACGTCGTTAGATGGTTTGGATATCGCCTTGTGTAAATTTACCGGCAGCGGCCTGCAAACGCAATGCGAGCTGCAGCAATTTGTGACCATACCTTACCAGGACTTTTTTAAAAGTGAAGTGCGGTCCATCTTTTCGCGCAGGCAGGCCGACCTGGAGAAAGTCTGTTTGTTAAATGACTTTATTGGCAGCTACCATGCCGAGCTGGTATTGCAGGCGCTGGGCGAATGGGGTATTAAACCTGCCGATGTTGATTTTATAGCCAGCCACGGCCAAACCATATACCACGCCCCAAAACGATTGCACGGGCAGGAGGGCTATCCAAATGCCTCGTTACAAATTGGGGATGGCGACCATATCGCTGTCAAAACAGGGATCTTAACCATTAGTGATTTCCGCCAGAAACAAATGGCAGCCGGCGGCGAAGGTGCCCCGTTGGCGCTATATGGCGATGTGCTGCTGGGCAGTAAAGCAGGCGAGGACCGGATATTGGTAAATATAGGCGGCATCTCAAACCTTACTTTTTTGCCTGCTGATGGGGATATGAGTAAAGTTTTATGTTCTGATATCGGCCCGGGTAATACCTTGATAGATGTTTTTTGCCGTACTTATTTTAACCGGGCTTTTGATGAGGATTCGGCCATAGCGTTTTCGGGTGAGGTGAATGAGGCTTTGCTGAACTCTTTGCTTAAACATCCGTTCTTCAACGAAAAGCCGCCAAAAACTACGGGGCCCGAATTGTTTAATGAAGAGTATGTGCGCAAGGCGCAGGAGCGTTCGGGCACCAGCCATATCGATCCTAAAGATATCATAGCTACACTCAGCGCCTTTACCGCCAAAGCCATAGCCGACTTTACCCGGGCCTATTTACCCAAAGGCGCCAAAATGTTTGTAAGCGGCGGCGGCGCCAAAAATCCTTTCGTGATGCAATACCTTGAGAAAAGGCTATACCGCACTACCATTGCCGACACCGCAGCTTTAGGCATTAATCCTGATGCTAAAGAAGCGATATTATTTGCCCTGCTGGGTAATGAAGCCCTGGCCGGCGAGCCGTTGGTTATCGGCACAAATCCATCAGTGTTGATGGGTAAGTTTAGCTTTGCGGGATAGTCTTAACCATGATTTTTAGGATTTAAGGATTACATGATTTTAAGATTAGGTTTGCTACTTATCAATTCCTAAAAATCATGGTTAAGACATACAGAATGCTTCGTATATTCGTGAAAAATTTCTCACAATGAACGCATATAGTTTCTTTCTGCACCTGCACTCTGGTTTCAGGTATATTGTAATGGTATTGTTTATTTATACCATTTTAATGGCATTGCTGGGCTGGTTCGGCAACAGGCCATATACCAACGGTAACCGCCTGGCCAATTTGTTTGCTATGATATCTGCACATATGCAATTGCTGATAGGCATCGTGTTGTACTTTTTAAGTCCGCTGGTTGCGTTTAACAGCACCACCATGAAAGACCCGGTAACGCGCTACTTTACGGTTGAGCATTGGGTAATGATGATCATAGCGATCGCCTTAATTACCGTTGGCCACAGCAAGTCGAAAAAGTTGGTATTGCCCGAGGCTAAGCACAAAACAATTGCCCTGTTTTATGGCATCGCACTGCTTATAATTATTGGCGCATTGGCTGCCGGCAAAATTTCTATCTTAAAATAAGTTGAAAAAAAGTTAAGAAAAAATTTGGTAATTCAATTTTCTTTATAAATTTGTGCCCACGATGATCAAAAAGGTATATACAAGCTGGTGGCACTATTTAAATATAGCAGCCGGATAACTCTTTGACCATAGGATACTAACCAATTGTAAACCTAATACGAAAACCCGGCGACCCTCATTCGCCGGGTTTTTTGTTTTACATCCAAAATTGCAAACAACAAAATGAAAAAATATAAAATCAATACCACGTATAAAAAGCTGCTTGCCGACACCACAACACCGGTAAGTATCTACCTGCGTTTAAGAGATGTTTTCCCCAATTCTCTGTTACTGGAAAGCTCTGACTACCATAGCCGCGAAAATAGTACCAGCTATGTTTGTTGCGACTCGATAGGCGGCCTTACCTTAAACGACGGTCAGTTAAATAAACACTACCCAAACGGTACTGAAGAAACACTGGAAGCAGGCGAGTTTGAATTGATAGGCCAGATCAACGATTTCCTGAACAGTTTTGAAACTACGGATATCCCTTTAAAGATAACAGCCAATGGTTTATTCGGCTACTTTACGCATGAGGCGGTTGAGCATTTCGAAACCATCCGCTTAAAGAAAAGCGACGACGAAACCCGCAAAATACCGGTGATGCAGTACAATATTTATCGCTATATCATCGCCATCGATCACTTTAAAAATGAACTGTATATTTTCCATAACCAGCCTGAAGATGAGGCCCCGAACAATGGAATTGATAAGATCCACGACCTGATAAAGAACAAAAATTTCCCTGAATATAGTTTCCAGAGTAAGGCGGATGAACAATCAAACCTGACCGATAAGGATTTTATAGCCATAGTGGAGAAAATGAAGCAGCATATTTATCGCGGTGATGTTTTCCAGATCGTGCCGTCAAGAGCGTTCTCTAAGCAGTTTACCGGTGATGAGTTCAACGTGTACCGTGCGCTGCGCTCTATCAATCCATCGCCTTATTTGTTTTATTTTGATTACGGCAATTTCAGGATCTTCGGTTCATCGCCTGAAGCACAGATCACTATTAAAAACCGTAAGGCTACTATCTACCCAATAGCGGGTACCTTTAAACGCACCGGCGATGATGAGAAAGATGCCGAACTTGCTTACAGCCTGAAAAATGATCCTAAAGAATCTGCAGAGCATGTGATGCTGGTTGACCTTGCGCGTAATGACCTGAGCCGTCATTGTGAACACGTCGAGGTTAAAGCTTTTAAGGAAGTACAATACTATTCGCATCTGATCCACCTGGTATCCATGGTAAGTGGTAATTTATTGCCTGATGTGCCTACCTTTAAAGTTGTTGCGGATACTTTCCCGGCTGGTACGCTAAGCGGCGCGCCAAAATACCGCGCGATGGAGATCATTGACGAAAACGAAAATATCAAACGCAGTTTTTACAGCGGGGCTATAGGTTACCTTGGCTTTAATGGCGATTTTAATCATGCCATCATGATCCGTTCTTTCCTGAGTAAGAATAATACATTGCATTACCAGGCGGGCGCGGGTATTGTAGCAGGGTCAGTCGCGGAGAGCGAACTAAATGAAGTAAATAACAAAATTGCCGCATTGCGCAAAGCGCTCGAATTGGCAGAAGAGCTATAATCCCGATAGTTATCGGGAGTTGAACTGTAACAATCTTGTAACAAAGCAATCTAATTAACGTATAATAAACACCCTAATTATAAGAGAAGGAGAAGTGAAACATGGAAACTAAAATTTTAATTATTGATAACTACGACTCGTTTACGTACAACCTTGTACACCTGGTTAATGAAATTGGCCTGAAATGCGATGTTTGGAGAAACGACCAGTTTAACATTGACGACGTTGCCGCTTATGATAAGATCATCTTATCGCCCGGTCCGGGCATTCCGTCAGAGGCCGGTTTATTGCTGGATGTAATTGTTAAGTATGCGCCTACCAAGAGCATTTTTGGTGTTTGTCTTGGCCAGCAGGCCATTGCCGAAGTTTTTGGCGGTACACTGTACAACCTTAAGCAACCTATGCATGGCATTGCCACCCCAATTACAGTAACTGATGATAACGAAAGACTGTTTACCGGCCTGCCGCACCAGTTTAAAGTGGGGCGCTATCACTCATGGGTAGTTGATGAAAAATCTATCCCTGATGTATTGACGGTAACCGCTATTGATGAGGTCGATAACTCGGCTATGGCCATACGTCATAAGGACTATGATGTTAGAGGGGTACAGTTTCACCCGGAATCTATATTGACAGAATTTGGCAAAGAAATGATGCAAAACTGGTTAGGTACATATCCGTCAAAAAGCGGTAATTTAGCTGATGTAAATAAGATCGTCTACAACTAAACAATGTACGCCCGCTATTAGCGGAAGCCTGGTTATGAATATTCTTGATAAAATTGTTCTCAATAAAAAAGCCGAAGTACAGGCCGCAAAACAAAATACAACAATAAAGGAGTTAGAAGCTTCGGCATTTTTTAACCGTCAAACTTATTCGTTCAGGGAGTTTTTGCTGGATCCTGCGCGTACCGGTATCATTGCCGAGTTTAAGCGTCGTTCGCCGTCAAAGGGGATCATTAATGATAAAGTAAGTGTTGAAGCTGTTACTACTGCTTACGCGGAGGCAGGTGCTTCTGCTTTGTCCGTATTGACAGATATCGATTTTTTTATGGGGACAAATGCGGACCTGTTAAAGGCACGGCAGGCTAATATCATCCCGGTTTTGCGAAAGGATTTTATGATCGATGAATTCCAGGTGATCGAGGCCAAATCATTAGGAGCTGATATTATTTTGCTGATAGCCGCTATCCTTACTCCGCAGGAAATTGATAAACTGGCATCACTGGCAAAAAGCCTGGGATTGAATGTACTGCTTGAGGTGCATAACCTGGAAGAACTGGAGCGTAGCATTAACCCTAATTTAGACGCCATAGGCGTAAACAACCGCAACCTTGCCGACTTCTCTGTATCGGTTGAAACTTCGTTTGATCTGGCAGAGCATATCCCCGATGAATTTTTAAAGATCTCTGAAAGCGCCATCAGTAACACCAAAGTGATCAGGGAGCTTAAACAAGCCGGCTTTAGCGGGTTCCTGATTGGCGAAACCTTTATGAAACAAGCAGACCCCGGATTAGCCATGCGTGAGTTTGTTAAAGGATTGAAATAATTGCCTTTACGATTATGGCATCATTAATAAATGACGATAAAACTTTCGATGAGATCAGCTTTGCCGGGCAGATAATCAGGGGAACGGAATATAACAACTGCCTGTTTAAAAAATGCGATTTTACCAATAGTGAGTTCGCGCTGTGCAAGTTTATTGATTGCGTATTTGAGGATTGCAACTTGTCCATGATGAAATGGAGCCGGTCGACATTAAATAACGTAGTCTTTAAGCGCAGTAAATTACTGGGGATAAATTTCAGCCTATGCGAGGATTTTTTGTTTACAGTAAGGTTTGAATCTTGTATGCTTGACTACTCGTCGTTCATGAGCAAAAAAATGCCGAAGACCTATTTCATAAAATCCTCATTAAAAGAAGTGACCTTTACACAGGCTATTCTTGCAGGATCTGTATTTGATGAAAGTGATCTTTCGGGCACAGTTTTTAGCGCCACTGACCTAACATCCGTAAACTTTGCTACTGCCCTGAATTACATCATCGACCCCGAATTAAATACCATGAACAAAGCTATCTTCTCTGCTCATGGGCTTGAGGGTCTTTTATATAAATATAATTTAAAGGTGATTTAACTTATACCCGGTTACTGTCCTGCCGTTTTCTTATCCGCGAAAGCGAAAACCTTTTGCAGCAATGGTGTTGCCCTTGCGCCGACACCGATATTTTTCCGGACAATCAACTCTTGTACAGCAATTTCGGTAAATAATCCCTGGATAGCTTTCTGGGTGGCGTAATTGGCAATATCAGGGCTGATCTTATGCACAAAAGGGATTTTGTTATAAGTACTTGCTAAAACTCCGTAATATTTAGTGGCATTAACCTTATCAAGACTAACTTTTATAACCGGCTGAAATTTAGCGGTAAGCTCCGGGCTGGTCGATTGTCTGAAATATTGGGTAGCTGCGTCGGATTTACCTAAGAGAATGTTGGTTACATCTTGTATGGTCATTTTTTTGATGGCGTCAATAAAAATCGGTTTGGCCTGCGCGGCAGCATCTTCGGCAGCGCGGTTTAATGAAAGGATGGCATCGTCGCATACTTTGCCCATTCCTATGTTACGCAATGTTTTTTCAGCTTTTTTGGCTTCGGGGGGTAATAAAATTTTGATAGCGGCATTGCCAAAAAAACCATTAACTGCCGACAACTGATCGGCACTTTTTATGGTACCTTGTTCAAGTGCTTCTTTTAAAGCGTTTCCCATGTCAAGCGGCGATGGCGTTTTTTGCGCGTAACCGGTTATAGTTAGTCCTGTCAAGAACAGAAATATGAGTAGCAATGATCTTTTCATGCTATAAAAATAATAAAAAATCAGTTGGATTTAATAACCGGTTATCCGCAAAAGTGCAAAAATAACACCGGCTATCAGCGCTGAGATAGGGATAGTAATTATCCAGGCCCACACCAGGTTTATAGTAACGCCCCAGCGTACGGCAGACACGCGTTTGGTTAAGCCAACGCCTATAATTGAGCCGGTGATTGTATGGGTGGTTGAAACCGGGATACCAAAATGTTCGGTAAATCCTAAGGTAATGGCAGCAGCAGTTTCGGCACTAACACCTTCAAGCGGGGTGATCTTGGTGATCTTTGATCCCATGGTTTTAACGATCTTCCACCCGCCGGACATGGTGCCTAAAGCAATAGCAGAATAGCAAGCCAATGGGATCCACTCGGGCATTGCAGCGCCGCTGTTGATGATTTTTGATGATATCAACGCCAGGTATAAAATACCCATTACCTTTTGCGCGTCGTTGGTGCCATGTGCAAAGCTTAACAAGCCTGAAGAGATCAATTGTAATACTTTAAACCAGCGTTCGGCTGCGGCAGGCCTTGCGTTTTTACAGATGTGGAGTATAATAATGGTGATCAAATAGCCTACAAATAAACCAATGAACGGTGCCAGTACAATATAAAGAATGATAGGTATGATATAATGCATGCTCACTGCCGCCAAAGCATTTGATCCCATATAAAGCGCATTGGTCATACCGGCGCCTGCAAAGCCACCTATTAAAGTATGCGATGAGCTTGATGGGATACCGAACCACCAGGTAGTTAAGTTCCAGGTAATGGCCGCAATTAAGCCGGCCAGTATTACGTGCATGTTTACGTAATGCTCAAAAACAATTTTCGAAACAAAGTTTGCCACTTTGTGGTCCTTAACCACAAAATAAGCCAGGAAGTTAAAAGCAGCGGCCCAAAGCACCGCCTGGAAAGGCGTTAATACCTTAGTTGAAACAACTGTAGCTATAGAGTTTGCCGCGTCATGAAAGCCATTGGTGTAATCAAAAATCAGCGCCAGCGCAACTACAAGAACTAAAAGGGTTGTAACCATTTATCGATAATAGTTGATTAAGCGTTTTTAACTAAAATAGATTCCATTACATCCGCCGCATCTTCGCACATATCGGTAGCAGTCTCAAGGGCAGAGTAGATCTCTTTGTATTTTATTAAACGGATAGCATCCTGCTCATACAGGAAAAGATCAGCCACGGCACGGTCAAAAACATAATCGGCCTGGTTCTCTACACTGTTTATGCGGATACATGAATCGGCAATGGCCCGCACGTTTTTAAGATCTTTCAATTCGCGAACGGCCTTCTCCAGATCTAAACTGCACTGCAATACCAGTTCTGATAGTTTACGGATATGCTCGTTATAGTCGTCTATCCGGTACAGGTTCATGCGGTTGGCTGCGCCTTGAATATAGTCGGCAACATCATCAATTGCACTCGCCAGTGAGTGGATATCTTCACGGTCAAAAGGAGTGATAAAATTTTTACCAAGCTCAAGATAAACCTGGTGGGTAATTTCGTCGCCTTTGTTTTCCAGCTTGTCAATTTGTTTAAATAACTCTTCGCGGGTTGCAGGATTGCTGCTATTAACAGTCTCTACAAGTATTGTAGCCATCACTACAACGTTATTAGATGCCTGCTCAAACAATGGAAAGAATATTTTTTTGTCCTTAGGAACAAAATACTGAAAAATACTATTTAACGACATATAGATTAATATTTGGTAAAGGTAGTGTTACGTATGTTAATTTAATGTTAACTTTTCAGAATGGGAATGTGTGGAAAAGGTATGTTTTGCTTTACCTTTTGCAACGTAAATCCAAATGTGGAGCCTACGTTTTCTGTGCTGCGCACATTAATAGTTTGTTGGTGCGCCTCCACAATATGTTTTACTATGGCAAGCCCCAGCCCCGAACCACCAATCTGGCGGGAGCGGCTGGTATCGGTGCGGAAGAACCGTTCAAACAACCTTGGCAGGTATTTTTCTTCAATACCCATTCCGTCATCAGTAACTTCAATCAGTACCTGGTCATGTAGTTCAAACAAAGTTATCCAGGTATGGCCGTTTTCTTTACCATACTTAAAAGAGTTGTCAATAAGGTTAACTAATACCTGGGTAATTTTTTGACGGTCGGCAATCACCAAAATAGGTTCATCATATTTTTGTTTAAATATTAACTTGATATGGTGCTGGTTCGCTTTCATATCCGATGCTTCGATGATCTCCTTGATCAGGTCGTTAATTTTAAACTTGGTATAGTTAATAGGTAGTTCGCCTGATTCTAATTTTGAGATCTCATCCAGATCCTTGATCAGGTAGCTTAGCCTGTCGACATTTTTTGACGCCTTATCCAAAAACTGGCGGGCCAGCTCGCGGTCCTCAAAATCATCATCCTGCAATGCCTCAATATATCCCTGTATAGCAAACAGCGGCGTTTTAAACTCATGCGATATATTTGACAAGAAATCGCGCCTGAATTTTTCCTGGGTGCGCAATTCTTCTATTTCAGTTTTTTTCTCGCGTGCCCATTCCTGCACTTCGTGCTCCACATCATTTATCGGGTCAGAACTCATGTGCTCGCCAAGCGCATCGCGCAGGTCGCGCCCCAGTTTAAGGTTATGGATCAGCTTGTAGATAAGTTTGATCTTTGAGTAAACGTATTTTTCTATCAGGTAATAAAAAACAATAAAGCTGGATATAATGGTAGCCACAAAAGTTATGGCCATATCATAAAACTTATGCTGAAAATAATAGTTAACCGCCGAGATGGTAACAGCCACCGCCAAAGCGTTTATAAAAACCAATACACGTAATTTCATAAAGTAAAGTTACCTAACTTTAATGATTAGCCAACAATGGCTATGTTAAGTTGGGGTTAAGAAATTTGATATTTTATTAGTTATAGCCTGATGCAGTGGATAGTTTAAGCATCGTCCCGCTCAATCGCCGCGGGTAGGCTTTGTTCTTTTCCTTGATGAAAAGAACAAAAAATCAAGTCAGCAAAGATGCTTCTTTGCCCTGCAAAACTAATAAAACCACGGGCTGCACAATTTTGCCCCATTTGCACAAGGCCAAATGCTCATGGCAAAAAGACGCTATGCCCTTGCCACCGCGCAACCCAACTTGTTTTATCAGTTTTCGCCGAAGCTTTTTTGCTGACATTCTGGTTATAACCAACATTGTAGTATTTGTGCACATTCAAAAAAAGCGGGTAAAGGCCTGTCAGCGCGCGCGGCCGGGAGTTTTGCCTGTGAAGTGGCAGCGATCGGGCTGACTTGATTTTTTTGGTTACTTTTTGTATCAAGACAAAAAGTAACAAGCCTACCCGCGGCGATT